>PVMK01129314.1_pt1 | contig 20961 bp, 19 predicted proteins | sample 1853481 | NCBI WGS metagenome assembly PVMK01 (sample SAMN08533507, study PRJNA380276) | Marine sediment metagenome, whole genome shotgun sequencing project.
ATTTTCTTTGCCTTTCCCGATGAAATTGGGTCACCGGCGAATTTGGTGCCGCCGTCTCCTACTCCTTGTTGGATTTCGTCGATCTGGAACTGGCCTGGTGGAGCGACGTCAAGGGCGATGGCGTCTTGGAGGACGAACTGCGGTTCGGGCATTACGCCGAATTCAATCTGGGAAAATTCATCGAGTTGAAGAGTTGGCTGGGCGTCGAAATGGAGGTGGGTGTCAGTTACGGAATTGATTACTACGATTCCGATGGTTTGAATCACGTTTTCATAACCGCGAACTTCCCCATTGGCATCTCGGAAACCATCACCCTGACACCCTATGTCGGCGGAACGCTGGCCCTGGAGGGCCTGAAAGACGCCGGCGAGAACGACCAGTTCCTGACCGGTATCCGGCTGTCGGTCGGGTTTTAAACGGCGAGGCCCGATCCGTTTCGGCCGGTGGACTGGAGCGGTGGCTCAGGGTTGTTCCGGAAGAGGGGAGAGTGCGCTTTCGACGGTCGAATCGACGCTCGTGAAGACCGCCGTCTCCTCGCTGAACGCGCGCGTCAGCCGAGCGGCCGACGCTTCGATGGCAGCCGTCGGAACCGACGCATCGGGAATGTGTTCGAGTGCGCGGTCGAGCTTGTTCGTGGTGACGAGCCAGGTCAGGCTCGCGATCGCGAAAGCCGCCGCCCAGCCCAGCATGGCACCGTAGCGGCGCCGCACGACCGGCATCACTGGCTTTGCGGCGACCGTCTCCCGGTCGCGCACTTCGACGAGTTTGCACTCACTCAGCCATCGGGCGAGTTCACTCTGTACCTCGAGAGACGTGGGCGAGCCGAGGTGCCGTTCGAGCGCCGCTCTCACCATCGCTGCCGATTCCCAGCGCTGCTTCGCCTTCGCGCGCAAGCAACGGGTCGCGATTCGCGACAGCGCGCGCGGAACGCGCGGATTGAGCGACCGCGGAGGTGGGAACCGCTGGGCTTCGATACGCCGAATCAGGCCGCTTTCCGCCTCGTCATCTTCTTCGAAGGGAGGCATTCCCGTACACATTTCGTAGAGCACGACACCGAGGGCGAATAGATCGCTGCGCTCATCGACGCGCTCGCCGTAGAGCTGCTCGGGTGACATGTAATGCGGTGTCCCGATCGAATGGCCTGTCTGCGTGAGCGCGCGTGCGCTGCCGTCGAGTGCGATCCCGAAGTCCGCGATCTTGACCGCACCGTCGCGGCCGAGCAGCACGTTTGCGGGCTTGAGATCGCGGTGCACGATTCCGCCCGCGTGAATGGCTTCGAGCCCGCGCGTGAGTTCGAGTGCGACGAGTCCCGCGATGCGCGGTTTGGTCCCAACCTGGCCCAGTACCGCAGCCAGGTCGGTTCCATCGACGTACTCCTGGCAGATGTAGCTGCGCCCACGCCACCCGAAGCAGTCGTGCACGGCGACCACGTTCTGGTGCTGGACGCTGCCGGCCGCCTGCGCCTCGCGTTCGAATCGCGCGACGAGCTGGGGGTCGTCGGCGCACTCGCGCCGCAGCGATTTGAGCACGACGGCGCGATCGAGCGCGGGCTGGCGGGCGAGGAGGACGACCCCCATGCCGCCACGCCCGATCTCGCGATCGACCTCGTAGCTGCCAATCATCTTGGGGGCCGGCCCGGGCATGTCTCGCTCAGACGTCTTCGATGTAGAAGGTCTTGGGCGTGTGCGGACGCTCCTCGAGAACCAGCTGAAAGGCGAGATCGCCGAGTTGGAAGCGGTCGCCGTGCTTCAACTCCCCCGACTTCACCACGCTGCCGTTGATGGATACGCCGTTGAGGCTGCCGAGGTCGCGGAGCCGCAGTCCGCCGTTGGCAAATTCGATGCTCGCATGCTGCCGCGACAGCGTCTCCTCGTCGAGCGCCAGGTCGACGCCGGGCCCTCGACCGATGACCGTACTGGCGCGCTCGATCAGAAAATCCGTGCCCTGGAGTCTTCCGCTCAGGATGACCAGAGACGGGTTCCAGGCCTCGATGAAATCTGCGAATGAAATTTCGCCCGAGGAACTCTTCGGGCTTTCTCGCGTGTAGCCATCGCGCATGTGCTTCTCCTCTGCCGGCCGCCTCCGGCGGAGGGCGCCCTCCACGCGCCTCGCCAACTTCCTTAACGTCCGTCGTGCGCTGGGCATTGTGACGCCCGTTACGGCAGCCGAGAGGAAATTGGTGAGCAACACGCCGCCGCAAGATCTAGAGCACCCACAGGCGCGCAACTCCGGAGTTCCAGTGCCGTTTACCGGGCACTGCCGAAAGCAGAGCTTTTTCTTCTATGATCCAGGAGCATTTCGAGTTCACGCGGGGAGGAGATACAGTGATCGACAAAGCAGCGCTGGGAACCTTGTTCGGCGGACTGCGCGCAGCCGTCACCATCGCTGATCAGGACTACCAGATCAGCTTCATGAACGATCGAGCTGTGGTGTTCTACGCCGAGGACGGGGGCGAGAAGCTGATCGGCAGGAATCTGCTCGATTGCCACCGCGACGAGCACAAGACGGTGATCCGCGCGGCGTATGACCGCTATCGCGCCGGCGACCTCACCCCGACCCGCTACCACGCCAAAAAAGAGGACGGTGCTCCCGAGAGCATCGTCCACATTCCGTTGATGGTCGAAGGGCGGTTCCGCGGGATCGCAGAGCTGATCTGGAACGAACGCGCGGATCTGGTTTTCGATCTCTGACACTGGAGGCGCGCATCGCGCAACGCTGCGATCGGAGGGTGTTCGCCGTGGCAATGAGCAATCGGCAGAGATTCCAGGAGACCATGCACTACGGCCGCCCCGATCGGCCGCCCTATTTCGAAGAGGGCATCCGGGAAGAGGTGGTGGCGGCTTGGCGCCAGCAGGGCCTGGCGGCGGACGCGGATCTGGCGACTCTGTTTCCGTCCGACCCGACCGAGTACATCGAGCCGGAATTTGATCCCTTGCCCGAGTTCGAACGCTGGCCGAGCAGCCGGGCGGAACTCGCCGAACTCGAGAAACGCCTCGACCCCGCGGACACCGCGCGCCTCCCCGAAGGCTGGACCGAGCAGGTGCAGTCGCTACGGGATCGAGACACGGTGCGGATGCTTCAGGTGCACCAGGGCTTCTTTCTGTCTGCGGGTGTCATGGGTTGGGGTCGCTTCGCCGACGTCATGCGCGCGCTCACCGGAGATCCCGGCTACGTGCACCGACTGATGGAGATCTGCGGCGAGTTCAGCGCCAGTCTGGTGGAGCGAATGCTCGCGGAGGTGAGCATCGACGCAGCGGTCTTCAGCGAACCGATTGGCGACAACGGCGGTCCGCTGATCTCGCCCCGGATGTATGAAGAATTCGTGCTCTCCAGTTACGAGCCTGTGTTGCAAGTGCTCCGGCGACACGGCGTCGATACCCTCGTCTTTCTCACCTACGCCAACGCGCGACTGCTGATCCCGAGCATTCTCGAGCGGGGCTTCAACTGTTTGTGGGCCTGCGAAGTGTTTGGCGATGCGATGGATTACCGGGATATCCGCCGGGAATTCGGCCGCGATCTGAGGTTGATCGGCGGGATCGATCTCGACGCCCTCAGGCAGGGCAGGGATGCCATTCGAGAGGAGATCGAGACGAAGGTACCGCCGCTTTTGGCCAGCGGCGGCTACGTGCCGCTCGCCGACGGCCGCGTTCGGGAAGATGTGGCCTTCGAGGATTACGCCTACTACCGGGAAACATTGCGAAGTGTGCTCGAAGGCTGACGCTCGAGTTCAGCTCACGTGCACCAGGCAGTTCCGGTTCGAGCCGCGGTGGCGATGCTCCCACAAGTAGATGCCTTGCCAGGTGCCGAGGCCGAGCCGCCCGTCGACGATAGGGATGGAAAGCGTGGTCGCAGTCAGGGCCGCCTTGATGTGCGACGGCATGTCGTCAGCTCCTTCCGTAGTGTGCGTGAAAATCGGATCGTTCTCGGAGACGAGCCGATTCAGCCAGGCCTCGAGATCGCGTTGCGCAGACGGATCGGCATTTTCCTGGATGGTCAGGCTCGCCGACGTGTGCTGCACGAGGATCGTGCAGAGCCCAGCGTCGACTTCGGCTTCTTCCACCGCGTCCTGAACCTGCCTGGTGATGTCGTGAAGGCCCTGTCCCCGAGTTCGTATGCTGATGCGTCTCGTCATTCATCAACCCCTGTGGCCTGGCTTTGTATGTTCTTCATCAAGTGGTTTGTGTCAAGGAGCCGAGGGAGCGGGTCGGCAGCCGAAAATACCCGGCAATGGTCGAGAAGGCGGGCGCTGAGCGTGTTGGAGTGACACTCGATGATCCAGCAGCACGGCGATATCATCGCTAACGACGACGTCAATACGGCGGATTGAACTGCGATTCATGAAATTAGAAAAGATACCCGGTGAAGATGAAGCATGGGTCAAACTCGCCACACTGGACCCAGCAAGAGTGTGCCGTAGAACAACGGCGCGTTTCGATGAACAGACAGAGACCTATACGCTCGAATCCTATGGATGTGATATCTCCATTTCTCCAAGAGACAAAAAGATTTTCAGCAGTTCGCCCAAGGGCGATGATCTGCTCAGCAAAGTTGACGCATCACTGACCCTTCTCTGGTACCTGACTTCGTCACACTCCCTCCCTCCCTCTGGAAATCTGATCAAGCCGGGTAGCCTGCCTGGTGGGCAGATCTTCGAAAAAGGGACCCATGTGCTCCCACTCGAACCGCTTGCGGAAAAATATGCCCACACGCGCGAAGCCTTCATCGAAACTGGAAGAACCTGGGGAGGGGAAGTTCTCGATTTTGGCGATGCCGCCATACAACTCTGGCCGCTTCCGCAAGTACCCACGACGCTCATCCTGCGCACCGCGGACGAGGAGTTCCCGGCGCTGGTCAACCTCTTGCTCGATTCGAACTGCAAATTTCAATTTCCGACAGACATCGTCTGGGCATTCTGCATGATGAGCGCGTTGGTCATGCGGTGAACTGCTGACACCAAACGCGTATTGCCAGCCATTGCCGAGTCCCGTTCGTTTCCCTGGCCTCCCGTCCGATTCAAGCTGAGATCTCGCCTCAAGGCTCGCCCACCGCGCTTCCGATAGGTGGGCCGGGGGGTACTCCGATGCTGGAGTTGGTGAGCGGCTTTCTCGATCGATTCGGGCCGGCACTGGTGGTTGGGTGGGGCGTGATCTACTTCGTGCTGACCGCGCTCTTTGCCTACACGCTGCAGGCGATCTCCGACAAGACGGAGGCCGCCCCGGCCTGGATGTCCTGGGTGCCCTTCGTGCAGATGCACCCCTTTATTCGCGCCGCCGGAAGCAGCTGGACGGCGATGCTGATCTGGATCGTCGCGATGATCGCGGTAACCGTGTTCGCCGCTGCGGTCTCGTCGGGCGGGTCCGGGGGAGGCGCGCAATTCGCCGCCATGCTTCTGGTCCTGGGCTCCCTCTTCTATTTCGGCCGGATGATGTGGCGGCTGGCCGAAAATCGAGAACTCTCGGGCTACGTGGGTCTGGCGTGTCTCATTCCGCTCTTCGGGCTGCCCTTCTACTTCTACATCGCGTTTCACGACGGCCTGGTGCGTCCGAATCCGGTGGGACTCGGGGTCGTGTTCGTACTCGCGATCGGAGCCGCGGTGGGCGTCAGCAGTGATCTTTCAGAGGCCCGCGCGATGCTCGACAGCAACGCGGCTCTGTTTCAGTCCGGTGGCCCGGAAACCCCGGAAGAGGCCCAGCTATTCTTCGAATCGATGCAGGCTGCGGCGGGTGCCGGATCACAACAGGGCCAGGATGCCGCGCTACTCGGAATCGCGTCACTCGGGCCGGATTCCGCGAAGCGGGTCTATTACCAGTTCACCGACGAGAAGGGCGCGGTGCGCTTCGTGGAGCAGCTCGATCAGGTTCCGGATGCCTGGCGCGACCGCGTCGGCTACGTCGAAATGGATGGGCCGCCACCCCTATCCCCGGGCGACGCGCGGCGTATGCGCAGGCTGGGCGGTGCGAACCCTGCGGGAGTCGCCCTGGCCTCTACGGGCTCGCGCTCATCCACGGTATTGCTTTATTACGCAGAGTGGTGTGGGTATTGCCGCAAGACACGCGCGGAACTCGATCGCCGCGGTGTTTCCTTCCAGATGCTGGATATCGAGAATCCCGCCACGCTCGACGAGCTGGTCGAGAAGACCGGGACAGCGGGGGATCCCTGTGCTCGACGTCGGTGGCAAGATCCTGATTGGATACGACCCGGAGGGCCTGGATCGACTGCTGGGCTCGGCCTCCTAGCGACGGACGCCCGGCGCCGTGGCTGGCCTTGCGCGCCGCACGGGCGCGCCGTCTAGCCTCAGCCGCGACTGCGGGGTCGAGCCTTGGCGGGCGGAAATGAAGCCACGATCTTGACGTCGCGCGATCCCCAACCCAGCGCATCCAGATGGCGCCCAGCGGCCCCGATGTTGGCAGTGATGACCCGACCGTCGTGGAAGATCACGGTCTCCGCGTCACGTCGAGCCACCGTCCCCTTCAGGGTCCGCGCGTACGCGTGCACCTTGGAGCCCGACGCCAGGACAATCAGCGATACGGGGCCGGTGGAGACCTCGCAGACCTGGCCCGCCTGGGCGGCTGCAAATGAGCTCAGCGTCAGGGAGAGAGCCAGGGCTGTCGCGAGGCGTCGCGGCGAGAGAACGTGCGGCATCTCGGTTGGATCGGATCGCGGTGGTCGCGCCTTGAGGCCCGGCTGCCCCGGGGTGTGGACTACTTCTAGGACCCTCCAGACCCTCCGCTTCGATCGCCCAAGCTCAGATCGGAGGGAATCAACGGGGAGGCGAGCAACCGCTCGAAGTCTTGCCACTTTCGTTCGATGGAAGGGGTCGTGCTGCCGCTCGTCTCTATATAGTGACGGACCAGATCCTTCCCGAGATTGTAATTGATCACGTAGCTCCGATATTTCTCGATGAACTGGACGTTTCGCTCCGCTCTGGACGCCGAGACCAGCGCATAGCGCTCGAGCCAGTCGATCGTCTGCTGCTTGTCAAATTTTCCATCGAGGTAGCGTCGTGCCGCCTCGTTGCGGGCATAGTCGAGTTCTTGAACGAGATCCTGCACCTGGTGGTATTCGTCAACCCGAGCGGGGTCCAGGCCCGCGAGCGGGAAGAGCTTCTCTGCTTCGAAGGCGGCGCGCTCGTCGCCGGGAAACGCCATGCGGATGCCGTACTCAGCACTCCCCTCGTTGATCACGCTCTTGGGACCGAACAGCGGGTAGAGGGAGAACTCGACCCAACCGCGCCCGCGTAGGAGATCCCGCTCCCACAAGATGTTGTTGACGTGGTGGCCGGGATATCCCTCGTGGCACGCCAGCCCCACTGCATCGCCGATGTGGATCGGTAGGCTGATGTTGACCTGGATGAGACTGTGGTAGTTGCCCTCGTACCAGTTGTAGGCGTTCCAGGGTTTGTCGGTAACGTACTCCACCTCGAAGCTCTCTTGCTTTGGCAGCGAGATGAAACGCGTGGTGCGCGCACGACACTCGGCGATGGCGGCCTGGAAGACGGCGTCGAGGCGGTCCGGAGGGATCTCGAACTGCTTGCGAAAAGCTTCGTAGCGGTCGAGCAGTGATTCCTCGCCGGGTAGGAGCCGCGCGAGTTCGTCCAGGATGGTCTGGAACTCGGCCTCGCTCTTGATCGGTGCGACGGCATCGAAGAGAGCGCGTGATTCCTCATCGAAGGAGAGTTGCCTGCCATCTAGCATCTCGACGCGTGTCGCCAGAGCTTCGACGTTTTTGCGCAGTGCGCGCTGCCGCAGACGTGTCATCTCATCGGTGTCGGGAGGGGGGCCGGTCCCAAGCGCATCGATGAGTTGGGCGGCGCGGCTTCGGATCTCGGAAAGGGAAGGCTTGGCGCGCTCCGCCTCCTCCCGCCACTCGGCCGGGCCCAGATAGGCGTCTACATAATCCGGGTCGTGGTTTCCGAGCGCCAATCCGAGCTTCACGTACGCTTCTGCGCTGGCGTCGAGTGAATGCGCGTCAGCAGTCCCCGCGCCTGGGTCGGTGACTTGTGGATCGCAGCCGCCCAATAAGAGCACGGCAGCGACTACCAGCGTCGTTGCGAAGACCTGGGGACGGATCGATGGGATGCTCGCAAGGCGGTGAAGCGCAGTGCCGTGCTCGAACAAGTGATCCCCCTCTCCCGCCAGGTCACTTTACACCAGCTTGTGGGCCGATCGATCAAGGCATCGGTCGAGATCGATCTGGCCTGGTAGCATAGGGCGGGGTGATCGGCGCATCAGGAGGTACGGCATGCGTTTCTCAGTGTTGTCGGCAGAGGAAGAGCAGAGGATCCACGAGGCCGCGCTGTGCATCCTGGAAGAGGTTGGTCTCGAGGTTGCGCGGCCATCCCTGATCGCCAGATTGAGAGAACACGGCTTTCCAACGCTTGCGGATGATCGGGTGCTGATCCCCCGCGCGCGAGTCGAAGAAGCGCTGAAGGGTGCGCCGCGCAGCGTGCGCCTGGGTGCGCGCGACGCGGACAAGCAGGTCGTACTGGATGGAACGCGCTGCTTCACGGCCACGGACGGCTGTGGCTCGAAAACTCTGGACATCGACACGGGCGAGGTCCGGCCCTCGTCGTTGGCCGACGTCGCCGCCAGTGCCCGCCTGGTCGACGGTATCGACGAGTACGACGTCTACTGGACGATGACCAGCGCTCAGGACGTGGAGCCCACGACGCGGGTGGCGCGCGGTTTTCTCGCGGCATTGCAGAACACCGTGAAGCCGATCCAGGTGATCGACGCGTGCAAGGGCGAGGAGGCGGAGACGCTCGCCCTGATGGCCCGGCAACTCGAGTCCGCCGGCGCAATGTACGGCCCGCCGGTCTCGATGCTGAATTCCGTCGTCACGCCGCTGAGACTGGACCCGGATGGCACCGAGGCTTCGATGGTCTTCGCGCGTGAGGGTCTGCCCGTGGTCTGCTGCAGCATGCCGATCGGCGGTGTCACGTCGCCCGCGACACCGGCGGGCACGGTCATGCTCGCGCATGCAGAGGTGCTGGCGTTCTTGACGCTGCTGCAGAGCTTCTACCCCGGTTGCCCGCTCATCTACTGTCCTTTCCCCGTCTTCGCAGACCTGCACACGGGCATTGCGAACTACTGGGATCCCAGGAGCGGGTGGATGTATTGCGCGTCGCTCCAGCTGGGGCGCAGCACGGGATTGCCCTGCTTTGGCAGCGGCTATCTGTTGTCGCTCGTCTCCGTGCCCGACCTGTGCACCGGAGGTGGCATGCTGGAGACCTCCACGGTGCTCTCCTTCGAGCAGCTGGTTCTCGATGGTGAGCGCCTGCGCGACGTGCGAATCAGCATCGCCCCCCAAGACACCGGGCCCGAAGCACTCGCCGTAGACGTAGTGCGAAAGGTCGGCCCGGGCGGGCACTTCCTCGGCCAGCGACACACCGTTGCCCACATGAAGGACTTCCCGATTTCGAAGTACACCGGATCTTCCGACGCGGTCGACGAGAAGACCGGGAACGAGGAGGGATCTCCGCGTCAGTTGGCGCGCAGCGAGGCGCGGCGCATTCTCGAAACCCATCGCGTGGAGCCGCTCCCCGAAGAGCTGGAGGCGGCGTTGCTGAAGATCGCCGAAGCAGGAGCGCAGGCGGCGGTCGCATAGCCGGCGCCGATCCACTCGGGTGGAAGATTCTAGACCTCCGTGGGCCGGGGAGGAGGGCGGATTCCTAGAAGGTAAACCGAGAGCGGACTCCCAGGACCCAGACCGCGTCTTTACTCCGGTTTCGCACGGGGTTGATGATCAGTTGAAGAGTGGGGCTCACGGCGATTTGCGGCGTGACTTCGACACGATAGAACGCGTCGAGCGTTCCTTGATCATCCAGCGACCCATCGGCCGGACGCGACCAGGTCATGCCGATCCCGATTCGATCGTTGCTCTGTCCAAAGATATCGTCGATGGCCACGCCCAGGTTCAGCATATGATCGATGGGAGCCGGACCTCTTCTGCCGCTGTCCGAAAATCCATAACGCAAGAACGGCATAAAGCGCCCGAATCGTTGGGAGGCAGATACGACGAACCCCCAACCTTTGTCCACGCCGTCATCGCTGCGCTTGTCCTGGTGCCAAAAGGATACATGGACGTCACCGAATGGCGAACGTCCCGGTTTCCGTTCCATGAGTTCCGGGTCGAAGCCGACCTCGATAATCTTGAACAGCTCTCCGTCGTTGAAGAGGCTGCTGAAGCCGACTTTCTCGGCATCGGCGTTCGCGTCATGGACGCCGAGCCGAACGTAGATGTTGGGCTGCGGCCTGTATACGACGAATCCCCCTAGCCCACGGCTCGGCAGTGGGATGATGACGTTCGCCGCGTGAATTCCGTCGACGAAATCCGTCCGGAAGTTCTTCATTGGAAAGAAGTCGTACGCCGGGACGGGGTTGTACTTCCCGATACGAAATCCAAAGCGATTCTTGATGATCTGCTGTAGCCAGAGCTGCCCGACCGATGCGTCCATCTCTTCGAAGGCGACCGTCGTCGGATAGAGCGATCCGGCCTGCGTAAACAACGCGACGGGCGGGATGTCCGTGCCCAGCTTGTCGCGGTAGAGGAATTCGAAGCCGAGCATCGTCGGCGAATCGGTTTCACGGCCGAGAGCCGTCCAAGTGGCGTCGAAGGCCAAGTCGTAGCCCGAGGCATCGTCCTCTGGTCCCACGCTATCGCTCGCCCATTGGTAGATGTGCGTGAACGAGAAAGAGGGCCTGAAACCAAACTTCTCGTCGAGACGGGTCCTGAGGTTGGACCAGGGGTCGAGCACCAGGTGGGCGCCCGGAATCTGGAGGAGATAATCCTTGCTCTCCCTGTCTCGCCTGAACTGTTCATAGATCGACCCGGGGTTGGCCATTGTCATTTCGGCGGGGTCGTTCGCCTCTTGCGAGTCAGCCGGTTGAGATTCGCCATCCGGCTGGGTCGCTGCGGACTCGGCGGGCATCTCGTCCGTCTCTTGTGGATCAGTCGGAGCCGATTCTTCATCCGGCTGGGTCCCCGTGGGCGCGGCGGGAATTTCATCCGCCATTACGGCCGGAGCATCGAGGGCACCCGTCAGTGACACGCATCCAGCGACGAGTAGCATCGAGGTCCATCGAGAAAACAATTGTGAGTGCACTTCTTCACCTCAGGTAGTCCGACTCATCTTCTCCACTGACTGTGGTCTTGTACACGGTCCGAATACCAGAGGCGAGCATTCTCTTTGACTACTGGTCAACTCTCTCGACACCATCGGGTCGAAGGCGCTCACTAGTCGGTCAGAACGACACCCACCTCCTCCGCGTAGCGATCCCACGCGGCGATCAGTCGCTCGAGTGTTTCCGGCTGCTCTTTGCCGAGGTCGCGTGTCTCACCCGGGTCGTCCTCGAGGTTGTAGAGATGCCAGGTTCCCGCACCGTATGGCGGTGATACCGACACCGCTTTGAAGTCGCCCTGTCGCATCCACTTGCCATTTTGCATCTCTCCACCGACGAAGTCGTCTGCACCGTAGACACCCGGCCGGGCACCGGACAGGACGCCGTTAAGCGAGCGGCCACTCATTCGCTTCACCTCGCGGCCGCGAAACGTTTTTGGGTGCTCGACCTCCGCCAATTCGAGCACGGTGGGCATGATGTCGGTCACGTAGGTAAAGGCTTCTGCTCGACGACCCCCTTTGACGCCGGGGCCCGAAACGATCAACGGGCTCCGAATGCCACCTTCGCCGACCGTCATCTTGAACAGGTCCAACGGGCCTGCGCAGGCGGATCCCCAACCCATGCCATAGGCGTAATGGGACATCGGATTCCCGATGTTGTCGATGCTGTTGTCGAACTGCGCGAACCACTCGCTCCCGCTGTTTCCGGGGTACTCGTCGCTCTTCCAGGGATTCGCGCCGTTGTCGCTGAGGAATAGGATGATGGTGTTGTCGTACTCGCCGATGTCCTTCAAGAAGTTCACGACACGTCCGAAATGGTGATCCATGTTGTCGACTATTCCGGCATAGACTTCCATCCCCCTCGACTCGAGTGCCTGCTCCTCCTCGCTGAGTGAGTCCCATGCCTCCAGCATTCGATGACGCTCTGGCGCCGGAGCGCCATCGGGCACCAGCCCCAACTTCTTGGTTGCGGCGGCGCGTTTCTTCTTCAAGACCTCGTAGCCATCGTCATAGTTGCCGCGGTATTTGCTGAGCCAGGGTTCGGGAACATGCATCGGATCGTGCGGAGCCGTGAAAGCCAGATACGCGAAGAACGGCTTGCCGTCCGCCCGATTGCTTCGAATCGAATCGATCAAGAAGTCCGTATAGCTGCGGGTGGCATAGAAATCGCCGGGCAAAGCGTCGAGCCTCTGATCGTCCAGGACGTATTCGGCAATCTCTTCCTGGACTGCCAACAGTCCGGACATGTCGCTCCAGTAGCTGGCGCCGCCAAATAACATGCTGAACGAACGATCGAATCCGCGAGCGTGAGGGAACTGTTTCGGCTGGTGCCCCATGTGCCATTTACCAGCCAGATAGGTGTGGTACCCGCCCATCTCGAAGGACTTCCGCAAGGGAGACGACGCGGTCGTTCAGGTGGCCCTCGTAGCCCGGTTTCCCCTTCTGGTTTGGGGCGATCATTTCGCCCATGTTGCCGAGGCCCGCGATGTGGTTGTCGGTTCCCGACAAGAGCATCGCGCGGGTGGGGGAGCAGGCCACCGACACATGGAAGTCGGTAAACATCACGCCGCGCTGGGCGAGCGCGTCGAGATTCGGTGTATCGATCTCGCTTCCGAAGCTTCCGATGTCTGTCCAGCCCATGTCGTCGGCCACGACAAGCAGGAAGTTGGGCTGCTGCTCGGCCTCGTCAGCGTGCGAGAGGAACGGCGCCAACGCCAGCATCAGGATCACAATGACCGGAACGTCTTTGTCTGCATCATCGTCTCCTTTTTCAATCGACCGGTGTTCGAATCTTATCATACGGGGGCGCTACGTCCGGTGAGGAATCGCGAGAAGCAAATCCGCATCGGATCGCCGCCGCCGAATCGTTGCGCTCACATGTCACGGATCAGTGTGCTCCCGGCCGAACTAGAGGATCAATCGATTGAAGGTGAGGCGAAATGCCACAAGGCTGCACGATATTTTCGACAGTGAAGGTGCGTCTGTTGCGGGCCGACAAGCGTAATCTTTGCGCGCATCATCGATCTCTCAGCCAATGACGGCGGACGGCTATCTTTCAGTGCCGCCTGGGTGCCCGTCAGCCGCCGCCGGTGCCGAGATAGGCCGCGGCGCTGGCCGCAAGCTGCTCGAAGAGTTGGGCCTCGAGATCTCGCAGCTTGTCGAGGGCGTTCCGGCAGCCGGCCAGCGCATCGGCGGAACGCGTCTGCCCGAGTTCCCAGAGATGCGACGAGAGAATCGTCCATTGCTGCGAGGCTTGGCGGGCCAGCACCGGCGCCTCGGCGTCGACCAGGGCCGGCGCGAGCTCCCGCGCTTCGCGCAGGAACGCCGCATAGAGCTTGCGAAAGTTCCCCCCGCCGTTGCCCCATTTCTCAAGACACTGTGAAGTGTAAGACGAGAGTCCCTCGCAGTCTTCGCGCCCGGGCCAATCCTCGAGTTGCTTTGCAAAGGCTTCCAGGCCGGCGAGCCCCTGGGTGACACGCATGGCCGGGTCCGGCAGCATGCGCTTCGCGGCGGTGCGGCCGAGCATGCGCCGCGCGGCCTTGTCGATGGCCCGCGCGCAGGCCTCTTCGAGCGAGTTCCGGATCGCGGTGCCCTCGAACCTTCCCCAGAGATTGTAGGTGGAGAAGAATCCCCGAGGATTGCGGGACTCGCGCAACGCCCCATAGGAGCACGCCTGGGGCTCGGAGTCGAGGCGGTCCGCTACGTACACCACCTGCTTCTCGTCGTCGAAGCCGAGCAACACGAAGCGATGGGCCGGAAAGTGCACCTTGTACTCTCGATAGTCGAGATAGAAGATGTCGCCCGACAGCATGGTGGGGCGCCCCTCGCACACCTCGTGGCGGACTGTCTCCCAGGCCCGGTCGTCATCGAGTTCGACCTGCTCGGCGTAATCGACACCCAGCGCGTCGGAAACGTCGGCCTCCATGCTCGCACTGCGGCCGAAGATCAGCACCGCGGGTTCGAAGCTGTGGCCTTCGATCAGCAGCAGGTCGACGCCCGCACCCAGGCCGAAGATCAGCGATTCGGATAGATCGAGGTGGCAGTAGTGCTGCAGGAGATTCCGCATGGCGATGCTCCCGCAGTGCTCGCCCGTTCGATTCTCGTAGCCCTCGATCATTGTTCGCATGGAACGAAGCCCCTTCGCGTGCGGTACCAACGTATCACAGCTACGGGGCTTGCAGCGCGCGAACAGTCAGCGCACGGGGGGATCTGACAATGGAGGAAAAGATTCGAGGGAGAAGGGGGAAGCCGTTTTTCCGCCAGCGCCCGATGAGTTGCATTCGGTCAAGCTGAATCTGGATGGAGAGGAGTCGGTTTCGCAGGCCCATTTTAGGCGCCGTCGCGAGCACGTGACTCCGATACCATCGGTTGAAGATCCACCGACTCGGCGTTCTCGCTGGTGGAGAGCTTCGTCGCCGCCACGCGTAACGAATGAGTTGTTAGGCCCGCAGATCTTCGATTTCGTCCCTGGTGGATTCGCGAACAGTATCTCCCGCGAGCTGCTTCTTACCCGCTTCGAGGAATTCCTTGCTCCAGCGACAGTAGAGATTGGAGGCTATCCCCTCGCGGCGGCACAGTTCGGAAATGCTCTGTTCGCCGCGCAGACCCACGAGGACGATCCGGACCTTCTCCTCAGGAGCAAACTTCCTGCGGGTGCGGTGACGGATCTCTCGCACTGCTGCTTCTATCGATTGTTTCTTCGTTCTCGTCATTTCGAGACTCTCCCCAGGGCCTCGGGCCCCGTAAAGTGTCTCTTAGCCTAGGCTACTGAAAAGTCCGACTTCCTCTGACGGGAACCACGCGGAGCCGGGCGGACACACGCCGTCTTGCTAGGCGTTGCGCCGACGCGCGACCTGGACGAAGTCTGCACCCGAGTGTGGCGCTCTGTCCGTGACTTGTTTCGAGGAGTGCGACATTTGTACTCGCGCTCAGTCCGTTGCCGGCCTCAGCGGTAGAGCCAGCGCCCACCAGAGGTGGCACTTCACTTGCAGCAAATCCGGGATCTCAAGTTGAGCCCTCCGTCCTGGTGATCTCGCAAAGCAGCTTGTTGTTCGTCGTGCGAGGACGGGTCGAGTGCGAAGGCTGGGGAGAGCGACTATGCCGAGGCTTTCGGGGCGATGACGAACGGCGCATAGCGAGCACCGCAATGGCACAAGTCGTCGTGCCGGGCGACGACCCAGGGCCCCCGCGCATGGCCATCATCCCGGACAAACCCAATCGAGGGATGATCAAATGATGCAAACAGCCAGCATCCGCCGCAGGCGCTCCGTTGTTTCTCTGGCGGGCTTCCTCCTATTGGCAGTAGCCGTTTCTTTGACGACGGCGAGCGCTCAGACGACCGGGGAGAATCGGGCACTCGCGGATCGCACACAGCGCTATGTGCGTCCGATCAGCATGACGGCGCAACTCGAGTATTGCAAAGAGCTCGTCGCGAGCGAGGAAGCTTCGGCAACCCTCGCAAAGTGCTTTCGCTACGCGGTATTTCTGCTCGAAGAGGGCGTTCGGCTGAGGCGGGAAACCCCGGCGCAGAGCGCAGCTTTCGAGGAACACCTGAAATTGGGAGCGAAGGACATCGCGACGCGTCTCGGGGCATTGTCGTTCGACAACGCGGTGCGGCTGGACCTGGAACTGCGCGATCTCGATCAAGCGATTCTCTCGCTTCGCACGGAACTCTCTCGCGCCGCTGCAGCCGACCGCATGCAACTCAGTCTCGTCTCTCGGGGCGGCGCCAGCCTCGGCAACTGGCAGGCGGGGTTTCTTTTCTCGGTGACCGAGTGGGCCAAGAGCCGGCCCGGCCAGCGCTCGGGGCCCACGTTTTCGGATCCGGCCTTCTCGACGGTGACCGGTGCTTCGGCAGGGGCTGTCAACGGGCTCGCGGCCGCGATCGAGGGCTGCAAAGGCCCGAATCTCTCGGCCAGTGAAAGCCTCTATTACCAGGTGTGGATTAACCTCGGCCTCTTCGGACGGCACGGTGACCCCGGACTCTTTCCGGGACCCGAGGGTGGCTCGAGCACACTCAGCCTGTTCACCGATGACGCGATCGCAGCCGCTCTGGACAAGACGCGAAACTACGTCGAGCAGGGCGGGCTACTCCCAGCCTGCAGCGTTGACTTTGGATTCGTCGCCACCCATATCGATCCGATGAAATCCCCAGTGCACGTCCGGGAGGATGGCGAGCCGATTCTCACCACCAAGAAGCTGAAGGAGAAGTTCTCGGTCAGATTGACCTTCCCCGATGCTTCGTCCCCCGACGCGGCGTCTGGACAGAGCAAGTTGCGCGTTGTCAACATCGGTCCCACGGGAGCTCGGAAGGACGACCAGATCTATTACGCGGGCCTCGGTCATACGAAAGAGGTACCCCTGCAGTCGCTCATGCTAGGTGTTCGCGCTTCCGGCGCGTTTCCGACTGCATTCCCTCCCGTTCCCCTGGCCTACACCCAGTACGTGCACGGGCCGGGCAATACGGTGCTCACTCGGAAGAGGGTGGCAACCTTCATCGATGGCGGGATTCTCGACAACACACCGGTGGGTCTGGCGGTAGCGCTCGATGAATGGCGCGGTGCGTTCAACCCTCCCGATGCCTACCTCGAAGGACTGGTTCCGGTGCCGCCGCGGACCTACCTGTTCCTGGAGCCCCTCGTTCAGAGCTGGGTGCGCGGCGGAGCGGGCTCGGAAGAATCGGGCGCATCGGCAGAAGAGGGCCTGATTCCAACCTACCTGACCTTCGCCCGCGACCTGCTCGCGACGACCACGGACGCACAGCTCACGAATACCGCCGAGCAATTTGCGTTCGTGCGGCGCGAGAAACCGGGATGGGGCGAGCCGCGCCTCTCCGTTCCGCAGCGCCACATGCCGATCACCGGAGAGCAATTCGAGCACTTCATGGCCTTTCTCGAACGGGACTTCCGCGTCTTCGACTTTTACGTGGGAATGGCCGACGCGTATGCGCACCTCGAACGAGAGTCGTGCTTCGACGCTCCTGAAGCTGCTTCCTGTCAGCCGGGCGCCAATCTGCGTCAGTTGGACACTGCGTTGAAGGATGCCAACCCCAACTATCGCTGCATCCGCGCCTATTACGAAAGCGACGCGTCACAGGTTCTGCAGCGCATCGGTGCGGACCAGCTCCCGGAGGAATGCCAGGTTCTGCAACCGGTGGTGTGCGCAGGTCCGCGTGAGCAGGACAGCGCGGAGTCGGTGGCCGCCTATCTGGAGAGCGGAGCCATCTCGAGCGCGGCGGGAGGAGACAGTTGTATCGAGCCCTCGATTGCGAATCACAACTTCCGTGCACTGTTGGTCAGCATGCACAATTACAAGGTGTGGCTGCAGTCGGATCAGTTTTCCGAGGCCGAAAGGCTCGATCAATTCTTTGCCGAGCTGAGCGAGGGAGCACAAGCCGAGCAATTCATCTACGTCGACCTGCCCACACATCTGAAGCGAAACGTGGGCTACCTGAACTCGACGGAGGTCAAGCGGGCCTTTCGCTCGCTACTGCAGGAGGGCATCGTTCGGCTCGCAGAGGAGCAGGAGGGCACAGACCAGTACGCGCTCAAGCTAGCTGGGCGCGCGGCAGCGGACGGCGCATACGGAAAGCAATACCCCAAGCACATCATCGGCTTGGGCGTGGCACAAGCCGGCTTCGAAGCCGTCTACGGACGCCGGCTTGGAAGCCGGCCCTGGCGTTGGGACTCGACGTTTCGCTACTTCAATCTCCAGCAAAAGAGCTACTCACGAGAACTCGATCCCTTTACCAGCGAGTTCTACCTCTCGACGCAGATCACCCGAACGCTGTCGCCGCTGAGCTGGGCGGACGTTGAGATCGGCGCGGGTTGGGCGCTGTCGGAGAAGATCGCGTACAACTCGTCGAGCCCGGGGCACGTTGCATTCCGCACGGGTCCGCGGTCCTATCTGGCGTTCATCATCCTGCAACGGCTCTATCTCGCGCTCAACGTCGACTACTACCCCGTCAACGAGTTGGACAGTGCATACGACAACCTGGGTGTGACCGTGACGGAAGACTGGGAGTTCAATATCACAGGCGGTTGGAGATTTTTGTTCTAGGTCGCTTTCTTTGCGACGCCCGGGCGCCTCGAAGCAAGGTGGCCGCTGTAGCGGCTGAGTTGCGCTCAGCTAATGGATCTTCATGCCGAGTACCCGAACGAGAAACGCCCAGCGGTCGGTTGCTTCCTCGATTATTTTCGCCGTTGGTTTTCCGCTCCCGTGGCCGGCCCTGGTTTCGATGCGAATCAACACCGGTGCCGGACCGGCTTGCGCGGCTTGCATCTCTGCGGCGAATTTGAACGAGTGCGCGGGCACGACACGGTCGTCGTGGTCTGCGGTCGTCAGCAGCAACGGTGGATAGTGGGTGCCTGGTTCGACGTTGTGTAGCGGCGAGTAGGCGTGGAGCGCTTTGAACTGCTCCGCATCGTCTGACGAGCCGTAGTCGTCGACCCAGGCCCAGCCGATGGTGAACCGCTGGAAGCGCAGCATGTCCATGACGCCGACGGCCGCGAGTCCGGCTCCGAAAAGCTCCGGGCGTTGCGTGATGCTGGCGCCGACCAACAAGCCTCCGTTGGAACCTCCTCCGATGGCCAGCTTCGGAGTCGACGTATAACGCTTGTCGATCAGCCACTCGCCGGCCGCGGCAAAATCATCGAAGACATTTTGCTTCTCGAGAAGGCGGCCGTCGTCGTGCCATTCCTCGCCGTACTCGCCCCCACCGCGCAGCGTCGCAACGGCGTAAACTCCACCCATCTCCATCCAGACCAGGTTCTCGACGCTAAACCAGGGCGTGATCGAAATATTGAAGCCGCCGTAGCCGTACAGGTAGGTCGGGTTGGTGCCGTTGCGCTCGAGTCCCTTCTTGTAGGTGATGAAGATCGGCACCCGGGTACCGTCTTTGCTCGTGGCAAAAACCTGCTTGGTTTCGTACGCCATCGAGTCGAAATCGATCTTCGGCGCTCGAAAGACGCTGCTCTTGCCGGACTGGATGTCGTAGCGGTAGATGGTCGTCGGGGATGCAAAGCTCGAATAGGCGTAGAAGGTCTCGCTGTGCTTGCGTTTGCCGTAGAACCCCCAGGTCGAGCCGATACCGGGCAAGTCGATGCTACCCGTCGGATTTCCGCTGACGTCGAAGACGCGGACCTCGCTGTGGGCATCTTTTAGATAGGACACGATGAAGCTTTCGCCGACCCAGCTGACCGCTTCGATCGTCGACTCACTTTGCGGCACGACTTCATTCCAGTGCTCCGGCTCGGCGTTGCGCGTATCGATGGCGATGATGCGGCCGCGTGGCGCTCTGAAGGTGGTCTTGAAGTAGAAGACCGGCCCGTCGTTACCGAGGAATTGGTACACCGATTCGAAATCGCCGATCAGGGTCGCAACCTCGCCGCCTTCGACGTCGAGGCGCTTGTAGAGCAGCATGTTGTTGTCGTCGGTGCCCTTCCAGATCGACACGATCAGGTAGCTTCCGTCTTCGCTGACTCCTCCATTGAATCCCCACTTCTTCTCATCGGGCCGCTCGTAGATCAGTACATCTTCGCTCTGGGGCGTGCCGATGCGGTGGTAGTAGAGCTTGTTGTAGAAGTTCAGATCTTCGAGCGCCGCACCGCCTTTGGGTTCGGGGTAGCGGCTGTAGAAGAAGCCCTCGTTGTCCTTCGTCCACGAGACGCCTGAGAACTTGATCCACCTGAGATGGTCGACGAGGTCCTCGCCGCTGTCGATCTCGCGCACCTTCCACTCGTTCCAGTCAGAGCCCGCGGCGGCGAGGCCGTAGGCGATCAAGCGACCGTCGTCACTGATCGCCCAATCCGACAGGTGCACCGTGCCGTCTTCGGAGAGTTCGTTCGGGTCGAGAAGTACCCGCGCGGTTTCTTCGAGACGGGGTGTCCAGTAGAGGACACTCTGATTCTGTAAGCCGTCGTTCTTCGTGTAGAAGTAGCGACCGCCCTGCTCGAGCGGCACACCGTACTTCTCGTAATCCCAAAGCGCAGTGATCCGCTCGTTGATGCGTGAGCGCTCCGGGATCGTCTCGAGGAAGCCGAACGTCAAGGCGTTTTCCGCCTCTACCCAGGCGCGGGTCGCATCCGAGTCGGGATCTTCGAGCCAGCGGTAGGGGTCGGCAACTGCAACGCCGTGGTAGACGTCGACAACGTCACCCTTCTTGGCGGCCGGGTAGTCGAATTCGGGATACGACGGCTGCGTGGAGGGGGCGTCCAGCGAGGGGCTGCAGGCCGCGACCAGCGCCAGGGACAGCCCGAGGAGCGTGAGTTTTCCGCGCAGCATCGACCCTTTCTATCCCCGCTAGAAGCTGGAGTGAAGTCTAGAGCCCTTTAGGTGCACGCCTTGCTTTGCTCGCCTGTTCGAAAGCGTACGCCATCTCAATCAACTGCTTGTCGCTATAGGCGCCGGCGATGAAAGACACGCCAATTGGAAGGTCCTGAACAAAACCCGCCGGTACTGTGACGCTCGGGTAGCCGGACACGGCCGCATAAGACGAACTGCTGAGGCCGAACCCGACGTCGCCGTTGACGTGATCCGTCAACCAGGCTGGGCTGTTGGCGGGTGCAATGATTGCGTCGAGGGAGTTTGTCTTCAATGCTGCGTCGATCACGGTCTGCGAGATTCGTTTACTTTCCGCAAGCGCATACAGATAGGCGTCATCCGACAAGGGCCCCTTTTTCTGTGCGGCCTCCATTAGTTCCTGGCCGAAAAACGGCATGACTGTAGTGGCATTTTCAGCGTTGAAGCGAATCACGTCCTCGAGTGACTTCACGCTTGCACCGCTGCTTTGCAAGTAGGCGTTGAGGTCAGCCTTGAACTCGTAGTTGAGCACTTCATCTTCG
>PVMK01130628.1_pt1 | contig 20955 bp, 15 predicted proteins | sample 1853481 | NCBI WGS metagenome assembly PVMK01 (sample SAMN08533507, study PRJNA380276) | Marine sediment metagenome, whole genome shotgun sequencing project.
TTGTGATATCCAATTATATCCTTCATTTCACAATAAGCATCTAACGGGAAAAATTTCAAATTATACAGCCTTTTTTGAAAAATGCGAATATTTGCTATCTGCTATGTATATGTAATTAAATAAGTAGCTTAAACGTTGTGATACTCAAATGATATCTTACAGCGAGCAATCGTTTTTAGCCGATCCATACCTTCTATTTTAATCCCACCTTAAAACCCCGCTAAATATGCCACCGAAATTTTTAGCCTTCATTTCATCAAGTTTTATATGCTGAGAATAGAAAGTAGGCAATGGAAAATTCAAGACACGTCTCACCATCAACATTGGCTTGGTGAAGACGAGTTGTTTAATCCATTGTCATGATTGAAAATAATAGTGTTGACAATAAAGCCAACTTTCGTTATCCGGATGATTATAGTTTCCGTCTAAGGTGATGAAAATTCACCTGTAACTTGATGCACATAGACTTAACTTTTTAAACCGTTTTTGTTCCGCAAATTTGGTGTCAGGTGTCAGTGTTCAGGTTTCAGGATTTAGCACCTCAACCCCCTGACACCCGAAACCTGACACCTGGAACCTATAATCAGCGTGCATGCTGCCCCGCAGGGGCCACTTTTTCCGAGCGCAGTCTCGGAAAAATTTTAGCATCTATTTATTGAAATCACATCATGTTTGCGAAGGATTTATCTAAATATCTTCGCTGCCAAGACACAAACATAGGTTGAGCGGTTCAGGGTTCAACGTTCCAGGTTGAAAAATCCCCAAACAGCTCATATCACAAAGGGATTCAGTCTTCATCGTATTTCAAAAGCCGTTTCACCCAAAGGGTGAAGTAGGGTATCTCGGATTTTGATCACTATAGTAAGCAGTTTCCAACATGTGTAACCTTTGAACCCAGAACCTCTGAACTCTGAACGGTTGTCAAACATTTATTTTTGTGTCTTGGTGCCTGGCTATTCTTTCCGGTTTATCCGGTTTAGGTTTTTAGCTGATTCGCACTGAAAATAAAGAAAATGAAACTGCGTTGGAAATTCTTTGTTATCCTTTTTGTATTTAGTCTCATACCATTGCTGATTGTTACCCTGATCAGCCAAAGGGGCACCCGTCGACTGGGTCGCATAATTTCTGCCGACCTGCGTCAGAACCTGACGAATCTAACAAGCGAAGCATTGCTGCAAGCTGCTGATAATTCATCAAAAACCTTGCTTCAAACCATGAATGCCCTCGAATCCAGTTTGATGATTCTTGCCCTCGAAGCTGAACGGGCCTTCATGGAAGACCCACCGGCGGCACCTGAAATTTACTATGCGCCTGAATTTGACAATCCAACTTTGTCCCCCTCCGATCTTGCACCTTATCGCAGATATCGGAAAAAATCTAAAGCGGGTACCCTTCTACCCATATTCGTCAGTTTCGATCATCCGGTTTTTTTGCTGGCCCCCGGTATTGCTGAAAAAAGCGTAAAAAGCAACATCACTCGCCTGACCCGCATTGTTCCAGCACTCAAACGCCTTTCAGGCAAGTTGGGCGAAATGGTTTTTTGGACCTATCTCAGCACGGAAAGCGGTATTCACATTTCCTACCCGGGTCACGGCGGATATCCGGAAAATTATGACCCCCGCAAGCGGCCCTGGTACAAAGCTGCCACCAATGACATTCAGTGGACCTTTCCAATCGTAGATGCCACTACCGGTTTGGTAATCTTCACGGCTTCGAAGCGAATCCAACATCCTGATCACTCTTCTGCCGGTGTGGTTGCGATGGACATTCTGATTACAGAACTTTTGCAGGAAAAGGAGCTGGCTTATGATTGGTCATCCCGGATGCGCTCTTTTTTGGTGGCGACATTAGATAACCCAGAATCCAATGCGCCGGGATTATTGATTCTTGCTCAGAAGGATTATCAAGACAAGCAAGTTTCCTGGACGGGTCTCATCGAGAAAGAATGGCTGGTCTCTGCGAATTCAAATAAACTCCGCAAAATAGCTTTGGATTTAAGCGACATGGAGTCCGGCTATGTTGAGCTGCCGTACAAAGGTGTTGACTCTATCTGGGCTTACGCCGCCATAACGGGAAAAGTGCATTTTGTGATTATAGTACCGAAATCAGTGGTCATGGATCTCCCTGACAAAACAAGTCGTACCATACTTGAATATACTCGCGAACAGCTTATTTATACAGCCCTTGCAGCCTTAATTGTCATTGTTTTATTAACCACCGCTGCTTTGCTTGGCTCTCGGACTATCACCCGATCTTTGCTGCAGATTGCCTCTGCAGCCAAGCGTTTATCAGGGGGAGACTTTTCCGTCCGCCTGGATATGCACACCGGAGATGAACGCGATCAGGTGATTCAGGCCTTTAATGAACTGGGACCGAAACTCGAAGATCAGGTGCGCATTCAAAATTCGCTGCTATTGGCCAGAGAAGTTCAGCGAAGTTTACTGCCGCTTGAAGATCCAAAGATACCCGGTTTGGACATAGCCGGAACCAGTATTTACTGCGATGAAACCGGAGGAGACTATTATGACTACTACCTGGAGTCAAACGAACGCGGGGCGGGAAAAGTAAGTATGGTCATCGGCGATCTTTCAGGACATGGTTTGGCATCTGCCCTGCTGATGGCCACCGCTCGAGCACTTCTCCGCCAAAGGACGTCTCAGTCCGGCAGTATTGCCAGTATCGTAACCGACGTAAACCGCGAACTGGCAGTGGATGTGGCCGAATCCGGAAATTTCATGACCTTGTTTTACTTAACCATCGACATCCAAAACCAGAAAATACAATGGGTTCGAGCCGGTCATGATCCCGCTATTTTTTACGATCCAGCCACGGACACATTTGATGAGTTGCAGGGCAACGGGGTTGCATTGGGTGTTGAGGAATCCTGGGTGTATGATGAAAATGAAAAAGCCGGTCTTGCCAAGGGCCAAATAATTTTTATCGGCACGGACGGTATCTGGGAAACGAAAAACGCTCAAGAACAAATGTTCGGAAAAGATCCAATCTTTGAAATCATTCGCCAAAATTCGAACGCCCGTGCAGAAGATATTATGAAAGCCGTTATCTCGGCAATGAATCGATTTCGCGGTGATTTAATCCCTGAGGATGATGTCACATTGATGGTGATAAAAATAAAACCTGCCCTGGAAGGATAAAACCTTGACTTTTTCTAATTCGTAAAAATTTTTAGAATTATATTGGATAGGTACTGAATTCTTTTTTGAGAAAGAAGGTCAATTCTAATGGACAAAAACGGCAATATGCGCAATGAAAATTCATCTGATCCATCTCCAACACGATCAGCACATCATAATGAATTACGCCCGTTATCAAAAAAACAGCTGAACCAGATTCTTGATGCCCATCAAAATTGGATTGTTTCGGAGGGTAAAAAAGGCATGATCGCCGACCTCAATTTTACAAATCTTGAAGGAGCTGACCTAAGCAATAGGAATCTTAATCATATTGTACTGCAAGGCTCTAATCTGAAAAATGCTAATCTCTCTTGCTCCAATTTTGAAGAGGCTGATTTAGGGGGCGCGAATCTGAGCCACGCCAATTTGAAAGAGGCCGATTTAGGGAGCGCGAATCTGAGACAGGCCAATTTGAAAGAGGCAACCCTAATTGGATCAATTCTCAAAGATGCCGATATTCAAGATGCTGAATTTTTAGGGACTGAATTTGCCGGGGCAGACATGACCGGAGCGAAGCTATCGAAGGATAACCTGGATTTTAAGCCATTGGAGTCAGTAGAAGAAATTTCTAAAAACGCCCGTACAATATTCTTCGTATTGCTACTCGCATGTGTGTACTCCTGGCTGACGATTGCCACTACAGTGGACGTAAGGCTGTTGACAAATTCGACTTCCTCACGCCTTCCGATCATTGGAACCGAGATCCCTATTGTCCCATTTTACTTTGCCGCTCCTTTAGTCTTGATGGGGGTCTATGTTTATTTCCATTTTTACCTGCATTATCTTTGGAAGGCTTTAGCAATGTTGCCGGCAAAATTTCCAGACGGCAGAACTCTAAATGAGCGGGCATATCCATGGCTGGTAAATGCGATTGTTCGACGCCATTACAAGATACTGAAACAGGACAAATCACTGATAGCCCGCCTCGAAGTGTTTGGCACGATTCTCATTGCCTGGTGGACAGTTCCAGCAACCATCATTGGTTTCTGGGCACGGTATCTTCCCCGGCATGAATGGGTTGGTACGGGATTTCACCTCGGCTTTCTTACTGTGTCCATCTCATTGGCGATCCTTTTCTATCGTTCTGCTGCAAACACCCTTACACACAATAAATTAAGATGGTTTAATTGGAAAAATTTCAAAAAAAGTCGAAATATATCCTGCTTAATAGGCGTGTGTCTTTGTATGCTATTTTTTTTATTGTTATCCCACGGAGCTATCAATGGGATTCGGTCGAAAAATCTGAATCCGGCGGACATTAAAGTGATGGTTCCTCATTTTTTTAATAGACTGGGTTATGATATATTCGCGGATCTGAGAGAGATCGACGTTTCATCCAAACCGACGGATTTTTGGAGGATTAAAAATGAAGAAGACCGGATTAACTCGGTAAAAGGTGCCTTTTTGAAGAAGAAAAACTTGAGGTATGCAGATATGTTTCGAGCTTTTCTTGTAAAGTCGATTCTCCGAAATGCGAAATTAGAAGGTGCAAGACTCAGAAAAGCAAATCTTCAGAATTCCGATATCAGAGGGGCAAGTCTTCAAAGAGCTGATCTAAGAGGGGCTAACCTTAAGGGAGCAGACCTGAGGGAAGCCAGGCTGATGAAAGCTGATCTAACCGGTGCTCAACTGCAGAATGCAAAACTGGGGCTGGCACTACTACAGAATGCGGATCTGAATGAAGTCAATCTCCAAAATGCTGATCTCCGGTGCGCTAATTTGAAGGGTGCTAAAAATTTATCGGTTAAAACCCTTGCCGTGGTGAAAACCCTTTATCATGCAAAACTAGATGCAATCCTTCTAAATCAAATAACCAAGGAATTTACTCATCTTCTGGAGGAACCCGAAGAGCAGTGGGTAGAACCGAATTTAAGGAAAAAATGTCCATGATTGGATCAGTGCCAAACTGGGCTGATGAAAATTCACCTGTAACTTGATGCATATAGACTTAACTTTTTAAATCCATTTTGTTCCGCGAATTTTGTTTCAGGTTTCAGCCCAGATGCCGGCCAAAACAACGGCCGGTCTGATCGTAGAAGAAACTTTGTAGTTTCAAATAATGGCGCTCTCAGCCGATCGGATCTGATACTTTTCGTGCTCGTGCTCGTGCTCGTGCTCGTGCTCGTGCTCGTCCTCGGGGATCAGAATTTTATCGAGGATGATTGGAGCACCTTTGATTTTGCGACATAGAGATGTAGTTTCATATGAGCGCCGCCGCTGGCCAAAAAAACGGCCAGTCTGATCAAGAAAGAAACTCGGAAAAGCGAATATCGAATGTCGAATAATGAATGTCGAATGTCGAAGTAATGTATTCTGTCTATTTTAAAAAAAGACTGAGCAAAGCGATTCCACCCTTCGACATTCTGCGGTTCGATATTCGATATTCTGCGGTTCGCTGTTCTAACTATGTGTAGTTTCATACAAGGTGTCAGGAAAGGTAGACGCAATAGCATATCCTCAATCCGCCTTGGGCGGAACACCTGAAACCTTGCTCCCAAAAGAGGAATAAAAATGGGATAGAAATTAAGCTCTATCATTTAAACAGCTTGAAAGTGCATAATTTGAACGCTAATATATCATCATTAAACTTCGTGTCTTGGTGGCGAAAATATTTTGTTAGATAATCCTTCGCAAACATCTGGAACAATGATACCGTTTACAAAAGAGAGAGCGGAAAGAGTACCACTACTCTGCACCGTTTGGATTTTAATCATTTTGCTGAGCCACTGTGAAAAGGCGATTGCCGGTGATTGGTCGATGGCTCTATATGGCGGTGTGTTGCTGGACGGTGAGTTAAACAATGCCACTATTGCACATCAAGGATTTCACGATTCTTATCTGGTGGCTTTGGCACTTACCAAAAAAATCGCCACCTGGAAAGATATAATCGGTTGGGAACTTGAGGGACAAGGTGTGAAACATTTTGACGGTCAAACCAACTGGGAGTTCAATGGTCTTATCGCGGTTCGCTGGCTCCCCTTTCCATGGGATAAATACCTCAATACCAGTTTTGCAATCGGCGGTGGCCTATCTTATGCCACTGAGACCCCTAAAGTGGAAAAAGAAAATCATGACCCGGCGGCCAAATTTCTAAAATATCTCATGCTTGAATTAGATTTTTCTTTACCCGATTCTCAGCATTGGAGCCTGCTTACCCGCATTCATCATCGCTCCGGAGCCTTCGGCCTGTTTCACGGTGTAACCGGTGCATCAAATGCCTTGGCTTTTGGCGTGCGATACACGTTTTAAAGATCTCGTAAAATCATAGAAAAATAGGTCTTTTTTTGGACATTATCGGGCGTATTGAAGCCTTCTCGGAGCATAGGTTTCAGGTGTCGGGTGTCAGGTTTCAGGCCGGCTCTCGCTTTTTCACTACTGACACCTGACACCCGAAACCTGAGTGCCAGTGTCCAATTTTCATACAATCCCTCGAAAATTAAGGAGTCACGGCTATTTTTCCAAGCTGAAGGTCTGTTCTAAGGCCATTTCCGGCAGGCGTTCACGGGTTCAAAAAAAGGGCATTGCTTTTATGGCAGTTGCTTACCATCATCCGGTAGACGCCTGATAAAAGGAGCCTGCAGCGACTTTTCAATTTTTGAAAATGGCACAATCGTTTTACCGTCACGCAGGGTTACGCGCATTTTTCTAAAGTTGATATGATAGTAGCTCAAATCTTCAAAAATTAAAACAGCCGTAGGCTTATTGTGAAACGTCGGCATATAGTTACTGCAGATCCGTAAACGAGAGGGTCCAATGGGTTGCAGTAAAGATTGGCCATCAAGCGGCTTAACAGGTGTCATGTGCATTAAATCCAAAATAGTCGCAGCGATATCGGCCTGTGAAACCGGGCTGGATTCATTGGCCAGAATCCTTGCAAAGGCTGAAGGCGGTGGGAACACCAACAATGGGTTATGGATGACGTTTCTGCTGTAGCGTTCATTAAAAAAACCATCATCTCCACCCAGATTTTGACCATGATCGGGTGAGAAAAAGATCCAGGCCTTTTTATCCTTTTGACGGATGGCGTTAAAGAGATTGTTAAGATATATATCAGAGTAAACGAGCGTATTATCATAGGCATTGATACCGTCTTCATCTTCCTCAGGAAGAAATTTTTTATATTGGTGCGGTGAATGTTTGCTATAGGGGTGGTGACTGCCATCCATTTGAATGACCAGTAAAAAAGGTTCTTTAACGGTTTTCAGATAAGGTATGATGGCCTTATCCAACATCACCAAGTCGTCAGCTCCTTTCGATACATTGGTTGATGGGTTATAGTCAACACCACTGCGGTAGTAGTCGACATCTTTGTCAATAATGAGTTTATCAAGACGCCCCCACTGAATATCCTGAGCGCTGATATAAGCGGTGTGGTATCCCGCCGCTTTGGCATAATTAAAAATTGTCGGGTAGCTGAAGAAGAGACCGTTGGGGTCAATACCCTGCAGGCCAACGAGCATATAAGGCAGGCTCACAAGTGTCTTATTGCCGATACTGACGGCATTTTTTAATGCTACCAGCACTTTTTTTTGAAAAAGTTTTTTGAGATTAGGGGTCGTGTCACGCTGGTAACCATAAAGACTCATATGGCTGGTAATCATTGATTCTCCAATGATATAGACAATGTTCGGTCGAATATGATTACCATCAGGCCGCGGGATTTTGGGTCTGTTGATCGCCGGCAGGACCGCATTTTGAATTTTCATACTCACAAGCATTGTCGTTGCGTAAGCAATGATACTATTTTGAAATTTCGCAATGCTGTACCAGGTTAAGAGTGAGAGTACAAAAACGGCAATCAGAAAAATGCCTGATCCAATTAGAGGCCATGGAGAACGCTTGACAGGATGTTTTTCTAAAAGATAAAGCCCCAAGAGTACTAAAAAGACGAGGGCGACTATCTTTAAGTAGTTGGCATTTTCAACCCATAGCTGCATTGTCAACAGAGGGTTTTCAACAAAAAAATCAAACCCAAAGGGAGAAACAAATATCCTGTAGATCTCAAAGTGTGTACTTTGAACAATGAGTGGAACATAGAGGATAAAAAAAGCAATTATTTTGCGGGTGCGGGTATGCAGCAAAAAGCGTCTGATTATATATAGAACAGCTAACAGCGCAAAAGAGGTGGGTGCAAAATTAGCCCAAAAGCGTTCACCATGCAGTTGTGCCTCCAGCCACGAGAGATCCCGCACAATAACGATATCAATGGTCAAAAAAAGCAGCCATACAATATAGAGATAAAGCTTTGGTTTCATATAAAATAATGACATTTACAAAATCTCCGACTGTAAGCATACCCAGCCGCCACGCCCGCAATTTCAGCCATCGTGACGGCACCGGCTGGTATGTTAAAATGATGTCGCTCCGATTTATCGATTTTAAAACAAGCAAACCGCAGCCTGCGATGAGTCCTACGGTCTTAAGCTCAGAGTCGAACGACTCAGGGTCGAATGACTCAGCCGAATCGAATTTCGAAGGGAAGATTCACCTTGCTCAGTCTTTTTTAAATTGATCGTTCGGCCCTGCTGTTAGACCCTGTCGTTAGACTCTGAGGCTCTCGACGGGCAGAATACATTATTCGACGTTGAACGTTCGATGTTCGCGTGAGTTTTTTCAGTTCCTCCCGCACAAAAACGACTTAGCGCTTATGGGGCTTTGCCTCATACTTGGTACTTATTTATTGAAATCACATCATATTTGCACATGATTTATGCCATAGCCAGATTGAATATTTAAGCAATTCTACCGATTTTAATAGAAAAGACGGAGCGAAGCGATACCACAAATCTTCAATATTCAATTCCGGCTTGTCCGGGTTGGGATTAATTACCCAGGCTGTGCCTTCTTGTTGGTAATAAGCAACTTTTTCCCCACCTGGTCAACGATATCAAAAAATTGTTTTAAATCTTCAACCCTCTCCAGATCATCTGTTTCTAGAATACAATATACGTTTTTTTTAGAAGTTAGATATTCCTTTAGTTGCTGAGGGGTATCCAGAACGAGGACACTGCGATTGCTGTAAAAAAGTGCGGATTCCCATTCTTCTCGGAAAAAAACCAGGCTCTCTTTCGGCGGTTGCATCTGATCAAATTTATAAGCAAGTTCTTGGGTGGAACGATAGGGATTAATCAAAGGAACCATGAATAAGAGAAAAAGCACGAATGCCGAAACAATCATCCCGGCGATACCCGCGAAAAAAAATTTATCCTTCTTCATTAAAAGCATGCTGAAGGATACCGTAATGCAGGTCACTATCCAAAAAGAAAAATAATATAGCCGGGTTAAATCTATTCCGGAATCGGAATGCAATTGGACAGGAGGATATAGCCAGATATACACCAATGCCAGGGGGAAGATGATCACAATCGGCAGGAAGGAAAATATAAAGCCCTTGCGAAGTTGCCGGGTGGGTGAATTTAACAGATCATGCCAAAGAACGCCCACCAGGATGGATACGGCCGGAAATAAGGGGAGAATATAGGTAGCAAGTTTCGACCTGGCGGTAGAGAAAAAAAAGAAAATAAATCCGAACCAGATCAGTAAGAATATAATCTCATCCCTTTTGTTTTTCAAATAAAAACGAAGGGATCGGATCACAGCTAACGGCAAAAAACAGCTCCAGGGAAAAAAACCACCCAACAAAACGGGAATAAAGTAATAAAATGGTTCCGGGTGTCGCGATGCCTTGGAAAAAAAACTGCCAAGATTTTTTTTAATGAAAAAATATTCAAAGTAGTCAGGATTTTGCAGGCTGATCAGAATATACCAGGGCGCGGCGACGGCGATAAAAAGTAAAATACCCCACCCAATCTGCATTTCTTTTAAAAAACTTAACTGCCTTCTAAATATCAGGAACAGTCCGATTATCATCACCGGAATTGCCACTCCAACCGGTCCTTTGGCCAGGGCTGCCATTCCCAGTGCTGCGTATCCCAATAGAAAATTGCGCTTGCGATGTCTTTCACTTTTATACCCCAGAAAAAAGAGCGCCAACGCCAGGGTATCGAAGAAAACCAAACTGATATCATGCACAACGACCCTGGAAAGGACAATATACTCGGCACTGGTGGCCAATACCACCGCGCTTAAAAAGGCCACCTGCCGGTTGAACATTCTGCGTGCCAATAGATAGGTGATCATGACACAGCCGAACCCCAGTACAGCGGCCGGCAGGCGGGCCGCAAACGCGGTAAAGCCCAAAACCAAAAATGAAACGGCGGCAAACCAATTATAGAGCGGTGGTTTGTCATAAAAGTTCTCACCATTGTATTGAGGTGTTACCCAGTCGCCGCTTAAGACCATATCCTTTGATGTTACGGCATGCTTTCCCTCATCGATATCCCACACCGGTCTGGCACCCAAATGGAAGAAAAAAAGGGTCAGGCAGACGCCGATCAAGATGATAATTAAGACACTCTCTCTTCCCCAGAATCTCTTTTGATCCATAACGTTATAAGCCCAATCAGTAATTTATTAACGGAACTATTGCCAATAAAAAGGTGATTTTCAGGTGGCCAAAAGTTCTTGAAAGTCTCGGCCATAGAGTACTGGAGTGATGGAGTATTGGAGTGTTGAAAAAAAGATATCAATCCTTTCGCCATTACTCTCTCCGAGCCGTAGGACCTGCGAGCCGGAGGCCAACACTCCAGTACTCCAATACTCCAATACTCCGAATTCGAGTTTGTTGCTGTTACGGCCGGTAACCATAGAGAAAACGGTAGTAGAAGCGTCCGGCCGGTTTCCCATTCTTGCGAAACGGCAGTTCGCCGATCTCACCGAGCCGCAGGGATCTATCCTTAACCCGTGAACCTGAAAGATCGTCGCGCTTGCGCCCGATCAGAAGCAGCGACCGCCCCTCTTCCGCCTCCGGCGGAAACCAGTAACGGTACATCTTGCTGTTCTTGCCAAAGAAGTGCCCGCCGCTGACCCTCAGCGCCTTCTCCTTCAACCGTCCCGGTGCCCCCTGTTTGATTCCCTTCACCCGGTAAAAGGAAATCCAACCGGCCAGCCGATCCTTATCCATGCACACGACCAGCGGAGTTTCACCCGTGATGCGTTCATTTTTTCCGATAATCCTTTCGACCTGAACCGCCAGATCCTGCATACCGACGCCGAGGCTTTCCCGGAAGTAGGGAACACCCGGAAAACCCAATGTCAGGTAATGCAATCCAGCTCCGTAAAGCAGGAGGACTGTCCCGATTGTTGCCGGCCAGAGTTTTCCGGGAAAAGCCGGCAAGATGGCGGTGAGCGCGTCGCTCCTTCGCGATATAAATGCAGCCATGTATGGAATCACGCTCAGCCAGATCGGCGCCGTCCAGTGAAGCTTGATATTGCGGAATAGGCTGAACCCGAAAAACACCGCAAGTGGAACCAGGGTCAGTGTTACGAGCAGCCGGTAACTTCGATTCGTCTCATCCGCCGGCCCCGTACCACACTTTGTCGTCAAAGCCTTCTTGGCCCAGAGGACGGCACCGGCAGTCAGCAGACCCGTCGGTGTCAGCAAGAGCAGGATGCTCCCGATCATGTCGGGAAGATCGAAGTCGAAACGGCCTGTCAGACGTCCGACCCCCTGGAATTTGAAAGACGCCCATTCATGGGACCCGTTCCACAGAATAACGGGTGAAAATATGAGAAGGGCAATAACCGCCGCAAGATACGGCTCAGGCCTCAGCAGCCACTTTCGGGCGCGTTGATCAAAGAGGATGAAGAGCAATCCAGCCGGCCCCAGGAGTACCGCTGTATATTTTGAGAGCATCGCCAGGCCCATGAAGATACCGACTCCGATCCATGCCCCCCGCCGCTCCCGGATCAGCGCACGGTGCAGGTAATACACCGCCCCGGCCCAGCAGGCAATCAGGGGGGCGTCGGGAATCATGACCAAACCGAGACTGAAGTACACCGGCAGCACCGCCATCAGCATGACGGCGCACCTCGCCACAGACTTGTCCAGCACGGTCCCTGCAAGCCGGTAGGTGTAGTACGCGGCAACGATCCAACCCACGAATGGACCTGCTCGAACGGCAATCTCCCCGTCTCCCAAAATAGAACTGAACCCTCTGATGAGCCACCCGACCATGGGCGGGTGATCAAAGTAGGCCAGAGCCAGGTGTTGCCCGTAGTTCCAGTAGTACCCTTCTTCGTGGAGAAGTTCCACCGATCCCATGTAGACAAGACGAAGCAGCACGGCGTAGACGATGATGGCGATCAGACGCGTTTCTTCCAGCACCTGATCTTCTCCGGCGCCGGACTGGCACGAAACGAAAAGGACGATACCGCCGAGCATAACGAGCACCGCTGCGGCCGCGGTACCGGGTGCCGCGACCGCCGGCACCAGTCCGAAGACATCCGTTAACAATGCCAGGACGCCGCCACTGAAAAAAAGCGCCGATAACGCAATGAACAGGAACGAAAGGGTTTCGCGGACTCTGGGTCGGAAGGACGCATTCCGCCGCTGCCTGACCGCTTCAAAGGCATAAAGAACGACCGCAGCGGCCATAAAGCCACAGACGTGCGATACGACCAGGGAAGCGTTTCTCCATAGGAGAAAGTAAAACACTGCCAGATCTGCTCCCATCGCGGCTGAGCCTTTTCGGATCGGCCACCGCTTCCATGTGCCGAGAGTATTTCGCACCATTGCTTCGGTTAGTTCCATTTCATCCCAACGCCCAGAGAAAGCCTATGAAATCCCGCCACCAATTGATTGAACCGCAAAATACGTCATATTGCCCATAAAAGCAATGTATTAAATGTATCGGAATTTCTACAATTTATTGACGTCAGTTGCCAAATCTGACATAGAGAAGCTTTTAAAAGTTTGGGAGGTAAAAAGTTGGAAATTGCGCGATTTCATTGGTTCATCCTGATTTTATCGGCACTGACGCTCTGTTCAGCACCGGGCGCCCTGGCGGAAGATGGCAAAAACAAAGATGACACAAACCGGTACAAATGGTTTTTGACCGTCTACGGCGGAGTCTCCGCCCAGGACGATATCAACGACGTGTTCACATTCCAGGCGAGTTTTAATGACAACGCCTATGTAGCCGTGGCGGCCCTGGCGCGGGAATTCTGGCACTATGAAAAATATATCAGCTTCGAAGTCGAAGGCCAGATCGGCAAACACTTTAACAGAGACACCCTGTGGGAATTCAACGGCCTGATTATCGGACGCTGGCATGCGTTTCCCTGGAACAAATACGTGAACACCAGCATTGCGGTAGGTGATGGTTTGTCCTATTACACCGAAGTTTCTAAAGTGGAAAAAGAAGAAGATGACAAAAACGCGACCAGGTACCTCAATTACCTCCTTTTCGAACTGGCGCTGGGACTGCCTCAGTATCCCCGGTGGGATCTGGTGCTGCGCATCCACCATCGCTCGTCCGTGTTAGGTTTAATCGGAGCCGGCGGTTCAAACTACGTATGCGGCGGTATTAAATACAGTTTTTGAGGGATCCATGGAGATAACCGTTCACAGGTTCAGCCTGGGCTGATAAAAATTCACCTGTAACTTGATGCACTTAGACTTAACTTTTTAAACCGGTTTTTTCCCGCGAATTTGGTGTCAGGTGTCAGGTGTCAGGTGTCAGGAAAGGTAGACGCAATAGCATATCCTCGTATGAATCTACATCATTTATTACAAAAATGTAATTTTTCTGATTAAACTGGTTGCTTTAGCCGCCGGCGACCGGGTTCGTATGAAACTTCGCCTGGCCGGAACAATGAATAGATGGAACGTCGAACATCGAACGTCCAACGTCGAACATCGAATATTGATGACGCTACGCTTTATCGATTTTAAAACAAGCGAACCGAAGAATACTGAACCGCAGAATTTCGAAGAATTGAATCGCTGTGTTCTGTTTTTTTTAAATTGACAGAATACATCATTCGATGTTGGACGTTCAATGTTCGATGTTCGACGTTCATTTTTTTTAGTTAGCCCGTCATATGAAAATAGCAAAGACCAAAGTTTCTTTCTCGATTAAACTGGCCGTTTTTTTGGCCAGAGGCGGCGCTTGTATGAAACTACGCCAAAATGGTACGGTTTTTCGAGTATTAAACTGGCCGCTTTGGCAGCCGGCCGGAACAGCGAACCGCAGAATATCGAATATTGAATATCGAATGCCGAAGGAAGGAAGATCGTATCCTCTTTGGTTATAATTTCTTCTTCTAGTCTGCGCCTATAATAATAAGACCGGTAGGAGCGCTGAAATATTATTCAATCAAAGTGCCATCGCGGCGGCGATAAGGTTCACGATTGAGATTACCTTTTTTGTCGTAGGTGTAAAGAGCATAATGATCGCTGTATCGTGAAAGGATATCGCGATAATTTTTCATCGTTGAGCTAGTTGACATTTTATCGACACTCCACGCGAAGTTGGGTGTCGGTTGGGGGGTGTTATTATATTTTTGTTTCAGCCAGCATTTATTGGCTACGTCAATCATTTTCAACTTGTCGCCGTCGGTTTGGATTCGTTTTGCGATCTCAGGAACAGATAAAATTTTTCCTGTTTCATCTCGGACCATAGCGCCGTAGTCGGGATCGATCATGCCGTAGCTGTTCTGGTCGGGAAAGAAAACCTGCACGACAAGATGGCCCTGATTATCGTGGGTTTGCAGGTGAACGCGCTGCACTTGATAACCTAACTGTCTGAGGATGGTTTCGGTAAATTCGCTGGCGTAGCCGCAATGAAGTTTTAGAGGTTGGTCACTGGCGAAGAAGGGCTGGTAACAATTTTTACCGAATTTGTGTTCCTTGTTGAATATCGGATTAATCAGTGGCGCATCGGCGAGCGAGTGGACGATATTACGTGAGATAAAACGAAAAAGCGAAATGATTTGATCGTCTTTTTTGGCCTGTGGATCGAGGATTAAAATTTTGAAATACCCAACCGTCGTATGCAGATAATATTCGCCGGGTTTGGGGAAGTGGATCGTCTTCTGGTCATATTGAATATCGTAAATATCCATCGGCTTATAATCACCGGCGATGGGGAAGCTGTCGAGTATTTTTTTATTTTGATCACTTTCGATACCGTAATTTTCAACCAGCAGGGGGGCCAGTGCGTGCCAGTCGATATCCCTTTTTTTGAAGATGAAAAAGGGATACTGACCCCACGGCGCAGGCGTGGTGAGGCTGGGGGTACCTTCAAGAAACTTCCGAAATTCCTCGCGGCTATCATTACGCTGTGAGCGATAACACCACGCTTTATAGGATACACCAGCCAGTGCGAGCAATAGAACCAGACACAATAAAACCATCACAGCCAGGACGTAATATCGTTTGCCAAATTTAGATTGTGTCGGTTGCATAATATGCTCCAAAAGATAGGACATTGCTTTTTCGGTGCGTATCAAGGGAAAATTGCGAATGGTGTATCGGCTTCAGCTGCAGCCCAACATATTGAGGCGTCAATTAAACGGAAACAATATTCATCCGGATAACGAAAGCGGACTTTATTGTCAATATTAATATTTTGATAATTTAAGTGTTTTTTTTAAAACTTATTGGTAAATAAACATTTTGAGAATATATATCTATAATCCATATGCTGGCCTGTTCGGCTTATTGAATGCGGATTCCGGGCTTATATAGGAGGGCTTTCATTTGACCATACCGGCAGCTACCATGGGCCTTTTATTGTAGCCGCGGTATTGGCAGGTATTGCTATTATCTGCACTATTATGCTAAGAGAACACAATCAAAAGGCGTTTAAGGCCAATTTCGAAAGGAGATTATCCAGATGGACAATACTGAGAAGGTGGTCAACGGCTTTCGCTTCCTGCCGCCCTCACTGGGGGCATGGTTCGCCAAAGATATTCCTGACCAACCGTTTAACGGCGACATCCCCTGGACACCGCTTAAAAAACCAGTCAATGAGACGACGTTTACGCTGATGACCTCGGCCGGGATCAGCATGAAGAGCGACCCTCCTTTTAACGTTGCAAGGGAAAAGCGCGAACCGGCATGGGGTGATCCTTCCAGCCGAAAAATCCCTGCATCAGCCGGTGAAAAAGATATTGATGTAAATCATCTCCATATCAACACCGACTATATCAAGCAGGATATCAATGTGATGCTTCCCTTGAAAAGATTTCTGGAATTCGAGAAAGAAGGCATCATCGGCCGGCTGGCCCCGACCTGCTATTCATACTATGGTTATCAGATGGATCCAGCTGAACTGCTTGAAAAAACCATGCCCGAAGTAGCCGACCAAATGCAGGCGGAAAATGTTGAGGCGGTCCTGCTCACGCCGGCCTGACCGCTGTGTTGCCGGTCCGTTGGACTGGTCGCGCGTTTCCTGGAAGATAAAGGTTTTTCAACGGTTGTCTTAACGATGACCCTGAGTTTCACCGGGAGATCGGTATCCCAAGGGTGGCGGCCATTGAATATCCCTATGGGCGGCCGGTCGGACAGGTCAATGATGTTCAGGGACAGCGCATGGTACTGCGGGAGACACTTTCTTTTATGGAAAAGGCGGATAATCCTGCAGAGGTCTGCCATCTGCCCTTCACCTGGCCGGAAGAACCGAAACTCACCAAGTGGCATCCGCCGGAAATTTCACCGATTGTTAAATTACATCTGGCTGAAATTAAAAAGGCGGGTGCCGCAGCGAAAAAAAAGTAAGGGCTTCGATGCAGCTGCTGAAATCAGCTTAGTAATCGTTCACAGTTTCAGGGTCACAGATATCGTTGATTGGTTGATTAGTTGATTGGTTAAGTGGTTGTAAATATGGATATATCCCATATTTGCAAAATAATTGGACACTTCACGTTTCAAAACAAAGGAGGTATCATCATGAAATTAAAAGGAATTATCATTGCTCTGGTTCTCGGACTGGCACTTGTTGGAACTCAATCTATTGCGGGTACGCTTGAAGATGTTAAAGCCAAGGGATTCTTGACCTGTGGTGTGAGCGAGGGGGTCCCCGGTTTTTCAATTCCCGACTCTTCGGGTCGCTGGGTGGGATTTGATGTTGATATCGCCCGTGCGGTTGCCGCTGCCGTGCTGGGTGATGGTAATAAGATGAAATTTGTCCCTCTCTCCTCTAAGCAAAAAATCGTGGCTGTTTCCTCCGGCCAGGTGGATCTTACATCCCGTACAACCACCTGGACAATGAAACGTGATGCCAAGCAGGGTGTGGATTTTACGACCATTGTATTCTACGATGGCCAGGGTTTTATGGTGCCCAAGGAATCAGGTGTAACATCTGCCAGGCAACTAAATGGCGCAACGGTTTGCGTGACTGCCGGCACGACCACCGAGTTGAACCTGGCTGATTATTCGCGGGCAAACAACCTTAAGATGGAGGCCGTGGTATTTGATGGCAAGAAAGAAGCTTTTGGCGCTTATATTTCAGGACGCTGCGATTGCTTCACCACGGATCTAAGTCAACTCGCTTCTTGGCGGACAACTGTAGCCGATCCGGGTAGCCATATTATTCTTCCCGAAGTCATTTCCAAAGAGCCTCTTGCGCCTCTGGTCCGACATGGCGACAATCAATGGAAAGACATTGTTACCTGGGTGATTATCGGCCTTATTGAAGCCGAGGAAAATGGCATAACATCCGAAAACGTAATGTCTATGAAGAAGAATTCAAAAAATCCTGTGGTTCAGCGTATGCTGGGAGCAACAGGCGATGTCGGCAGTTTTATCGGCCTTGACAATGATTGGCTGGTGCGTGCCATTAAGCTTGTCGGGAATTACGGTGAGATATATGATCGCCATTTCGGCCCCAAAGCTAAATTAAATATTCCCCGGGGTCTGAACAAGCAGTGGAAAGAAGGTGGCCTGCTTTACGCACTGCCGATTCGATAACAAATGAAGATTCCATTAGGTAGGCTAAAGGGCAGCCGGCTTGTCGGCCTTTTTATGCAGTTTGCGGTCGTAGCGGGAATTATATATCTCGGTTATTTATTGTTTCGTAATACCCAGGCAAATCTGGCGGCTCGAAACATTGCATCCGGATTTGGTTTCTTTTCTGTTGAGGCAGGGTTTCCTATCGGTAATACCTTGCTGCCTTACTCACCTGCTGACACATACGGCTATGCCTTTTTCATCGGTATCATTAATACACTTTACGTTGCCTTTTTCGGGATTATCGCAACGACATTTATCGGCATATTCATTGGTGTTGCACGGGTTTCAAGTAACTGGCTGGTTGCGAAGCTTGCTGAGGTTTATGTTGAAACCCTGCGCAATATCCCTTTGCTCCTGATTCTGTTCTTCACTTACGGCGTAGTACTCGCAGGCTTTCCGGGTCCGCGCTCAAGTCTTAATCCCTTTTTCGGATGTTTCATAAACAACCGCGGCCTGTATTTACCCAAACCTCTCTTTCAGAATGGCTTCGGGTTTGTCCTTTTGGCCCTTGTTCTTGGAGCCATAATCGCCTACATAGTGTCGCGCTGGTCCGGTATCTACCGGGACAGGACAGGCATTGTACTTCCATCAGGCTGGATGGGTTCGGCAGTAATCATTGGCCTGCCTGTTATCACATATTTTGTTATGGGCAGTCCGCTTTCGTGGGAGATTGCGGTTTTTAAAGGATTTAACTTCCAAGGCGGTATTGTATTTCGCCCTGAATTCTCGGCATTGATGATTGGGTTAGTACTATATACAGCCGCTTTTATTGGAGAAAATGTGCGTAGCGGCATACAGTCAGTGGATGTGGGACAACTTGATGCCGCCAAGTCTTTCGGGGTCGGCAAAGGAACAATTATGCGCCGTATTGTTCTCCCTCAGGCCTTTCGAGTAATCATCCCTGCGACCACAAATGATTATACCAGCCTGGTTAAAAACAGTTCCCTTGCGGTTGCCATCGGTTATCCTGATATGGTTTCGGTCGGTGGCACTATCATAGGCCAGAACGACCAGGCAATCGAAATAATCGGATTATGGATGGCCGTCTATTTGGCCATCAACTTAGTCATTTCCACAATAATGAACTGGGTAAATTCCAAGGCCCAACTAGTAGAGCGTTAAGGTATGAATTCTCCTCCCTCATGGCCGGGTTCCAGTTTGATGGTTTTTAAGCCGTTGCCTCACCGGCCGGCGCCGCGTCAGACTGTCGGGATGATAGGGTGGTTAAGGACGAATCTTTTTAATGGCTGGTTTAATTCTTTTCTTACAGTCATCGCTCTGGGTTTGTTGTGGCAGACAGTGCCTCCGCTTTTGTCCTGGGCTATATTTGATGCAGTTTGGGCCGGTGGTTCAGATGCCTGTCCCCCGGGCTATGACGGCGCGTGCTGGGCTTTTATCTTTAATAAGTTCCGCGTGCTTATGGTGGGCCTATATCCCGGCGATCTTCTCTGGAGACCGATGCTGGCCGGGGGAGTATTTGTGACATTAGCCGCCGTAACTTTCTTGCGGTTAATGAATCCCGCTAAATTGATCGCTTTGTGGTTTTTGCTGCCTCTTCCCGGTTACTGGCTGATCGCAGGCGGTCTTGGCCTTACAGCGGTGGACCAGTCTCTCTGGGGAGGCCTTATGCTGAGTCTGGGGCTGGCCACTATCGGTGTTCTGATTTCACTTCCATTAGGAATTCTGCTTGCGCTTGGACGCCGGTCTAATGTTACCATTGTCAAGTCTATATGCGTGGGAATCATCGAGCCGGTTCGCGGTGTGCCACTGATTACCATTCTGTTCATGGCCTCGGTCATGATGCCTCTTTTCCTTCCAGTCGGTCTTAATATAAATAACCTTTTGCGTGTTCAGATAGGAATTATCCTTTTCTCGGCCGCTTATATGGCTGAGGTTGTCCGTGGAGGCCTACAGGCAATACCTTTAGGTCAATATGATGCTGCTAAGTCCATTGGACTTAATTATTGGAAGACAACGGGTTTGATCGTTTTACCCCAGGCACTGCGTCATGTTATTCCCTCGCTTATTGGCCGTTGCATAGCCTTGTTCAAAGATACATCGCTGGTAATCATTGTTGGTTTGCTGGATTTTTTGGGTATGGTGAAGGCGTCCGCACAGGATCCTGAGTGGCTCGGGCACGATACCGAAGCCTATATTTTTTGTGCTCTTGTTTTTTGGATCATCTGTTTTAGCATGAGCCGTTACGGCCGCTCCCTCGAACGTCAAAAGGATTCTGACGGGATAACTGGGTAGACAAGATCTGGGGGAATGAAAATTCACCTGTAACTTGATCTACATAGACTTAACTTTTTACACCGTTTTTGTTCCGCGAATTTGGTTTCAGGTGTCAGGTTTCAGGTGTCAGGAAAGGCAGGCATTATAGCATATCCTGAACACTGACACCTGAAACCTTAACCTCAAAAAGAGGAATAAAAATAGGATAAAAGTTAAGGGCCGCGTGATGAGCATTTTCACTACGCCAGACAAGATCTATATGTATTAATCTATCATATTCCTGTCAAAAAAGTATGTTTTCCAAGAACTAAATTGCTACGAAGAAGGAAGCAATGGTTTCTCAAGACATCATGATCCAAATGATCGACGTAAACAAGTGGTACGGCAATTTTCATGTGCTCAAAGAAATCAACCTGACCGTGCACAGAGGAGAGCGTATCGTCATCTGCGGACCTTCCGGATCGGGTAAATCGACCCTGATACGTTGCATAAACCGCCTGGAGGAGCACCAGGAAGGCCGGATTATTGTTGATGGAATTGAGCTGACCAAAAACCTCAAAAACATAGAAAAAATTCGGAGTGAAGTCGGAATGGTTTTTCAGAGTTTCAACCTGTTTCCTCACTTGACCATACTCCAGAACTTGACGTTTGCTCCGATCTGGGCACGCA
>PVMK01117692.1_pt1 | contig 20952 bp, 19 predicted proteins | sample 1853481 | NCBI WGS metagenome assembly PVMK01 (sample SAMN08533507, study PRJNA380276) | Marine sediment metagenome, whole genome shotgun sequencing project.
GCGCGATATCATCTCGCGTATCTCGACGCATTCGCCGATCACGAGTCATTGGTCGAAGAGGTCGGCGAGGCCCACGCTGCGTTGATCGAGGCAGCCCGCCGGTTCGAAGAGGTCGTCTCCGAAGAACGCGGTCGCGCGGACAGAGAAGATCTACTTCGCTTTCAAGTGGCTGAGATCGACGCGCTTGCCGACGTGCTCGGCAACGAGGAAGCGCTCTTCATGGAACGGGAGCGCCTTCGACACGTGGAGAACCTTGGGAGCACCGCCGGGGAGGCAGAAGCCCAGCTCTACGCGGCGGACGACGCTCTGTGCGGGTCGCTCTCCCGTATTGCGACGTCGGTGGAACAAGCCTCGCAGTTCGATCCAGGCCTCGGCGCGGTAGCCGACCAGATCACGGAAGCGTTGGTGCAGCTGGAGGACGCGGCGTCCGAGCTCGGCCGATACGCGCGCGACCTCTCCTTCGACCCCCGTCGCTTGGACCAACTAGAGGAGCAGATCGACCAGCTACAACGCATCAAGCGGAAGTATGGTGGAAGCGCAGCCGAGGTCGTCGCCCACGGCGAACAGGCTAAGGAGGAGCTCGATTCACTCGAGCGCCACGAAGAACGCGTCGACCTTTGCCAACGTGAGTACGACGAAGCGTTGAAGCGAGCTGCCACGGTCGCCCTCTCACTTCGGAAAAAGCGGCAGACTGAAGCGAAACGGCTGAGCAAAGCGATTAGCGAAGAGCTCTCATCGCTCGGCATGGGAGAGGCGAAGGTGACGGTCGAGCTTGCCGCACTCGAAGGCGGTCCACGAGAACTGCAAGTCGACGGCGCACGTCTTTCGCCAACTGGGATCGACCGCGCCGAGTTGCTGATCGCTCCGAACCGGGGTGAAGAAGCCAAGCCGCTCCGCAAGATCGCAAGCGGCGGCGAGCTATCCCGATCGATGTTGGCGATCAAACGAGTGCTCGCCGGTCTCGGACCCGCAAGCCTGTACGTATTCGACGAAGTCGACGCCGGGGTGGGCGGCGCCATCGCCGAAGTCATCGGACGCAAGATCCACGACGTGGCCCAACACAGCCAGGTCCTATGCATCACCCATCTGCCACAGATCTCCGCCTACGCCGACGCCCACTACCGAGTGCACAAAGAGGTAGTCGGCAAGAGGACGAAGAGCGACATCCGATTGCTCTCGGACACCGAGCGGCTAGAGGAGATCGCCCGAATGCTGGGCGGGGTTCAAGTGACAGAGCAAGCAAGGGCCGCAGCCCAGCAGCTGATCCAGGGCGCAAGCGGCTGAGACGGCGCCAGCCTCAGCGAAAACATACGGTCTTGACGCTAAAGGCTGATTTCGAAGACTATGCGTCGCGTATGTGGGAGATACAGAGGAAGATACGGACTCTGTTCTGCACAAGGGGCATTGTGCTTCTCAGCGCACTGCTGCTCACCGCTTGCGGCAGCGGTGGTAACGGCGGCGTAGGTGGTAACGATTTCAAGGCCAGCAATACCGAGGCGGATGACTTGTTCGGCGGCGTCAGCCTGAGCGCGGATGGCGACACCCTCGCGGTGGGGGCTCCTTTTGAAGACAGCAACGCCACCGGGGTCAACGGCGATCAAGCGGACAACTCGGCGTCCGCGGCAGGAGCCGCGTACCTGTACTAAGTTCCTTGCAAAGGTCGCGGCCCAGGGGACAATGGGGACACGCTCTACCTCTATATCACGTGTGATTTCCGTTACTTAGCAACCACACCGCGCGCTCCAGTCCGCGTCATTCGTGTTGGCCACCGCAAAGACGTCTACCGTCACTTCTGATGCCTCATCGATGTCGTCTTGTCCCCTCCAAGGGCAACTGGTGCGCCTGGCAAATCCCGGGGCGATCCTACCGGCGCTGGGCCCAATCATATCATGACCGGGACGCGGAGACGCTGGCGCTGTACGCCGACGCTGGCGCTGACGCTGCTAAGTCTCTGAAGTCTGATAATAGGGTCCGGTGACGGCTCCTACCGCGGGCGAAGTTGCAAGGACTTGGGCAGGAGCTGGGCTGGCCCTGGCGACAGCCAACGCTTTGGCGATTGCGGCCGTTCTGCCATGGCCCGAAAGCGGTGCCTCGCTGCGACTGCCGCATCACTTCTTCGATGCGCTGCACGTCACTGGATTGGCTGCGATCGGGGCGCTGATTGCCGCGGCCTTCAGTCATGCGCCCACCACGTTGCGGGCCATCGGTTGGACGGTCTACGCCGCGATCACCTGCAGCCTTTTGTGGCTGCTGCTCGACCAAACCATGACCCGACAGGCGATCCTGATCGGCACGAACCTGGGGTTCGAGGTGCCGGGTCCCGTAGTCGGCGTCCTCCGTACGGTCTTTCTCTTGCTGATCGGTCTCTCCATCCCGGCAAGCCACTGGGTCACGAAGGCGCTGTTCTGCCTTCGCTTCGGCCGGCCGTTGGTTGCAGTGGCGGCGACCACTGCGATCGTAGTGGGGCACGCGGTGCTGCGAGATGAGTACGAAGACATCCACACAGCCATTCTGTGGCCGGCCGCGATGTCGCTAGGCGCATGTCTCCTGCCGCTGTGGCCGGAGCGTCTCGAGCAGGGGACCGGACGCACGTTGGCGCTCGTCGTCGGCGCGGGACTGGCGACCGCCGCCTTGCTCGTATCACCGCCCAACGAGGTCCGCAGGGAGCTCTTTCGAACGCAGGGCAGCATTGCGAGCTTCGCGCTTGCGCAAACGATTTGGCGAGTGCCGACGGTTCCCGGCGCTGATCGCCGCGTGGACTTCATCGACCCGCACCTGGTCCCCGAGGCGCAGCCTCTGGTCAAAGATCCGGTGGTGTTGATCGTGGGCATCGACGCCATGCGCGGGGACCTACTCAGCGAGGGACGATACGACGCAGAGCTCCGCAACCTCAGCCGGCTTCGCGATAGCGGCGCGTACTTTCCTCGCACACTTGCGCCGGGGTCGCAGACTTCGGTCACTTACACGTCCGTATTCAGCGGACGCTACTTCTCCCAGCTTCACTGGGCGTACCACGGCTCGGGCAAAGAGCGTCGCCTCTACGCAGCAGCAGACTCGAGCCCACGGCTTGCGGAGCTACTCGGTCAGTCCGGCGTTCGGACGGTCAGCTTTCTTTCCCCAGGCTTCCTTCGGGGCGACTTTGGTATCGTTCGCGGCTTCGAGGAAGAGACCTTGGTGAGCAAAGACCACGCGCCGGCCCGCGAGCTGATGCGGCCCCTACTCAAAGAGCTCCGCACGCACCGCAGCGGCGGAGCGCTATTCTTCGTCCACTTCATGGACCCTCACAGACCATACGACCTGGGCCCGCTCAAAGAGGGGGCGCCCGAGCAGCGGTATCTCTCCGAGTTGCTCGCTCTCGACCGCCAACTCGGGACCCTGATCTATGTCATGCGCAGGACCTTCCCGAGTCGTGGTTACATCGTGGTCCTCGCGGACCACGGAGAAGCTTTTGGCGAACACGGCACGACCTTCCACAGCAAAACGTTGTACCAGGAGCTGATCCACGTTCCTTTGATCTTCTACGGGCCTGGCATCGTGGCCAAGCGACATGACCAGTGGGTAAGCCTGATCGACGTCGCGCCAACCCTCCTTGCGCTCTATGGTCGAGCTGTGCCTGCCTCGATGATCGGAGAAAACCTGCTTCCTGCATTGCTCGGGCGACCCCAGCCTCCCCGTGCGCGCCCAATCGCAGCTGAGGGTCGACAAAGGCGGGCCCTCGTTCTGCAGAACGGCCTCAAGGCAATCGAAGATCGCCGCCACAAAACAATCGAGGCCTACGACCTAGTGCATGATCCCGGAGAGCGCGTCGATTTGGTGATCCGCGATCCGAAGCGTGCCGCCGAAGTGCTGTCAGCCCTGCGATCGTTTTTCGCGAAGTACGCCTCCGAGCGCGACGGGTACCGACCGCCGTACAAGCGGTAGTGCGCTCCGAGTCATGGCGCGGACTACACCTTCTGCTTGGGGCCGACCAGGGTGCGCAGCGTTCCTTCGGCAACCACGTCGCCACCCTCGTCCTTTAACAGCACTCGGACTTCGTATTCCCGCTTGGCGCTGCTGTCGATAGCTGGACAGTGGCATTCGCCGGTGATCTTGCCGCGGGCCTTTTTGGTGTAGTCGAGCGCTATTCCGGCGGCGATCAAGCGAGCGTCATCGGGCAGGGTGTAGAGGACCGCGATGTTGCCGGTCAGCTCGACCAGATTTGCGAGCGCGATCGCGTGTACCGAGGCGAGGTGGTTTCGAACCGCAGGTCGGTCGGCCAGCGTGACGCGGGAATACCCCTCCCGGAGCTCTTCGATGTTGGCGCGCATCGTGCCCGTATACGGCGCCATCCGCCCTACGAGTCGACTGAAGACCAGCTTTCCTCCTGGCAGGGGGCTGAGCCTATCCCACATGTTTCGAGCCACGTTGGTCGAGGACTCCGTGGTGAAGGCCTTGGCGTTCAGAAAGGTCGTGAGGGCCATGATGGCGACAGCGTACGTGGACTCGGAGCGGACGCCAACGCGCATGGTTGTGTGGACCCCATGCAGAATTCACTCAGAAAGGCCCACGTCCCCGCAAGCAGGCCCGAAAGTCCCCTCTACAATACCGGTACTTTCCCCTAGGAACTCCTGCTCGACGACCAGAAAACCGGACAGAGGGCACTCGACCTCATCGAGGGTGATGTCGATGTAGTCGGCGAAAATCGTGAACGACAAGCCGTCCGGGTACCCGTCGACCCCCTGAATGACGGTGTCGTAAGTGAGCGAGCCGCCGAGTGAAGTCGCGGTCACGGCGATCCCTCCATGCATGTGGACAATCAAACTGCCCACTGCACCCGCCCCCTGCACGCTGGTCATCAGATCGATGTCGATCTCATCCCCGTTCGAGGATAAGGTTCCGTCGATCGTGCCGTTGCTGACGCTGCAGTTGTCGTACGTGATGACGGAGCCATCCATGGTGACGCATTCGTCCAGGGAAGCTTTCTGCGTGAGGAAGTCGGTGAACACGCCCGCACCGCCTCGGCCGGCGTTCGCGACCGCGCTGAGGTCGGTGTAGATTCTCGTCATCGAGATCAGCGCGTCGGAATCCGTAGGATTTTCGACTAGGCCCTTGAGGCGTGCGGTCGAAACCACTGCCTTTCCGGCCGACGCGGCGACTGCAGACAGCCCTTCATTTTCCTGGTTCCTGCACCCGTAACAAACCAGGAAGAGCGCCGTAGTAGTGAGTAACAACCTCTCCTTCATTTCATCCCCCTACCTGATACCAAAGGTCGTCCAGGCTCGCGGTATCAGGTAGGGCCTTTTTTTATCCGTTGCCAACGTAACGTTGCCTACGCGGTGATCAACCTGGCAAGCCGGTCGAGACTCTCGTGCGCGCCACCGAGGGTGAACTCGAGAAGCTTCGACGTCATGAAGTAGCGGTAAAGTGGATAGTCTCGGTCGAAGCCCATCCCGCCGTGAACGTGTTGTGCTGCCGCCACGACCCGCGCGCCGGCCTCGGAGGCCCAGAATTTCGCGACCGCGAGCTCCTTGTCCGCGTCGAGACCTCGATCGAGGCGCCAACAGGCCTGCCACATCGATGACTTCATCGCTTGCACATCGATGTAGGCGTCACCGACACGCTGGGTCACGCCCTGGAAGGTCGCGATGGGCACACCGAACTGCTTTCGCTCGCTGGCGTATTGCGCCGTCATGAAGAGCGCCTGCTCGGCGATACCGAGCTCGATCGCGCAGATCCCAAGACGCGTCCGATCGACGAGGTAACGCAGGACTTGTTCGCCATTGTCGATCGTGCCCAACACATCCTCCGACGAGACCGCAGCATCATCGAGCTCGAGCAGCCAGAGCGGCTCCCCGTTGGTGCCACGTTGGTCCCAAAGCCTGACGCCTTCGGCCTTTGGGTCGACCAAGAGGACGAGCACAGTACCATCCGCGGTGCGCGCCGGAACGACGATCCGGTCGGCGCGGTCGGCGTATGCCACGTTGCTGAATCGGCCGGTCATAGTCCACCCCTCACCATTGGGCTTCGCGACGGAAGAAGGCTTCATCGGATTGCGGCTACCGAGATCGACCAGGGCGGCTGCGATGGTGGTGTGCCCCAGCACGATCCCTCCGAGGAGGCGATCCTTCTGTTCGGAGGTGCCGAACTCTACTAGCGGAAGCGCCGCGGAGACGAGCGTGGAAAGCGCCGGGATCGGTGCAACGGTGCGTCCGACCTGCTCGAGCAGCAAACAGAGCTCTGTAAGCCCCATGCCCGCCCCGCCGAACTCCTCGGGAATCGCTAGGCCTAGCATCTCGGAATCGGCGAGCTGCCTCCAAGCGCGCTCGTGAAACCACTTGTGATCTTTGGCGAGGGCCTTGAGCGAGTCATCGGTGACGAGGTCCCCCAAGACCTGTTTGACGAGGTCCCGAATGCTGTTCTGGTCGTCGGTAAATGAAAAATCCATCGTCGTGGCTCGTCAGCGTCGCCCGAGGCGGGGCATCCGTAGGCCGGCCTGGCAAATGATGTCTCGCTGGATTTCGTTCGTGCCGCCCCCAAAGGTCAGCACCAACGACATGCGGTAGTACTTCTCGAGGCGTCCGCGAAGGAGCGCCCCTTCCGAGCTGTGGTGCAGAATCCCCGCAGCGCCGTGAATCTCCATCAACAGGCGCGAGCCTTCGACGTAAAACTCTGAGCTGTACACCTTGATCGCCGAAGCATCGGCGGGAGAAAGCGTGTCCTTGGCAATTCCCCAGGCCTGCTGCCAATTCAGAAGCTTCAACACTTCGAGCTTCGCATAGACACGGGCGAGATTGGTCTGCACCCAAGGCAGGTCGGCAACTTTACCGCCCTCGCCGTTCGGGGCCTTTTTCGCCCACTCGATCGTCTCGGTGAGAATCTTCTCGAGGGGACCGACCGAACACAACGCGACGCGCTCATGGTTGAGCTGCGTGGTGATCAAATGCCAGCCGCTGTTCTCGTCGCCCACGAGGTTCCCGACGGGGACGCGAACATTGTCGTAGTACACCGCATGCACGTTGTTCTCGCCAAGGGCATGCATCGGCGTGATCTGAACGCCTTCCGCGTCGGCCGGAACGATGATGATCGAGATTCCCTTGTGCGCTCGAGCGTCGGGATCGGTTCGACAGGCGAGCCAAAAGTAGTCGGCGTGATCAGCGAGGCTCGTCCAGATCTTTTGCCCATTGATCACGTACTCGTCGCCATCCCGAACTGCGCTGGTCCTGAGCGAAGCGAGGTCGGTCCCGGCGCTCGGCTCGGTGTAGCCGATCGAGAAGTGACACCGGCCCTCGAGGATCTTCGGCGGGTACTTCGCCTTCTGATCCTCGGTACCGAACTTGAGCAACGTCGGGCCGACGGTGTTGAGGGTCAGGATTGGGACGGGAAAGCCGGCCCGCTGAACCTCGTCGAAGAAGATGAATTGCTCGATTGGGCCTCGACCCTGGCCGCCATGCTCTTTAGGCCAACCAATGCCGAGCCAGCCGTCGGCGCCGAGCTGCTGCATGGCCTCGTGGTAAAGGGGGCCGCCGCCTTCGGCCTCGTCGAGCTCCGCAAGGAGCTCTTCGGTGATCAGGCCTTCGAAATATGCGCGGAGTTCGTCGCGCAGTGCCTTTTGCTCGGGGGTGTAGTCGAAATACATGGCCTCACGCTTCTTGGCCTCGGCCGCGGAGTGAAACGTGTTCTACTTTGCTCGGTGCTGGATGCAAGCCGGCCGAACGCAGGACCCCACGAAAAAAGCCGACTCAAAGCCGACCTCTTTCGCGAAAAAGTACTCGGACTTCCGAGCTAGTCCTTCTTCTGCGCCGTGCAGGACACGTCGGGCTATCTACTCCGCAGCCTCTTTCTCAGGCTCTTCCGCGGCCTCTTCGGCGGCTACCTCGTCGGCAGCATCGGCGGCTTCGGCGGCGTCGCCAGCAGCCTCGGCAGCTTCCACGGCCTCTTCCACTGCTTCCTCAGCCGCTTCCCCAGCCACCACTGCTTCTTCGGCAGCCTCTGCTGCAGCTTCATCCGCAACTTCGGCGGATTCCTCAGCAGTCTTCTTGCAGGCCATGAGGGCCCCGCAGATCGCAAGGACCAGGCCCAGTCGCAAAACGTTCTTGATCATGATGATTCTCTCCGTTGGTGTTGCGGGGATCACACCTACACACCCACATTTCCCGCTACCGGCCTTGGGGTAGCGGTTTGCGGAGATCACGTCAAACACGATGAGAAAGATCGATCACCTTGCGGGACAGGCGCATCGACCTTGGCAAGGGCCAAGACGAATCGTTCGGACGCTCTAAGGGCGCGCAAGATATAGCAGAAGCTGGTTTCGCGCCCGCAATCTTTTTCCAGTGATGCAGAATTATTGCGTTGGAGGCAGATGCCAACTGCAGATGTCATTTTTTGTGTCGCACGCATCTTGGCTCATGTCTGCGCGCCTATGACGGGGTCGGTTGGTATCAGTGAGTCACGCTCGCGTCTCCAGAATCGGCGAATCGATGGAAGGCTGAAGAAGAGGCCAACGACGGTCCAGGGTACCGTCGCCATGAAATGACCGGCGATTGCAACGGAGGCCGCAATCGAGGGCTCGACCCCCATGAGCTCGAGGGCGTAAGCGCAGGCCACATGGAACGTCCCGACGAAGCCGGGCGACGATGGGATCATCGTGCCGACCGAGATGAAGAGGAGCACGACGACCGGCGTATAGAGCGGGACGTTGAGGTCGAATGCCCAGAGCCAACATTGGATTGTGGCAAGACCTACGAGTCGGGTGAGAAAGGTCACCCCCACGACCGCGAAGACCATGCTGCCAGAGCGAAGCGCGCCAAGGCCCTCCGAGAACCGCTCGGCTTTCTCGTGCAGCCAGGCGCGAGTTCTCACACCGAACGGCCGGGAGATCAACGTCGCTAGGCGCATGACTCGCGAGGGACGCGCAGAAAGCCAAAGAGCCGCCATCACGGAGATGCCCACGATCGCGACGACGAAGAACAGCCTCTGGTCGCCACTGAGATCGATCGCCAACAGGGGTACCGCAAAACCAAGCAACACGAGAAGCGACATCAGGTCGAGCAGGCGGTCGAGCGCGACCACCGCAACAGTCGACCCGCGCGAGATGCGGCCCGCGCGCGCGAGGAGGTCAATTCGAACGAGCTCCCCCAAGCGAAAGGGAAGAAGATTATCGGTGACATACCCTGTGAGCCACGGAACGAACGTATCGACGAACGAATAGCGGCGAATCGGCAGCAAGAGGATTCGCGTACGGGTCGCATTGAGCGCAAGGACCACGCCCTTCGTCAATAGACAGATCGAGAGAATCCACAAGTTGGCGCTAGCGAATGATGTCCAAAGCTCTTGCCCGTCCACGCGCCGCAAGAAGATGTAGAGTGCGACGCCCGAAAGCGCGAAACCGGTAAGCATGACAAGCCACCGCCCGCCCGCTCGTCTCGGCAGGCTCATTCCCCCGCCAGCTCCATGCGTTGGTCGAAGAACTCGTACACGTCGGGCAAGCCAGCACCTTCGTTTCCGAGAAAGCCCGCTGATATCGACGCCAAGGAGCTTCCGATATACATTCCCAAAGGCATCGGTTCTCCCGCGAGTTGAGCAAGGGTCGCACCGGTGAGAAAAACGTCTCCGGCACCCACGGCATCCACCTCGTTCACCTCGAGAGCGGGAAGGTAGTTCGTGATGAGTCGTTGCCCCGCCTCTCTGGGGGGCTGAAAACACAGAGACCCGTGGCGCCCCATCGTCACGATGAGCCCGCGCGCTTGGGTTGCTTCGAAATAGCGACTTGCCAGGTTCGATAGACCACTCTCCGCGTCCGCCAGAGCGAAGCGGAGCTCTTCTTCCGTGGGTGTCACGAATTGGGGTTGCCGAAATTTCAGGATGTTGGCCTGCCCGTTAGTGCTGACATCGGCAAAGTATGGCTTGCCGGCGGCGGCACAGATCTCGGGGATCGCATTGGCCAGCGTTGGACCGAAGAGGCCGTACCCAAAGTCGGTCACGATGAGCCCATCATGGGATTCGATGAGCTCACGCATCACGTCGATCATCTCATCCGTGACCTCGATCGGGATGGGCGAAGGATTACCCCGGTCGACTTTGAAAACTTTCTTCCCCCCAACGATGAATCGCGTTTTGGTGTAGACGCCCCGCCCCGGAACGGGAAGGTTTTGAACCTCCACTCCGGCTCGCTGTAGAGCGCCACGAACACGACCGAACCCTTCGTCCTCCAAGCAACTCGTCACGAATGTTGGCTTGGCACCAAGGATGACTGCCTGACGCGCGATCAAACCAGCGCCGCCAACGAACCACTCCTCACTGACTGGCTTCACCGAGACGATCGGACTCTCTGAAGCTATGCGTGCGCCCTCACAGTGCGCGTAGTGGTCGATGATCGCATCTCCGAGAATCAGAACCTTCAGATCCGAAAACCGGGCGATGGCGTTCTTCAGCCGAGCCGCATTGATGTCGTTGATTCTACAGAAGCGCTGTATCTTCTGTTGCTCCATGTCCAGCGTGTTGCGCGTTCGGCGCCCGATCTCCGTGGACGAGAAAATTACGTCACCCGAGCCCAGCACGACCCTTCCCCCGTATGACTCCACGATCTTCTTTTCGTTCGCGAAGCGTGGGTCGTTCTTCGATTCGTACTCGCGCCCTTTGACGTAAATGTCTGGTCGGATCGCCTCGAGCACCGGGCCGGCCCACTCATCCTCGCTCAGCGCTACGTAGTCGACGCATCCCAGCTCTGCGAGGTTGTCGAGCCGCAGGTCATCCGGAATGAAGGGCCGGTCATAGCCCTTCATCACCGCCTCGTCGCTACTTACAGTGACGATCAGGATGTCGCCCAGGCTCCGCGCGAACCTGAGATACCGAATGTGGCCGGGGTGTACGATGTCGAAACAGCCGTGACATTGGACGATAGTCTTCCCCTCTCCACGGAGACGGGCGCATTCGGCGCTCAAGTCGGCAATTGATAAGATCTTGCTATCTGCGTTAGGCGTTCGCACGGGTCTTGCTCCACGCAACTAGAGTATCGATCAAGGCATCGCGGCTTGAAGGGTCGAGCTCCGGCGATACGGGAAGGCTCACTATCCGTCGCACGAGAGATTCGGTGTGAGGTAGGGTGACAGGCTGGAGAGATTCGAGCGCTCGCTGTTTGTGGATGGGAATGGGGTAGTGGATCTTGGCGTCGAAACCTCGCTCTGCGAGATGAACGATGAGGTCGTCGCGCTCGTCGTGTCGAATCACGAACGCGCTGAATGCGGGCTCACAAGATTTCGTGACCATGGTTAGCTCGAAATACGGATGGAGCGCTTCCTGATATGCCGCGGAGTGCTTCCGTCGCGCCGTCGTCCACTGATTCAGATGAGGTAGCTTGACCTTGAGAATTGCCGCTTGCAGCGCGTCCAAGCGCCCATTCTCGCTTGGGAAATCGACGTGATCACGATCGCGGTGTCCAAGCGAGCGGAGCTTTCGAAGTAACTCGGCGTGGTTCGCATCGTCGGTCGTGATGAAGCCACCATCGCCGCACGCCCCCAACGTCTTCAGAGGATGAACCGAGAAACACCCCGTTCCGAAGCTTCCCACGCTCCGGCCACGGTAGGTAGCTCCGATCGCCTGCGCGCAATCTTCGATCAGGTGTAATCCCCGTTCGTCGCAAAAACGTTCGATGGACTCCATGTCGCAAGCGACCCCGCCGAGATGCACAGGCATCACGGCCTTGGTGCGTGGGCTAAGCTTGGCAGACAGTAGATTCGGATCCATCAACGCGGTATCGGGGTCGATGTCGACGAACACCGGTGTAGCCCCAACCAATAGGATCGACGTTGCAGTAGCGACGTAGGAGTGCGCAACGGTAATGACCTCATCTCCAGACCCGATACCCAAGGCGCGCATCGCCAAGGTGAGCGCGGCGGTCCCGGAGCCAACTCCGATGACGTGCTCGATTCCCAACGTGTTGGCGAGCTCGCGCTCGAAGTCTTCCACCTCGGAACCGTTGATGAAGTGTCCATGACGCAGGACACGATCAACCGCGTCGAGGATCTGCGGCCGCAGCGCCTCGTTTTGCTTGACGAGATCGACGTAAGGTACCGTGGTCATGAAGCTTGCTTTGCGATGGTTCTCCAAACGTCGGGTTGCTCCTTCATCCAGGCCACGTTTCGGTACACAGAAGACTGGCTGTCCGGAACCTTGCCGGTGCGGTAGGCTTCTTTAAGCTCTTTGACCGCGGTGACGAGGTCGAGTCGTGGCTCGAAGTCGAGCAAACTACGGGCCTCATCAGCGCACAGGTGATACGAGCGCGGATCGTTCGAAGGGACCATATCGATCGGCAGTGACGGATCCAGCTCGTCCCGAATCATTTCGGCAAGCGCCATCACCGAGGCGTTCTCTTTGTTGACGTTGAACGCCTTGCCAGAGATCTTCTCGCCCGGCGCAGTGATCAACGTTCGGTAAAAGGCACTGAGATCCCGAACGTGGACATTGGGCCTCATCTGGGCCCCTCCGAACACGCGAATCCGTTGATCTGTGAGACCTTGATCCGTCAACAGGTTGATTGTCAGGTCGAGACGCAGGCGTGGGGAGTAACCACATACGGTTGCGGACCGCACCGATACGCCGACGAAACTCTCGTCGACCAAGCCATTTAGGATTGCCTCTCCTTCTGCCTTGCACTTCGCGTATATCGTGATCGGTGCTAGTGGGAGGTCCTCTGTGACGTTCTCCGTGTCTTTGATGCCATACACACTTGCCGAGGATGCATACAGGAAGCGCTTGATACCGTGTCGCTTCGCGGAATGCATCAAGTGGTCAACGGCATCGAGGTTGACGCTTCGTGTCACTTCTGGATCGAGTGCGGAGCTGGGGTCGTTGGAAATCGCAGCAAGGTGAATGATCGTGTCGAAACGACCTTCGTCGAGTACGGAGTCTACGTAGTCGAAATCGCGAATATCAGCGCGTAGCCTTCGACAGCGCGCGTGGACGCTCGGGTCGGTATCCGGATCCGTTCCATAAAGAAATGCGTCGAGCACAGTGACGCTGTAACCGTCCCAGATCAGCTCCGGAACGAGCACTGCGCCGATATAGCCCGCGCCCCCGGTCACGAGTATCTCCCTGTCCGACATGTCTACCCCTCGTCCTCAATAAGATATCCTAGCTGCTGGATGAATGGAAAATGACGACATTCGGGGTCCTATTCGACTTGGATGGAGTACTGGTCGATTCGGCATCCCTGCACGTGCGCGCCTACGAGGACGCTTTTCGGGAGGTGGGGCTGGACTTTCCCGGTGTCGCAAGGGACGCAGTTCTCAGTGGAAAAGCAAGGTCACACGTCCTCGACCTGGCGCTTCCGGCGGCGAAGGCCGATCTAAAGAGAACACTCTCTGAGGCGAAGCCCAAATCACTGGAGATCGTGCTCGCAGATTGCACCGACTGCAGCATGCCCGGTGCTACCGAAACGGTACGTGCACTCGCACGCTCCGGCGTCCCGATGGGCGTGGTTACAAATAGCCGCACCCCCGAAATCTGGATAGAGAGAATTGCGATCTCGGATCACCTGCAGGTCGTCATCACAGGAGACGACGTTGCGTCGCCCAAGCCCTCGGCGGAGGGATATCTCCTTGGCGCCGAACGTCTCGGCGTAGCCCCGGAACACTGCCTCGCGATCGAGGATTCTCACGATGGTTGGATGGCCGCTAAGGACGCGGGCATGCAGGTTGCTCTCGTGGCCGATATGAGACCCAGCTGGATCGATGACGACACCTGGGTGATGCGACGACTCGATGCGACGCGAATCCTACGTGCGCTTGGAATCAGTCCGGCAACTCGCCAGTAGGGGGGATGTCGTCCGTGTACCAACTGGCAGGGCCCATGATGCCGTTCTGGAGGCCCATGGATGCCGCGTCTTCTAAGGATATCAGCTCAACGTCACATCGCCCCGTGCGACGCCACATGATGTAGCTTTCACGACCGGGGAACGCCGCCATTAGGTTTCGATCCTGTTCGACCGACAGATGGTTGGCCCAAATCACGTCGTTTTCAAAATCGGGGTCATTGACGGGCCACCAGAATACGAAATGCCGTGGGGGAGCTCCCGAGCCAGAGTCAGCCTTGCACGCTGCAGCCCATGGGCGATTGACGAAAACCACGGCATTGTGGATGTTGTTGCGCTCGACGGTCTCCGGAACCTGTCGTGTCATCGCCGCGATCTGCTCGACAGCGCGCAACCGATAGGGGCTGAACAACAACAGCGACGCCGCGACGAAAGCCAAGAGCAGGTGTTTCGGGAACCGAACATCCTGCAGGGAAACTCGCTCTGCCCATCGCGCGGCTCGCTGGCACCCCAGCATCGTCAGGACCAGCACCGGTAAAGCGAGCTCGAACCAGTGTGTCGGACCAAAGGTGTCGACCCCCGCGTCGTAAACCCACAGATGAGTCAGCGCAAAGCTCCCGAAACTTGCCCACCACCACGAGGCACGTCGGAGGCCAACGGCAAGCGGCAAGAAGGCGAAGGAGAACGGCCAGCCGAAGAGGGACATGTTGAGACGCCACAGACCGATGCTGACCATGCTCAGCTGCCCTGGTAGCCCGCGCGGACTGAGCATCACGGTACCGTCCGCCCGTGATGGCATAACATGCGAAAAACGGAAGTCGTTCTCGATGCCGTACTCGAACGCACGTTGGTACGCGACACGGAAAGGGGAGCCGGTTTGCTCTGCGTTCACGAACAAAAAGAGAGCGGCCAGAACGATGGTCGGAAGGCAGAACCAGAAAATGTTCACGAACGCTCGTTTGGACCACTGCTTCCAGATCCATAACAGGCCCCACGGCAGGGCCACGGCCACCGCGGAAACGGGGCGAATGAAGAAGGCAAGCGCGAGCGAAAGCCCGAAGCCGAAGTGCGTGCCTGGTCCGCCACCGCGTAGAGCGAGGTTGGCGAACCACATCGCGTAGACGAGAGCAGCGAGCGCCGAAGTGTGAGACATCTCGGTAGCCGCGGCGATTTGAATCATGGGCGACGTCAGGAAGACCACGACGCCTAGGCGAGCCCAGTCCACGCCAACGATCCCCTTCAGGAGCTCGTAAAGGGCCGGGACCGTCGCGCCTGAAACAACGGCGTTGACGTAGGCCGTTGCACCGAACGGGATGCCAACAGCCATGATCGCGGGCCACCCGAGGAAGTACTGCGAGAACATTCGCCCATCGTTGACCATGAACGCGTGGTCGAAGAACAACTTGAGGGGGTGCGACGGTGCCGTCAGTCGTCCAGACGCCAATAGCTGAGCGGAGAAGCGGTAGACCGACTCATCGTCGGTGACTGGTCCACTGTGGAGTACGAACCACTGAATCGCAGCCGGGATGAGGACGCCCAGTCCTGTCGCCACAGCCAGGAACCAGCGCGTGTCAAGCGAAGCAGCCGGCGACCTCCAGCGAGTGACTCCTATCGCAAGGCAGAGTGCCCCCGCGCCTCCGAGTAGTGCATAGAGCGTCGCGAAAACGACGAGTTGGTACGACGGATACGCGGTCGCGCCCAACCCCAATGCATATCCATCGTGGGCGGGCGCCATGAACTGAAATACAGCCCAGAAAAAGAGCCCCAGGAGAATGAACAACAGCGCCGACGTATTCGTTGTTGGCTTCGCCAAGTCGGGGGGATGCTAGCCCAATCCCTTGTTACGAGGGAAAAGAACGCCAAATGCCGTCCGGACGACTGGAGCAGGATCTCCGTTGTTTGGTTGAGGAGGCCCACTGTTGCTAGGATCGAGCTTCGTTCCTGATGAGCAACACGACCGAAGGCTCCGACCAAACACTTTCTGACGACACCCTGGTGGTGGTCGTTCCTTGTTACAACGAGGAGGCCAACATCGAGCAGACGGTCCAATCGATCCGCGCGGTTGCCTCCGAGCTTCCACTTCATGTCGACATTCTGCTGATCGACGATGGGTCTACCGATGGAACCAAGGAGCAAATCTCAGATCTCTGCCAAAGGTACGGTTATTCGGCCATGTACAACGCGCACAACCGCGGGGTGGGATGGTCGTTACTCGAGGCGTATCGGCGCATCGACCCGAGCCACTGGGTAACGATCATGCCAGGCGACAACGAGATCGACTTCGCCTCGATAAAGGGCTTCGTGAGGCTACGCGACGACTTCGATTTGATCCTCGGCTACCTGCAGAACCCCGTCATCCGTCCGCTCGGGCGAAGGCTATTCTCCGTCGCATACATGCGCACGGTACAGATCCTGTACGGTTTCTCGTTCCGCTATCTCAATGGAATGAAGCTTTTCCGTGCGCACGTGTTCCAGGGAATCGATGTCGAGGCGTCGGGACATGCGTTCAATTCCGAGCTGTTGGCGAAGGCGATACTCCGCAATCCGTCATTGCGAATAGGCGAAACGCCCTTCGTGGCACGAGGGCGCGCGACAGGAAACTCGAAAGCGATACGCCTATCTGCGGTGGCGCAAGCGGTCGCGGAGGTTGGTCGGGGCTGGCGCTCAGTCGCCCGATTCCGCGACAGAGTAATTCGGGACAGTTAGGGACCGACGAGATCGTCGAGGCAAGCGGCTACCCTGTCGATGTCGGAGACGCTGTACCGCATATCTACCGGGATCGAGAACGAGCGTCGTGACAACCGCGAATGCTCTTCCGGGACTCCGTCCAATAAGGGTTGGTCGAGAGGCCACAGCCGGGAAGGATAGATCCGGTTCGCGATTAGAGCGGTACGAACCCTGTCGCACTCTTCTGCTTGATCGAAGACGCAGAGCGCAGAGAAAGGCACGCTCGCATTCGACGAAGGCTCATAAATCTGAAAGGTGCGACGTGAGGGAGCTCGCCGAACCAGAGCCTCGAAGTTCCGTCGCCGGGAGCGGTCCCAGTCGGTTAGAGGAAACGTCGCAAGAGCGGCGCCAGAGAGTGGCGTGATCGATGAAATCTCCTCACCTAGAAGGCGATCCTCCCCTGATTCGAGCATCGAGCGAAACTCTTGTTTGGTAATGGAATGCCCCTCGAGGTAAAGGCGCTTGAGCAGCATCCCGGTCAACTTCTCGAACGCACCCAACTGCAGCTCAGGCGTTACCCGAGGCCGGTCAGGCAAATGGTGCCCGCGCGGTGACCATACCGCTCCTCCATCAGCGAGGGGGTAGAGCTTTCGCAGAGAAGCAAAGCAGAAGTCGGCGTTGGACTCCCGTGCCCACCGCGATGTAGGAGCATGCGTGTGATCTTCGATGATCTCTGCGCGGCACCCCTCGGGGATCGCAATGTCGGCGGCCGTGCGTAAACCGAAGTAGTTGACGACCAGGACAGCGTCTCCGGGCTGTTCTTCGACCATCGACAGATCCAACCGGCGGGATAGCGGGCTGTCCGCATACGTGCGCAGCTCGATGCCCTCGTCCAACACCGCTTGTATGACTTGCTGGCAGAAGTAACTGGGTATCCACCAACGGCGATGCCTAGCGAGCCGGGCAACCAGCCTGAGCGCGTCGCGGCCGCAGCCCGTCAAGAGGCCGTTGGCCCAAGGTGCAGGATCCGAGTCCGCGCCGATCTCGAAATCCGCCGCGTGGAATAGGGAGCCGACCTCCCAACGCTCAGGATCGTTTGTCATCTGAGAAATTGCGCGAGGTCCGTGCCCTCTAGGTCCGAGAGTATGGCATGGCGGATCTCCGGTTGCAGCTCGGAGCGCCAGCGGTCTTTCACCGCCGCCGGCCGGAACACCGAATAGTCGCCAGACACCGATGAGCTCTGTGACTCCCGCAGAAACGCCGCAGTCTGATCTGTATACTCCAAGTCGAGCCAATCGAAGAGAGCTGCGGTTTCCTTCTCTGCGCCGTCGACGAAATTCTCATAGCGCACCAAACGAAACTGCTCGGGCCGTTCATCGGCGAGCCTTAGATGGAGTCGAGTAACCCAGCACCAATCATCGAATCCGAAAAAATCTCCGTAGCCAGATTTTTTCGCAGCACCAGAACGCCAGTGAGCCAGGGGATCGGCATCGGTGGAAAACTCTTTCGGGGCGGTCAACCAGGAGTGAATGGCGCCACATGGATGGCGGACGACCGCTAGCATCTTCAACTCGGGCAACCGTTCGAGCATTTCCTCGGTGAGGTTTTGAAATCGATTGTACTTGATGACGAGCATGCTCGGATTGGCATGCTTGAACGCGAAGGTCGGGTACTCTCCCGCTCTTCGTCTAGTGGTCTGGTTCATGAAGTCGTCTTGGGAAACATAAGCTCCGCGCAGCACCCTTTCCCAATCTTGACGAGTGGCCCCCTCACGAATCTGGTTCTTGAACTCGTACGAGAAAAGCGGGGACATCCTGTATTGAACGTCCGGGCAGCTATCGACAATCTGACCTACCCAGCTAGTGCCGGAGCGGGGCATGCCTGTGATCGCAGCTACGCGCTCGTACACTGGACTATCCGCGTCTCATGACGACGTTGAAACGGTAGTGTGCGGTATTGAGAAGCGCATCTTGGGACGAGAACTCGGGCAGGTACCCCTGCTGGGCCGCGATCTGCACGATTTCTGGCCGTGTCCACCATCGCCCCATGATCTCCTTTCCCTCTCTCTTCTGCTGTTCGTACGCGGCTCGTCGCTCTGGCGTATTGAAGAAGCTTGCTTTCGCCTCGTCGTCCAAGACACCAGAGAACAAAAGCGCAACGTTGGGGGCTCCTACCGCGGCAACTCCGTGTAAGATCCGACCGAGGTCATCCCGACCGAAATACGCGAGGGATTCGACCATGCAAATCTTATCGAACGCCGCAGCATCGAAGTATTGGTCGAGGTCGAGCACGGAACCTTCGATGTATTGGATGTTGGGCCCTGAATGATGCTCGCTAGCGATGCGAATCATCGGCTCAGAAAAATCGATGCCGACGACCTCCTTGCACTCTCCTGCAAACCGCGCGGTTAGCAGCCCGTTACCGCAGCACAGATCTAACAAACGGTCTTGCGGTCCGAGCTTCAATAGAGAGCTAGCCTCTTCTATGACGGTCTTCAACTCGGGCGCCGGTGTTGGTTCGCCGCCATTGGCGGTTCTGCCGACCTGACGACAGAAATCCCCCCCACCGAATCTTCGTGGAAAGTCTTTCCAGTATTCGCGCCAGTCGATCATGAGCTAGTATCCTACCTCGCCGGTTACCCGACGGTCAGAGCACTCCTCAGCGCTTCGGCGACCGAAAGGACTTCGTCGCTTCCCAGGTCCTGATGAATCGGGAGATTGAGAATCCTGCGCGATATGTCGTGCGATGTCGGAAAAGCCGTTGGGTCGATAGCATCGACGAGCGTGTGATAGAGAGCGACGACGCCTACCCCCATCTCTCGCATCCGTTTATACACCTCGAATCGATCTGCACTCTGGATCAGCACGGGAAGATTCAACGGAGCTGTTCCCTCGGCGAGCCACGGCAAGAACGGCGCAACCCCGTGTAGATCCCGAAGCTCAGCGCTCAACTGGCGGTAGTTCTTCGCGCGACGCTCAGCAATCGCTTCAAAATCGGCGTCACGCCAGAGACGATCAGGCAGGGCCGAAGCCCGCGAGTCGGTCGGCAGGGGTCCAGGGTCGAGGGCATCGCGGTTACGTTGCAAGATGCCGCCATCATCGCAGGGGAGGACCTTGTGAATCGAAAAAAGGGCGTAGTCCCCGAAGTCCCCTATTGCCTGTCCCGACAGGTCCATGCAGTGGCAGCAGTCCTCGATGAGGACCGCGCCCACGCGCTCACATAGCGATTTGGCTTCGGCCAGGTCGGGCTGGAGATTCCCAAAGTAGTGGATCGCCATGGCGGCAAATGCTTCCCCGTGACCCAACTCGCTTTCGAGGCTCGATAGGTCGATATTCAGGTGTTCGTCGACCCGGTAGAATGAGTACGGAATTCCGAGTGCGGTCAGGGGATCCAAGATTCCCGATCCCTCCAGCGGCGAGCTTCCGACGTAAGCAGGAAGGGCGATTCTCGCCGCGCCCCCGGGCCATATCCGAGACAACAAGTGTTTGAATCCATCTCGAGCGCGGGCGCAGTACTGCCGATCGCGAATGAAGTTCCGCTGGTTGATGGGCTCCTTGTCGACGGTCATCGTTCCGTCCGTTCAAACTCGGCGCGCGCGGAAGCGAGATGCTCAGCTATCGTTGCGGCCGAGTTCCACATCATGAGATCGACGATCGAGAGCGCTGGAATGAACTCATAGCCGCGGGGCTCGTAGCGGAGATCTTCGAATTCCCGGATGGTCAGCTTGATGCCAGCTCGAGCAAACGCGTCGGAGTCGAAGAGCTCGCGCCCGCCGGGCGGATTCACGTATTCCGAAGCTTTCATCGCCTCGCTGATACGCAACGCCCAATCCCCGGGCCCTTCGATGGGCCCGATTTGGAGGTCCATTTCCGAGAAGAAGGTGCAAGAGAAAGGAATGTCGAGGTGTTGACAGACCTCGTGCAGGATCTGAACGGACAACCTCGGCAACGAGTCAGTATCGGTCGCAAGGCAGCGCTCCAAGAGCTGGAACGTGTCATCGAAGAACGGAGCCTTTTGCCGGTAGTGCTCCACCTGACGCAAGATCAGGTCGCGCCAGTCGCGACTGGCCACGAGACGCACGTCGCGAATGGGTGTTCCGCGATGCACCTTGCCGGTCTGAGCCTTGATGTACTGCCAACCCGACGACGGATGAAGGACTCGATTCCTAGCCATCCAGCTCTTGGGCCGATAGTCCGCAACGTCGAAAACCACCCACTCGTCGCACAACGAGATCAGATCGAAGTAGCCAAGCGCCGGGGCAAAGTACGGCTGCATGATGCCTAGTCTCATATTCTCTCAAGTCGCAGAAATGGACACACACCCCGAAACGACAGCGTAGCATGACGACGCAGATCGACGGCCTTTTTGGTAGTGCCAGCTTCTCGGATCCGTCCAGGTGTGATCAGAACGCGCGGCCGCCGCGCTCGCGAAGGAGACGCAGGAGGTTCTTCAGGATGACCGGACGGAGCTCGCTACTTTCGAGAGCGCCAGCGTGGAGT
>PVMK01133133.1_pt1 | contig 20951 bp, 26 predicted proteins | sample 1853481 | NCBI WGS metagenome assembly PVMK01 (sample SAMN08533507, study PRJNA380276) | Marine sediment metagenome, whole genome shotgun sequencing project.
CCAGTTGCTGGCCAGCCAGGCTATCAGCATGGCCGCGGCAGGCCCGGTTTATCAGGAAAACTTTTCTCGCCTGCTGAGTGAACTGATGGCCTGGTTGGCCAGCAACTGGTAAATTCCCAACAGAAACAGCCCGAGCGTAGTTATGGAAAGCAGAGTGGCCATCCAGCGCGGTAGGCTGATCGGTCCTAAGCGGATCTTGAGTATGTGATCGGACAATGCGTTCAAAAGGCTCCAGCTCAGGACAGCCAGAACCAGGGGAATAAGGAAGGTTTGCCCGATCTGGATCAGGGTCAGCGTAATGGCCGCGATGATCAGGCTATACGCTACACAGGCCAGGCTCGAGGTATTAATTCCGGAGAGGGAAGAATCTGGAGAATTACTCAAGATTTTGACCCGGCTGACCGCCTGCTGTTCATTTACGATTATTCTTAAGCATGCCAGTCAGCATACCCAACAAGGGGCTCAATGAACCCAGGCCTGAATGAGCTGAGCCCAGCACACCCGAAACAGAGGAAAACCCGGATCGGATTTTTTCGAGGTCTGTGACGATCTGGGAAAAAGTCTGCTTGATACCATCGGCATCCGCAGACAGCTCTGTCAGGGCAAGTTCTCTAATTTCCTTGACCATTTCCTCTTCGGGTCCGGGTTTGATTCGAGAGGCCATAAAAATTACGCTCACCGCCAGTACCGCGTTGGCCAGGGCCACCAGGAGCGCTGCGACCACGTCCCCTTTAAGAGTGGACAGGTACTCATACGCAGCCATATTGACCATCACGACCGTCAGAAGAATCATTCCGAGCGCAATGGCATAAAGACGTGAGCGGGCCGCAATGCGCCTCCCATTGGCTTTTGCCAGTGTCATTTCGGCCCGGGTTAGTACACGAATTTTCAGTAGGGTCTCATCCATGGCTTGGCTCCTAGCGCAGTAATCGTCCAAACAGAACGCCGAGTGAGAAGACGGCCAGCGTGGTGATGGCCGGAAGGTCCTTGATATCCTGCTCGAGCTGTTCAAAAAGCTGGTCGAACTGGCCCTTAAGTTCCGCATCGGCTTCAACGGCTGCCTGGGCATGCCCGATGATTTCGCTTACTTCTTCAGATTCTGATAATTGAGATTCTGGAGGAATAGTCTCTGCTTGAGTCTCAGCGGCATTCTTGCTTGCCCGGGCAGCGGAGAGCGCGGCTACTTCCGCGCGCAGCTGCTCAAGTTCTTCATTCATGTTTTGGCCGGCCATCATTCTCTCCGTTTCCGAGATTGTGTCAGATCTTATGAGCTTAGCTTTCCTCATCCATGCGGTCAGCGGCGTCCTGAAGTTCCTGGTCCAGTTCTTCCAATGCTTGCATGGCGCCCTGTTGCAGGCTGGTCCAGTTTTCCGCGGCTGCCGACCTCGCCTGCTCGTATTTGACCCGAGCTTGAGCGAGGTGGTCATTCAGTTGCATAACCGTGGGATCAAAGTCTTCCTTGGCGAGCTTCTCATCAACACCCGACTGCAGTTCCATCAGTTCGATCCTGAGTTGACTTGTGGCCAGGTGATTTTTTTGTACTACAGCGGTCAGACCCTGCAACCAATCTTCAATTGCATCGAGGCGCGCATCCTGTGCCTTGTCGTTACCAAACAGACTCATAGTCTTCTCCCAGTTAGCTGAAATTATTTACCGTCACTTGCAGGTGACAAAGGATTAAGGATGGTATTTACCAAAACTGCATCGGACATGCATAAATATAGCTCATAATCAATCCCTTGACACCTCCCCTGAAATTGCCGGGTCAAAACAAGCCGCTGAAATTCGTCTGTATAGCCTCAATCGTCATTGCTCAGATTCGCCAGTGGCCGTCTTAGTTGTGTGATCAACATTTAAAACCAGAACTCATGGGAATTTAATACATCAATGTACTATAGTTAGTGGGATGAACTGACCGTTGGAGAGAATAATGAACGAAATTGCAAACGCATTAAAAGCCGGTTCCCGTGCAGGAGTCGTGTGGGGAATCATAGTCCTGATCCTGGGTATTCTTGCGATGATGACGCCTTTGGTGTCAGGCATCGCTGTCACCGTTATGGTTGCAATTTTGTTGCTGGCAGCCGGCCTCGCGCAGACTGTTTACGCATTCAAGTCCGAAACGATCCTTTCAGGTGCGGGCACGTTTCTCTTTGGTGGGTTGGCAGTACTCTGCGGCCTGGCCATGCTGTTTTTTCCCGGTAAGGGCTTGGCAGCCATCACGCTGTTTCTCGCCTACTATTTTATTGCCGATGGCATCATTAGCTTGATCAACGGCATTCGGTTTCGGCCATTCCAGGGCTGGGGAGGCATGGTGTTCAGCGGTATCGTTTCACTCCTGCTCGGTTGGATGATCTGGAGCAAATGGCCAATTTCCGGCATCTGGGCCGTCGGTATCCTGGTCGGCGTCAGACTGGTATTTACGGGTTGGACCATGATTATCCTGGGCGCTGTAACTGAAGATCTCGTGGACCAGGTAGAAAGCATCGCTGAGTCGGAGGAAAGCACGGCCGAATCAGCAGAAAACTTTCTCGAACGTTCAGAATACAACGCCGAGTCTTCAGAAAACATCGAATCTTCAGACAGCACCGAATCTTCAGACAACGAGGATCCAATCAACAGGTGATCAATACTCTGGCTAGCCAGGTTGCTGCCACTTTCCACAGCAGACACGCTGACGGATATCTCGACCTGGTTGGTCAATTATCATTAATGGAGAGATATCAATATGAATGTTAACGAAGGCTTGGCAAAGATGGGCGCTGTCGGCGCTAAAGTAAGAAACGTGGGTATTTTTCTTGTTATTCTGGGCGCGCTTTCGGTCTGGGCGCCGCAGGTCTCAGGCAAAACGCTCGCCGTTATCATTGGAATACTGATGATATTTGGCGGCATCGGCCGGACGACTTTCTCGTGGATTGCGCCGAGTTGGGGCTCTGCTTTTCTCCGTGCCGCAACGGGCGTGCTCACTGTAATTGCCGGAGTCTACATACTCATGCAGCCTGAAGTCGGCTCACGTGCACTGGCCATCGTGCTTATGTTCTACCTGTTTGCCGATGGAATTACATCACTTATCGTGGCATTGAAAATGCCGCCGGTAGTGAGTGGTGGTGGCTGGATGTTGCTCGGTTCCATAGCAAGCATTGCTGTGGGTGTCCTGATGTGGATGCAGTGGCCTGCCTCGGGTGAATTGGCAGTCGGTGTACTTATTGGCATTAAGTTAATCCTCGATGGAATATCGCTGATTGGCCTTGGAACTGTGGCAAGAGTCGTCGCAGATTGAGCACTGACGGGGGCGTCACCTGAATATTTTGGCGTTTGCAGTTTGACTGTCGATGCAGTGTTATCGGCCTTGTTTCTGTGAACTGTTGTATATGAAATTTACTTCCGCACCATAAAGAAGAATGCGGGCAAAGTAATACAACCACAGCATCAGCACGATGATGGAAGAGATGGAGCCATAAAGAGCGTCCATGCTGGAAATGTTGTCCACATAGTAAACGAAGGCCATCTTGCCAACTTCGATCAGCAGCGTAGCGGTCAGCAGACCCGGCCAAATCTCACTCCACCCAGGCCGATGGAAGGGTATCAAGAAGTATGTGCAACCAATCATCGCCCATGTACTGGCCAAGCTAATCATGTGGCCACCGACCAGATCGATCAATTCACGCCAGTGTTCCCCCAGAAACTTAGGCTCCAGTCCTGAAACTATGTCTGCAATTGGCGATATAGCAGTAGTTGCAAACATCAACAGGGAAACGAGTACTACCAATCCGAAATTGCGTAGAGGCGAGAGGTAAAAGGCATAGTCTCGATTTTGATCCAGTGTGCTATTGATGCCCCTGCTGATGGCGGCGACCATTTTTCTAGCTGACCAGAACAACACCAGTATACTGGCAAGGCCCGCCGCGCCACGCAGACGCACCAGGGACTCGATATTCTGTGTGACGTAGTCTGCACCAACAGGAAAAAATTCGATGACCCAGCCGATGACCTGTTTTCGCAAAGATTCTGATTTCAAGACCGAACTGGCCAGCGCGATCATGCCAAGGATCATTGGGAATAGTGACAGGAAGCTGAAAAAAGCAATGCTGGCGGCCATATCCTTGATTTGATACTTGCTCCCCCGAAGGCCAGCCCGAACCAGGACACCCAACACGGGCGCTTTGCAAGCGGCCTCCTTAAATCGACCAAACAGGTCTGACAGGGGAAGAGTCATGCAAACTCAGTCCATGATCTGAAAAGTAGCCTAAAACAGCATTTTTTACGCATAAGTAATTTGCCAGGTTGTTCAGCTATCATTATATTGATAATAACTATCCCACAAATAATCCACACTGTTTTTTATTTGGGCAACGAAAAGTTTCGTAAAGGAGTTCACAGTGTCAGAAAAAAACTACCTCGTACTTCACCGGAAATCAGCCAATGAACCATACGTCAAAGAGGCGGTTAAGGCTGTTCGCAAACAAGGCATCAAGCTTCGCGTACTGGTGCCGTTCAACAAGGCTGAAAAATCGCGGGTGGTGCAAGAAGCACTGGATCATGGAGCCGAGCGAATTATTGCAGGTGGAGGCGATGGCACGGTTAACGCTATCGCCGATTCCCTGATCAGAATGGGTGGGGAAAAGCCAGCAGTTACGCTGGGAGTTTTTCCGCTGGGTACGGCCAATGATTTCGCCCGTGGTTGTGGATTGCCAGCTGACGACCTTACTGAGTGCTTGCGCATTGCATGCACCAGTGAAGGCCGACTCATCGATGTCGGGCTTATGAACAAGCGCCACTTCATAAACGTTGCCAGCATGGGTTTTGGCGCCGAGGTCACTGCGACGACGCCGGTTCAATTAAAGAAAGCGCTCGGTGGAGGTGCCTATACGTTGATGGGATTGGTCAAGGCTTTGAACCTGACACCGTATTCAGGCCGTTTGTTGATTCCGGGGCAGGAGCCTTTCAAGGGCAGCATACTGTTTGGAGCGGTAGGCAACAACCACTTTGCCGGCGGCGGCTTTGATATCGCACCAAACGCAAAGCTCGATGACGGATTGCTGGATCTCACGGCTATCATGCATAGCCCAGGCTTTAGCCTGATCGAACTGTCCAAAGAACTCGAGAACCCGATGAACCCGGACAATCGCTTTGTGCTCTACCGCCAATTACCGGAGTTCACTATTGAATCTGATCAAAAACTTCATTGCAATTTGGATGGTGAGCCAGTCTGCAAGAAAAAACTGAAGTTCAAAATCCTCCCAAAGCAGCTACTGTTGGCTTACTGAAGGAAGATAAACCACAAGACTACAGGCAGAGACGCGGCCGCATTTCAGCTTTGTCATTACTCGGTAGAGTCCCTCGCGACTCCGGCGCTCATGCCGACTTTCCGAATGACTTACTCCTCGCCCGTGAGCCTCGTGTCCACGACCCACTGCGGCGTCCGCCCTTCGGTGACAGGTGGATCGAGTTGCGATCGTTTCGTGCCCGGTGGTGGTGGCGGCGCCGGAGCTGCCCAGGAGAGTAGGTCAGTCTTGGCCATTCGGGTGACGATCTGCTCCGGCGTAACGTTGATCACCATAAGGTCCTGCGCGATGACAACTGGACCTGAGTATTCAGACGCGACGCCCTCGAATGCGGGGTCGATCGTATAGTCATTCGTAAAAAAGTGCGTGCCCACGCCGAGTGCTGGTTTTGCAATGGCGAAAATGCGCCCGAGCATGTCCGCCGGCGTATGCTCACTCGTGATGTTCTCCGCAATCTGTAGCGGCATGTTGTTCTGTTTGGCAAAGGTCGGCGCGTCGATGAAGAGCTCGTGGATAAAGACATCGACGCCCGCCGCCTGCTCTGCTTCCTGCCGGGTAGGTATGCTGTCACCGGTGTAAGCCATCGAGAGTCCCGTTCCACTCGAGGCGGTAACCCACAGCACCTTCGAGGATGTGATCGACAGGGGAATGCGTAGATTTTGACGTCATTCTCTCTCATAAACCAACGCAATGGTGTCCAGCTCGGTGAACTGCCCATAGTCGAACTCGTGTGCAATGAGCTTCATGCCTCCGCTGGGGATGATCCCTATCTTGCTGCGTGTATGCCAGGCCGCTGCCTTAGTGACGTGCTCGACAAAAGCCGCAACGCCAAGATCGGGCGTGGAACCTGATGCTCCCCACACGTGCAACGGCGTGTTCCTGGCCCAACCCATCGAATCCCAGAGGTTGAAAATCCCCCCGACGTGGTCGAGATGCAGATGGGTAACGAACAACTTGTCGAGCTGGCCAAGCGGAATGCGTAAGCTCCAGAGTGCGGGTACCGTGCCACCACCAGCGTCGATGACGAACTTGTCGCCATTGCCGAGTTCCACGAGCCAACTCGTCGAAGCCTGTCCGCGCCGGACCGGCGGATTCCCGGATCCGACGGCGGTTAGACGCATCTCGTTCGGTGCCAGTTCTTCCTGTTCCGGCACGAAATGCTCCGGATAAGTCTTGAGAGACGCTCCTTCCTTCCTGACAACTACAGGCGTCTTGGTCAGCGGCTTGCCACAAAGAGGCACTGGATAGCCGCCTGGCGTCATCGTGCATTCCCGGGGAAAGCTGTAGTCCCCAGGTTGTTCAGCCAGTACCGCACTGACCGCTAAAAAAGTCAGTGCGAGGAACAGGGCCTTGATTGCCAGCTTCATATTTTTCTCCAGTATCGGACTTCCTTGCCCTCTTTATAGTTTGGTTCAAAAAAAAGTATACGACTGATTATCATGCCAGTGTCAACACCAATCCGGGAAAATCTTGCTTCAAGTCAGACTGGCAGGGCGTCTTCCTGAAGTGGTGCCCAGGTGACCCGCGACTTCAATTCTCATCGTCCGGTAGGTAAGGATATTCAGGCTTGATCAGCCAAAAACCTGGGGCAACGGCCTCAAGAGGCCTGCCATTCTCGGCGCCTGGTGCGAGGCCATAGCGCATCAGCAAAATAAGGTCAGAGCTTGCCGCCGGGTTGGCGTGAAAATAAGCGTGGCCTGTGCCGCCCGTATTTTCCTGCAAGTCGATAAACGACATACCCTCGATTTTCTCCATCGATAGGAGCGCATCCGCCTGCAGGTCATCAACACCCAGCCGACCCATCCTGGCGACACTTTTGAACAGTGTCTCAGCAAGCCCTATGGCCTTGTCTTCTTGTGATGTGTATACGGTTATATTATTTGTTTCCCGGCCAAGCTGTTCAGCGACGAGGCGCTGCGAGACGACATCCATATCCATGTCAGGGGCTGCCAGCACTATATTTGAATCCCGCAATTCATCTGACGCCACTTCTCCCGCCGCCCTGGCCACAAGCGCCAGTTCGCGGATCGCCGAACTGAGCACATCCGTTCCACGGCTGTGCGCTATCATGTGGATTCTTTTGATCTCAGGAATGCCGCTTAGACTGCGTATCAGATTTTTCAAGTGATGCACAGTGAATTCGCCGGATTCACGATCGTAAATATAGCCGGATGGGCCGCCCCGTCCGGCTGGCCATGTATACAGAATCGGGACATGCTCCCTGCCGAGAAAATGCCACAACTCAGCGAGTGTCTGGGCGGCATTCTCGAAATCGTTGTTGTAGCCATGGACGAAAAGCACGACTTCAGGCTTTGGCGCAAGCGCAAGCCGGCGCCTGATTTCAGCGTGAAATGACTGCTCGGTGGTGTGCGATGCCTCCAACGCAGCCGGGTCTGGCTGGGCCTCGCCATTGATCAATACAATCGGTCGCGGTGTTTCCAGGGTACCGGCCGTGCTCATCAAGCGAAGCAAGTTGCAGTGACAACCTGGTCGATCGATCCTGCTCCAGGCTGACCCGTTGTAATTCGTCCCAGGTCAGTTCGGGCTCAATCGTTACGATAGCAGAGCCAAATGCAGCGGACCGGGAACGACCATAACCGTACGTAAGCGCGCCGTCATCATCAGTTTCAGGTGCCCGGTCGGTCACATACAGCAGATCCACCCGACTACCTTGTAGTGCGGACGGTAGAGCAGTGAACAGTTCCGGCGCGCCCTCGCCGACGTAGAGGTTCGGCACAGGCATCAAAGGTCGAGGGCTGGCGCACCCAGCCAGGAACAGCACCACGGGAAACAGCGCGGCTAACTTGCAAAAAGGTCGCACGATTGCAGACTGATTGCCGTATTGCTTGTTATTCATGATGTTCTGAGAATATCTTCGTTGCCCTATTCCAACTGTTTGAGTTAGCTAATCATTCCTGCGCGGGCATTTCCCGCAAATGCAGATCCCTCTAAGGGAACGGAATTCGAATGCCATACTTCCTGAACTTGGTCTCGAGTGCCCAATAAAAGGCGGCTTTACCCCCAAGTGGCCGATTCTTTAGATGTATCCTGTTTATCAGATGACCATAATATTCATACCCTCCTATAAAGCAGGGTGATCTTCCAAGCTATGACTAAAATCGTTTGGCGATTACGATACCAAACACCTCTTCGGTGGGATGGTTCTCTATCCAGTCTATGTTCACCTGCGGACTGATGCCCCATCCTTTGCCAACTTCGAATTCATAACCGATGGTCCCCCTCACAGTGTTCTCTCTTTCATCCCCAGGGTCTTTTGTACCAAGCCCCGGTCCAAGGTATAAGCCCTTGTATGGCCAGTAATGGGCGAACACAATCAGGAGTGTGGAGTGTTTGTCTCGATCTGCACGTTCAACGACACCGCCCACGGACCATTTCTCGTTGACCCGATATGAATACTCGATTCCGAAGGTCTCGAGATTCTCGCTGTGTTCTCGTGTAACTCCAACAAACAGTCCAAGCGCATGTTTTCTGTGCTCCTCGGAATGTTCGCCGGCACCTTCGTGTTCAGGTTCAGTTGCGAATGTCGAGACTGACATAGCGAACGACAAGAAGGCGATTGCGATGGCTGTCGAGCTTCTGTACTGGATTTTACGATTTGGGTAACATTTACGCATTTAAGGCAGGCCGAGTCTCGGGATTCTCAAAGTGTAGTGGGCTTCCCCACCCAGCAACCGTGTTACGACAAATTGAATCCAGAGTGTCACGATGGATCAATTGAATTCGTAGCCGAGCATCAACCCGTAAAAAGTCGCGTCAAGCGCAGTGTAATCTCCCATAATGCCATTGTTGCTCGAGTAATCTACACCCCAAATCCGCAGGCCCAGTCCCAGGCGATTGTCATTTGAGAAACGCCGGCCGAACATGGCTTGAAGTGTCCATGGTAGGTCAGAACCACCCGTACCTATGGTTCCGTAGAAATCAAAATCCCATTTTGTACTGATGGTGTTATGTGTTTTTATACCAACGAAGTAATCCCACCAATCGGGGCCGGCGGTCACAGCCGGGAGGTCGGCAATATTCATTCTCATCTTGATATCCAACAGGCGGGCACCCAGCACAAGTGCGGGACCGTCAGCACCATTCCAGCGGTAGTTATAGGCCGCCTCGAATATATTGATGGTCATTTTGGACGCCAGTTCTGCACCTTCCTGAAATGGTGGAGTCGGAAGTGGCGTGGGATCGGGCCGTGTGCGGATATAGGTGTAATCGAAATGGACGGCATGCTTGCCTTTACCGAGTTCTGCAAATATCGACCCACCCAGTTCAAAGTCACTGAGGATATCGCCAAAACTTACTTCGACATCCTGTACGGTTTCACCGATGGTCATAGTGCCATCGATTCCAACGGTCCACAGGTAAGGGGCGATCTTCCAGTCCCAACTATCAGAATCCTGGGCCCAGGCAGATGTACAACTTAATACTAATAAAATACTCAAGTATCGGATTGATTTCATTACTCAATTTCCTCTTTCATGTTGACTCAGTCTTCGTTAAATATGCGGACAATATCTAATTCTTTTCCGGCTCGTACCAGGGTTTCTGTTTGCGCCAATCCTGATCCTGCAACTGATAACGTTCCGCGTGTTCATCCAGCATCTTGTTCTGCGCATTGAAGCCCGGTCCCCATTCACCGCTCTTTATAAAGTCGCTCATTGGGTCGGGTATACCTCGCTGCGGTGGTGGTTGCCTGGAGCTGCCTGGTACGGCCCAGGCATTAGGACTGGCGACTGCCATGCGTTCGGTAATCTTATCCTTGGTGACATTCCAGACCATCATGTCGCTACCAATCGACAGTGGGCCAGCATAGGTTTGCCTGATGGAGTCATAATAAAGGTTGTATTGCTCCGTCCCCTTGTCGAGTAACGCGTGATAGGCGATGGCACGCCGTGGTTTGATCGTACTCATGATTTTGCCAAATGACGGACCCGAGGTATGAAATGCACAACAGGCACGCCATGCAAGTTGTGGCGGCTGTGCACCCAGCGTGGCAAATACTGCAGGTGGATTGAAGGCTTCGTGGATCACGACATCCGCATCCCTGCCGTATTCAATGAACCACTTATTTGGCGCCGTATCACCGCCAAAGATGACTTTGAGCCCGGCGTACTCAACAATAAAGCTGACAGGACCATCACCGGCGTGAATGGCCGGAATTGTGCGGATGGTCACGCCGTTTTCCTGATAGACGACCTCGTTGATACCTTTGTAATCAAATTCGTGAACCGTGATCTGGCCAGGGATCGGCGTAATCTTAAATTCGCGGGTCTTTTTATCCCAATTGTTAGCCAGTAAAAAGTGCTTGATCGCAAATGCCGTGCCCATGTCCTCTGTTGCACCAGCGGGCCCCCATATCTCGAGCGGCACCGGACGCCCTGCAGTCCAGCCACCCGCCCACAGCGAATCGAGGTCGCCCCAGTGATCTGTGTGTAAGTGGCTGAGAAAAACTTTTGTGAGGTACTCGTAAGGGATCATCAGCGCCGCGATGTTGCGCATCGAACCCGAGCCAATATCGAAGATGAATTTGTCACCGTTACCCAATTCGAAGAGAAAGCAGGCTGATGCCTGGCTCAGGCGTTGATCCGGCATGCCGGTACCGCAGGCGATAATACGGATTTCGTCTTCGGCCAGCACTTCGGTTCCGGGGTAGTAAACATAACGATCGGGTGCGATCGTGTTTGGACTTTCGACTACACCGCCGGCCGCAAATAATGGGAAAGGTACCATCAATATGAAACCGAAAATGTATGGGACTAATCTGATTATCATCGTTCTCTCCTGATACTATGGCAGTCTTCAGGATCGAAGCGTTCTGCACATACCTTTTAGTATTAATGCTTTTAAGTTCTGATACCTTAAAGTATTAACCTGTTAAGATGCAAATGATAATCATTAATCAAACAAGTATTGAAGAGACGGCCATGACAAGTAATGAATCCAAAACCTGTTAGCTTCAGCAGGGAGAAGTGGCTCGATATGGCCTTAGATCAAATGTCCCTGAAGTGCATAAGCAAATTCAGCCTTGATTCCCTGATCCAAGAGATGCCGGTGTCCAAAGGCAGCTTTTACAGTCATTTCAAAGACCGCAGCGAATTCCTTGTTGCCTTGGCGTATTATTGGGACCGGCGCGATACAGACTCGGTGATCGGGGCCCTCACTAGTTTGCCCAAAGATACGTCACCGCAAGACAAGCTTTGGGAGCTGATGCGTGCAATTTACGATATGAGATTCAATCGTGATGAATTGTTGATCCGTTCACTAACACGGGAGTTTCCAGAAGTTGCCAAAGTTGTGAAATCAGTCGATGAAAAGCGGTTCTTTTTCGTGCGCCAATTGTTTGCGGAAATGGGATTTAAGGGAGACGAATTGGAAATGCGCACATTTGCCTTTGTCAGCTTGACCACCCAGGAAGGCTACTTATTGCTTGAGCAATCCGCCGAAGACTACGAGCGACAACTAAAGCTACGACACGAGTTTTTCATCAGACCCTGAGATTCATAGCACTGCCCCGACGTTTTAAAGCTATGCGTCATTTTGATATAAGATACCGTTACATTGACCGATCTTTCAAATAGCCAAATGCCAGAGGATTTACCAATGACAAAAAGCAATAAATTGAGCCGCGAAAAATTGATGGGAATTATCACGATAACCCTGGGCGTAATCACATTGGCATTGCCATTCGTGGTAGGGGAATCTGTTTTGTTGCTGATGGGAATATTGGTAGCAGCGGCCGGCGGTGTGCGTATGGTTTGGGCATTTAAATCGCCCAGCTTTGACAAGGGCTTTTGGACTTTTCTTCTCGGTGTTCTGACTCTGCTTGCCGGCCTGGCCATATTGGCGAACCCAGTGATGGCGAGTGAAATGCTGGCCATATTTTTGATGATATATCTAGCCGCTGATGGGTTCATCGAATTCATTTGGGGTCTGACGCTTGAAGGCAAGCCTGGAAGAACCTGGTTAATGTCTGGGTGGCATCATATCCATACTGCTGGCTTTTTTGATATTCACACAGATGCCGATACCAGCAGCTTTGGTGATTGGAGTGATCCTGGGTGTTAAGTTGGTGTTCATGGGAATCACCATTCTTAAATTTGATTCAACGCTCAAATCTGTAACTGGAGCTTTTTCGAAATAGAATTTGCTACCTAACCATAAACAAACTTGGATTGAAAACCGCAATAGCGGTGCTAACCGTTCAATCGGGCCTAAAATTCAATAAGTATTTTCGGCGTTAGTGGGTTTGTGATCCCAGTTGGTTCAAGTCAGTAGATAGCACTTAGTTTCAGGACCGGTTTAACGCCCACTTTGACCAAGCCGGCAGTCCAATTTTGTCAATAAGCAACCTTGAGGTGCTGTGGCAAGATTCCAAATTTCAAGCTTTTTCTGAGTACTGGTTCACCATCCAGATTGCAATGGAGTGGTTTATCGGCTTCGATGGTGAATTGTGACAGCTGGCGGTAAACAACAAAACGGTTGTCTGGATTCATCGGGTTTTCGAGTTCCTTGGCCAATTTGGGCAAACTGAACCCGGGAGTTCGGGCGTGATGGCCGTCAGATCAAGCAAACCATCATCAAGTTTTGCACTGGGTGCAATATCAAAGCCACCGCCGGCAAAATGGTTGTTGCCTACCGCGCCAAACAGAATGTTACCCACCACTGGTTCCTGACCGGGAATTAAAAGACGGCCAGTATAGGGTGTGAGATTCATGGCCTTGACCAATCCCATCAACGTATAAGCACCACCACCGAGTTTTTTCTTGAGGTCAACCGGGTGTTGTCGCAGTGATTTCAGCACCAAAACCCAGACTGGCAACGTTAATAAAATATTGCTTGTTCATGATGCCAATGTCGATGGGGCGACCTTCACGGGAACAGGCAATTTTTAAACATTCACTGAGATCATCCGTCGGCAACCCACAACCACGGGCAAAATCATTGGCGGTACCCAGTGGGAAAACGCCCAGCGTGGCATCCGCTTTTTCTTGCCTTTGCCTATCAGAGCATTTGCCACTGCGTTGATGGTGCCATCACCACCACCGGCGACAATACGCGTGGCGCCACGTTCCAACGCCTCAGACACAACCCGCGGTTTCTCTGCCTTGTTGAATGGCACCAGTACGCGAAGTTTGATACCTGCTTTCTTGACCGCTTTTATCGCGTCTTTAACATAAGGTTCGTTCGCAGATTTCCGGTGAAGAATGAGAAATGTCGTTTCGTTCATTATGCGTTCCTCAATAGTGATCCCCCTTTATTCTAGTCGAGAATTCCGTTTCAATGGGTTACCCGGGCCAGCTCCGGAAGGAACTCCTGTGATACTAATACCATCTGATTTTTTGTACACTCTCCAAAATGTCACTGTCATCATACTTCGCTCAACTCAAACAAACGGCATGCAATATTCCTTTGCTGGGTATCCTGGTAAGGGCAGGATTGCGGGGTTCCAAAGGTAATATCAAGGATTCGGCTGCAGGTATTGCCTATTTCTGTTTTCTGTCGTTATTCCCATTAATCCTTGGCTTGATCGCCCTGGCCAGTTCGGTTCTAAAATCAGAACGTTTACGTCAACTGGTCCTGGTCTGGATTGAGGAGTTCTTTCCAGTCGGGTCCGATTATGTTATGCAAAATATTGAATCCATGGTGCGCTTGCGCGGAGCGGCGAGTCTGGCCAGTGTCGTTGTATTGTTCTGGTCGGCAAAAAAAATGGTTGGCGCAATCTCCCGTGGCATCAATAGCACGATGGAGCAAAAGCGGGATTATGCCGTTGTGTTGTCACCATTGCGTAATTTTGGATTGGTTGTTGTGATTACTGTACTCATGTTCACCACTATTGCAATCTCGCCACTCGCAGACCTCATTTCAACATTGGAACTTGATTTCCTTGGGCAAGGCTGGCGCAACTTTATCAATCTGATCGGTGGTCACGCGGTGAGTGCTGTCAGTACCGGCGCCATGATCGCCTGTACCTATTTTCTGACGCCTTATCATCGACCAACGTGGAAAGAAACATGGCGGGGTCTGCTCACGGCCACGATTCTGGTTGAGCTAGGGTAAGAAAGTCTTCGTTTTATATGTGGATAACAGCTCCAGCCTGAGTGCGATTTACGGCTCAATCTCAACCACCATCGTATTGATGCTGTGGTTGTATTTCTTTGCACGTGTTCTTCTTTTTGGCGCTGAAGTCAACTTTGTTTATAACCACCAGAACGAAAATCAGGATGTGGAGCAATCAGAAAGCACCATATGAATGGTTAATTCCTCAGCCAGGCAAGTCTGATACTCAACTCTGCTTGTTTTGATAGTTACAGGTCTGGTTTGAATATTGAATTCTGCTATGAATAACGGCTTCAGCCTGCAAACTTCCTGATCACTACTCGAGTGAGGTGCAATATCACGAGCGTGTAAAGTCCGGCAATAACGTCATCTGTCATGATGCCGGATCCGAGTCCAAGATGACTCTCCACATAATGTATTGGAAAAGGTTTCCAGATATCAAAAATGCGATAGATCACAAAACCTGCTGCAAGCCAGCGAAATGTCGCCGGCATCAAGTACATTGCGACCAAGTACCCCACAACTTCATCATAAACAATAAATCCGGGGTCAATGGCTGACACATCCCGGGCGGTCTGACCGCAGATAAAAATGCCAGCGACAAACATTACGATAACCACTGCAGCATAAGGCAATGGTTTCATCAAGGACATGAACCTAAACAGGACAACACCGATCAGACTGCCGAAGGTTCCCGGTGCGACCGGCATCAAACCGGTACCGAGTCCATAGGCGAGGAAATGGATGGGGTATTTCCAGATTGCGTACATCATTGTGAAATCACCGAACCCTGATCTGCAGCAGAACCAGTTTGCACGACCTGATGTTCTAATGCAAAAGCCTGAGAATAAAAATTTGAGAACAACCGCAGTTGCGGAGTGGTCTCGAAATTTGACTGGCAATAGCAGCAGAACGTATGGTAGATAAAAGCGTAGACCGAAAACATCAGATACCTGCTAAGAAACCGGAGAAGATCATTATGGGTGACAACATGACTAAAGAGCTTGAGCAGTTACGTGTGGAAGTGGCTGCTCTGTCTACTGCCCGGGCAAGCAAAAATGCCAGTGAAGCTCAACCGGTAAGCCCCGCTGTTGAACATCAGCAAGGGGAAGCAGGTGAAGTCAATGAGATCATTGAAAACGCCAAGGCTGCGGTTGCTGACGACCCAGAGTTGAATGGACAGTTTGATCAACTGTTTGAGCACCTTGAGCAGGAAATTAAAGACCTTCCCGCCATCACCACGCTGGCAGTCTTCTCACTCGGCGTTTTATTCGGACGCTTACTGCGATAGGAGCCAGACCATGGATGAGACACTACTTAAACTACGAGTTTTAACCCGGGCTGAAATGACCCTGGCAAAGGCTAATGCAAGACGCATTGGGGTCCGCTCACGACTCTACGCCATTGCGCTTGGTATGGTTCTGCTAACCGTGGTGATGCTCAACATTGCAGCCTTTGAATATCTTTCAACACAAATGAGCGATGCGATGGCTGCAGTGACCATGGCAATCGTTAACGCCATCCTGGCTATGCTGTTAATGTTTGTGGCGACACGTATCCAACCAGGACCAGAAGAGGAAATGGTCAAGGAAATTCGTGATCTGGCGTTAACAGAACTATCTGCAGATGCGGATGGTATTAGGCGTAGATTCACCCAGATCAGTTCAGATGTTGAACGTATTCGTTCAGGGTTTTCTTCTGTTTCTGGTGTTTTCGGTTCGTCAGGCAGCAGTCTTGGCTCCCTGGGCCCGTTGCTCGGTATGCTAACCAGCATGTTGAAAAAAAAGTAGATTAACAAAGGTAAAACAAGTAGATTCTGATCGTGGAAAACTCGCCCGAGCCAAGAAATCACAGAGGGTCAGACATTAGCCTGGCAAAATCCGCTTATGTACTGATCATTGTGATCATTTCTTTGACCATCCTCCAGACTGGTCAAAATTTCCTGATCCCGTTGGTTTTGTCGTTCCTGGCATGGAGTCTTTTGAACTCCTTGATCGATCACATTTTGAGACTCAACATCGGTGGTGCTCACATGCCACAGTGGTTGGCGACGGTATTCGCTATTTTGGTTCTTGGGCTATTTTTATTGGGAATCTACCTGATACTGTCGAGCCAGGCAGACAGCCTGATCGCGGCGGGTCCGATTTATCAGGAAAACCTCTCACGGCTGTTTAATGAACTGACGGTCTGGCTTGGAATCGAACAATTACCAACCTCGGATTCACTTTTTCAGAACATCAACATAGGCTCAATTCTGAGCCTCGTAGGTGGTTCAATAGGCAATATATTTACCAGCATTATTCTGGTTATTATTTACACAGGCTTTCTGTTTTCCGAACAAAACGTCGCCCAATCCAAGCTGGGCGCTCTGCACCAGGATGAGGAAAGCGCACGGGAAACACGTGTGATTTTTGCTCAGATCACCACCCAGGTGCAACGTTATGTCTGGATGAAAACAATCGTAAGCCTGTTAACCGCTGGTTTGAGTTATGTTGTATTAAAACTGGTGGGGGTCGATTTTGCCGCCGTCTGGGCACTATTGATATTTTTGCTAAATTTCATACCTAATATCGGTTCTTTCCTCGGGGTGACTTTCCCGGCCCTTTTAGCCCTGGTGCAGTTCGATACACTGACACCGTTCTTCATCATTACAGTTGGTTTGGGGACAGTTCAGTTTATTGTAGGTAATGTGGTTGAACCAGCTTACATGGGCAAGTCGCTGAATCTCAGTTCTTTCATGATCATTCTGTCATTGACTTTTTGGGGCATGCTCTGGGGCATTCCGGGCATGTTTCTGTCCGTTCTTATCATGGTCGTTATCTCAATCATTTGCTCCAAATTCGAAAGCTTACAATGGATAGCCGTCGTACTGTCTACTGATGGCGCTGTACAAACGTCTGACACTAATTGAGCGCGTCCACGATAATCGATGTGCTGTCATCCAGGTTATTTGATGGACATGGCAGTAGTGAAGTATTGATGCGTGAGGACCCGGTAGTTTCCGAGTGCATGATCGCACAGGGTTTGCAATTGTTCAAAAGACCGAAAAATCTGACTCAAATCGACTTTTCCTCGCGACGATCGGCAAACCCGACAGGTTCCTGGCTTTGCCGCTTTTCTTCATGTATGTGAATGTCTGCCTGTACAGGTCATGCATCATGACTTAACCTTGGCCTTTATTTTCTCGGTGGCATGACAAGAGTATGAAACTACGAGTCTATTCGACGGCTTCAGCACTGCTTGTGCTATTCGCTTTACCTATCGCCGCATTCGCCGACGCCCTGGTCGTGTCCCAGGCGATGTTTGCCTCCACCATCGCTGAATATTTCGTAGAAGAAGATCATATCAGGGTGGAACTTGAAATCGGTATGAGTGATCTTGATAGCTTTCGCAATCTGTTACCGGATGCCATATACCAGGAAATGGGCCACCAACCAGAACCTATGGAAGAACGCCTGAAACTCTTTTTTGAGCGTGATTTTGCCATTTACTCTAATGGGGAACCGCTTGAAGGTCATATAGCAAATATGGGTCCCGAAACGCGGGTCAAGCGGGACCCCGTGACCGGTGAATCGATACCGAACGACGGCACAGAACCGGAGGTAGTGATTGTCGTGACACTGGTGTATCCGTTCGGTCAAAAACCCGACTCGCTGACCCTTGCTGCACCGGGCGTGACCGGCATGGTCAGTGTTGGATTTGTTCTTTACCACCGCGGAGTAGCGGTTAATGATTTCCGGTTCCTTACAAGTGGTAACACCGTGCAACTGGACTGGTTGGACCCCTGGTATTCGGCATTCGACACACGCTCCTTGCGACGGCAGTATTTTGCGCCTATGGCAGGTTTCATTTATGTCGAACCCTTCGAGGTGCGAAAAGAAATCATTGTCAGGCCTGCCGATGTTCAACGTGAATTTGACCTGGGACTGGATGGCATTGATATCATCACGCCCGAAATGCAGGACTCGGTCAAGGCAGGAATTGTTGAATACCTGGACAGTCATTTTGATGTTTTAATTGACGGGCAAGCCGTGGAAGGCACGATCGACCGTGTCAACTTCCTGCAGCGGACACTGCGTAGTAGCGTTGTTGTGGATGGACAGAACATTGATCTGTTACCCGCCAGTGTCGGCGTGATATATGTCTTTCCAACAGAGGGCTTACCGACAACGGTTGAAATGGAATGGGATATGTTCAATGACCGCATGACCCTGGTACCGGCTTCAGCTGTCGACCAGGCGGGCCCCCTGCCCTCTTTTCTTGAACCGGACTTCAATGTTCTCAAATGGGAAAATTTTCTGAAGAACCCGGACATACCAACCTTGACGGAAATTCGTCAACCACCTTCAACATTGCAAAAATTCTCACACTACGGGCAGTGGTTATTTGGCCTGCTCGCGGTCGTTGCCCTGTTTGTCATTATTCGCTCGCTTAGTAAAGGAAATGGCCCGCGTTATGCCGTCATCGGTCTGTTATTGGTGACATCCGCATTGAGTGTATGGTCCGTGCAAACATGGCGTAATGTGCAACTCGACCCGGTACGTTTACAAGCACTGGTCGGCAACCTGTTGCACAATGTGTACCGGTCATTTGATTACCGTGGCGAAGAAGCCGTTTATGATGTATTGGCCCATAGTGTGGCAGGCGACTTGCTCGCAGATGTATACCTTGAAACTCGTAAAGGCCTAGAACTGGCCAACCAGGGTGGTGCAAAAGTCAAAGTGAAGACGATCGAAATGCTTGAAACCGGGTTGATCAGTTCGGATAACGATGCCCTGAACATCGAGGCGCGCTGGAACGTCGCAGGTTCGGTAGGACACTGGGGTCACATACATCAGCGAACCAATATCTACCATGCCAATGTCACCATTGAGGATATTGATGGCAACTGGAAGCTGAGCGGTTTGGAAATCCTCGAGGAAGAACGGCTTTGAGTACAACCCATGGCTGAAATCAATATCTCAGGTCTGGAATTCCGTTACCCGGGTGAGCAGGCCTTTGAAATGTCCATGTCCGACTTGCACATCGCCAGTGGTGAGTGTGTGGCTATCGTTGGTCCTTCGGGATCCGGCAAAACCACCTTGTTAAGTCTTGTGGCAGGCATCCAGCTTCCCCAGAAGGGCGAAATTCAGATCGGAAAAACCCGGGTCAACCAGCTTGGCGAATCCGACCGACGCGCGTTCCGCATTCAACAAGTCGGTCAGGTATTCCAGGCATTTGAACTGCTGGAGTATTTGAGTGTTATCGAAAACGTGATGCTGGGATCGATTATTGACCCGAGCATTGTTGAAAGCGCAAGAGAACGTGCTACTGATTTACTGGCTTCGGTGGGATTAAGCCATAAGACCTTTTCCAAACCCGCCCAGCTTTCACACGGTGAGCGTCAACGTGTTGCCGTTTGTCGTGCCATGCTCAATGATCCAAAATTGCTTTTGGCCGATGAACCCACTGGGAACCTGGACCAAAGCAATAAGCAGAAAGTGGTAGACCTTTTAATCCAACAGGCAAAGCAGCATCACAGCACACTGTTGATGGTCACCCACGACAACAGCCTGCTGGGTTCCTTTGAACGCGTGATCGATTTCGAAGAGTTAACCGGGGCACGGTCATGAAAGGTGCCCTGTTTCTCGGTTGGCGTTACCTGACCCATCACCGCTTCAAAACAACGGTATTGCTCGCCTCGGTCACCCTGATGATGTTTCTGCCGGCCGCTACCCGTTTGCTGGTAGCCGATAGTGCCCAGGCACTTACCTCGCGGGCAGCGCATACACCGCTATTGATCGGAGCCAAGGGCAGCCAGCTGGAACTGGTGCTCAACGCATTGTATTTTCATGCCGAACGGCCACCGGAAGTTTCCCACCATTTGCTTGCAGAGATTGACGAAACCGGACTGGCACAGACCATTCCACTGAATACCCGTTTTCAAACACGTGGTGCGCCCATCGTCGGCACCAACCTGGACTACTTTTCATTTCGCGGACTTGAACTGAGCGATGGCCGAATGATGGGTTTGTTGGGGGAGTGTATCATCGGCGCAAACGTTGCCAGCGTACAAGACGTTGGCATTGGTGACAGCCTGGTGTCATCACCTGAAACCGTTTTTGACCTGGCGGGAGTCTACCCGTTAAAGATGAACATCGTAGGCGTGCTGGAACCCAGCGGGTCAGCCGATGACAACGCGGTGTTTGTGGATGTGCGTACCACCTGGGTTATACAGGGTCTGGGGCATGGTCATCAGGATCTAACCCGTGCTGCTGCGGGGAATGCCGTGTTGAGTCGCACCGAGACCGCCATTACCGCCAACGCAGCCCTGGTTCAATACAACGAGATTACGGCTGAAAATGTACGTGAGTTTCACTTTCACGGGGATACGTCCGATTTCCCCTTGAGTGCAGTGATTGCCGTACCTATGGATGAGAAAAGCAAGACTTTGCTGCGTGGCAGGTTTCAGGAAGGCACTGTCAGCGGACAACTGGTGATACCCAGCATGGTCCTGGCTGACCTGCTGGAGACGGTGTTTACCGTGCAGAATTACGTCATCCTGGGACTTATTATGCTGAGTTTAGCCACCATTGCGGTCATAACATTAGTCTTCCT
>PVMK01118705.1_pt1 | contig 20948 bp, 14 predicted proteins | sample 1853481 | NCBI WGS metagenome assembly PVMK01 (sample SAMN08533507, study PRJNA380276) | Marine sediment metagenome, whole genome shotgun sequencing project.
TCATCAACAGGTATTTCTTCAACAAATTCGTTTTGTTGTAGCGCCTTAACAATACGAATTTGTTGAAGAAATACCTGTTGATGAATTTCTTGGGAATAAAGAGACCCTTGAAACTTCTTCAACGTCACGTCGTGATTTCTTAAAGTATGTTGGGTTTACAACAATTGCAGCTTCAATGGCTGCCTGTGAAGGACCTATAAGAAAATCGATTCCTTATGTGATACAGCCTGATGAGATAGTGCTTGGTGAGGCAAATTACTACGCAACTACTATCGCAGATGGATTTGATTTTGCTAATATTTTAGTAAAAACAAGAGAAGGTCGTCCTATTAAGATAGAGAGAAATTTGCTTTCCACTAATAACGGAAGTGTAAATGCACGAGTTCATGCCTCTGTTTTATCATTGTATGATATTAATAGATTGCAAGCTCCATTAATTGGTGGAGAGGCAGTTACTTGGGAGGAATTTGAAACTAATCTTTCAGATAAATTGAATGAAATGAGTAGTAAGGAAATTGTTTTACTTACTCAAACCTTTGCAAGTCCATCTACTTCAAAATTAATAAATGAATTTACTGATAAGTATCCTAATGTCCATCATGTAATATATGACACGGTTTCATCTTCTGAAGCCTTAGATGCTTTCAATAACAGATATGGAGTTCGTGGATTAGTCGATTACGATTTTTCAGATACTGAAGTTATAGTATCTGTAGGAGCTGACTTTTTGGGGGATTGGCAAGGAGGTGGATTTAGTCCATCTTACACAAAGGGACGTGATCCTGATAAGGGTAAAATGTCACGACACATTCAGTTTGAGGCTAATATGTCTTTAACTGGAGCAAATGCAGATAAACGTATTCCAGTTACTCCATCACAACAAGCTCAAATAGTGAATGCTTTAACGGGCGGTAGTGCCTCAGATCTCCCTGAAGGTATTGCAGATGCTGTTTCAAAAGCGAAAGCACAATTACAAAAAGCTGGAAATAAAGGTGTTATTATCACTGGATTACCAGATGTAAATGCCCAAGCGAAGGTTCTTTCATATAATGAAAGTGTAGGAAGTGTCGCTATGGATACATCAAAACCTAAGTTGGTTCGTAAAGGAAATACTACAGAAGTAATGACTGTTTTAAATGGGGTTATTTCTGGAAGTGTAAAAGGATTAATAACAGTTGGTGTTGATCCTGTATATTCTTTTCCTAATAATGAAGAATTTATAGAAGCCTATTCTAATTTAGACTTGTCGGTTGCTTTTTCAATGAAAGAAGATGCAACAGCTTCATTGGCTCAAATGGTGGGTGCTACACCACATTATTTGGAATCTTGGGGTGATTCGCAATTTAAAAAAGGATCATTTGGATTAATACAACCTACTATTCGTCCATTATTTGATACGAAACAATTTCAGGATTGCCTTTTAAAATTAACAGGAAACACAAAAAATTATTACGATTATATAAAAGAATATTGGAGTGCCTCTATTCTTGGAGGTTCTTCTTGGAATCAAGCATTGCACGATGGTGTTTTAGTAAGTGATGTTGAGGTAGAAACCGAAGAATTACCAGTAACTGAAGGAGAAGTTGGAGCAGAAAGCAATACCTCACATGGGGCTCTTTCTAATACTAATCAAGAAGGTGGATTAGAACTTACCTTGTATACAAAAACTGCAATGGGAGATGGTCAACAAGCTAATAATCCTTGGTTGCAGGAAATGCCGGATCCAATAACAAGAGCTTCATGGGATAATTATTTAACTGTTTCAGCTGCAGATGCTGCTGAATTGGGATTAATAAATTTTAATGTAGCTAAAGGAGGATTAAACGGTAGCTATGTTAATGTAAATATGGAGGGGGTTGTAGTTGAAAATGTACCAGTATTGATTCAACCCGGACAAGCAAAAGGTTCGGTTGGATTAGCATTAGGTTATGGAAAAACGGCTTCTATTCAATTCGAAATGCAAACTGGGCTTAATGCTTATACCTTATATCAAAACTTTTCTTCAATTCAAAACGTAACATTGGAAAAGGTTTCAGGTGAACATGAATTTGCTTGTGTACAGCTACACAACACGATGATGGGTAGAGATATAATTCGTGAGACTTCCCTAGAAATATTTAATACCAAAGAGATACAGGATTGGAATCCAACGATTATGGTTTCAAAAGACCATAAAGAAATTCCTGTTACTGATCCAAATGCGGATTTATGGGATTCATTTGACCGTTCAGTTGGACATCATTTTAATCTTTCTGTCGATTTAAATTCTTGTACAGGATGTGGGGCATGTATTATTGCTTGTCATTCCGAAAATAATGTAACTGTTGTTGGAAAAGCTGAAGTACGCAGAAGTCGTGATATGCATTGGTTACGTATTGATCGATATTATTCAAGTGAGGACTCATTTGGTGCAGATACTGAAAAGAAAGATAATGCTAAAGGATTTAGTAATATAACAGCATTAGCTGAAATGGAACATCCTGCAGATAACCCACAAGTAGCCTTTCAACCAGTAATGTGTCAACATTGTAACCATGCATCTTGTGAAACTGTTTGTCCTGTTGCGGCAACATCGCATGGTCGTCAGGGTCAAAACCAAATGGCATATAACCGTTGTGTTGGGACACGTTATTGTGCTAATAACTGTGCTTATAAGGTACGTCGTTTTAACTGGTTCCTATATACAGGGAATGATGAATTTGATTATCATATGAACAACGACTTAGGAAGAATGGTTCTTAATCCAGATGTGGTTGTACGTTCTCGAGGAGTAATGGAAAAATGTTCTATGTGTATTCAAATGACTCAAAAGACTATTCTTGATGCGAAACGAGATGGGAGATCGATAAAAGACGGGGAGTTTAAAACTGCTTGTTCTGCGGCTTGTGAATCTGGAGCAATGGTTTTTGGTGACATCAATGATCATGAAAGCGAAGTAAATAAGTTAAGAGAAGGAAATAGAATGTATCGCTTATTGGCAGAAATTGGAACAAAACCAAATGTAATGTACCAAGTTAAAGTGAGAAATACTAAAGAAGTTTAATAAACTAAGAAAAAGTAAATAAAAGATATGGCGTCGCATTACGAAGCACCTATTAGAAGACCCTTAGTTCTAGGCAATAAGAGCTACCACGATGTTTCGGTAGATATTGCAGCACCTGTAGAAGGTAAAGCCAATAGATCATGGTGGATAGTTTTTTCAATTGCCTTAGCCGCATTTTTATGGGGCATCGGTTGTATCGTCTATACCATTTCTACTGGTATTGGGACCTGGGGATTGAATAAAACAGTTGGCTGGGCCTGGGATATTACCAACTTTGTTTGGTGGGTAGGTATTGGTCACGCAGGAACACTAATTTCTGCAGTATTGTTATTATTCCGTCAAAAATGGAGAATGGGTATTAACCGTTCAGCTGAAGCAATGACAATTTTCTCCGTAATACAGGCGGCATTGTTTCCAATAATACATATGGGTCGTCCGTGGTTGGCATATTGGGTAGTTCCTATTCCCAACCAATTTGGCTCTTTATGGGTTAACTTTAACTCACCTTTGCTCTGGGATGTTTTTGCAATTTCAACCTACCTTTCGGTTTCATTTGTATTTTGGTGGACAGGTTTATTACCTGATTTTGCAATGATTCGTGATCGCGCAGTCACGCCATTTACCAAAAGAATTTATGGCATTCTATCTTTTGGTTGGAGTGGTCGAGCTAAAGATTGGCAGCGTTTTGAAGAGGTTTCCCTTGTATTAGCGGGCTTAGCAACACCACTTGTACTTTCGGTTCACACAATTGTATCCTTTGATTTTGCCACCGCAATAATTCCTGGATGGCATACCACCATTTTCCCTCCTTATTTTGTTGCGGGAGCAGTATTCTCCGGTTTTGCTATGGTAAATACGCTACTATTAATAATGCGAAAGGTTTCAAATCTGGAAGATTATATTACTATTCAACATATAGAGTTGATGAACATTGTTATTATGATTACTGGCTCTATTGTAGGGGTCGCCTATGTTACAGAATTGTTTGTTGCTTGGTATTCTGGAGTTGAATACGAACAATATGCATTTCTTAACCGGGCAACGGGACCTTATTGGTGGGCTTACTGGGCAATGATGACTTGTAATGTATTCTCGCCACAATTTATGTGGTTCCCTAAATTGAGAAGAAGTCTTATGTTCTCTTTTGTGATTTCAATTGTAGTAAATATAGGAATGTGGTTCGAGAGATTTGTTATTATAGTAACCTCTATACACAGAGATTATCTACCATCTTCCTGGTCTATGTTCTCACCAACTTTTGTAGATACAGGTACATTTATAGGAACAATTGGGTTCTTCTTTGTACTCTTCTTACTATATGCAAAAAATTTCCCTGTAATCGCTCAAGCTGAAGTAAAAACAATTTTAAAATCTTCGGGAGATAATTACAAAAATTTGAGAGCTGAGCACGGAGATGATGTAAAGCATTTTGGCGAAAAAGTAAAATTTTCATCTAAAAATAAAAATAATTAATTATGGCATCGAAAGTAATTCACGCTTTTTATATTGACGATGATATCTTATTACAAGCCGTAAAAAAAGTTCGTGATGAAAATTATCACATAGAGGAAATATATACGCCTTTCCCTGTACATGGTCTCGAGAAAGCTATGGGACTTGCAGATACTCGAATTGCAATAACATCTTTTATATATGGTGTAATTGGTTTTATTGTTTCAATTGTGTTGATGAATTTTATAATGATTCAAGATTGGCCTCAAGATATTGGAGGAAAACCCAGTTTTAGTTATATTGAGAATATGCCGGCATTTGTTCCTATAATGTTTGAGCTTACCGTGTTTTTTGCAGCTCACCTAATGGTAATCACCTTTTTTATGAGAAGCAAGCTTTGGCCATTTAAAAAAGCTGAAAACCCAGATGTTCGTACCACGGATGATCATTTTTTAATGGAAATAGATGCAGGAGACCATGATGAAGATAAATTATCAGAATTTATGAAAAACACTGGAGCTGTTGAAGTTAACTTAATTAATAAGAATGAAGATCACTAATATGAGAAATATAATAAACATAGGAGTTCTCATTATTATTTCGGTAGGCTTAACATCTTGTTTTAACAAGAAAGCACCTAATTATAGGTATATGCCTAATATGTATACCGCCACAAGTCCAAAAACTAATGGTGAATACGAAATTTTACCCAATCAACAAGCAAATATGTTGCCTGCTGAAGGTACAATTCCAAGAGGATGGAAGCCTTATGAATATGAAAATACCATTGAAGGAAAAGCTTTGGCAACTGCTGAATTAAAAATTTCATTGGAGATTACCGATAAAAATCTTGCCGAAGGGAAAGAATTATATGCTATATATTGTGCATTGTGTCATGGAGATAAAGGTGATGGGCAAGGAATTTTGGTGAAAAGAGAAAAGTTTTTAGGAATCCCAAGCTATGCAGATCCAGGTAGAAATATTACTGAAGGAGGCACCTATCATGTGATGATGTTTGGATTAAATTCAATGGGTTCTCATGCTTCACAAACAAGTGAAAAAGAACGTTGGCAAATTGTAATGCACGTTTTAGATTTGAAAGCAACTTTAAATGGGGAGCCTTTATGGTCTGAAACCCAGAAAGATTCAATGATGACATCTTTGGAAATGGTGTCTGAAGACATAACCCCGATAGTTATCGGGACTGAAGAAGAAAATACTTCTGAAGAACACTGAATAAAGAAATAAGAGAAGAGCTAAAGATATGTACACGTTACCAAATAAATTAAAACTTTTTGCGATTATTTTTATGGTTGTTGGCGCCATAGGAATCATTTCAAGTTTTCTTGCAACTCCAAGTACTACTGCGGAGGTAAAAGAAATGATGGCAACAAGCCATGACGATAGTCATAAAGTAGAGGTTACTCAAAATGAAAGCCACGAAGTTATTAAAGATTCTCACTCTGAAGATCAAGGAGAAGAAGTGCACGATGACGAGGCTCATTTGTTACATGTATTGCACCAATTGCAAAACAGACCATGGTCATCAATTTATATAGCAGCATTCTTATTTTTTATGATATCCTTGGGAGCATTGGCTTTTTATGCAATCCAAATTGCTTCTCAAGCTGGATGGTCACCGGTATTATTTAGGGTTATGGAAGGTATTACAGCTTATTTAATTCCGGGAGGAATTATTATGTTCATATTATTGGCTCTTTCCAGTTTTAACGTAAATCATTTATTTGTTTGGGCAGATCCAGATGTGTTAGCTAATGATGAATTGATTCAATCAAAATCAAGATGGTTAAACAAATGGGGAGTCTTGATAAGGGCTGCAATATTTTTAGGAGGTTGGATTGCTTATCGTCAATTTTCACTTAAGTTTTCAAGAAAACAAGACTAAGCAACAGATAATAAATGGTTTAAGAAAAGTTTTAAAATTTCAGCAGGATTTTTAGTATTCTATATTTATACAGAATCTCTTATGTCTTGGGACTGGCTGATGAGTTTTGACCCACACTGGTTTAGTACTTTATATGGTTGGTATGTATTTGCTGGAATGATAACTTGTGCTATTACTACAATTGCATTAGTAACTATGGTTCTAAAATCTCAAGGATATTTGGAGTTTGTAAATGACAGTCATATCCATGATTTGGCTAAATATATGTTTGGTTTTAGTATTTTCTGGACCTATTTATGGTTTTCTCAGTTTATGTTAATTTGGTATGCAAATATCCCGGAAGAGGTAACCTACTTCGTTACAAGAATTGAAGATTACAAATTGCCTTTCTTTGGTATGGTGGTCATGAACTTTGTTTTTCCTTTACTAATACTTATGAGTAGTGACTATAAACGAGTTAACTGGTTTGTTGTATTAGCAGGGATAGTTATACTAGCAGGACATTATGTAGATTTATTTGTGATGGTAATGCCCGCAACAGTGGGAACGTCCTGGTTTATTGGCATTCCGGAAATTAGTGCTATCTTGTTTTTCTTTGGATTATTCGTGTTTGTTGTTTTTACAGCAATGACAAAAGCGCCCCTACTTGCAAAAGGAAATCCGTTTATTAAAGAAAGTAAACAGTATCATTATTAATAATATTTTTTAGAATAAATAAAGATGACCGCATTTTTAATAGTTTTAGTAATTGTACTTTTTGGAGTTGCTGTTTGGCAGATGAACAAAGTATTTCAATTATCCCAACCAGCCCAATCGGAAACTTCCGAAATAGCTTCAGATAAAGACAATAACAGGCAAGGCTATTATTTGTTAGGATTTGTATTCTTTATTTACGGATTACTTATCGTTTGTTTCTGGTTATGGGGAGATGTATTGCTACCAGTTGCGGCTTCAGAACATGGTCTTGAAACTGATCAGCTATTTCTAGTAACCATGATTCTAATATTTGTAACAGGCATATTTACACAATGGCTTTTACATTACTTTGCTTTTGTATATAGAGGAAGTAAAGAAAAGAAAGCATTATTCTATGCAGAAAATCACAAACTTGAATTTATTTGGACAATTATCCCTGTGATAGTCTTAGCGGGATTAATTATCTACGGGTTATTCACCTGGTCTGATATTATGAGCTTTAACGAAGATGACGATCCTTTAGTAATAGAGCTGTATGCCTATCAATATGATTGGAGAGCGCGATATGCAGGAGATGATAATGCACTTGGAGAAGCGAATGTTAGATTAATAGAAGGAGTAAATCAGTTAGGCGTAGATATTTCGGATCCAAATGCTCAAGATGATAAGGTTGTTAACGAATTGCATTTACCAATAGGTAGAAAAGTTTTATTCAAAATGCGTTCTCAAGACGTTTTACACTCAGCCTATATGCCACACTTTAGAGCACAAATGAATTGTGTTCCAGGTATGGTAACGCAATTTGCTTTTATACCAAATATTACAACTGAAGATATGCGATTAGAAGACGATGTTATAACTAAAGTTGATAATATAAATAAAATCAGAACAAAAAAGAATATAGAATTAGTTGCTAGCGGAGAAGAAGAATTGGAAATGTATGAATTTGATTTTTTACTACTTTGTAATAAAATATGTGGTAGTAATCACTTCAACATGCAAATGAAAATTATTGTTGAAACCGAAGAGGAGTATAACGCCTGGATAGCTGATCAAGCTCCTTTGGCAGAAACTTTAAAAAATTAACAAAGCTTAAAGAGATATGTCAGAACACGCAAACGATCAAGAAGAAGATCAAGAACATCACCATAAAGAGACATTTGTAACTAAATATATCTTTAGTCAAGACCATAAGATGATTTCTAAACAATACCTTATAACTGGTTTGTTTATGGGATTTATTGGTATTGCCATGTCATTGCTTTTCAGATTGCAATTAGCTTGGCCAGATCATCAATTTACGGTTTACGAAATATTTCTTGGCAAATGGGCAGAGGATGGTGTTATGGACCCTAATGTTTATTTAGCTTTGGTTACTATTCATGGAACTATTATGGTGTTCTTTGTATTAACTGCAGGTTTGAGTGGGACATTTAGTAATTTATTAATTCCATTACAAATTGGAGCAAGAGATATGGCTTCTGGATTTCTTAATATGCTTGCATATTGGATATTCTTCCTCTCAAGTGTAATAATGGTGTTTTCATTATTTGTTGAAGCGGGGCCTGCATCTGCCGGATGGACTATCTATCCACCTTTAAGCGCATTACCACAAGCAATACCCGGCTCTGGTACTGGGATGACGCTTTGGCTTGTATCTATGGCTCTCTTTATTGCATCTTCGTTACTAGGATCGTTAAATTATATTGTAACGGTAATTAATTTACGTACTAAAGGAATGTCTATGACAAGACTTCCACTTACAATTTGGTCGTTTTTCATTACCGCAATTATTGGTGTGGTTTCTTTTCCCGTTTTACTTTCAGCGGCATTAATGTTGATTATGGATCGAAGTTTTGGCACTTCTTTTTTCCTTTCAGATATATATATTGCAGGTGAGGTTTTACATAATCAGGGAGGTTCACCAGTTTTATTTGAACACTTATTTTGGTTCTTAGGCCATCCAGAAGTATATATTGTTATACTTCCGGCAATGGGTCTGGTATCAGAAATTATGGCAACTAATGCTCGAAAACCTATATTTGGATATCGTGCAATGATCGCTTCTATTCTTGCAATTGCATTTTTGTCGACCATAGTATGGGGCCACCACATGTTTGTTACCGGGATGAACCCATTTTTAGGATCAGTATTTACTTTTACAACTTTATTGATAGCTATACCTTCAGCAGTAAAAGCATTTAACTGGATAACTACGTTATGGAAAGGAAATCTCAAGTTGAATACTGGAATGTTATTTTCTATAGGATTTGTTTCAACTTTTATTAGTGGTGGATTAACTGGTCTTATTTTAGGAGATAGTGCTTTAGATATTAATGTACATGATACCATGTTTGTTGTTGCTCACTTCCATTTGGTAATGGGAATCTCAGCACTCTATGGACTATTTGCTGGAATTTATCATTGGTTCCCTAAAATGTTTGAAGGTAGAATGTTGAATAAAAAATTAGGATATATTCACTTTTGGGTAACTGCTATTGGAGCCTATGGAGTTTTCTTCCCGATGCACTTTATTGGTATGGCAGGACTCCCAAGACGTTATTATACTAACACTAATTTTCCATATTTTGATGATTTAACCGATATTAATGTGGTTATTACTTTTTTCGCATTTTTCACAGCAGCAGGACAATTAGTGTTCTTGTATAACTTTATTAACTCTATGTTCTATGGAAAAAAAGGTTCAAAAAACCCTTGGAATTCTACTACATTAGAATGGACAGCAAAAGTAGAACATATCCATGGAAACTGGGATGGACCTATTCCAGAAGTATACCGCTGGTCTTACGATTACAGTAAAATGAATAAAGATGGAAGTGATTATGTAATTGAAGGACAGGATTTTGTGCCACAGCACATACCTATTCAGGATAACGAGGAAGAATTAATGCATTAATTAAAACAGTAATCTTAACATTTATAAGTAAAGCCTTTTCAACCGAGAAATCGGAATAGAAAGGGCTTTTTTATTTTTATTAATTAAGTATGCCGGTATTTGTATATTTGTTTTATGAATGAAAACCTTGACCCATCAGACGAAAATTTTACTCCAGAAGAACATGAAGTAGAAAATAAGTTACGCCCAATAACTTTTAATGATTTTGCCGGGCAAGATCAGGTGCTTGAAAATCTTAAAATATTTGTACAAGCAGCAAACTTAAGAATTGAAGCTTTAGACCACACTTTATTCCATGGGCCACCTGGTTTGGGAAAAACAACCCTTGCCTATATTCTTGCTAATGAACTTAATGTAAATATTAAAGTTACTTCTGGACCTGTATTGGACAAACCTGGAGATCTAGCTGGTTTACTCACTAACCTTGAAGAGAGAGATGTTCTTTTTATAGATGAGATACATCGGCTTAGTCCAATAGTTGAAGAATATCTTTATTCGGCTATGGAAGATTATAAAATTGATATAATGATTGAATCTGGACCCAATGCCCGTTCCGTACAGATTAATCTAAATCCTTTTACATTAATTGGAGCTACTACACGCTCAGGATTATTAACAGCTCCTATGCGAGCTCGTTTTGGTATTTCCTCTCGCTTACAATATTATACGACCGAAATTCTTACCACTATTGTTCAACGAAGTGCATCTATATTAGAAGTTTCTATAAGTATGGAAGCAGCTATTGAAATTGCCGGACGTAGTAGAGGAACACCTCGAATTGCTAATGCGTTATTACGAAGAGTCCGGGATTTTGCACAAATAAAAGGTGATGGAAATATAGATATTAAAATTTCAAAATATGCTTTAGAAGCTCTTCATGTAGATACTCATGGTCTGGATGAGATGGATAATAAAATACTTTCAACAATTATAGATAAATTTAAAGGAGGTCCTGTTGGGATTACTACGTTAGCAACCGCAGTTTCAGAAAGCTCAGAAACCATAGAGGAGGTATATGAACCTTTTTTAATTCAACAGGGATTTATTATGAGAACACCTAGAGGACGTGAAGTTACCGAAGCAGCCTATAAACATTTGGGTAAGATAAAAGGAAGTACTCAAGGGGGCTTGTTTTAATTGATGTCCCCTCGAGCGCAGTCGAGAGGTTATTGATAGTACTATATAGATATCGACTGCGCTCGATCAGACAAATTGAATCCAAAAACATCATACACCAACCTTATTAAATCCGAAGCTAAACGCATTGGTTTTTTATCTTGCGGTATTAGTAAAGCTGAATTTCTAGAAGTAGAGGCCCCACGATTAGAATCTTGGTTAGCTAAAAACAAGCATGGAGAAATGACGTATATGGAGAATCATTTCGATAAGCGCTTAGATCCAACCCTTTTAGTTCCAGACTCAAAAAGTGTGATTTCTTTATTGCTTAATTATTTTCCAGAAAAACTACAAAGACAGGATACTTATAAAATTTCAAAATATGCATATGGCACAGATTATCATTTTGTTATAAAAGACAAACTCAAACAGTTGTTGAACTTTATTCAAGATGAAATAGGAGAAGTACATGGTAGAGTATTTGTAGATTCAGCTCCCGTATTGGATAAGGCTTGGGCAGCTAAAAGTGGATTGGGATGGATAGGAAAACACAGTAACTTAATTACAAAAGATACTGGATCATTTTATTTTATTGCCGAACTCATTATCGACCTAGAACTCGATTATGATACTCTAACAACAGATCATTGTGGATCTTGTACAGCTTGTATTGATGCTTGCCCAACACAAGCAATTGTGCAGCCTTATGAAGTGGATGGCAGTAAATGCATTTCATATTTTACCATTGAATTAAAAAACGAAATTCCGTCAATTATGCAAGAACGGTTTGATGATTGGATGTTTGGCTGTGATATCTGTCAGGATGTTTGTCCCTGGAATCGTTTTAGTAAATCGCACAACGAACCTTTGTTCAATCCAAATCCAGAATTACTTTCTTATTCAAAAAAAGAATGGGAAGATCTTACCGAGGAAGTTTTTCAGCAATTATTTGAAAAAAGCCCTATCCAACGCACAAAGTTTTCTGGTTTTAAAAGAAATATTAATTTTCTTAAAAAACAGTAATATTGGGTTCTAAAGTTCTTTCTTTATTAAGTCTTCCGTAACTTTGCAAATCACATTAAGAGGTAATTAATAATTTAATTATTATGAGTAAAGAAAGCAAACGACGAGAAGCCCTTGATTATCATTCAAAGCCAAAACCGGGGAAAATAGAAGTTGTTCCAACTAAAAAATATGCAAACCAAAGAGATCTTTCGCTGGCATATTCTCCAGGAGTTGCAATCCCTTGTTTAGAAATTGAAAAAGAGGTCAAAAACGTTTATAAATATACCAATAAAGGAAATCTAGTTGCGGTAATCTCAAATGGAACAGCAGTTTTAGGACTGGGAGATATTGGCCCAGAAGCTTCTAAACCGGTAATGGAAGGAAAAGGCTTATTATTCAAAATATTTGCTGATATAGATGTTTTTGATATTGAAATAAATACTCATAATATCAATGAGTTTATTGAAACCGTGAAAAATATTGCACCTACATTCGGAGGAATTAATTTAGAAGATATAAAAGCACCTGAAGCTTTTGAAATTGAAAAAAGATTAAAAGAAGAGCTTGATATTCCTGTTATGCATGACGATCAACATGGTACAGCAATAATTTCTTCAGCAGCATTATTAAATGCAGTGGATATAGCTAAAAAAAAGATGGAAGATATTTCTGTTGTTATTAGTGGTGCTGGTGCTGCAGCTATATCCTGTACAAAATTATATAAATCTTTTGGAGTAAAAGCGGATAATATTGTGATGACTGACAGTAAAGGGGTTATCAGAAAAGACAGAGAAAATCTTTCAATACAAAAAACTGAATTTGCCACTTCAAGGGATATATATACATTAGAAGAAGCTATGAAAGAGGCTGATGTATTTATTGGATTATCAGTTGCAGATATTGTATCTCCTGAGATGCTAAAAAGCATGAATAAGAATCCAATTGTTTTTGCTTTGGCAAACCCTGACCCAGAGATTAATTATAACCTTGCTATAAATACTCGTGATGATATCATTATGGCTACAGGGAGGAGTGATCATCCAAATCAGGTAAATAATGTGTTAGGATTCCCTTTTATATTTAGGGGAGCATTAGATGTTAGAGCCACAAAAATAAATGAGGCAATGAAAAGGGCTTCGGTTATAGCTCTTGCAAAATTAGCTAAAGAACCAGTTCCAGAGCAAGTGAATATAGCCTATGGAGAAACAAAGTTAATTTTTGGAAGAGATTATATCATTCCAAAACCTTTTGATCACAGATTAATAGCAACTATTCCTCTTGCAGTTGCAAAAGCTGCTGTAGAAAGTGGAGTTGCCAAAGAGCCTATAAAAGATTGGAGTAATTATGAGGAGGAATTAAACACAAGAATGGGAAATGATAATAAGATTATTCGTTTGTTGTTTAATCTTGCTAAATCAGATCCTAAAAAGGTTGTGTTTGCAGAAGCAGATCATTTAGATGTTTTAAAGGCAGCTCAAATTATCCATGAAGAGGGTATAGGAATCCCTATTTTGTTAGGAAGAAAAGAAATTATTCTTGAACTCATGAAAGAAATTGAGTATGAAGATGAGGTTGAAATTCTGGATCCAAAAAGTGACCAACAACAAGATAAACTGAATGAATATGCAAAATTATATTGGTCTCAAAGAAAAAGAAAAGGAGTCACATTATATGCAGCACAAAAACTGATGCGAGAACGAAATTATTTTGCTTCCATGATGACCAATGTAGGGGATGCAGATGCTATGATTTCGGGATATTCTAGGTCTTACCCTGTTGTTATTCGTCCCGTAATTGAAACCATTGGTAAATATAAAGGGGTAAATAAAATTGCTACTACTAACCTAATGCTTACTAAAAGAGGCCCCTTATTTATATCAGATACCTCTATCAATATTGATCCAACAGCAAAAGAATTAGCGAATATTGCTCAAATGACAAACTATACAATGAAGATGTTTGGATTAAAACCAGTAATAGCTATGATCTCTTATGCTAATTTTGGTTCATCAAAACGACCGGAAGCTATAAAGGTGAGACAAGCTGTAGAATATTTACATAGATTAGTGCCCGATACAATAGTGGATGGAGAGATTCAAACAGATTTTGCACTCAATTCTAAATTGCTTAAAAAAACCTTTCCATTTTCAAAGCTTGCCGGGAAGAAAGTGAATGCATTAATTTTTCCAAATTTGGATTCAGCAAATAGTAATTATAAATTATTAAAAGAGCTTAATGGGGTAGAGTCTATAGGCCCCATTCTGCTTGGTATGAGAAAGGCAGTGCACATTGTACAATTAGGAGCAAGTGTTGAAGAAATGGTTAATATTGCTGCGGTTGCAGTAGTAGATGCCCAACAAAAAGAAAAGCAAAAAAAAGAGGAACAGAACGTTGAATAAGGAGATGTAATTTTAATAATTACGAAGCTGGCAGATGCAAATAATTATACTATATTTGGGGCATTAACCAATAATAACAAATGATTACCCATATACAGGGAAGATTAGTTGAAAAAAATCCCACAGATATAGTTTTAGACTGTAATGGTATTGGGTATTCAATAAACATATCTTTGCATACATTTTCACAGCTTCCTAATGATGAAAATGTGAAACTGTTTACACATTTACAAGTAAGGGATGATTCTCATACTTTATATGGATTTTCCAGTAAAGTAGAACGTGAAATATTTAGGTTATTAATCTCAGTTTCTGGCGTTGGGGCAAGTATAGCACGAACTATGTTGTCATCTCTTTCTCCAGAACAAGTAATGGAAGCTATCGCACATAACGATTTAGTCACCATTCAATCTGTTAAAGGAATTGGATCTAAAACAGCACAGCGGGTGGTTTTGGATTTAAAAGATAAAATATTGAAAGTTTACGGCTTAGACGATGTTTCATCTGTTAGGAGCAATACTAATAAAATTGAAGCGTTATCAGCATTAGAAACATTGGGCTTTGCTCGAAAACAGGCTGAAAAAGCTTGCGATACTGTTATAAAGCAAGACCCAGATGCGTCGGTAGAAACTATAATAAAACAAGCTTTAAAAAATTTGTAACAATTGGGCACAAAAAATTACGATTTAAAAAATAGCTTATATAAGCTTTTCTTAGTTTTAGGTATTATTTTAAGTGGTTTCACAACTGCATATTCACAAGATACAACAAGTACAGGTTATTCAGTAGGACGAATGGATTTGCCAGATCCGATAAGTATAGAAGATTTATATACCTATGACCCTATAACCGAAATGTATATCTATACACGAATAATAGGTGGATTTACCATAACCTATCCTTTAATTTTAACACCTGAAGAATACAGAGATTTGATTCTTAATGAGCAAATGAAAGCTTATTTTAAGGAAAAAATCGATGCAGCAGATGGAAGAAAAGAAGGGTCTGAAGAATTGCAAAAAAACCTTATTCCAGCATTTTACGTAAACTCGAACTTTTTTGAAACGGTTTTTGGAGGGAATACAATAGAGATAATTCCTCAGGGTAGTGTAGAGATTGATTTAGGATTATTATACACAAAACAAGATAATCCTTCTTTTTCACCACGTAATAGAAGCAACTTATCTTTCGATTTTGATCAAAGAATAAGTTTAAGTTTACTTGGAAAAGTAGGAGAGCGACTTCAGATTACAGCTAATTATGATACACAATCTACTTTTGATTTCCAAAATCAAATAAAATTAGAATATACCCCAACTGAAGATGACATTATTCAAAAAATTGAAGTTGGTAATATAAGTATGCCTCTCAATAGTTCATTAATTCAGGGAGCTCAAAGTTTGTTTGGTATAAAGACTGAACTTCAATTTGGAAAGACAACTATAACTGGTGTGTTTTCAGAACAACAATCTGAATCAAGGACAGTTGTTGCCGAAGGAGGAGCTACTATTACAGAATTTAATATTTTCGCTTTGGAATATGATGAAAATCGTCACTTTTTCTTATCTCATTATTTTAGAGATAATTATGATAGAGTTCTTACACAATATCCTTTCATAAATACAAATATTCAGATTACAAGAACTGAAGTTTGGGTAACCAACTTAAATAACACTACTAACAATGTTAGAAATATTGTCGCATTACAAGATATTGGTGAATCAAATCCAGAAAATATTGGATTGCCTTTTCCTCCCGGAGGATTTATAAATGTGCCTAGTAATTCCCTGCCAAGTAACTCTAATAATGATTTTAATCCATTTGGAATAGAAGGCACTGAACCCTCAATATTAAACCCTGCAATTCGTGATGTGGCTACTGTTCAAGAAGGATTTAGTGGATTACAAGTAAGAGATGGTCTTGATTATGTTACACTTGAAAATGCCCGTAGATTAAATTTTAATGAATATCGACTTGATACACAACTTGGATATATTTCATTAAACCAACGGTTAAATAATGATGAAGTGTTAGCCGTGGCATTTCAATTTACCATAAATGGGAAGGTTTATCAAGTTGGTGAATTTTCTACTGATGGAGTAGAAGCATCAGGAGGAACAATACCAGGAACAGGTGATCCAGGTGATCCAGGTGGAGGAGAACCAATTGAAGGAATTTCTCAAAACTTAGTTGTTAAATTATTAAAAAGTAATATTACTATTGTAGATGAACCTATTTGGGATATAATGATGAAAAACATTTATTCATTAGGAGCTTTTCAATTAGAAAGAGAAGGGTTTAAATTAGATATATTGTATACAGACCCTACTCCCCAAAACTTTATAATAGCAGCTCCTGGAAACCCCGATTTTCCTGCAACACCTTTACCCGATGATGTCGACAATACAACATTATTGAGAGTTTTTAGCTTAGATCAATTAAATTTTAATAATGATCCTCAACAAGGCGGAGATGGATTTTTTGATTTTCTTCCTGGATTAACAGTAGATACTCAAAATGGGCGAATTATCTTTACTAAAACTGAACCTTTTGGTAATTATTTGTTCGATAAACTTAGTAGTTCTTCAGGCGGTTCTGAAAATTATGAAATTCCTTCTACTTATAATGCCAACCAAAATAAATATGTATTTAAATCTCTATATACAACTACAAAAATCCAAGCAGAACAAGAGGAAAGTGACAAAAATAAATTTGAATTAAAAGGGACTTATAAATCTACAGGATCAGATGGTATTCCTATAGGGGCTTTTAATATTCCACCAGGATCCGTTACAGTAACTGCAGGAGGAAGAGTTTTAGTTGAAGGAATAGATTATACAGTTAATTATCAATTAGGAAGGGTGCAAATTCTTGATCCTTCTTTGTTGAATTCAAATACTCCTATTCAAGTAACTACAGAGAATAACACATTATTTGGGCAACAAACCAAACGATTCACCGGGATTAATGTTGAGCATATGTTTAGTGAAAAATTCCAAATTGGGGCAACATATTTAAATTTAAATGAACGACCTCTAACTCAAAAATCTTCATTTAATACAGAGCCTATCAATAATACTATGTTTGGAATAAATGCAAACTTCTCTACCGAGGTGCCATTTTTAACCCGATTAGTAAATAAACTGCCAAATATTGATACAGATGTGGAGTCTAACTTGTCATTACGTGGCGAATTTGCCTATTTATTACCTGGAGCTCCTAAAGTTTCCGATCTCAATGGCAAAACAACTTCTTACGTTGATGATTTTGAATCGGCACAAACAAAACTTGATATTAGAGCACCATTAACTTGGTTCCTTTCGTCTACACCAATCGGTTTTGGAGGTGAATTGGGGAATGATAATTTAGCGTATAATTACAATCGGGCAAAATTATCCTGGTATACTATTGATCCAATTTTTTATAGTACCCAAAGGCCGAGTGGAATTTCAGTAGAAGATATTTCCAGTCCATTTACACGTCGTGTTTTTATAGATGAAATATTTCCAAATCAAGATATTATTGAAGGACAAACTCAAGCGTTATTTACGTTGGATTTGGCTTTTAATCCTTCTATACGTGGAGAGTATAACTATACCCCTGAGGCAAATGGGGGGAATACAATACCAAATCCTGAATCAAGATTTGGAGGAATTATAAGACAATTAACAACTACAGATTTTGAACGATCAAACGTCGAATTTATTGAGTTTTGGTTGATGGATCCTTTTATCTATGAAGAAACAGCAGGAAGTGATGGAGGGTTTATCAATTTTAATCTTGGTAATATTTCTGAAGATGTGTTAAAAGATGGTAGAAAACAATATGAAAATGGGTTGCCAGAAGATGGAGGTACAGATAATACCATCCCGACCTCTTATGGTAAAGTCCCTACTAATCAATCTCTTGTATATACATTTGATACACAGGGTACTGATCGTATTAATCAAGATATAGGGTATGATGGTATTAATGATATTTCTGAAGGTGAATTATTTCCAGCATTTGCTGGTTTACAAGATCCAGCTGGGGATAACTATCAATATTTTTTACAAGCAGAAGGTAATGTAGTTGAACGATACAGGCAATATAATGGAACTGAAGGAAATTCTCCAGTTACAGTGACAAATACTGACAGAGGTTCTACAGCCCGACCCGATGTAGAAGATATAGACCGTGATAATACTATGAATACGGTAGATAGTTATTTTGAATATAATGTAAATATATTTCCAGGAATGGACATTAGTAATAATGATTATATTACCGATGTAAAAGAGGTTAATGTCACCTTACAAAATAATGAAGTTATCCCTGTTAGATGGGTTCAATTTAAAGTCCCAATTAGTGAACCAGACCAGGCAATTAACGGTGTTTCAGACTTTAGATCAATACGTTTTATGCGTATGTATATGTCACAATTTGAACAAGAAATGATCTTGCGTTTTGGCACCTTGGATTTGGTTCGTGGAGATTACAGAAGATTTCAATTAACTCTGGACGGTTCTGGAGAAGATCCCGATCTTGATGATACATTATTCGAAAATCTTACTGTAAGTATTGAAGAAAATGAAAACAGGCAACCAATACCCTATGTATTGCCACCAGGGATAGTAAGAGAGGAATTAAACAACAATAATAATATTATTCGGCAAAATGAACAATCCTTATCTTTAAGGGTTTGTGGTTTGGAACCGGACGATGGGAGAGCAGTGTATAAAAACTTTAATGTTGATATGCGCCAATATAAAAATTTGGAAATGTTTATTCATGCCGAATCATTCGTAAACGAAACAGGACTTTCAGACGGTGATATGGTTGCCTTTATGAGATTGGGGAACGACCTTACACAGAATTTTTACGAAATACAAATTCCACTAAATCCAACAGCTTTTGGAGCTACTTCACCTGAAGAAATCTGGCCTATTGAAAATCGATTAAATTTACCTCTGGAATTATTACAAAAAGTAAAAGCTTTAGCTTTTGGTAATCCAGATTACAACCCAAGTGAAATAGTATTTTTTAATCAATCAGATCCAGAATTAGAGAGTAATTATTCCGGACCTGAAAATGAATTAAGAATTGGAATAAAAGGAAATCCAAGTTTTGGAAATGTAAGAATAATTATGCTTGGATTAAAAAATGCAACAACAAACGATATTTGTGGTGAAGCCTGGTTTAATGAGCTCCGAATGACAGAATTAGATAATCAAGGGGGTTGGGCTGCTGTAGCTAGCATGGATGTTAATTTCGCAGATTTTGCTAATCTTAGTGCTACTGGTAGAAAAAGCACTGTTGGATTTGGCTCTATAGAGCAGGGTCCAAATCAAAGAAGTCTTGAAGACGCACAAATTATTCGGTTGTAACAAACTTAAATTTAGGACAATTATTACCTCAAAAATGGGGAATTCAACTACCATTCAATTATGGTCATTCCGAAGAACTTATTACTCCAAAGTACGATGCCGAATTTCAGGATATAGAATTGGATACCCGTTTAGATAATCAAGTAGATCCAGAAAGACGAGACGAAATTAGAAGACAATCTGAAGACTATACCAAAAGAAAAAGTATAAATTTTATAGGAGTACGTAAAGACAGAACAGGCGAAGCTAAACCACATATATATGATATTGAAAACTTTACATTTCATATTCATACAATCAAATCGATCATCGTGATTTTGAAATTGAAGAATCTCTAGATCAAAATGTTCATTTGGGTGGAACCTATAATTATAATTTTCAAGCAAATTCGGTTGAACCATTTAAGAAAAATGATTCCATTTTTAGAAGTAAGTATTGGCAGTTTTTAAAAGATTTAAATTTTAATTATTTACCAACAAATATTTCCGTAGGATCTAATTATGTTCGACAATATAATGAACAGAAATTCCGCGAATTAAATTTACCTGAAGGTAATATAGGAGTACCAACTTTGTACCAGCGAAATTTCTTGTTTGATTGGGAATATACCATTAACTATAATTTGACAAAGTCTCTTCGTTTTAATTTCACTTCCACAAATAACCGAATTGTAAAAAATTATATTGATCCAAGTGGCTTAGTAGATAATTCTATTGGTGTATGGGATGGATTTTTTAATGTTGGTGATCCTAACCAACATTTTCAATCACTTCAATTAAATTATGATTTACCCTTTAGTAAATTTCCTTTTTTAAAATTTATAAGAGCGACATATACCTATACAGGTGATTTCCAATGGCAGAAAAGTAGTGACTTATTTAACGAGATTCCGATTCTTCTAGAAGATGGAACCACTAAAACATTTAATCTTGGAAATTCAGTACAAAATGCCAGTACACATCGTATCAACTCAAATTTTGATATGAAAACCTTTTACCGCTATTTAGGAATAACTAAAATTAAGAAGAGCAATACCTCTAATTCTAGA
>PVMK01114622.1_pt1 | contig 20947 bp, 26 predicted proteins | sample 1853481 | NCBI WGS metagenome assembly PVMK01 (sample SAMN08533507, study PRJNA380276) | Marine sediment metagenome, whole genome shotgun sequencing project.
ATTTCCACTTTCATCGAATTGTTTCCACAAACCAACTCGCTTTCCTCCTTTTAAACTTCCTTGCTCTCTTATGTCACCTGAGCGATAATACCATTTCCATTCACCTTCGGGTAAATTATCACAAACATTCCTTCGGATTCAATTTGTCCTGATTCGTAAAAGTACTGCCATTTACCAATATTTTTATTCTTATCTATTTGTCCTTTTATTTCTGTATTACCACTTTCATAATACAATCTGAAATCGCCATGCTTTAATCCATCAACTATATCATATTCAATTATCTTATTTTCAACATGGGCTTTTTCTCTGCCTGTAAAAGGTATATCGCTCCCATTTTCATAAATTACATTATCGCGTATCGTAAGATTATTTTTCGGGGGATTATCATTTTTTTCATCACAGGTTAAGAATAAAAACTGAGCAACGATAATTAAAGATGATAAAAGGAAAATTTCATTCTTAAATATTTTCATAAATTTTTACCGATCTGAATTGAATATGAAGAAAATATGAATTAAAAGTTTTGAGTAAATAATATAATCAGATAATTAATTTATAATTTACTTAAACTTTTTATATGCATTAAGAAGTTTTATTTTCGTTTCTTTTAACTCCTGAGAGATGACTTTAACATCTCCCAAAACCGGCATAAAATTAGTGTCTCCACTCCATCTTGGAACAATATGGAAATGAATATGCTCGTCAATCCCTGCTCCGCCTATTCTTCCGAGATTAGCCCCAATATTGAAGCCTTGCGGTTTAGAGATATCTAATAAAGCACGACGGGCAAGTTGTAATTCTCTAAAAATCTCAGAACCCTCTTGATCGGAAAGATCATCCAGATCACCAATATGTCTGAAAGGAACTATCATAAGGTGACCATTATTATAGGGATAAAGATTCAGAAGTGTAAATGTTGACTCACCTTTACGAACTAAAAGATTTTCCGGATCATTAACATCATTTTTTGCTGCCTCACAAAAAATACATTTGTCATCATCCTTTTCTTCACTTAATGATTCAATATATTTAGAGCGCCAGGGCGACCAAAGTTTTTCCATAATTTAAAATAAAAAACCGGATCAATTCCGTTTGAACTTTCTCCGGTTAAATTTATAAGATTAGTTTCCTTCTTCTCTTGATTTATTATACTCATTTATTACTTTCTGTTCAACTTCTTTAGGAACTTCTTCGTAATGATGGAACGAACGATGATGCACGCCCCTGCCTTGAGTTATGCTTCGTAAATGTGAAGAGTATTTATATAATTCAGCTAATGGAACAAGAGCTTTTATTATCTGGAAATGTCCGTCAGAATCCATGCCCTGAATTTTACCACGTTTACTCGATATATCACCCATAACATCGCCCATATATTCTTCGGGTACTTTTATCTCAATTTCATATATCGGTTCAAGCAAACATGGTTTAGCTCCAAGAAATCCTTTTTTAAAACACTGAGATGCAGCTAATTTAAAGGACATCTCATCAGAATCGACATTGTGGAAAGTACCATCGAAAAGTGTAACTTTAACATCAACTACCTTGTTGCCTGCAATAACACCTTTTCCCATAATTTCCTGTATGCCTTTTTCAACAGCCGGGATAAACCTTCCAGGTATTGCACCGCCAACTATAGAATTTACAAATTCAAAACCAGTTCCTCTCGGTAATGGTTCCATTTTAAAATGAACATGCCCGTATTGTCCCTCTACCGCCGGATTGTTTCTTATGTTTATGTTCAACATCATTTACACTTCCTTTAATAGCTTCACGGTAAGGTATTCTCGGTTCAACAAGATCAACTTCCACGCCGTAACGCTCTTTTAATCTTTTAACAGCAAGAGCTAATTGTAATTCCCCTTGCCCGGAAATAATGGTTTGAGATATTTCAGGATCGTACCTTACACTAAATGAGGGATCTTCTTCGTGTAATGTATGCAAACCTGATGCAATTTTATCTTCGTCTCCCTTTGCTTTGGGAATGATAGCCCCTCTGATTACAGCTTCCGGGATTTCTATTGGATTAATGATTACAGAATAATTCTTAGACGCAAGTGTATTGTTTGCATGCGTATCCTTCAGTTTAACAACAGAGGCAATATCGCCTGCAATTACTTTTGTAACTTCTTTTCGATGATGTCCGTTAAGTATAGAAAGCTGGTTAAGTCTTTCAATTTTATTATTATTTTCATTCAACAGATCCAATCCTGCACTAACTGAGCCCGAATATACTTTAAAAAGAGAAAGTTCGCCAACGTGCTGCTCCGAAATAATTTTAAAGATGAAAATTGCCGGCTCACCATTTCTTTATCAGCTTTTACAATAACCTTTTCATCTTTACCAGCTAGTATTGCCTCTGCACCCTCGATATCGGCAGGAGAAGGAAAGTATTGAGATGCAAAATCGAGAAAATTATTTACACCAACACCTTTAACAGAAGACAAAGCAAATACAGGTACTAATGAACCTGATTTTATTGCATCTTTTAATCCTTTCAAAAGATCATCTTCAGTTAAAGTTCCTTCTTCAAAATACTTATTCATTAGTTCTTCTGAAGTTTCTGCAATCTTTTCAATTAATTCGGTTCTATAATTCTCAGCTTTTTCTTTCAGATCATCCGGCACATCAGCTTGTGTAACTTTTTTACTGCCAGCTTCACCATAAGTATATGCTTTCATTTTAACCACATCAATTACAGTATCAAAGTTTATACCTTCTGAAACGGGAAAAGTAATTACTGTTACATCAGAAGAAATTCTATCTTTAGCTTGCGCTAATGTCTCATCAAATGTAGAATGTTCGTTATCTATTTTATTAATAATTACACTTTTGGGCAGGTTGTTATGTTTAATAATATCTGCTGCAGTTTCGGTTCCTACTTCAACACCTTCGGCAGATTTGATTAATATAACAGCAGTTTCACAAACCTTTAATGCACTTCTAACTTCGCCTGTAAAATCGGAATAACCAGGCGTATCTAATATGTTGATCTTGCAATTGTTCCAATCAAGATGCATAACACCTGTGGTTATAGAAATTTGTTTTTCAATTTCATTCGGTGTGTAATCGGAAATAGTATTTCCTTCTTCAATTTTTCCGATTCGCGTAGTTTCGCCTGCTGTAAATAAAATAATTTCCGACAGTGTTGTTTTTCCACTGCCTCCATGTCCAACAAACGCAATATTGCGAATCGCTTCAGTTTCATATTCTTTCAAGGGATTCCTCCTACAAAACTATAGGTGAGTAAATATTATCTTAACTATCTTTCTTTCTGAAATAACTTAAAAAAGTATTCAAACCATTATTTAATGCAGTAATTTCTTGTATGAATGACATCACAGGACCTTCAATACCTCTTCTAACTTTCTCTTCAAATTGAAGAATTGTATCAACTCTATCTTTAATGCTTAGCACAACATTTTTAGAAATATCCACATGTGCTTTCGCATTTCCGGTAATTTCTTTAAGATTATCTGAGAGTTCATTTGTAGAAATTAAGAGAGGTTGTAAATTTTTGGAGAGTTCGTTTATATCCGTCTGCATCGCATTAATCGCATTTGAAATTTTCCAAATATAATAGATTAAAGCAATGCACAGTGCAGTAGCCGCAATTATCAAGACTACAAGAAGGATATCAATCAAAACCAATTTTAATTATTCTTTGTTTCTTTATAAGCATCAACACCTGCTTTAATAGCAGTTCTTACCTGGCTTGTTTTCTGATCAACTTTTTCTTTACCTGTTTTTACCAGAACATCAGTTTTCGATCTTGCCTCTTCTAAAACTTTCTCAGCATCTTTAATAAGTTCATCGGATTTGGCTTTTGCATCTTTAATTAATTTCTCTGATTTCTTCTTGCCGTCATTTATAAGATCTATCGCTTTATCTTTTGCCTCGGCAATATATTTATCAGCTTCGTCCAGGTACTCATCCGATTTAGTTCTGATTTCTGCTCGAAGTTCTTTACCTGTTTTAGGCGCGTATAACAAAGCTAATGCAGCACCGAGCGCACCACCTGTTATAAATCCTATTAGAACACCTTTACCTAAATGATTTTCTTGTGCCATTTTTCAACTCCTTTTAATTCAATAATTTAAGGACATAAAATATACCAATAGGGCTTTAGATAATCAAGAAAAGTGCTTATTCCTAACTATATCAGCCCTATCGCAAATATTACAACCCAACAAAAATTAAAAATAAATCACCATTACAAATTATTAACTGAATCTATGGTAATTTTACCAAACCTTTTTTGATAGATCGAAACGCTTACAATACCCACAAGCACTGCAAACCAAAGTGTTACAACTCTGACAATAAGTGTAGTTGTAACAGCTACACTGTTGGCTACTCCCTTTTTAACTAAAAGATAGGTGAGTGAACCCTCCGTAACACCAAGACCTCCGGGCAGCATTGATAACGCACCAATTATTGTAGCAAATGCATAACTGAATGACGCCCAAAAAAATCCAAAATCGATACCGAAATTTAATAGAATTAGATGATATCCCAAACATTCAAATCCCCATGAGATTAGACTTAAAATTGTCATCAGTACTAATGGAGCAGGACGAAGCAGTTGATATGAACTTTCATAAGCATGGTGAATATTTGTTAAGTGTTTTTTTAGAAATGAAAACCGCTCCAAATAATTAAGAATTGAAAGAGATATCTTTTTATTACTTATTATATAAATCAATATGATGAAGAAAGCAGTTACACCTAATGCCAATTTAAGTCCGTAATCGAAAGTATACGCACCAATTATTGCTATAAGTAATAACGATAAAAAGTCTGTTATCCGTTCTGCAAATATTACAGGTGCGGTTCTGCTAACTGGAACATTTGTTACTTCTTTAACAAGATACGATTTTAACAACTCGCCAATCTTTCCCGGTGTAATGCTCATTATTAAGCCGGACATAAATATTGAAAGGGAATCAAATTTGTTAATCTTAACATTAATTACAGCTAAGTAATAATCCCATTTAATAAACCTTGTAGAATAATTTAGGAAAGATAATAACAAGAGTATAGGAAGCAGCATCCAGTTAAATTCTGCAAAGGCAGAAATAACTTTTTGATAATCCGCATAAATAGTAAATGTTAGATAAACTATCCCCGCAATTATCAAGGAGAAAAGAATTTTCTTTTTTAACTTATTGAACATTCTATATAATTTTCAATAATGTTTGATAAACTTTAGTTAAGGGTAAACCAACGACATTGTAATAACAGCCATTAATTTTCTTAATAAATACAGCACCAAAATCATCCTGAATACCATACGCACCGGCTTTATCCATTGGGCTTCCAGATTTAATATAATCATCAATCTCTTTTGCAGTCAGCTTTCTGAATTCGACAAAAGTTTTTTCATAGTCGGTTAATAACATTTTATTTTCTGAATTATAAATTGAAAAGCCAGTATAAACTGTGTGAACTTTTCCGCTTAGATTTTTTAAGAATCTTTTAGCTTCTTCTTTATCTTTTGGTTTCCCTATTACTTTTCTGTTCAATACAACAATTGTATCGGCAGTTATAATTATACCATGTTTTACTTTTTGCGTGGCAATTTCCAATTTTTCTTTAGAAAGTCTTTTAACGCTTACTGAAGGTTTTTCTCCCTGGTTTTATCTTTTCTTCCATATCAACTGTAAATGATTTGAAGTTAAGATTAATTTGTTTCAGTAATTTTCTTCTTCTTGGAGATTTGGATGCCAGATAGATTGGAAGGTTAGTTTTTATCATTGATTCTTCCTAAAACTGTTCCGGGATAATAATGCTCAAGAATATTTGTGTAATCAATTCCCTGTCTCGACTGCCCAATTGCTCCCCACTGACATAGCCCAACACCATGCCCAAATCCTTTTCCCGTAAAACTAATATATCCGTTCCCGTTTACATTAACATCAAACATTGTACTCCACAGTGAAAGATTTCTTTCGGGAGTTCTTATCGTCGAACGAATTTCATTTCCATAAAGATGAATTTCTTTTCCACCGCTTCTGCTATCTAAAGTAATTTCAAGGTCATTTACTCTTCCCGATTCAAATCTACTTTCAATCCTGATATCTTCGATGCTATAATTTTTATTATCAATTAGTTTTGCATTATAAAGCTGTTTGATAAACTGCGGCTCTGTATAAACTTCTTTCCATTCAAAACGAGGAGATATATTACAGTAAGGTTCTCCCCCGTCTTTAACAGAGTTTAAATACTGTAGATTATATGGAGAGAAAACATTTTCAACATTTTCACTAAAACCACCGCAAGTGGAATGATAATAAATGGTTGCCGGTTTATCATCATAAACTAATATTATGCCTTCGGTTTCATTCACAGCTTTATTAGAGATTAATTCTTCAGCAGATTGTCCTCCATAAACCTGATCTCTTGTATCAGGATAAATATCAAACAGTCCGTTGCCGTTATTCATTTTTTTTAATGCGTAAGTTCGTACACAAATTGCAAATGCTTTTAATGCTTCATAATTGTCATTCCCATTACCTAAAGGCATTTCCTTAGCAATAACTCCTTTAACGTAATCCTCCAGGTTTATGAAGTTAACAATATCCACAAAGTTACCAAACGCAGTTATTCTTAAAATTCCCTTATATGTTTTACCCTTTAATTTTATTAGTTCACCATCGGCAGGAACAAGTTGAAAATAATTTCCCGTAAAATTCTTACTTCCAACTTTGGCATTTAACGTATGGGAATTTGCATAGAACTGAATATTATTTCCCTTAGTGATCTCTGCAATTTTATTTTCTTCATTTAAGAGATAAACTTTATTCGATAAGGTAATATTGAGTGTGTTTGGTTTTTCATCTAACAAAACTCTTACTGAGTTAAATTCAGATTTATATTCTTCTTCATAATCATTCTTATATTCTTCTTCATAATCTTCCTCATAATTTTTTTCATCTGAAGTAAATCTTTTAGAACCTGAACAATTAATAAAAAGAATGGAAGTACTAAAAAGCAAATAGAATAAAATACGAGCTTTTAAAATGCTTGAATAAGTGACACTAAAAAATGGTTGTATTGATATTAGAAATGTTTTAGGATAGGGGGAAAAGATAGTACGCAACGATATCTTTACCTGAACATTGCTTTAATACTACCCCACGTACGTTTTACACCCGATACGTTATGTGAAACAGTTACTTCGGAAGAATATGATACAGTCCCATCGTTATCCAAAATTTTCAAACGATACTTAAACACAAGATCATCAGTTTTGTAAGCGGATTCATCAAGATAGGAATAAAAGGAATTGTTACCCTGAGGTTCAATGGTTCCAATCTCAATGTACGGACTTTGAGGAGTCTTTCTTTCGATGATGAAATTCTGCAGATTTACTTCTTCTGAGGTTTTCCATTCGAGGCGTACATTCTCACCTTCACTGTGCCCTTGAAAATAATCCAGGAAAGCACCTGCATAAGCAGCAACTGCTAAAAACAATATCAAAAAAAGATTAAGTATTCCTTTTTTCATACCCAAAATATATTCCTTTGTTACAACTTTGTCAAGACGATTAACCACTCTTAAAAATAAATTTTTATTCGTTTTTTGAGTGATTTCGCAGTAAGAGTTATTATCGGTAGTTATGTATTTTTTAAAAATCAACGTAAAAATAGAATTTTATTTTTTTTCAATCGGTATTTTTGTAAACCATTTTCCTGAATTGAACTTAATGTACATCATAGTTGTGTACGCAATTATATAAACAGGTAGTGCTACCCACGCCCAGGTGAACCCCAAACCGAGATAAACTCCCAGGAAATATGACAGCGGTACGAATATCAGCAAATTAGCAATTACCTCTCCTTTCATAACGTACATTGTTCTACCAGCCGCTTGCAATCCATTAGCTAAAACTATACCAACTCCGTAAAATAATTGGGTGAACCCCGCAATTCTTAAAGCAGGTTTTGCCATTTCAATAATCGATTGATTGTTTGTAACAATCAATAAAACATATTGGGGAATTATTATAAATATTACAGCAAGAATTGCTGTGTAAACTGTTGCAACCTTTGCAGTTTCAAATCCATATATCTTGGCTAAATTGTATTTACCGGCACCTAAATTATTTCCTACTAAAGTTTGCACGGCAATACCAAAACCAAAACAAGGAAGAAATGAAATGAAAAGTGTAGAAATGATTGCTTGTGTAGCTGCTTGTTCAACTGTTCCAATCAACCCGATTATAGCAATAAAACTTAAAAAGCCAATTAGAATAAATACGTTTTGGAATGAAACAGGAAGCGATATTTTAAATATTGCTGAAATAATATTTTTATCGATTTTTAAATTTTTAAAGTTTTGAAATCTTTTTCTGTAAGAAGGGAGAAGAATTATAAAAAGGTAGAACATCGGATCGAATACGGTTGCAAAGGTTGAACCTAATCCTGCGCCGGCTAAACCCATTCTCGCGCAAAACCAAATTCTCCATAAATAAGCATGTAATTAAAAATAATGTTTAACAGGTTTGTTACAACACCTGAAATCATAAATATTTTAGTTTTACTAATACCAAAGAAAAAGCCACGATAAGAAACGGAAATGAGGAAAAAAGGAATGCCAAGAAATCTATAAAAGATATAATCACTTGCATAATCGCCCACTATCGGGTCAGCAGCAAAAAGATGAGCAATTGGATTTGCAAAGAAAACACCCACAGCGGCAACAATAATTCCGATTACCAAAGCAATGAGTATTGAGTTGTTCAATGTTATTCCACAACTTATGTAATCTGACTGCCCAAATTTCCTTGCAACAATAACATGAATTCCGGTTGCAAGACTAGAAAAGAAACTTATAAGTGCCCAGGTTGCCAGAACACCAATTCCCATAGCTGCGAGGGCATAAGTAGCTTCATCCAATCGTCCAACCATAGCAGTATCAACTAACGAAACAACCATTTGTGATGACAATCCTGCAATTGCAGGCAGAGCTACCCTTAATATTTTTTTATAATAATTTTTATGAGGTAATAAATTCATTTGTAAAATATATTGGAATCGAGATCCAGTGCGTCATTATAAGTTGAAATGTTCATAATCAATTGTTGAACACCAAACTAGTAAGGAATTAATTTATAGAACAAACAAAAGGCGTTGATATTTTTTTCAACGCCAAAATAAAGTGGAGCTATACAGGTTCGAACCGCCGACCATCTAACTGCCATTAAGTTGAGATGCCCTTTATTTAATCTAATTTCTAACTTTTATTAAGATATTCAATTAATTGTTCATCTATTTATTTACTATATCTCAACTTGGAAAAAATCTAATAATCTAATTTGATAATATTTTTAAAAAAACACAACTGATAGAGACTTTAGCTTTCTAATTTGTTTATGATTATTAGTTACACTGTTGTTAATTTTTATGAAATACTTTCCATTTTACTTCTGGGATTTTAACAACTATCTCTTATTCAATTAAAAATACCGGTTGCTAATGCTCTTTCTTTTTTGGGAAACCATTCTGCAACAGTTTTAATAGCAGCAGGAAAATTACCTGCTTCAAAAAATCCCAGAACAAACCGTGCCGCCCCGAATCCAAAAGCAGAGCCGGCAAGTGCATGCCCCATTGCAGCAAAGCTCCAACCGGTAAATACACCGGCATACTCAACTTTCGTTCCAATGACATCTATCACTCTACCGACCAACAATAGACCAATAGCATAAGCAGCAGTAAATGCCATTACAATATAACCGTACTCAATATCAGTCCATCCAATTTCCAATTTAAGAATTGGAGCAAGAATACCGATTACCTGTCTATCAATGTAATTTATAGTTGTACCAAAAAATAGAAGAGCTACGATGTTCCATCTAAACCTGCCAATTTTAACTTTCCCTGTACCTTGACTTTGCGAGTTGCTGTTATTTATTTCGTTCAAGTCTACTACAATTTATTAGTGTTTCTAAGTTCTACCTATTCAACTTAATTATTAATTTACCTTCGATTAACTTTTCATCCATTCTCTAACTGTACCCGCAATCTTTTCGGGAGTTAATCCATAATAATCCGCAAGCAGTTCCCATGGTGCAGATTTTCCAAAGTCATCCAAATCGATAACTAATAAATGCTGCCGGATTAAATCTCCCCAGCCCATAGTTTTAGCAGCTTCAACAATAACAACTTTCGCATCTTCAGGAAATAGTTCTTTAATATATTCTTTGGGTTGCTGCTTTAAAACTGTTAAAGATGGAACAGACACAACACGTGTAGAAAATTCATCTTCCAGCATTTTTGCAGCTTTAACTGCAACAGTTAATTCTGAACCATTAGATGCGATTACAATTTTCGGTTGTTCTGATTTTTCTTTGTAAACAACATATCCACCTTTATGGAATAAGTCATTATTAAATTCAACATTTCTTTCGACAGTGCTTATCTTTTGCCGGGATAAAAGCAAAGCAGTAGGTCCATCCTTTCTTCTTAACGCATAAATCCAGGCTGCCATGGTTTCAACTCCATCGGCGGGTCGTATAACAGTAACATTAGGAATAACACCCAAGGCTGCTGAGTGCTCTACCGGTTGGTGAGTGGGACCGTCTTCTCCAAGGAAAACGCTGTCGTGCGTAAATACATAAATTACCTGGATTTTAGAAAGAGCAGCCAGTCTTATCGAACCGCGCATATAATCTGAGAAAATTAAAAACGTTGCACCAAAAGGTATAAAAGCGCCGTACAATGAAATCCCATTTAATATCCCACCCATTCCATGCTCGCGAATTCCAAAATGAAAATTTCTACCCGAAAATTTTCCTTTAAGTATAGAATCAAACTTCTTCATTATCGTACTTGTGGATGGAGCCAAATCTGCCGAACCACCAACAACAAAAGGAATGTTTTCAGCTATTTTCTGTATTACCTGTCCGGAATAAGAACGTGTTGCAGCTTCTTTTAACAGATCTTCACTAAATAGTAATGATTCGAGATCGTCTGGTAAAGTTTTATTAATAGATGAATCATATTCTGCAACTAAGTTAGGATTGCTGTTCTTCCAATTAGAAAAATCATCAATCCAGTTTTTATATTCAGCTTTAAGTTCCGAAACACGTTTTGAAAATATTTCTTTTACCTCAGGTGGTATATAAAAACTTTCTTCATATTTCCATTCCAAATTTTCCTTTGTCTTTGCCAATTCTTCCGGCCCAAGCGGTGAACCGTGTACACCGGCAGTATTTGCCTTATTCGGACTGCCGAAACCAATTGTGGTTCTTGCTAATATTAATGTTGGTTTTTCTTTTTCTAATTGTCCTTCGCTAATTGCTTTTTCAATTTCTTCGTGATTATGACCATCGATATTAACCGTGTGCCATCCGTAAGCATCAAATCGTTTTTGCACCTCCTCTGAGTACGTCAGATCAGTGTTACCTTCAATAGTAATGTGATTATCATCATATAAATAAATTATATTTCCTAATCCAAGATATCCGGCATACGATGCTGCTTCGGAAGAAATGCCTTCCATTAAATCTCCATCACTTACTATTGCATAAATATAATGTTCTCCAAATAAATGTTTTCCTTCTTTGTTAAATTTAGCCCCCATTAATTTTGAAGCAACTGCCATTCCTACACCGTTTGCAAACCCCTGACCTAAAGGACCGGATGTAACTTCAACACCCGGCAAACACCCATATTCCGGATGACCTGGGGTATTACTATTTAACTGTCTGAACGATTTAAGATCTTCCAGACTAACTTCGTATCCGCTTAAATGTAGAAGCGAGTATAAAAGCATTGAACCATGCCCAGCTGAAAGTATGAACCTGTCCCGGTTTATCCAATCAGGGTCTTCAGGATTAAATTTTAAAAACCTGGTCCAGAGTATATAGGCAGCATCAGCCATACCCATTGGCAAACCCGGATGCCCTGAATTTGCTTTTTGGACGCCTTCTGCACTAAGTATTCTAATTGTATTAACTGCTAGTTGATCTATTTCTGGTTTTTCTTGTATGTTAGTATCAGACATTTACTTTCCTTGTAAAAGAATAATTGATTAATATTTTAATAAAGAAGATTACTTTTCAAATTAACTAATTGGTTGTAATTAATAAAGATTATTTTAACAATATCATCTTTTTAATCTCTGAATAATTACCTGCTGTAATATGATAGAAATAAACACCTGATGGTATTTCTAGTGCATTCCATCTAACACTATAATTACCTGCAACCATTTGTTGATTTACCAAAGCTGCAACTTCCACTTAGAATTATGTATACTATAATAACTCTCTAATAAAGGTTGGGAAATATCTATAGTGTAGCAAAAACATTATATAGAATAATGATTTCTTCCTGTAATCTATTTTATTCTTAGCATGCTCATATTTTATAATTTTTGAGTAATTTTCTGTACAAGCAAGGGAATAGTCAAAATCAGATGAAGTTAAAATTGTTTTGCTATTATGTGTTGTCAATGAATTAAAGTCAACAACGTGAAAGAACGCCATTAGACTAATAATTTGTTCCTTAAGAATTTAGCTTATAATCAATGGTCGGTAAAAAGATCAGACAAAATATCTCTTTTTTGGATGAAAATTTGTGGAGCTAGGCGGGTTCGAACCGCCGACCTTCTGACTGCCAGTCAGACGCTCTCCCAACTGAGCTATAGCCCCAAATACAAAAACTTACTATTAAGTAATAATAAGTATTACAAATTATGAATAGTTTCTTGAAAATCCTTAACTGTTTTTTCTAGTTGTTTTCTTAAATCTTCATGTGTATTAAAATCATAATAACCTTTTAAAAGTTCTGCAATGGTAAGTAATGTTTTTTTATCCTTAGGATGTAAACGATCATCATTTACTACCTCACCAATCATACGGGCAGCACCACGCAGTTCGGCACCTTTCCAATAATCATCTGATTTATATGTATGAAATGTTTTATAGCTATTTAATTTATCTAGAATACCTTTTAATTCTTTAACTGTAATTATCAGTACTTTTTTTAAATCATCATGTGTTTGAAAATCGGCATACTCTGTTAAAAGATCTGAAATTGTTATTACGGTTTCTATATCTATAACAGGCAAACTGTTATGATGGCATACCTCGCTAATCTTGCCTGCAATATTATCTATTTCTTTGTCTTTCCAATTAATATTTTTTCTCATATATATACATTAATTAATAGTTAAACTAATTTACTTAAATAATCGAGATTTACATTTTTTAGATAATTCAAAAATATCAATTTCAACATAATATCGCAAAGTGGTATTAAATTAACACATATTTTCAGAGTCTGTTGCACAACTTCTTTTTGTCACACTGAACGAAGTGAAGTGTCTTATTTTTAGTAAAGAGGAGATGGTAGGTTGGTAACATTGGCAACTATTTAAAAGAATTAATTTTAAATGCTTAGCAGTTTTTCCCGGTATCAATAAAAGAGGCAGTTAAGTACTAACTTATAATTTAATGTTTTTATAGAGTTCTAATAAATCTTCTTTTTCTTCTACAGTTTTATTTATGTAATAAATATTTTTACCTATCACTGGAGTTAAAACTCTGAAAGATATATAATAGCCATTTTCAACTATGGAGCTAAATACATCACGTCTATAAAGATATTAAAAACCTGTTCATTAAAATCATCGGCTTCTGGTACAGAAGCTTTTAGACTAATATTCGCACTTCCATTATAATATACTGGATTTTCTATTACCAATTTTTCTATATAATCTACACTTCTTACCTCAATCAAAAAACTATCAGTCTGTTTATCGTACCGTACAACGTAGCTCATAATTAATAACGTTCCATCACCAGCAACTACACTCTCTGCTAAAGTCTTATAATTTTTAATAATATGTAAATCGCTTGATTCAATTTTGTCTGATGAACAACCAATAAAGAATATCGCTGAAATAAGAAAAGAATAAAATGTCTTCATAATTTTTCCTGTTTTTTTTGTAAATATATAAAAATAAATGGATTTAAATTTAAAAGGGATATAAGAAATGCGATGGCTCCCTTCCGAGTAATCTATAGACCCAGAAGTAACAAGTTTTTTAAAATATAATCGCTTAAAATTTTGTTTTTTTTGTAATTAAATAATATAGTATGATTCTGATAGTGACTTTGAGAATATGAGAATTTGGGATTAAGAAAACCAATCAAAATCGTTAGGAAAAGAATACATAATATTGTTAAGTCTCAACGTCCCACTGTCCCACGGTCTTAAATTCCTCCAGATTAATAATTTCCTAAATATTTTTTCGCTTTATACAGTGTTATGTTTTTTCAATTTAACAGATACTACTTTTGTGGAACATATACCTATTAGATGCATCTAAAGGCATTGATTTACTTAATATCAAAACATAATTTGCATTAAAATTATTATTATAAATGAACAAAGTACTTTATTTAATATTATTAATATCTTCAGCATTTATTTACATTGGCTGCGATGATACAATAACTGTTCAGGATGTAGATAACCGGGAAATACCAGATTCAAATGTTAGCTTTTCTAAAGATATTGCACCAATATTTGAATTAAAATGCGTATCGTGCCACGGTAACGGCAGGCTGGATGCGGGATTAGATTTAACTGTTGTATCACGTTTTGTAGACGGGCGAATAGTTGTTCCCACTGAGCCTGATAATAGTGTATTAGTATGGACGATTGAATGGCTTCCGGGATTTCCCGCAATGCCGCCACCTAGTTTTTCTATTCCTTTAACCGCCGTACAAATTAAAGGAGTAAAAACCTGGATTGATGAGGGAGCAAAGAATAATTAAAATGTCAAATGTCAATCGTAAAATAAAGTTAGAAGATCGACTACTGTTAACTACCTACGACTCACAACAGACAACTTACGAGGCACCAATTACCATAAATAAATTCAAATCCACTTCATTTCTTTATACCATTCACAGGTTCTTTTAACTCCTTCTTCGATTGAAACATTTTGCCGATATCCAAAATCTCTCATTGCCTTTGATGTATCGCATATCCAGGCATGTTGTACAAGGTCTTTTGCCTTTTCCAAATTTAGCGTCGCAGCTTTCGAAGAGAATAACGAAAAGAATTGAGCAATTGCCGCAATTGTATAAACAAGGAAATGCGGCACTAATATTTTAATTACTTTTTTATTTAATACCTTTGATGTTATGGAATTTATTTCATCCCATGAATAAAACTTCTCAGAGCTAATATAGTAAACTTCGCCAATTGCTTTTTCAGACATTGCCGCCAGGTAAAAACCTTCAACGAGGTCGGTAACATGAATCAAACTTAGTATCTTTTTATCAAAACCAATTTTTGTTGTAATACCTTTTGCAAAATTCTGGAAATAAATAAAAATCTCCGTATCTCTCTCGCCGTAAACTGCAGGTGCTCTGCAAATTGTTATTGGCAATTTATCCTTATAACCAAGTGCAAGTTTTTCTTCTTCATACTTACTTGTACCGTAAGTTGTTAAAGGTGCACATTCAGTTTCTTCATCTACTGGATTATTATTCAGCGACGGACCGGTTACAGTTAAACTGCTTACAACAACAAATCTTTTTAAATTTTTATTTTGTTCGAGAGCTACATCAAGCAAGTTCCGAGTTGTCTCAACATTTCCTGTAAAGTAACCCTCTTTGGTTTTAGATTTTACCACACCGGCAACATGATAAATATAATCTGCATCTTTTAGTGCAGTTGTTAGACCTGCTTTATCAAATAATCCGCATTTAAAGATTTCTATATCTTTTCCTTCCAGCCATTTAAGATTACTTGATTCTCTAACAACACAACGAACGGAAAAATTCTTTTCCAGTAAAAGATCTACAAGATGACTTCCAACGAATCCATTTGAACCCGTTACTACTGCAATTTGTTTTGATTCCATAGTTTATTTGATTTTCAAACTAATTAGTAATAAATTTGTTGCAAAATTAAACAATTTTCATCAAGATTAAATGCGATTTTATTTCTATTTCGTTTTCAATCTTTTTCACTATTTTTACTATTAACCTTTTATATTCTTTGGAGGAATAGTTGGACTTATTTAAAAAGTGCCTGGATTTCACGCGTGCTGATGAAGTTAAAGCAATGGGTGTCTATCCTTATTTTCGTGCAATAGAAGCCAATGAAGGACCTGTTGTACAAATTGAGGGAAAGAAAAAAATTATGGCTGGCTCTAATAATTACTTAGGGCTTACAGGGCATCCACTCGTAATTGAAGCGGCTATTAAGGCTATTGAAAAATACGGCACGGGGTTGTTCAGGATCAAGATATCTTACCGGCACACTCGATTTGCATATAGAATTGGAAGAACGACTTGCAAAATTTTTCGGTGCAGAATCCGTTTTGTTATTTAGCACAGGCTACCAAACTGCTCAAGGTGTAATACCTACTTTAGTAGGAAGAAACGAATACGTTATTTCCGACAAAGATAACCATGCTTGCATTGTTGCCGGAACTTTAATGGCTAAAGGAGCTATGGGAAGTCTTGCACGTTATAAACATAAAGATATGGAAGACCTGCAAAAAGTTTTATCAAAAATTCCCTAAGGAGACTCCCAAACTTCTAGTCAGCGATGGAGTGTTCAGTACCGGTGGCGAAATTGTTGATCTGCCAACGATGGTAAAAATTGCAAAAGAGAATAATGCAAAGATAATGATAGATGATGCACATTCTGTTGGTGTAATTGGTGTTGGAGGAAGGGGTACAGCGAGTGAATTCGGTCTTGAGAAGGACATCGACCTGACAATGGGTACCTTTAGTAAAACTTTCGCATCGCTCGGTGGTTATGTTGCCGGACCCGAAAGAGTAATTAATTTTATTAAACATTTCTCACCGGCATTAATATTTAGTGCTTCTCCCAACGCCTGCTTCTGTTGCCGCAGCTCTTGCAGCATTTAGATATTTTAGAAGAAGAACCTGAAAGAGTTGAGAAGCTAATTAGCAATGCTAATTATATGAGAGAAGGTTTAAAGAAAAAAGGATTTAATGTTATTGACGGCAGAACAGCTATCGTTCCTGTTATGGTTGGTAACGACGATATTGCATTACAGATGTGGAGAATGCTTTATGACGGAGGTGTATTCGTAAATGTGTTTGTACCTCCCGGTGTTCCGGAGGGAAGACAGATGATGCGTACAAGTTACATGGCAACTCACGAAAAAGAACATCTGGATGAGATCATCGATACTTTTGAAAAAGCTGGAAAACAATTAGGATTAATTTAATTGTTCATTTTTTATTTATTTAGAAGCATACTCATATAATTAATGGGTATGCTTTTTTTATTTAAGAGGATTTACTATGGCTTCAATTAAAATTAGAACAGTTCAAAATAAAAAAGAATTGATGAAGTTTATCAAATTCCAATGGGAAATTTATAAAGATGATAATTACTGGGTTCCACCGCTTATAATGGAAAGGAAAAAATTACTCAATAAAGAAAAGAACCCGTTCTTCAAACACGCTGAAGCTGAGTACTTTCTTGCAGAGAAAGATGGAAAATTAGTTGGAAGAATTGCTGCAATAAAAAATGATATGCACTTAAAATATCATAATGATGATACTGGTTTCTTTGGATTTTTTGAGTGCATTAATGATCAGGAAACTGCTAATGCTTTATTTGATACAGCAAAAAACTGGCTGAACCAAAAAGGATTAAAAAAGATGATGGGTCCGGCAAATCCATCAAGTAATGATGAATGGGGCATGCTGCTGGAAGGATATGATGATTCACCCCGAATTCTTATGACATACAACCCAAAATATTATAACGACCTATGTGAAAATTACGGCATGAAAAAATCTAAAGATATGTACGCATGGAAACTCGAACATTCCCAAGTTGCAACATCCGATAAACTAAGAAGAGGACAGGAAATAGTAAGGAAAAGATATAAAATGATAGTAACCCAACTTGATATGAAAAACTTTGATAAGGATCTTGAAAAGTTTAAATACGTATATAATAAAGCGTGGGCACCAAACTGGGGTTTTGTTCCGATGACCGAAGAACAAATTGATGCTATGGCTAAAGACCTTAAACCATTAGCTGAACCATCTTTAGTATTGTTCGGAACGATTGGCGACGATTTAGTTGGAGCTGCATTAGTAATGTTAGATTATAACCAGATATTCAAAAACATGAATGGTCGTCTATTCCCCTTCAATTTTATCAAACTATTTACTCAAAAAAAGAAAATTACCTGGGGAAGAATTTTAACTCTTGGTGTAATTCCCGAATTTCAAAAAAAGGGACTTGATGCCGTTTTATATTGGGAAATACTTGAAAGAGCACATAAAATAGGAATTGACCTGGGTGAAGCAAGCTGGGTATTGGAAGATAATGATATGATGAACCGTGGTTTAGAATTAATGAACGCACATAGATATAAGACGTACAGAATTTGGGAAATTAATGTTTAAATGATGAAGCTCTATCTGATGAAAACAGTTGTTCTATAGTAAATTTTATCTTGTCATTTATCGATATCGTTTCCGAAGGAATTTTCTCCTCTGCGACCAAATACGTATGGTCGGACTGGCAAGTGCTGGTAACAGATACTGAAGAGATTCCCACTGGTCCCGTTATGCATCGGACTAGCGCAGCTAAACGGAATGACATTTCTGAAATTATTCGCTAAGGTTATCCGAGGCATCAGATGCTAGTCTGACTAAAATCGATCAAAACCGATAATAACATTATAAAATGTTCAGCTCCTCCCTTAAGGCGATGCTGTCATACCTGCCTGCATGCGATGGATCAATCTTTTTTAATTTTGTGAATATTGTTTTATCAGGGATAACCTTTAAGATGATCCGTAATCTCACCAAATTTAGCATTAAAAGAATGTCTGAACGAGTCACACTTTTCATTATACCAGTGCGCTCCAATAAATCGTAGAGTCACATCTATCAGTTCAACAATTTTTCGCCTGCCCTACTGTTTTATTCTGAGCAAAAACATCTATGCCGTAATGGTAATCAAAATATAGCAGAACGGAAATGCAGCATACTTTTTCATTTAATGCGTCCGATACTAATCCCCAGCGGCTGTAAATTTTATTGCTTGGCTCCATCCGGTTTTTATTGGTCGAACTAGAAGCCAGGTTTACGATATCAAAAGCTTTTCTAAAAGTATGGTGTGCGCGAACTCTTCCCACGTATCCATATCGAACCCAATTATTATAAGAGCATAATAATCTAAGAGGCTTGTTAACGGGTCGAAGGCATCCAAATTTGCATACATGGATTGTCCTACTTCATACCTGAATGACCACGCGCCATCATTTAGGGTAAGTAATGCTGAATTTCTTGTCGATTGATAAACAGGTCTTTGGCTTACAACAACAATCTGCGCACCGTAATTAACATCACTTCCAGCTGAAGTAAAAAAGATATTCAAACTACAATCAATTTTATCACCATCCCAGTTTATATCTGTAAAACGGGTAGGTGTTCATATAATTTTCTACAACATTTTTAAAATCAACCAGCAGTTCCCTGTTTTTTACAGGAACGTTTTGATAATTTACAATAACATTACAATTTAATTCCTGAGAGTAATTGTACGAAGAGATAAGCAGTAGCATTAAAAATATTTTTTTCATCGTTTGCTCTTTATTTTAAATTTTTGTTGATTTAATATATAAAAATAGATATACTGTCTCAATATTATTATTAGACTATGATTAAACGTTACATTCTTTTTTTCGTTCCAATTTTACTTATTGTAAATTCTTATGCACAATTTAATCCCGGTGCAAAACAAATATCATTATCCAATTCTGATGTGGCATTAAGTAATGATGTTTTTTCTGTGTTTAACAATCCGGCAGGATTATCACAATTTAATTGGCGAGAAATAGGAATTTATTACTCCCCTGCTCCCTTTGGTTTATCCGAACTATCTAACGGGTATGTTGCTTATGCAGAACCTTTCACTTTTGGAACAGTTGCATTAGGCGGGATGACTTACGGGTTTGAACTTTATAGGGAATCAAAAATTTCACTCGGTTATTCATATAATTACGAAAATAAATTCTTTGCAGGTCTCACTGTTAATTATCATACCTATTCAATTCAGAATTACGGTAACACGAGCGCATTCTATTTAAACCTTGGGGGGCTTGCTTATATCACTCATCAATTACGTTGGGGCTTCGCAATAACCAACATAAACAGAGCAAGCATTGGTAACGAAGATGATCAGATACCAATAATTTTTTCAACAGGATTCAGCTATGATTTAATTAAAACATTAACCATAAACTTAGCAGTTGAAAAAGACATTCGTTACAAACCGTCAGTTCAGTTTGGGCTAGAATATAATATAATTGAATATCTCTCTCTAAGAGTTGGATTCCAAAATGAGCCGGCACGTTATGCAGCAGGAATAGGAATCAACTATTCAATTATCAGTTTGGATTATGCTGTGTTCACTCATCAAGACCTCGGATTAACACACCAGGCTGGGTTGATAATTAGTTTCGGCAAGAATGGTTACCGTCAAGATGCGATAAGAAAACATCTTGGGATGGAATAATTTATTAAGAGATTAAATCAAGTGAGAATATTCAAACATATTGCCTTACTTTGCTTTTTATTCCCATTCTATAATTCTTCTGCTCAAACCGATTCAACATATTTAAATGCCGAAGAGGTGCTTGAAGATCTTTTACAAGAGCCAACAAATGAAGAGGATAATTCAAATCTTTACGAAATAATTGAACAACTTCTTTTAAACCCGATAGATATCAATACAGCTCAAGTTTCCGAACTACAGCAAATTCCTGCCATTGATCTTGAGACAGCAAAATTAATTGTTAATCATAGGAAAAAGTACGGAAAATTTTTCTCGGTTGATGAATTAAATGCGGTGCGTGGTTTGAGCAATGAATTCGTTAATAAGATAAAACCATATTTAATCTCTTCAAGAAC
>PVMK01137606.1_pt1 | contig 20946 bp, 16 predicted proteins | sample 1853481 | NCBI WGS metagenome assembly PVMK01 (sample SAMN08533507, study PRJNA380276) | Marine sediment metagenome, whole genome shotgun sequencing project.
GTTCTTTAGATTTTCAGGCACGTTTTTACTTGATATTTTGCGCGCCGGCCCATCTATTTTCAGGGCATCTTGCGGGGTAATTTTCGCATGACGACTATTTTGCCAGTCGTCAACGATGCCGGGATGAACCGATGTGTGACATTCAATACATTCGGCGGTCGCCTCGCTAACCGGTAAATCTGCACCCGTTGCAATTCCGTTTTGTAAAATGAAAATCCCCAGACAAAACAATATTCCAACTCTTATCATGACATTCTCCTGCTGTAGCTATTAAGATGACATTATACCGGCAAAATAGTAAGGTATTCTTTTCGGATAATTTTCAACGGTAAAAATATTATGCTGCGGGTTTTTCCTGTATCGCATTGACAAGGATTAAACAAGTCAAAATCCGGGATTCATTTTCTGATGGGTCACGCTCAAGTTCTCGGTTGATTTAAGATCCATTCATATGTTACGGATATGACAGATTATCAGGCAGAAAGAAGGAATGAAAAGGAGCAGCGGTATGAAAATATTAGAAAATCTATGGCAGGTCGGCGGCGCCGAGTATACGACGGTTGAAGATGCCGCTGTTTATCTGGTTCGCTTTGGCGAAAAGGCCGTCTTGATCGATGCCGGCTGCGGCAACGCTCAGGAAGCACTGTTCGAGAACATTTCTGAAGTACTGCCTCCCGAAGTTGAAATTAAATACCTGTTGCTAACCCACTGTCATTACGATCACACCGGCGGCGCCGAGGCCGTAAGAAATCATTCAAATTGCCGGATTGTGGTCCATGAACTGGATGCCGCCTACCTGGAAAACGGCGACAGCACGGTGACAGCCGCCAACTGGTACGGTGCTCAGATGAATCCTTTGAAAATCGACCACAAAATTAAAGATAAAAAGGAGACATTCCAGGTCGGCAGGGGAAAATTGACGGCTTACCATTGTCCCGGGCATTCACCGGGGTCTGTGGTTTACTTCACCCAAATTGATTCAAACCGCGTTCTTTTCGGTCAGGATGTCCACGGTCCGCTGGAGGATTCTTTTTTATCCAATCGTGAAAGTTATAAACGTTCACTGAAATTTATGATGGGGCTGAACGCGGATATTTTGTGCGAGGGTCACTTTGGTATCTATCGGGGTAAAGAAAAAGTCAGCCGATTTATTCAGTCTTATTTATGAATATCTATTCATCTGAGGGGTGTGAATCAAGACTGTCGGTTATTGAAATATCCGCAGCAATTGGCGACATGCCAACATGTAAAGTGTCGGAGTACTGGCCTCCGGCTCGCCTATGAGAAAGTAAGTCAAGAAAAAACATTTCACCATTAGCAAAAAAATATTTTTTTCTTGCTTACGGTCTCCAAACTTGGCCTATCTGATGCCGTATTTTGAAACCCCATTTTTTTTAATCTTAACGGATCTTGCTTTATCTTAAGGCTATAAAAAGGCTATTTCAGTACTCCTTACCCGCCTATCTGAGCTCTCTATCCACAACCAATAATCTTTCCTGCCATGGAATGGGCTACGATAAATTTTAGGAGTAGAGGGGGGGGCTAATCGTAGAGGTGAACTATCACCTGCCAGAGCAGATGTGTTACGAGCCGGACTTGAGCTCTCTCCCCTCACCTATAAGACCGTTGTCCACTTTTAATGGGATTTGCTATTAAATACGATACTTATAGGCTTGATGTGCCTTGCTTACCGCCTTTTACATGATTCCTCCTGTAAGGTTGATATCTCTTGCCACTCTTAAAAACGCCTAGGCTTAAAACCGCTAATCTACGACATGCTTTTTGTCTTGCGTTATGCTGTGCATGGCCATCTTGGATTAGAGAATTATAGTAATCATTAATAGGATTGTTGCCTCCTATAGCCGCCAAAACCCCTGACTTGTAAACACTCTTTAACTGCCTTGAGTACCTGGGATTCCTTTTGCCGTAGCTCCGGCCTCCGCTTATCTTCGCCAGCTTGATCAGCCCCGTGTAACTCAAGTAATGCCCCTTATCAGGAAATCTATATGGAGTTACAACACGTGCAACGATCTTTACCGCGTTGATAACACCAATACCTGGCAAACTTTTTTGATGTTTTATCTCAGGGTTACTTCGAGCAAGCTTGGCAAATTGCATCTCATAACCATCCTTATTTTCCTCGTATGCTTGGATTTGCCTATCCAAACATTCCAGCACAAATTGCTCGCCCTGGGCGTCTAACCGACTGCCTATTTTCTCGTTGCCATTTTTCCCACAAACCCTTAGCAATGAATAACGTTGATTTTTTAACCGAACTCCAGCTTTGACCAGATCCTCATAACCACTAACAATTCGGCGTAGATACAAAAACTTATCGGTAGAATGATAGACCTCCTTTATGATCCCGGCCTTCAAGAGTTGTACCAATTTGCCGGCATCGATCTTATCTGTTTTGGGTCCCTCATTCAGTAGTTTGTTTCGGTTCGGATCACAGATAATTATCCTGTCCACATATTCTCTCAACTCCGTATACAACCACTGTGAAGTGGTCGTTTCTTCTATTGTTAATATTTTGGTCCCTCTAAGATTCTTCAAATAGGCTTGCAGATCTTCAATGTCCGAATCAACGTCAATAACCGTGATTTTATTAGATTTTTTTGTCATACGAGCAATAGCCATATTTTTAATGGACCAATCTATATGCAATATAATGATCATAAATGCTATCCTTCATTCGGGTCTCCTTTCTTTGTGTTAATTTTTTTTCTTCAACGCCTAACTGATTAACACAGATGAGGTATTACCTCAAAGGAGACCTTCTTTCTCATTTTATCGTAGGGTAGCGCCTATGCCTTGGAGAGCCAGGTCAGAGACAATGGGCTCTGTCTTGGAAATAATACAAAGTGTGGAGTGATCTAAAGTCATAAAGGTTTCAGGTGTCAGTGTTCAGGATATGCTATTGCGTCTACCTTTTCTGACACCTGACACCTGAAACCTGAAACCAAATTCTCGGAACAAAACGCTGTAAAAAATTAAGTCTATGTACAACAAGTTACAGATTAATTTTCACCACCTTAGGCGCTCCCTACGAGCCGGAGGCCACTATTCCACTATTCCAACATTCCAGTTCCTGCCTTGTAAACTCATTCCTTCCACTGCGCCTCTTCTGTAAAGAATCGATCCACAATTTCCAAATAGCGATGCATCCTTTGGGTCCTATGAACCTTTTTAGCGATCTTGCGGCTGTTCTGAAATGACTTTGAAAAGTAAGTCCAAAAGCCTTTCATCCGGTTCAATAAATGGCCGGGACCGGAGAACCTCTGCCGGTATTGTTCGAACAGCTCTTCGTAAAACTGCCTGAATTTCTCAACTTTTTGAGGGATGTCATCTTTGCCGGCTTTAATGATGGCCGGTAAAAACGGGTTGGCTACGGCTCCACGGCCGATCATCCAGCCGTCGATGCCTTCAAAGCGATCGAAGACATCCTGGAAGGTTTTCAGATCAGTAATGTCACCGTTGTAGACGACCCGGTGGACGGATTGCTCCAGACACTGTTCAAATGTGTCCAGGTCGACTTTGCCGTCGTACATCTGTTTGCCGGTTCTGGGATGAATAATAATTTCCTCCAAAGGATATTTGTTAAAAATCGGCATCAGCTCAAAAATTTCACTGATTTTCCTGCGGCCCAACCGGGTTTTGATGGAAAGCCGGTTGGGGATGGACGAAACGGTTTTTTCCAGAAAGGCGTCTATTTTTTCCGGATAAGGCAGCAAGCCGGAACCGCGCTGCTTTTTGGCCACCATGGGAAAGGGGCATCCCAGATTCCAGTTTACCGATGTATGGCCCAGATCAAAAAGACGCACGGCAAGGTTTATAAAATCATCGGGTTGATTGCTGATGATCTGGGGCACGATGGGTAGGGTTGAGTTGTTTTCAGGCAGGACATCCTTGAAGTGAGAAGGTTTGAAGCGGTCTGTCGTCACCGTTGGAATAAACGGCGCGAGCGCGCCGTCAAAACCGTCAAAATGCACGGCAAATGTGTTGCGATAGATGTAATCGGTAATACCACGCAAAGGCGCAAGGTAAAGTTGGATCAAGAGTCCTTTTCCGATCCCAGCATCTCTTCGGTTTCCATCCACATCACGTTGATGATACCAAAGGCGCAGGCAAGCAAAACTCCCAGGATCCATGCAAAGTACCACATAATAATAACCTCTAATATAGGTTGAGCGGTTCAGGGTTCACCGTTCCGGGTTGAAAAAACCGCAGGCGTTCACGGGTTCAACTGATATTATTTGGGGTTGGTTCTAATTTCGGCCATCATAAATTTGCTTAATTGTAAGCATTTTCTTGTTATCTCGCAGAGCCCGCAGAAATCACAGAGTTTTTTGATTTTTCTCTGCGTACTCCCGCCGGGGCGTAGGCCTCGGGCCCTGGCCCCTATGGGGCGGAGGCTGTGGGCTCTGCGAGAGATCTAATGGCCCAAGTTATGGCCATGCCCCATTATTTTAATACGCCGCATGGGTTTCTTCCCTTATTTTCTTTTCAGTTACCTTCCCTCGCATGACCCGATACACCCAGCTGGTGTAGACCACAATAATGGGTAAAAAGACGACCACCGCAATAAACATGACATTCAGGGTTAAATGACTGGAGGTGGCGTCAAAGATCGTCAGGCTGCTGTTGGGGTTTGTGCTGGAGGGGATGACAAAGGGAAACATGGCAAAACCGGCGGTTAAAATCACGCCGGCCAGGGCCGATCCGCTGCAAACAAACGCCAGTCCCGCACGGTTGATGCCGGACAGCACACGTGCCAGAATTCCGCCGGCAAAAGCCAGTACCGGCGCCAGCACCATCCAGGGATAAATCGCGTAATTCTGCATCAGGGCCCCTGTCACCATTTCCACTTTTTTGGCCATGGGGCTGAAGACCGTTCCGGGATCCGGACTGGCTATTATGCGATAGCCTTCGATACCGAATGCCTGCCATACTCCGGCAATGGCGAACGCAGCCATAAATACGATACTGAAAATCCGCACCGCTTTTTTGGCACGGGCATTGATATCGTCTTCGGTGCGCATTTGCAGATAAACCGCGCCGTGCATCACCAGCATGGACAGGCTCACAATACCGGCCAGGAGGGCGAAAGGGTTCAGCAGCCCCCAGAAACTGCCGGTATAAAAGAAACGCATGAATTTATCGTAGTGAAAGGGCACCCCCTGTAATAAATTACCGAAAGCCACGCCAAAAATCAGCGCCGGTACCATGCCGCCGACGAACAGGCCCCAGTCCCAGGCAGTGCGCCACCGAGGATCCGGGATTTTACTGCGGTACTCAAATCCGATGGGCCGGAAAAAAAGAGCAAACAGCACCAGCAGCAAGGCCCAGTAAAATCCCGAAAAAGCAGCCGCATAAGCCAGGGGCCAGGCCGCAAACAAGGCCCCGCCGGCGGTAATAAACCAGACCTGGTTGCCTTCCCAGGTCGGTCCAATGACATTTAGCAACACCCGCCGCTGTTCGTCATTGCGTGCCACAAACGGCAGAAGGGTACCGATGCCCAGGTCAAAACCGTCCATCAGCGCAAAGCCGATCAGTAATACACCGACAAAAAGCCACCAGATAATTTTCAATGTAAATAATCAAATAACATGGTGAATTCTCCAAATACAAAAATCTTTATCCGTGTTTACTCTGCTGGAAATCCGTGTCCCATTCTTTAGCAGATACCCTTATTCCTGAAGATAAGTCAGCTAAATGGTTTAGGAGGCGTTTCTTGCTCAAAATGATACCTTCCGGTATGCAGGCTGCTGGGCCCCAGGCGGACGAATTTGAGCATCAGATACACTTCCACCACCAGAAAAACAGTATACAGGGCAACCAGGGCGGCCAGGCTGCCGATGATATCTCCCATGCCCAGCGTCGATGATGACACGAAAGTAGGCAAAATCCCACCGATGGTCCAAGGCTGACGCCCGTATTCGGCCACCAGCCAACCCAGCTCCAGGGCAATCCAGGGAGCCGGCAGGCTGAACAGAAGCAATTTTAAAAACCACCGTTTCTGATCGAACACGCGTTTGGCGCAGAAATAAAAGCTGAGTGCAATCAGAGCCAGCATATAAAAACCCAATCCCACCATGATGCGAAACATCCAGAACATCGCCGCCACGTTGGGAATGGTGTCCAGAGCAGCCTGTTTAATCTGGCTGTCGGTGGCATCCACTACCTGTGGCGTGTAGCGCTTTAACAGCAGGCCGTAGCCCAGATTCTCTTTATTGTTGTTAAACTGCATCAGGTTGGTATCCGAGCGATCGCCGCTGCGTATCTTCTCTAATAGTCCATAGGCGACCATACCGCTGCGGATACGATCTTCGTTTTCCGCAATTAAATCCTTTATCCCCGGCACCGGTTTGTCGATGGAACGGGTAACAATAATTCCACCCAGCCAGGGTATTTTAATTTCGGCATCTGTCTTCTGCTTTTCCTGATTCGGGAAGCCGAACAAGGGTAAACGCACTGGGGTGGGCGGTTCGGTTTCCCATTCGGCTTCCATGGCCGCCAGTTTCACTTTTTGAACCTGGCCGACCTCATAACCCGTCTCATCACCCAGCACGATAACCGATAAAATGGATGCCAGACCGAACCCGGCCGCCACGGCAAATGATCGCCGTGCAAAGGCGGTATCCCGGCCTTTTAACAGATACCATGAGCTTATGGCCAAAACGAAAATGGACGCGGTCACATACCCGGCGCCCGACGGTGTGGACAAATTTCACCTGGGCAACCGGATTGAAAAACAATTCTTTAAAACTGGTCAGCTCCATGCGCATGGTTTCAAAGTTAAACTCGGCCGCGATGGGATTCTGCATCCAGGCATTGGCAATCAGGATCCACAGGGCGGAAAGGCTGGAACCCAACGCCACCAGGAATGTGACCATCAAATGAGCCTGTTTGCTGAGACGATCCCAGCCGAAGAAAAAAAGCCCCACGAAGGTTGATTCCAGGAAAAAGGCCATCAACCCCTCGATGGCCAGCGGGGCACCGAAAATATCGCCGACATACTGGGAGTAATAGGCCCAGTTGGTGCCGAACTGAAACTCCAGGGTAATTCCGGTGGTCACCCCTATGGCGAAGTTGATTCCGAACAGCTTGCCCCAGAAGCGGGTCATGTCCTTGTAAATCTCTTTACCGGTCATGACATAGACCGATTCCATGATAAACAGTATCCAGGCCAGGCCCAGAGTCAGCGGAACAAAAAGGAAATGATACAATGTTGTAAAAGCAAATTGCCAGCGGGAAAGTTCGACGAATCCTTCAGTAGGTAGCATCTTTCGGTTCCTTGTTCATTTAAACTTGAATGCTGTGAACGTTTTGATATAAAAGTTAATGATTGTTGAGCAGACGGAAAAATTAAACAAATATCTATTATATTCATATTGTACTTGTCAAACAGATTTCAAGTGAAAACTGAGAAAAGATCATCCAACAAAAACAGCCCTTCGCTGGTTGTTTAAACGAGTCGGCGCGGCTCGCACCTGGATCCTGCTTGCGGTGGGACTGGGTCTCAGCGGGGGAGTGCTGCTCATTTTTCAGGCCCGGTTTCTAGCCCGAATCATGCACGGCGCATTTATGGAAAATCGCTCCATTGACCTGCTCCTGCCACTTTTTTCAATGCTTGTGGGCATTATCATCTTGCGGGCCCTTTTCGGCTGGGCCCGGGAAGTGTGCGGTTTTTATGCCGGTGCACAAATCCGGCAGGAAGTCCGAATGGCATTGTTAGAGCACATCTTCTCCCTGGGTCCTTCCTACACGAGCCGCCAAAGTACCGGCGCACTGGCCAGTACGGCGCTGGAGCATGTGGAGGGATTACACGATTTTTATGCCTTTTATCTTCCGCAACTTGCATTGGCGGTGATGATTCCCGCTGCGATTCTGGCGTTTGTATTTCCATACAGCTGGGCGGCCGGGACCCTCCTGCTGGTAACCGCTCCGTTAATCCCCTTGTTCATGATCCTGGTGGGTATGGGGGCTGAAAGTATCAGCCAGCGTCACTTCCAGGCCCTGGCGCGCATGAGCGCTTATTTTTTAGACGTGCTTCAGGGATTAACCACGTTGAAATTGTTTAACCGAAGCAAGGGAGAAGAAAAAACCATTGCCAGGGTATCAAAAAATTATCGCCTAAAAACCATGGCTGTCCTGCGGGTGGCCTTCTTATCTTCGGCGGTTCTGGAATTTTTCAGCTCCGTTTCCATTGCCCTGGTGGCGGTTTATCTGGGGATGAGTTATCTGGGCTACTTCTCCTTCGGGTTCTATGGAAAACCGCTGAGTTTAGCCACTGGGTTTTTTATTCTTCTGCTGGCCCCGGATTTTTATCTCCCGTTGCGGGAGCTGGGCACCCACTACCATGCCCGCGCCCAAGCCGTTGGAGCGGCGGAAGAAATCTCAAAAATCCTATCGGTACCACTTTTGGAGACACTGAGTGGTGCCACTGAGTGGGTAAAGACAGGTCCCATTAACATTCAATGTCAGGATGTGTATCTGGCATTTGACGACGGCAGACGGCCCGCATTGCAGGGGATAAGTTTCGATCTAAAGGCTGGAGAACAGGTGGCGCTGGTCGGAGCCAGCGGGGCGGGCAAAACCACAACGCTCAACCTGATGCTGGGGTTTTTGCAACCGGATACCGGGCACATCCTGGTCAATGAAACCCCTTTAACCGATTTGACAGCCGATAGCTGGCGCAAACACATTGCCTGGATCGGACAACACCCTGTTTTGTTCCATGGAACGATCAGAGAAAATATTCTCCTGGGACGACCGGAGGCATCCACTGCTGAAATAGTCCAGGCCGCGCACAACGCCAGGGTGCTCGATTTTTCGGAGCATCTACCCGAGGGCCTTGATACGATGGTGGGAGAACAGGCACTGGGGCTTTCTCGCGGGCAGGCCCAGCGGGTAGCACTGGCACGCGCATTTGTCAAAAATGCACCCATTTTACTGCTGGATGAACCGACCGCCGGTCTGGATGTCGAAAATGAAGCACTGGTTATCAGGTCCTTAAAGGAATTTTCCCGGGGGCGAACGGTGCTGATGCTGACCCATCGGCTGGCAAATATTAAACAGGCGGATCGCATTCTGGTTTTGGAAAATGGCTCTGTTGTCGAGCAGGGAACTTATTTGGAGTTAATGGCCGCCGGCGGGGTATTTCACAGACTTGTGAATACAGATATCGTTGATTGGTTGATTCGTTGATTGGTTAAGTGGTTGTAAATATGGATTTATGCCATATTTGCAAAATAATTGGACAATTTATGTTTCAAAAGAAAGGACAATTAGGACACAGATGAACACGGATGAACGCGGATTAAAGAGAAAGTTTGTTTCGCCTTCGGCGAGAAAGGACACATAGCAAGTAGGCACCTTTGTATATCTGGCAAGGATTCCGCCGGCAGGTGGTTTGTACTAATCTACGCCAAAAATTTTTAAACAATCGTAACACTTTGAAATTATAACTATAATTTTCCTAATCAACCATTCAACCAGTAAACTATTCAACGAGGTCTGTATTAATATTCAATTCCGGCTTTGCCGGGTTGGGTTTGGGAGGTAAAAGCTGTGTTTAAGCGTTGGCGGGAGCTGGTGCCTTTTATTCAATTATTTCGTGAGCATTTAAAATGGATGGTCCTGGGCACCCTGTGCGGATTGCTGGCAGTCGTTTCCACGGTGGGACTTCTGGCATTATCGGGCTGGTTTATATCCGCCGCCGCCTATGCCGGTCTGACGGTGGCAACTGCACAGCTGTTTAATTTTTTTCATCCCGGTATCGGGGTTCGATTGTTTGCCATCGGTCGTACTCTGGCGCGATACGCCGAGAGAATTGTGTCCCATGATGCCACGTTCAGGATTTTGCAAAGCCTGAGGAGCTGGTTTTACCTCCATCTGGAACCATTGGCACCGTCCCGTCTGATGCACTTTCGCAGCGGTGACATATTAAACCGGATCGTGGCGGATATCGATGCTCTGGACAATCTCTATTTGCGGGTGTTTTCTCCCAGCGTGATTGCCCTGATCATGTCGGTTTTAGTGGTGGGTTTCCTGTGGCTGTTTGATCCGGTTATCTCAATGGTGACGGCGCTGTTTTTGGCGATGGCGGGATTTTGTGTGCCGCTGATAGCGTTACGACTTGGCGAGAAATGCGGACATGAGTTGGCCCAACACCTTTCTGATCTGCGAATCCAGATTGTAGAAGGCTTGCAGGGAATGCCGGAGTTGTTGGTCTTCGGCGCACATCATCGTCACCTTGACGCTGTCAAGCAAAGCAATCGGGCATTGCTCAAAAGCCAGCTGCGCATGAGCCAAATTCGGGGACTGTCCCTGGCACTGATTACACTGCTTTCAGGGCTTGCCGTTTTGGCAACACTTTATCTGGCAGTCACTCTGGTGAATCGTGATGCACTGGATGGCGCCGGCATGGCCCTGGTTACACTAGCCGTGCTGGCATCATTTGAAGCCGTTTTTCCCCTGCCGGCAGCTTACCAATATCTCGGGCGCACGCGGGAGGCCGGCCGACGGCTGCTGGAAATCGTACATGCCAAACCCCAGGTGATTTTCCCCGATCGATCCGTCACCCGTCCCCGGCATTTCGGTGTAAGGTTTGAAAATGTTTGTTTCCGATACAATCACAAGGCCGGTTGGACCTTACGGAATGTCGATTTTCAAATACACCCGGGCCGGCGAGTCGCAGTGATCGGAGAAACCGGATCGGGGAAATCGACCCTGATTCATCTGCTGGTGCGTTTTAGAGATCCTGCCTCCGGTCATATTCGCCTGGGTGATGAGGATGTTTGCAATTTAAGTGAATCAGACCTGCGCCGCCATATTTCAGTCGTCGCCCAGCAACCTCACATGTTTAATGCCACCCTGAGAGAGAACCTGCTGATGGCCCGGCCCGGCGCCGGCGACGATGAATTGCTGGACGCTCTTAACTCCGCCCAACTACTGGATTTTGTAACCGCCTTGCCAGACGGCCTGGACACCTGGCTTGGAGAGGCGGCCAAACTTCTATCCGGGGGGCAGGCCCGGCGGGTGGCCGTCGCCCGGGCCATCCTGCATAATGCTCCGCTATGGGTGCTGGATGAACCCACCGAAGGATTGGACACCATTACAGAAAGAAAAATGATGGGCGCATTAAAGGAATTGACGGCAGGTCGAACCCTGCTGCTGATTACCCATCGACTGGTTGATCTGCACTGGATGGACGAAATCGTCGTGCTGGACGGGGGCCGGGTGGTGGCCCGGGGAACCCATGCGGATCTGTTAGAAAACAACGAGGGTTATGCCGCCCTGCATATGAGGATACCTTGTGAATGACGATTTAAACACCTTGCGTATGGCCGAGCCAAGGGGGTCGGCCCCACTTTGATATTGCCATATCCTGATGAAGTTTCATACAAGGTTTCAGGCCGGCTCTGGATTAAACAGCAAACATATCGAACGTCGAACATCGAACGTCCAACATCGAACGTCGAATATTGATGACGCTACGCTTTATCTAATTTTAAAACAAGCGAACCGCAGCTTTCAACGAGCCCTTCGGCAAGCTTAGGGCTTGAGCACGTCGAAAGCAGCCGAATCGAATTTCGAAGGGCAGCTTCGCTCGTGCAGCGCTTCCAGCCCGTAGGCTTCTATCCCGTATGCTTACAGGCCGGAGGCGCAGGCGCTTGCGCCAGGTGTTGCTCAGTTTTTTTAATAAAATTGACAGAATTCATTATTCGATGTTGGACGTTCAATGTTCGACGTTCATCAGTTTTTTTCTTTCGATTAGTCCGGCCGTTTTTTTGGCCGGCGGCTGGGCTGACGCCTGAAACCTGAGTGCCAGTGTCAAATTTTCATCCTATCCTATCTCAGGTTGCTCCGACCCATCAATCTTCAATATTCAATCATTATTCATCAATTGTCATTTAAACAGGTCCGTGCTGATGTAGCGTTCCCCGGTGCTGGGTATAACGGCCACGATGGTTTTACCGGCGGATTCCGGGCGCCTGGCGACTTCAAGGGCGGCCCAGATGGCAGCTCCGGAAGAAATACCGCACAGGATTCCATCCAGTTTGGCCGCACGGCGTGCGGTTTCAAAGGCATCGTCGTTGGAGACCGTCACCACATCATCGATGATGGACTGATCCAGCACCTCCGGAATGAATCCGGCACCGATGCCCTGGATTTTATGGGGTCCTTTCGAACCGCCGGACAAAACCGGAGAATCGGCCGGTTCCACGGCGATGGCTTTAAAAGATGGCTTTCTGGGTTTGATGACCTGGGCCACACCCGTTATGGTTCCCCCGGTACCCACTCCCGAGATCAGGATGTCTACCTGACCTTCGGTATCGCGCCAGATTTCCTCCGCCGTTGTTTCCCGGTGGACTCTGGGGTTGGCGGGATTGGCAAACTGGTCGGGCATAAAGGATTTGTCTTCAGACTCGTTGATTTCCCGGGCCTTATTGATGGCGCCCTTCATTCCTTCGGCGCCCGGCGTTAATATCAGTTCCGCTCCCAGATGTTTGAGCAGACTTCGTCTTTCGGCACTCATGCTATCGGGCATGGTCAGACAAAGACGATAATTTTTGGCGGCACAGATGAATGCCAGCGAAATGCCGGTATTGCCGCTGGTGGGCTCCACAATCAATGTTTGCGGATCGATCAGGCCTTCGACTTCCGCGGCTTCGATCATCGAGGCTGCGATGCGGTCTTTGACACTGCCCAGGGGGTTGAAAAACTCGAGTTTTGCAAATATGTTTGCATCAATGCCTTCATTTATTCGATTGAGTCGGACCAGCGGTGTCGCACCGATGGTACTGCTGATGATGGAATGAAATTTCATGGTTGACCTCCTTCTTTGTCCTTAACATTAAACGTTGAACCCTGAACCTGTGAACGGTTACGCATAGCATAAATCATGCACAAACATGATGTGATTTCAATAAATAGGGCATAGATTCGGATAAACCGGCCTCCGGCTCGGAGATTCGAACCTCCGGCTCGGAGAAAAATAACAAATTACAATAGCCAAGTCTCAAATAGGATCAAACGTCATTTGTTTGGGATTTTGAATTTCGGTCATTGTGATTTGTTTGGTATTTGTGATTTGCTAGTTGAAATTTTTATTGCTGAAACCTGAATTCGCCAGCACAACACCTTCAGTCTTTTACAACATCTTGTCAGAAAAAACAGACTATGGGCCTAAATCACCGCATCAAACATCTCTAAAGCGGATTTTTTATTTTTTGATTTGTATGTTAATCGCGGGGATTCCAGAATAACCGTCGTATCAGGCGGAACTGATTGGGTCAGCCAGACGTTACCGCCGATTACCGAACGGGCACCAATGACCGTGCTTCCACCAAGAATCGTCGCCCCTGCATATATGATAACGTCATCCTCGATGGTGGGGTGACGCTTTTTCCCTCGAAATTGATTCCCCGAATCTTTCGGTATTGAAAGCGCACCCAGAGTTACGCTCTGATAGATGCGGACGCTTTTTCCGATAGCAGTGGTTTCTCCGATAACCACGCCGGTGCCATGATCGATGACAAAACTTTCATCAATTTTGGCTCCGGGATGGATATCGATGCCGGTAACACTGTGGGCATACTCGGTCATGATCCGGGGAAGCAGCGGTACGCCATATTCAAAAAGTTTATGGGCCACCCGGTAAACGGCCATGGCATAGATGCCCGGATAACTGAAAATAATCTCGTCGTAACTTTGGGCTGCAGGATCTCCTTCATAGGAAGCTGCCACGTCGGTGGCCAGTGTTTTGCGAATGGACGGAATTTCTTCCAGAAGGTTGAGCGCGAGCCTGTGGCCCTGCTCGTCACATTCACTGCAGGGCTGATCGTATCTGAAGCAGTCATGCCGGATGCTGAGACCAATCTGTTCCGAGAGCATGTCAAAAAGGGTGGTTGCAGATTTTCCCATACTGTATTTTAAATTCACAGGATCAAGCTTTCCCCGGGTGAAATACCCCGGGAAAAGAATTTCTCTTAACCGGTCGATGATTTCAATGACACATTCTCTGGATGGAATCGGCTCATAATCGACATGGGTATAGCATTCCCCGTCATTGCAGCTATCAATGATTTTTTCGGCAATCCGGGGAAGTTGACTTCTGAGCTCGGACAGATTATGGGCGTCGATTTTACATGAATCTGACCTTTCACCCTTCTCGACCATATTGATAAGATCTCCTTTTAGAATTGAAAAACAGCAGACATCGCATCTTCGTATTTTTTCTTCATGCCCTCTGTTGATTCTTCGAGCTGCTTTTTCTGGGGTCCAAACTCAACCGGGCATTCGGTTTGAAGCTGTTCAATGATGCGCTCCATATCTGAAATGTGCCGGTGCAATTCATCGACCTGGGAGGCAATACTTTCTTTTTCAGAACCCCTCAATTTATCTACTTTGCGAACCATATCATACATTTTCGCCTTCCAGCCATATAGTTCGACTTCAATGGATCGGCAATAATCTTTAACTTCCATGCTTACCCCCTTTTAGTACCTATTTATTGAAATCGCATCATGTTTGCGAAGGATTTATCTAACGAAATATTTTCCGGTTTATCCGGGTTAGGTGTTTACGGTTTCAAGGTTCGGGGTTGAGAATAAAGAAAGCACTAAAGTCCCGAAGTCCTGGTTAAAATGCTCATTTTTTATAATAACTGCCAATTTGGCTCCAAATTTTGGATTAGGCCTGATGAAGCTGACGCTTTTCTCGTAAATAAGCACCTCAACTGCAGTCCAGGCACGAGAATGGAACCTTGAACCTCTGAACCCATGAACACCTATGAACTTGGCGGTTTTTTTCTCTCATCCCATGAATCAAACATAACCCTAAAAATTGCCGTGTCAACAAAACCATCCTGTCCTGTAGAGGGTATATGCCTGTCAGCGTCAAATTGAGGAATTTGGGCATTGAGGAATTGAGGGATTAAAGGATAAAATCAATAAATTAAAATAGATAGAATTCATTCAATTCCTCAATGCCTTAATCCTTTAATTCCTAAATTATACCCAAGTCCAATTTTCATGCAATCCCTCGAAAGTTAAGGCGTCACAGCTATTTTTCCAAGCTGAATAATGAGGTCTGTAGGAATTTCTCTAAAATCGCCCCAAAAAAATAATTTTTTTCTTGACATGAAATCAACCGGAGTATATTTCATACTTAATAGATATAGAATATTTAAATCTGAAACTATCCGGTCACTTAAAAACGGCAGTTTTGGCAAGTCTTGAAGAAGCGGGGTCCAATGAAGCTATCAACGCGAAGCCGTTACGGCGCAAGAATCCTGGTGGATTTAGCGCGTAATCATGGCCAGGGACCGGTTCAAATCGGTGAAATCTCAAAACGCCAGGATATCTCGGTAAAATACCTCGAACAACTCATTCGACCGCTTAAACAGGCCAATCTGGTCTCCAGTGTACGAGGCCCCAAAGGCGGTCACCTGCTGGCTAAAAAACCGGAAGAGATCACCCTGGGCCAAATTGTGCGGTTATTTGAGGGGCAAAGTGAACTGGTTGAATGTATCAGCAATCCCGAGAAATGTTCCATGTCCGACGACTGTCAGGTAAGACTGGCATGGGGGGATGCCACCAGGGTCCTTTACGAAAAACTTGACAGCACTACCATCGCAGATCTGGTGGAAGGAAACAATTCCGATAAGAAAAGCAGTTAGGCTCCTATCTGGGATTTTCTGACAACATGTTGTAAAGAATGTAAGGTTTCAGCGTTCGGACCTCAGCAATTAAAAAATTTCAAATACCAAATCACAAATACCAAATAAACCACAATGACCGAAATTCAAAATCCCAAACAATTGACGTTTGATCTTATTTGAGATTTGGATATTGTAATTTATTTGTAATTTGGTGCTTGTAATTTGTTATTTCCGTTTATCCGGGTTAACCCTTTAGTAACTATCAAACTATCAGGAGGATACCATGAAAAAAGTTCTCATTTTAGGTTCAGGTGCCGGCGGAACGATGGTGGCCAACAACTTGCGCAAAAAGTTGAGCCCCAAACAGTGGGATATCATCATCATCGACAACGATGAAATCCATCATTATCAACCCGGGTGGCTGTTCATACCTTTCGACGTCTACTCCCCGGAAGACTGCCAAAAACCCAAGCGGGAATTTATCCCCCCGGGTGTCAAGTTCGTCCTGGATGAGGTGGTGGGCGTGGATAAGGAAAACCGCACGGTGGAAGGCAAAAAGAGCAAATATGATTATGACTGGCTGGTGATTGCCAGCGGCTGCACGATTGTGCCTGAAGAAGTCGAAGGCATGATGGATGACTACGGCAAAAACATTCACGATTTTTACACCCTTGAAGGGGCCATTGCCTTGCGCGAAAAAATGAGGTACTTTGATAAAGGCCGGGTGGTACTCAATATCGCCGAATTGCCGTATAAGTGCCCGGTCGCACCCCTGGAGTTTATCTTTATGGCCGATTGGTTTTTTGACGTCAACGGCAGTCGCAAAAACGTGGAAATCGAACTGGTCACCCCTATGGCCGGTGCGTTTTCCAAACCTATTGCTTCCGGGATCTTAGGCGATATCGCCATTCAGAAAAATATCATGGTAACCGCCAACTTTGATATCGCCAAGGTCAACACCGAGGAAAAGACCATCGAATCCCACAAGGGCGACAAAGTTGACTATGATTTGCTGGTGGCCATACCACCCAATTTCGGCGCCAAGTTCCTTGAAGGTTCGGGACTGGAAGATCCCCTGCGATTCGTTGAAACGGACCATTTCACCCTGAGGGCCAAAAATGCCGACCATATCTATGTCGTCGGGGATGCCACCAACGTTCCGGCATCCAAAGCCGGGGCGGTAGCTCACTACCAGTCGCAAACCGTTGTTGAGAACATCATGCGCGAAATTGACGACCATGAACCCAAGCCCACCTTTGACGGACATGCCACCTGTTTTATCTGCTCGGGTTATGAAAAAGCGTTTCTGATCGACTTCAACTATGAATACGAACCGTTGCCCGGCAAATTCCCTTTCCCCGGTCTCGGGCCCTTCAGCCTGCTGGGGGACAGTTACTTGAATTACTGGGGTAAGATGATGTTTAAGTGGGTTTACTGGAATATGATGCTCAGAGGCGTTGAATTGCCACTGGAGGATCAATTAACAATGGCCGGAAAAATGCGGCACACCCTGGTAACAGAATAAGGAGGCAGCCATGACAAACGCAGAATTGATTCTGGAGCGACTCGATCGCATAGAGGCCCAGCTGGCTCCGATTTCACAAACCGCCAGCGGCATCAAAGACCTTCGGGAAGACTTGATACCCTTGAGTGGTCAGGCCTTTCGCCTTATGATCAGGGAGCTGGAGGATGTGGAATCAGGTTTCCAGCTGGAAGATCTGTTAGCGCTGCTCAAACGAACGCTGCGCAGCGTCAAACACATCATTTTTACCCTTGAACATCTGGAAAACGCGGTGGACTTTATCACCACCATTGAGCCCCTGATGAAATCCGCCGTACCCCAGGTAATAAACTACCTGGATGATCTGGAGCAAAAAGGCGTGCTGCGCGTTATTACGGCCATGCTGGATGTCCGTGCCAAGATTGCGTCGGCGTACTCCCCTGAAGACATCGATCAAATCGGTGACGGCGCTGTGGCGGTTCTGGGATTGGCAAAAAAGCTCGCCGATCCGAACGCCGTTGCCTTTCTGGAAAAGTTGGCCGACTTGCCGTCTAAAGTTGATCTGGCCGGCGCCAAGCCTGTCGGCCCCTTCGGCATGCTGGGGGCATTATCCAGCAAAGAGGCCAGACAGGGATTAGGTGTATTAATGGAGTTGACCAAGGCCATGGGCTCACTGAAAAACGGCGGCAGCTCGGTGGCTGCTGAGCAATCCGAGCCTATTGCCTAAATCATGTGTAAGCATGATGTGATTTCAATAAATCAGGTACTAAGCAGAGGCAGCGAACATCTGATGGCACATGTTGCAGTGCAATGTCATTAGCTTAAGGCTTGGTGGGAGCGGCTTTCCAGCCGCGATTAAATGGATTTATAGCGGCTTTCTTTCGTGGCTGGAAAGCCACTCCCACGAGCAGTTGGTGTTAACTAATTGACATAAATTGTGCCTACATCCCGTTTAACCCAACCTACTATATGCGCAAGGGCAGCGAAGTGGATATCCCGCTTAAAAAATTTTTCTTTTTTAATTGTGTTGTAACCTTCTCAGCGTTCAACAACTCGGAGAGAGGGTAGGCCCTATGGCTTCCGGCTCGTAGAGCGAGCCTACAGCTCGGAGAGGCCGGATGCTGCGTTCTCTGCCTGCCCAATGAAATCTTTGTTGCCCTTATTTCATCGGGGCGGTGAACTATTACTTTAGTCAGCTGGAGAATTTGTAATGGAAAAGCAAATGGTCCAATGTGAGGATGGGCGGCGCAGACAGGCCCGCATCCACGGCGTCCCCAGGCAGGAAGGAGAGTTCAAAATTTGGGACGCCGGCGTTAGATTAAAGGGAAAACATGTCTCCGGGGAAGCGTGGTACAGTTACAAAACAAAGACCTGGTATTTTTTAACGGATCCGGAGGGCAAACACTCTCATTTGATGGAACGTCTAAACAGGCAGCTGCGCCAGGAGTCCATCAGACAATTTCAGGATCGGTTGAAGACGCTGGAAATTCGGCACACTATTGAACAAAAGAAAATTGCAGAACATCGTGCTGCCAGGGACACCATTGAAATAGAAATGGAAACGGTCAAAGAAAAAATAAGAAAATTGGAATCAGGTGCACCCCTGGAATCAGATAAAACGCTTGAATATTCTCGTCAGATAAAAAGACAATGATTGGGTGTTCTGCAGACTTCAGTCACCAGGGTTGATCACTCCGGCGCTACAGACTTGTCCGGCAAGATCAAAGGCAGATTTCGGCCACATTAGAATCGGTATTCCCTCTTTGTTGGCCTTTTCGGTAGTTTCTTGATCGGGCTCCTGGCCTCCGGTAAGAATTACCGCAGCCATTTCGTGCAACACGGCCACGGGTACAATGTTTTGGTGCGTCTGCACTGTCAGCCAGATGCAACCGTCAGGAGCATTGGCCATGACATCGCTTAAGAGGTCGCCACTGTACCCGCTTTGAATTTGACGATCAAGTTTGTTTTGACCTGCTGCGACATGTAAATTAAAACGATCCACCAATTCCTTGACGTTCATATATCACCTTCCTTTTGTAACCGTTCACAGGTTCAGCCTGCCCTGGCCTCCGGCTCGTAGCTTACGCTTCCAGCCTACGCCTCGGAGAGTGCGACTTATAAGATCATATTACGGCCCGCGTCAGGTTCCCAAATATGAATCTGAATAATTTAGCAACGTAAAGTCAGGTCTGGGCCAGGGGGTTCAACGTTCAGGGTTAAGGACCAAGAAGGCATTAGATACCAGAAGTCCTCGTTAAATAGTTTATCCGCCAAACTGAAGGCGGACTTGCAGCGAAGTTGAATGGTTGATTGGGTAAATTGTAACCGTTCAGGGGTTCAAGGTTCAGAGGTTCAGGGTTCACGTCAAATCTGAACCGTAAATTATAGCCATACAAATCCCTGCCAGATATACAAAGGTGCCTACTTGCTATTTGGCCTTTCTCGCCGAAGGCGAAACAAATTTTCTTTTTAATCCGTGTTCACCCGCCCGCCATGCGAGCCGTGGGGAGGTGCAAGGCGAGTCGGGCGGGTCTGTGTCCTAATTGTCCTTTCTTTTGAAACATGAATTGTCCAATTATTTTGTAAATATGGCATAAATACATATTTACAACCACTTAACCAATCAACTAATCAACCAATCAACGATATTTGTACAATAGACTTTGTTGAAATACAAGACTTATATTGATTTATAAACACCTTTTCGGTACAGTGGATCAGGAATTTTGGGGGATTTTTTTTGGACATTATCGGGCGTAGTGAAGCCACTTCGGAGAAGCGGTTTCGGGTTTCAGATGTCAGTAGTAAAAAAGTGAGAACCGGCCTGAAACCTGACACCCGACACCTGAGTGACAGTGTCCAATTATTTTGTAAATATGGGATAAACCCATATTTATAACCACTTAACCAATCAACTAATCACCCAATCAACGATATCTGAAATTAGTAATCGTTCACAGGTTCAGGGTTCAACGTTCAGGGTTAAGGACAAAGAAGGCATTAAAGTTCCGAAGTCTTCGTTGAATAGTTGAATAGTTTACTGGTTGAATGGTTGATTAGGTAAATTATAGTCATAATTTCAGGATGTTATGATTGTTAAAACATGAAATGTCCAATTATTTTGCAAATACGGGATAAATCCGTATTTACAACCACTTAACAAATCAACTAATTAACCAATAAACGATATCTATAATTGCCAATTTGGCTCCAAATTTTGGATTAGGCCTGACGAAGCTGACGCTTTTCTTGTAAATACGCATCCCAAAAACAGTCCAGGGATGAGAGTGGAACCCCTGGCCCAGACCTGGCATGTCAAGATGTGGTGATGGAAAGCCAAGTCCGTAGAATGTGAAAGCAATTTCATAGCCACATCACGTCGCGCCAGGGCAGGCTTGAACCCCTGAACCTTTGAACCCTGAACGCATACGATTTTTAGCTTGACGAAAAGGTGCAAATAATCCATACCATAGTAGACAGATATGGAACAACCGGATTATGCTTGCAATCGGATCGTCATCAACCGTCAGGAAGCCGTAAGGAGGATAACATTATGGAAAAAAGCCTTAAGATTGTCGTGGTCGATGATAACACCGATTATCTCTTTACCATGGAGACGTTTCTTAAAAGAAACGGCTTTGAGGTGGAGACTTCCGATGATGGCGTGAAAGGATTGGAATTGATCCGCAAAGAGACTCCCGATATTATTTTGCTGGACGTGATGATGGAGACCCTTTTCTCCGGTTTTGAACTCTGCAAACAGTTGCGGATGGAT
>PVMK01119825.1_pt1 | contig 20945 bp, 23 predicted proteins | sample 1853481 | NCBI WGS metagenome assembly PVMK01 (sample SAMN08533507, study PRJNA380276) | Marine sediment metagenome, whole genome shotgun sequencing project.
GGGAAACGATGCGTGCGGTGCAGCGCGGCACGATCGTCGAGGTCGACGACGACGTCGCATCCCGATGGGGCCCGAGGGTGGTCGGCAACCGTAGCCGTGTTCTGACCGCAGCACTTGGTGTCTGCGAGGAAGACGAGATCGGGATCCTCGGACACGATGTGTTCCGGCGACAGCTGCGGATAGCCGAAGCCGTCGGGGTCGGGTGCTGCATCGGCGATGTTCACCAATCCAAGCATGCGGTAGAGAGCACCGGCAAAGGTCCCAGACGTAGCCGAGTACAGAGTCGGGTCGAGCTCGTGGTAGTAGGTGGCACCGCCGGCATCTGTTTCGAAAACGATCCGGTCTATGTCATCCTTCATGCCGGCGACCACTGCGGCCGCCTCGGCGACGTTCCCGGTGGCGGCGCCGAGTTGCTCGATCTGGGTATAGGCATCGTCGAGGTCGACGGCCGCTGGGTGCACGATGGTCGGGATCCCGATCGCCTCGAGCGCAGCCACCACTTCGCCCGGATCGAACATCAGCACCACCAGGTCGGCGTCGAGAGCTGCAATAGCTTCGATGTTGGGTGACAAACCGGTCATGTCGGTTGCGGGAGCTCCGTCCGGGTAGTTCGATTGATCATCGACGGCGACAACCTGGTCGCCGGCCTCGACTGCGAACAGGATCTCGGTGGCGGTCGGTGACAACGACACGATCTTGGTCGGCTGAGCATCAAGCGTTACCGGGCCGCTGGGAGCGTCGATGGTGATCGGGAATCCAGCCGACCCCTCGGGCGCTGTGGATGTCGAGTCCGAGGCGGTGCATGCTGCAGCCACCAGGGCGAGGGCGGCGAACAGGGCCGCTGCTGTACGGATCATGGTCTCCTCCTTTACGGAGGAGAGGGCATATGCGGCGGTTGGCCCCTCCTCCGAAGGCGGCGCCGCTCACCGTGAGAGAAGGCGACCTGGCTTGTCCCCTCGATGGGGCTTCACAGTTGCGGGACAGCGCCGGATTCTCACCGGACTTCGCTTCCAACACGAGGCCTGGGTTTTACACCAAGCACCCAGCAGCGTACCAGTGAGCCGTAATGCGTGACCAGTTGTCCCGTGGCCAACTAGTAGAGCAGTAGCCAAGTAACGCAGTAGCGAAGGAAGACACTGATCTACTGATCTACTGATCTACTGCCTACCACGTGCGTGGCTCGGAGGGTCCTCAGTAAGGTCGGCTGAGGGCCCCACTGAGCAGTACCGACGCCAGGACTCCAAGCGGCAACGAACCCCAATAGGAGAGCTCCATCCCGATATTTCCAAAGAAGAGCATCAGGAGCCACGTTGCCGGGAACGTGAAGATAAGAAACGCGATCGCTGCAAAAAGCAGCCCTTTCACCATGTCACCCACTGTCAGCCTCCCCGTCCTCGTGGATACGTGCCCACGGTACCGATCAACGCCGGAGGATGCGAGTCATGCGAGGGGTTCCCGAAGGCCAAATCGGCAGCTCTGCCAACTCGGTACCCTCCGAGTCATGAAGCGCGCACTCAATCTCGCCGTTCTCGCAGCGGCGGCTGCGGTTGCCATCACCCTGGTCGCCTCCCGCAAGCAACGCCGGCCGACGCCGGAACCCGGGACATGGGTACCGGAAGACCAAGACGACTCATGAGGATCGCTCTCGATCACAGCACCGAAGTGGGCATGCGAACCGGGCGGCTGCTCCTAGGGGACGCAAAGCTGGAGACCCTAGGAATCGTCGGACAACCGGTCTACGATCGAGACCCGCGCCTCCGTCGCATCGACGACCTCGAGGGTTTCGATGTCGTGGTCACCGATGACCCGCAGCTCGGGATCGCCGGTCGGGCGATGGCATCGGGTGTCCCGATCGTCGCCTGGATCGACGGTGACGACCTCGTATCGGAGAGCCCCGCGGTCCCGTTCATGACCGGGGCCAACCTCGCAACGGGGATTGCCCACGCCCTGGTGGCGCGTGAGATGGCCTCGATCGGCCAGCCGAGCAGCGCACTGATCGCCTGGACCGAGCCGGGGACCCAGCTTCGCTCCGGTGAGCCGGTCACCTTTCCCGATCCGGTAGGGGCGCGGTGGGGGCGGATTCGGTATCGCCATGGAACAACCACCGAAGTAGTTGTCCCCGTGGCGGGGGAATGGGCGGGCGCAGTCATCCGCGTTTCGGACGAACAACACACCCGGATCCTCGGTATCGCCGACCTCGCCACCCACCTGGAGGCGCTGGCGTTGACCGCAGGGGCAGTCACGGTTGCCTCGGGAACTACTCAGCCCGGCCTGGTACGCCCTGCTGACTATGCCGACGAGTATCTGCTCGCCGCACTGAGGGTGGGTCTGGAAATCGCATCCTTCACCTCGGCTACGGCTTGACCCCGTAGTCGACAACCCCCACTTGAATGGCCCCATGAAGCGGACCTCCTGGCTGCTTGTCGGTGCAGCCATATTCGTAGCGGCATGCACCTCGACCGGAGTCTCGAGCGGTACCACCGACGACACCGAGGCCTCCACCGAGCTAGAGGCGTCGAGCACAACCACCGAGTCGGTGGCTGGATCCATTGCCGCGCCCGACTTCCCTGGCGGCCTTGATTGGCTCAATATTGCCGAGCCGCTCTCTCTGGACGCACTTCGGGGCAAGGTCGTGCTTCTCGATTTCTGGACATACGGCTGCATCAACTGCATCCACATCATCCCCGACCTGAAGCGGCTCGAGGCCGAGTACCCGGACGAGCTCGTTGTCATCGGTGTCCACTCTGCGAAGTTCACCAACGAGGCACAGACCGAGAACATTCGCGAGGTCATCCAGCGCTACGACCTGGAGCACCCCGTAGTGAACGACGCCGGCTTCGAGATCTGGGACTCCTATCAAGCCCGAGCGTGGCCGACCATCGTCCTGATCGATCCTGCAGGCAATGTCGTTGGCACCCATGCAGGAGAGGGTGTGTACGAGGTTGTCGCTCCGGTGCTGGCCAACGTGGTCGCCGAGTTCTCGGCTCGCGGCGAGCTGAACCCCGAGCCCGTCGCTCTTCGGCTCGAGAAAGATCGGACCGCCGACACCGTGCTCTCCTATCCGGGAAAAGTTCTCGCCGACCCTGCCAGCGACCTCTTGTACATCGCCGACACCGAGCACCATCGCATCATCGCAACCACGGATGCAGGCGAGGTGGTCGCAATCTACGGGTCGGGGACCGCCGGTTTCGTAGACGGCACTGCGTCGCAAGCATCGTTTTTCTCGCCGCAGGGCCTCGCCCTCATCGGTGAGACACTGTATGTGGCCGACACCACAAATCATGCGGTTCGCAGCATCGACCTGGCGACGGCAACGGTCGGGACTCTTGCCGGCACCGGAGACAAGGGGTGGCCACCGGTCGGCGGGGCCTTGGGCGACGTCTCGCTGGCATCGCCGTGGGCGCTCGCTACCGACGGGCAACTGCTCTACGTTGCAAATGCGGGTACCCATCAAATATGGGTGATCGACCTGGCATCGATGACCGCCAGGCCTCTGGTAGGCAACGGTCGCGAAAGCACCGCGAACGGGCCGCTGGCGGAGGCAGAGCTCGCCCAACCCTCGGGGTTGGCGATCCGTGGTGGGATTTTGTACTTCGCCGACAGCGAGTCGAGCTCGATCCGTAGCGCCGATGTGGGCTCAGCCAATGGCGTGACTGCTCTCGTCGCCGGCGCCGACGCCGGCCTATTCGACTTCGGGGACGTCGACGGTGTCGGCAGCACGGCCCGATTCCAGCACCCTCTGGGCGTCGCCTTCTACGAGGACCTGCTCCTCGTCGCCGACACCTACAACTCAAAGATCAAAAGCATCAACCCGACCACGGGAGAAGCGGTCACCCTCTACGGTGGCGAGCAGGGTTGGGAAGACGGTGGCAACCCGCGATTCCACGAGCCAGGCGGCCTGTCGGTGGACGGAGACGTGGCATGGGTTGCGGGCACCAACAATCACGTGATCCGGCGTATCGACCTCACGACGGGGGAGACCAGCACCCTGATCCTCACCGGGCTCGATGCGTACACCGGCGCCGGCGAGGCGACCTACAACGGTCCCGTCGTCACCCTGCCAACGGTGGAAGCGGCCGCTGGCCCAGCCGAACTTATCCTCGACGTGACCCTTCCCGCGGGGTACAAAGTCAACGAAGATGCCTCGTCGTCGCTCTTCCTCTTCGAGGAGGGGGGGGTCGCCTCCTTCCCGAACGGGGATCGGATCGACCTGACCGGCACCAAGTTCCCGGTACCTATCGGCATGACCCTCAACCCAGGCACTGGTTCGATCGTCGCCGACCTCACGCTGGTGTGGTGCAGGGAGGACGCTGAAGGCCTGTGTTTCTTCGAGCGCCTCCGCTACGTGGTCCCTGCTCAGGTGACGGCCTCCGGTCCTGCGGCCGCGATAGAGCTGCCACTCACCCTGGACGCGCCCGAGATCTAACCCAGAGGCTCCGCAATAGGGAGCGATCCAGTCTCCATTGGCCGTATCACCTGCGGAGCTGGGGCCCGAGCGGCCCGCCGCGAAGCGGCGAGAGCGGGAAAAATGGCGCTCCGCACATGGGGCGCGACTTGATCTCTGTGGCGAAACCATTCCTGCGGAGCCCCGGCCCGAGTAGCCCAGAGCGGGAAACGAAGGCGAAGCGGATGCGAGCACCGGGCCTCAACGACTGGCGAACTCGGCTGAGCCGGGGCCCGAGCGGCCTGCCACGCAGTGGCAAGAGCGGGAAAAACGGTCACCAATCGGTGTGCTCTACCGACTCAGCCGTCGAATACTGCGGCGATCGCCTCTTCGTCCTCTTCGTCGCCGGTATCGACTCCATCGACTCCAGGGTCATCGACTCCGACCTCGGCCACCACCGGTGACTTCCACATTGACGCTGCCTCTTCCAACTCCGCGTCTTTCAACTCCGCGTCTTCGTTCTCCACCTCTTCCAACTCCAAGTCACCCGGCTCGGTTTCCAACGGCTCAACCTCGGGCGCCTCCGGTGACTCCGTGGTTGCTTCCGGCGCCTCCTGGACGAGGCTTTCATCTCGCACCGTGTCCACTTCGTCCGTCGTCGGCACGTGGACCGCCGGGCGTACCGGTGCCTGGCGCGCCTGCGCCACCAGGTAGGTCTCCTCGAGCACGATGATCTCGATTCCGCCAACCAGGTCGGAAATGAGGTTATAGATGAGCGCGCCAAGCGTCATAAGTCCGGTCAGCACGATGACGCCGATCACGGTGAGGAGCACGATGACCCTGAAATAGAGCTCACCCTCGGCGTTGAAGACAAGGGCGAAATTGGCGAAGAACTCGGTGATCTGGTCGGGGATGCCGCGCTGGATCGCCAGCGACCACATCACCCACACGCCGAGCACGAACACCAACCCGGCGATCGCGTTGAAGATCAACGAAACCTTGAGAACCGTCCATGGATCGATCTTGCGGATGACGCGCCGAACGCGGCGAACTGGCATGCGACCGATTCTAGAGAGAGGGCCGGATAAGGCAGATGTTTCGCGTTCGAGCAGCATTCCGAGCAGCACTTCGTGCTGCGTATTACGTACCACGTAACTTGCGACTTGCGACGCCTCAGTCTCCGTTCTTCGGCACCAAGGCAGCAGCCGATAACGTGGCGCCATCCTCCAGGTTTATCACTCTGACACCGGTCGACTCTCGTTTCTGTCGACTGATGTCGCTGACCGCCTGCCGGATGACGATCCCATCGGATGAGATCATGAATACTTCGTCGTCAGCGGTGACGGCCCTGGCTGCGACCAGGCTCCCTCTCACCTTGGTCAGCTTCATCGCCTTGACTCCGAACCCTCCTCGCCTCTGACGCCGGAAGTGCTCCAAGTTGGTCCGTTTGGCGTATCCGCCTGAGGTCATCAGCAGGACCTCGCTTCCCTCTTCAGCGGTGGCGGCGGCCACGACCTCGTCGCCCTCCCTCAGCTTGATCCCTCTCACCCCTTGGGACGCCCGACCCATCGGGCGAGCGTCCTTCTCCGAGAATCTGATCCCTTGCCCGTTCTTGGTGAACATCAGCAAGTCGTTCTCGCCACTCGTTGCTCTGACGGCAACGACCTCGTCGTCGTCTTGGAGCTTGATCGCGACCAGGACCTGGTTCCTCGAGTCGTAGTCGGTGAACTTAGACTTCTTTACCTGCCCTCTCTTGGTGAACATCACCAAATGGCGATGCGTCTCGTAGTCGCGGGTGTCGATCACTGCTTCGATCACTTCGTCGCCATCCATCGGAAGGACCGATTGGATCAGCACGCCCTTGGCATTCCTGTCCTTGCGTGGGATCTCGTGCGCTCGGACCCGATACACCTTCCCGCGGTTCGTGAAGAACAGGAGGTAGGCATGGGCCGACGTGTGCAGCACGTGCTCGACGACGTCGTCCTCACGCAAAGCGGCACCGCGGACACCGCGTCCGCCCCTTCCTTGCGTCCGATACGTCATCGCCAGGACCGACTTGACGTAGCCCGCTGCGGATACAGTCACCACGAGCTCTTCGTCTGCGATCAAATCTTCCAGGGAAGCCTCCCCGGTGTCCGGGATGATCCGGCTCCTGCGGGCATCTCCGAACTTGTCCCGGATAGCGTTGAGCTCCTCGCCGATAAGCGCCCGCCGTCTCTCCTCGTTTCCGAGCAGATCCTCCAGCTCGGCGATGAGTTCCTGAAGCTGCTCATGCTCTTCACGCAGCTTGCCTGTTTCAAGAGCGGTGAGCCGGCGCAGCGGCATGTCGAGGATGTGCGTTACCTGGATTTCGCTGAGCTCGAAGCGCTCCATTAGAGCCTCTTTGGCCGCGCCTACATCCTCGGAAGCCTTGATGATCTCGATCACGTCATCGATGTGATCGAGGGCGATCAGGAGCCCTTGGACGATGTGGGCGCGAGCTTCCGCTTGCGCCAGCCGGAAGCGGCTACGCCGCTCGATCACCTCCAGCTGATGATCGACGTAGTAATGGACCATCTCGCTGAGGTTCAGCGTCCTTGGAACAGAGTCGACGAGGGCGACCTGGTTGACCGAGAAGTTCTCCTCTAGCTGTGTTCCCTTGAATAGCTGGTTGAGTACGACCTGCGGGTTCGCATCCTTCTTCAATTCGAACACCAGTCGCGTCCCGTCGCGGTCGGATTCGTCGCGAAGATCGGAGATGCCCGTGATCGTCTTGTTTCTCACCAGGTCGGCGGTCTTCTCCATGATGCGATCACGCGATACCTGGTACGGGATCTCCGTGGCAACGATCGCTGTGCGCTTTCGTTTCGTTTCGACAACGTCGGTCACCGCTCGCATCTTCACCGAGCCGCGACCGGTCGCAAGCGCGTCCTTTACCCCGTTGACACCGACGATGTAGGCGCCGGTGGGGAAGTCGGGGCCTTTGACGAACTCGGCCAGATCGTCGACAGTGGCGTCCGAATGGTCAAGCGCGTAGATGATTGCGTCGACGACCTCGGTGAGGTTGTGCGGGGGGATGTTGGTGGCCATACCGACGGCGATCCCCGTCGAACCGTTGACAAGGAGGTTGGGGAACCGGGCCGGCATCACCGCCGGTTCGTCACGCTCTCCTGAGTAGTTTGGGTTCCAGTCCACAGTGTCTTCGCCGATGCCCTCCAGCAGGTGGGCAGCGAGTGGAGCCATCCTCGCCTCGGAATAACGCATCGCGGCCGGTGGGTCATCCACGGTGCCGAAGTTCCCCTGTGGATCGATGAGCGGGTATCGCATCGAGAAGTCCTGACCGAGCCGGACCATGGCGTCGTACACCGCTTCCGGCGAGTGTGGGTGGTACCAACCGACCACGTCACCTACCACGCGCGCCGACTTGCGGAACGGGGTGCCGGGTCGGATCCCCGCGTCGTGCATCGCATACAGGATCCGGCGATGCACCGGCTTCAACCCATCGCGCACGTCGGGGAGCGCCCGGGACACGATCACCGACATCGCGTACTCGAGGAACGAGTCCTCCATCTCCCGTGTGATGTCGATCTGGGAAACTTGTGGTGTATCAGTCGTCATTGTGTCTAGAAATCGAGGAACCGCACGTCGGCGGCGTTTTGCTGGATAAAGCGCCGCCGAGCATCTACGTCGGTGCCCATCAGCGTGGTAAAGGTCTCTTCTGCGCGGAGTTGGTCATCGAGATCGACGCGAAGCAACACCCTGGCTGCTGGATCCATCGTCGTGGCCCATAGCTGATCGGCGTTCATCTCGCCAAGGCCCTTGAAGCGTTGGATGTTCATCTTCTTACCCTCGTTCTGAGCCTTGATGTCCTCGAGTTCGGCGTCGTTCTTGACCCAGACGGTCTTGGTCCCGATCTTGATCGAGTACAGCGGCGGCTGGGCGATGTAGATGTAACCGGCCTCGATGACTTCAGGCATGTGTCGATAGAAGAACGTCAGCAGCAGCGTTCGGATATGTGCACCATCAACGTCGGCATCGGTGAGAATGATGATCTTGTGATACCTGGTCTTCTCGATGTCCAGGTCGCCCCCGATGCCGGTGCCGATGCCGGTGATCAACGACTGAATCTCGGTGTTTTGCAGGACTCTGGCAAGTCTGTTCTTCTCGACATTGATGATCTTGCCCCGAATTGGCAAGATCGCCTGGTACTCACTGTCCCTCGCCTGCTTGGCCGATCCGCCCGCCGAGTCTCCCTCGACGATGAACAACTCGGTCACCGCAGCGTCGCGCGATGCGCAATCCGACAGCTTGCCTGGCAGACCACCGGATTCGAGCAGACTCTTTCGCCGCGTCAGATCTCGCGCCTGGCGCGCCGCCAACCTCGCTTTTGCCGCCTGGGTGCTCTTCTCAACGATGCGGCGCCCGTCCCCAGGGTGTCGTTCCAGCCACTCCGGAATCGCCTGATTGAGTGCCTTCTCGACAAATGAGCGGATTTCGGTGTTTCCCAGCTTGGTCTTCGTCTGCCCTTCGAATTGCGGTTGGCGCACCTTCACCGATATGACCGCAGTGAGCCCCTCGCGCACATCCTCACCGGTCAGGTTGTCGTCCTTTTCCTTGAGCAAGCCCTTGTTGCGCGCCATGTCGTTGACCGCCCTCGTCAGCGCCTTGCGAAAACCCTCTTCGTGCGTCCCGCCCTCGTGAGTGTTGATGTTGTTGGCGAAACTGAGCACGGTCTCGTGGTATCCCGACGTCCATTGCATGGCCACCTCGAGCTCCCCATCGGCGGAGCTCTCCTCGAAGTAGACAACCTGTTTATGGATCGGATCACGGTTGGCGTTGAGGTGCTGCACGAAGTCGACGATTCCTCCGCTGTATCGAAAGACCTCCTCGACCGGCTCCGGCCCACGTTCGTCGCGAAAGTGCATCTCGAGGCCCTTGTTGAGAAAGGCCATCTCTCGGAGGCGGTTCACCACGGTTTTGGCGTCGTAGTCAACGCCGTCGGTGAAAATCTCAGGGTCAGCCCAATACACCACCTGGGTCCCGGTCCGCTTTGCCTCTTTCCCTTTCTTCACCGATCCAACCGGGTCGCCGTACTCATACGCCTGCGACCAGCGGAACCCGTCTCTGACCACATCGACCTCGAGGCGCGAGGCGAGGGCGTTCACCACCGATACGCCTACCCCGTGCAGCCCTCCGGACACGGTGTAGGCACCCGACTCGAACTTGCCGCCGGCGTGAAGGGTCGTCATCACGGTGTCCAGCGCCGAGTCTTTGGTCTTCGGATGTTTTGCGACGGGGATGCCCCGCCCGTTGTCACGGACTCTGACCCCGCCGTCGGCTAGCAGAGACAGCTCGATCCGCGTGCCATAGCCAGCCATTGCCTCGTCGACCGAGTTGTCGACGACCTCCCATATCAGGTGGTGGAGGCCCTTTGGACCGGTCGACCCGATGTACATCGCAGGCCGTCTCCTGACGGCTTCCAGACCCTCAAGGACTTTGATGTCCTTGGCGTCGTAGGACGCGTTCACGTCGCGCTTGGGTTGGGTCACGGAGCTCCTTCGGCCTGCCCCCGCCGAGCTCTGTTGGGGGCGATTTGTACGTCTCTCATTATAGTGTGAATGGGCGGAAATCCCTTGATCGTCAACGGATTTTCCCGCATCGAATCCCTTGAGTTCAAACGTTTTTCCTCGGCGCTTCTTGCCGAGCGACACGAATCCGCACATCGTCGACAAGCCCATCTCCGAATCGGTGCGAGATCCATCTCAACAGCTCTCCTGCATCGTGCCTGAGCACGGTGGCATCGGTCCCCGATCGCACCTCGACGAGCAGCACTCTGCCCCGCACTCCCACCGGATCAGCCCTATCTCGCCATCGTTCGGGAGCGATGTCATTCCACTCCTCGACGAGGGTTCCGGCGTCAACGCTGGCGCCTGTACCAACTCGGGAAATGATCGATCCAAGCAATTCGGTGATCTCCTTTGGCTCCCGGTCCTCTTCCCCCGGCCGGTAATATTTCGCTCTCATCTGACGGCACCTCCCTCCACTATCCAGCGTCTCCCATCAACCGGAATGTCATCATCCCTCGCGGTTGTGACAAAAACCTGCCCGCTGCCGAGCAGGCTGATGACACCCTTTGCCCGTGTTGGGTCGAGCTCGGAAAACACATCGTCCAAGAGAAGAATCGGCAGGGTTGGGCGCTCTTGGGCAAGGACGCGGTAGGCGCCGATCCTGAGCGAAACCGCGATCGTCCGCTGCTCGCCCTGACTCGCCATCGTTCTCGCCGGGCGTCCCTCCACGACCAGCATCGGATCGTCGCGGTGGGGCCCCGCGGTCGTCGTACGCTGATCGAGATCGCGGTCGCGTCGGGCGGCCAAAGCATCGCCGAGCTTCGCCTCGGCCGTAGCGACGTCGTCTCGTACCGTCGCCCCCCAATTGGCAACGTACTCCCACGTCAGGCTGCCGCTCGCTCCTACCAACCGGTACGCCTCTGCGAGATGAGCATCGAGAGCGTCCAGCACTCTGAGCCGGTGGACGAGGACCCTCGCCCCGCTCTCGGTCACCCGGGTGTCCCATGCATCCAGCGTTGTCCGATCAGCGCTCCTGCCCTCTTGTCGCAGCAGCGAGTTGCGCTGTCGCAACGCCCGCTCGTATTCCTGCTGATCGGCAGCAGCCTGCGGTCGTAGCTGAGCAGCCAGATCGTCCAGATACCTCCTACGCAGGCTTGGGCCGCGCTTCACGACGTCGAGGTCGTCCGGCTGAAATGCGACCACGGGAACTTGGGCGAGTACGTCGCGATTTCGTTTGGGGCGTTTTCCGTTCAGCAGGATCGTGCGTCGCCCCTCCTCAGGGATCTCGATCTCGACGCGCACCGAGCCAGACGGTACGGAGAACTCCCCTCGGAGCACCGCGGTCTCGGCGTCGGTGGACACGATGGACTCATCTGGAGTACCACGAAACGAGCGCAGCAGCCCGAGGTAGGCGATTGCTTCTAGCACGCTCGTCTTACCAGCACCATTGTTCCCGACGAGCACGTTCACGCCCGGCGCTGGCTCGAAACGGAGGTTTGCGTAGCATCGGTAACCGCTCAACTCGAGCCAATCCAGTTCCATCTGCCTATGCGGACGTCGAGGCCGCCGCCTTCACAGACGCACCGGCATGAGGAGATATCGGAACTCGTCCCCGTCGGCACCGTGCAACATTCCCGGCTTGAGAGGGTCGCTGGTCTCCAACACGACCGTATCCCCATGTACTGCCGCCGCACCGTCGGTCAGGTATCGGGTATTGAACGCGATCGTCATCTCGTCACCCTTGTAGGTGCCTTCGATGTGCTCGGTCTCCTCTCCGACCTCCTGACGAACGACGCTGAGCTCCACCCCCCCGTCGTGAAGGTTGAGTCGGACCGGAATGTGATCCTCGGCAACGAGAGCCGCTCTCCCCACCGCTTCGAGCAAGGCCTCCTTCGATACTTCCAGCGAGTTGGGGAACTCTTCCGGCAGCAACTGTCGATAGTTGGGGAAGGTGGCATCGATGATCCGGGCGGTGAGGCGCCCGATCTCAGATGCGAAGGTCGCCTCCCGCTCACCGAGCGTCACCGTCATCGGGCCATCCCCGATCGTCCGCTGAAGTTCACGAAGGGCCCGATACGGAACCAGACGAGAACCCTTGGCACCAATCGAAGGGACATCCCTCACCCCCAGCCGATATGAATCAGTCGCAACAAGACGCAGTGCTCCTTCGTTCTCCTCGAACAGCACACCGGTGAGCGTAGGGCGTGCGTCATCACCGGAGGCGGCGGTGCCCACCTGGGTCAGCGCGTCGATCAACACCTTGCCATCTACCTCAACGCTATCTCCTTCTGTGCCTTCGGAAACCGCCGGAAAGTCGTCCACATTCATCTCCCGTAGCCGGAATCGTGGACCGTTCCCCGTAATTTCAACCTCTCCGTCGGCTGCCGTCATCGATACCGCTCCCTGAGGCAGCTTTCGCACCGCGTCCGCCGCCAGCTTGGCCTGGACAACCGTCGCTCCATCCTCGAGGCCTTCGACCTCGAGGAACGACCGCACCGTCACCTCATTGTCGGTGCCGGTCACCTGTAGCCGTCCCCCGCTCACCTCGCAAAGAATTCCCTGCAGGATCGGCAGAGGCGATCGCGTCCCTACAGCTCGGCCGGCCCTGGTGAGGGCATCGGCAAGGTCGTCTCGTTCGGCCCGGATACGCACAGTTGGGTTCTCTTTCTACTTTCTTATTTGGAATTCAAACGTTAGTGGTAGTAGTAGGGGGTGTGGATTCCGGACAACTCGGAAAAGACACTGCTAGGTATGGGTTTTCCGACCCACAACGTGTGTTGAGAAGTCGATGGTCATCCACAGCCGATGATTGATCATGCCGGAGGTTGTGGAGAACGGTCATGTTGTCCTCAGCTTCTGACCGAGTTGTGAGACCTCGTCGAAGACCTGCTTGTCGCTCCGCATGAGTGTCTTGATCTTGTCGACGGCATGGATGACCGTTGTGTGGTCCCTGTCTCCAAATGCCTTGCCGATTTTGGGGAGGGAGAGATCAGTATTTTCTCGACAGAGGTACATCGCGATTTGTCGCGAGCGGGCCAGAGGCTGCTTGCGGCTCGGTCCGACGAGATCGGCCGGTGTGGTTGCGAAGTGGTCGGCGGTGACGGCGATGATGCGGTCGGCGGTCGGGGGTGCGGTGTCACGGTGGCGGATCACATCGGCCAGCACTTCCTGGGCCATCGATAGGGTGATCTGCTCGTTGGTCAGGGCGGCAAACGCGGTCACCCGAGTGAGCGCACCCTCGAGCTCCCTGATGTTCTGGTGGACGTTTTCTGCAATGTAGGTCATCACGTCTTTCGGAACAGCCGTCGGGGCGAACTCTGCATTTTTGCGGAGAATGGCGAGGCGGGTTTCCACATCCGGTGTCTGGATGTCGGTGAGCAGACCCCACTCGAACCGGCTGCGAAGGCGGTCTTCGAGGCTGGACAGGCGCTTGGGGTGACGATCCGAACTGATTACCAGTTGCTTCCCTGCCTCGTACAGGCTGTTGAAGGTGTGGAAGAATTCTTCGAGGATTTGCTCCTTGCCGTCGAAGAACTGCACATCGTCGAGGAGTAGGACGTCGATCGTGCGGTAGCGGTCTTTGAACTCATTCATACGCTTGCGCCGGATGCCGTTGATGAATTCGTTGAAGAATTGTTCGGAGGACACGTAGCGCACGCGTGCCGAGTTGTCGATCTCCATCCGATGGTGGCCTACAGCGTGTAGGAGGTGGGTCTTGCCGAGCCCGGCGTTTGCGTAGATGAACAGCGGGTTGTACTGGCTCCCCTGGTTGCTCGGCGACGGCGAGGGCAGCGGCGTTGGCAAATCGATTTGACTGGCCCACGACGAAGTTGTCAAAGGTATATTTCGGAACGAGGCGAGGGCCGAGGGTAGGCGGCAGCGACGGTTCCTCGACGATGGGAAGGCTCGATTGCCTCGTCGGGGTGGCGGCTCCGGTGGTCGCCGGGACATCCGTCTCGCGGAAACCAAACTCGATGCCAATACCGAGAACATCTTGGGCGGTTTGTTCGATGGCTGGGAGATACCGATCCCCCACCCAGCGGTAGTGGAACTCGGTGGGGGCAACGACTCGGAGGGTTCCGGACTCGGTCGAAGATTCCAGCGGCTCGATCCAGGTCTGCCATGCCGCCGCAGGGATGCGCCGACGCAATTCCCGGTAGAACGTATCCCAGTCGATGGTCGTCGTTTGTGGGTCCCCCACTGTTCCCAACTCCTCCTGATGCTGCGCCGCCGCTGTCCACATACCTGTCCACAGGTTGTGGAGAACCTTTCTTCGCGTTCCTGGCCGCCTCAGAGGCCGGTGCCCGGGAGTCAACCTCCCCGGGGAAGCTGCGAACGGACGCTGAGAGCGGCGGGAGTATATGGCAGATCCAAACCCGGCGGCAAGAGCGCCAAATCCGCCGGTAACGCTCATGCTCCCGATTTGGAGAATCGGCCGGAAACCATACAAGGAAAGGGTATCTGGCGAATGACGCGATGGTCGGGTTTCGCGTACCGGCCACGGAATGGGGCCAAAAGCCACTGTCCGTTGTTTCGCGACCAACGCGGAGTTTTCGCGCGGTGGGGGTCGCTGTGGCGTACCGAGGCAACCCGAGTAGACTCTCGGCGTCCGCAACCGCCGTCCCCATGACCAGGTGCTAACCCCGCTATGAAGCGTACGTATCAACCGAATGTCAGGCGTCGTAAGCGAAAGCACGGGTATCGTTCCCGCATGCGAACTCGCGCTGGTCGCGCCGTGGTCAGGAATCGCCGGCTCAAGGGTCGGCGACGGCTCACTGCCTAGCGGCCGACCGTTTGTCGCGCTCGCTTCCCAGCGATTTTCCGCCGTGTATCGACGCGGGAGACGCTCCGGGCATGAGGGATTAGTCGTGATAAGCGGCTCTGGCGACTCGGGACCGGCACAGGTGGGTATCGTTGCGGGCCGAGGCGTGGGAAACGCGGTTCGCAGGAACCGGGCGAAGCGACGTCTTAGAGAGGCGCTGGGTCTGGCTGGGTTACGGCCGGGCACGGCTTATGTTGTGATCGCTTCTGCTGAGGTGGTGACGATGCCATTCGACCGGCTTGTGCGGCGGCTCGCAAAGGCCATCGAGGGGACTGAGGAGTAACGAGAGATGAGCAGCCAAACGCCGCAGAGGGTTTCGCCGGCCGCGCGCCTGCTCCTGCTGTTGGTGCGCGTGTACCAGAAGATCCTCTCTCCGTTTATGGGTGGGAAGTGTCGTTTCTACCCGTCCTGCTCGGTCTACGGGTATGAGGCGATCGAAATCCACGGTGCTGCCAGGGGTTCCTGGCTGGCGATCAAGCGGATCGGTAGGTGCCAGCCGTTCCATGACGGGGGTCTCGATCCGGTCCCAGGCTCGCCCGATGATCGGTTGGGTACGGCTACATGACATCGAACTGGACACTGCTGGCCATTCCAATCTGGGACCAACTGGTCGATTTACTCGGTGCTTCCCTCAACTTCTTTTACCAGATTATTCCAAATCTTGGGATTGCAATCGTGATGCTCACGATCGGGTTGTCAATCCTGATGTTCCCGCTGACGCTGAAACAGACTCGCTCGATGCGGGCCATGCAAGAGATCCAGCCCGAGGTCAAGAGGCTACAGAAGGAGCTCAAGGGGAACAGGGAGGAGCTCAACAAGGAATTGATGGCCCTGTATTCGGAGCGTGGTGTCAACCCTGCGGCGGGATGTCTTCCTTTGATCGTCCAGATGCCGATCTGGTTTGCGTTGTTTTCAGTGTTGCGCAACACCGAGGACTACATCGACGCCGACCCGATCAACACCACCTTCCTCGGCATGGATCTCACCGTTTCCCCAAGCACGGCGATTCCGGATGCTTTCAGCAGTGGCGACATCCTGGCGGCCATTCCCTACATAATTCTTCTCATGTTCATCGTTTCTGCCGGATTTTACCAGCAGTATCAAACCACCCAGACCCGGAACGGTGACGACTCGGAAAAGACCCCGCAACAGCAGTCGATGCAGACGGTAATGAAGGTGATGCCCTTGTTCTTTGGTTTTATCAGCTGGACACTCACCGCTGGCCTTGGAGTCTATTTTGCGACGTCGAGCACGTTCCGTATCGGGCAACAGTCCCTGATCTATTGGATCGACGGCCGAGAGAAGGGCGGGGAAACCGAGGAGCAGGATGGGCCTGAAGAGCTCCCGGAGGATGACGAACCGCCAAGGGGGCCGTCCCCAAACGCCAGCAGGAAGAAAAAAGGCCGGAGGAGGAAGTAAGCCGATGGAGTGGGTCGAAGTAACCGGCAGCACCGTCGAAATAGCCGTGGAGGCAGCGCTCGAGGAACTCGGGATAGACTCGGTGGAGAACGCCGAGGTCGAGGTCCTGCAGGAGGCCACCGGCGGCTTCCTCGGCATGGGCAGCCGACCTGCCATAGTCAAAGTGGTCAGAGCACCGAGCAGGAGTAAACGTCGCCGGCGTCGGGGGGGATCGTCGGGACAGCCTCAGCAACATACGCAGAACCAGCAGAAGAAACGGCAGCAGAAACAAAGTCAGCAGAAAGAAACTAAAGCGCAGGCAGCGAAGAGCGGGCAACGCTCGCAACGTCGGCCGGCAAAGCAGGATGGGAAGGGTCGAGCCATGGAAAACGGAGAAGCCGGTAATAAGAGGGAGCGACCAGAGCCCGCACCGATCGAGGAGCAGGCCAAGGTGGCGACGGCATTCCTCGATGGGTTGCTGAATGCGTTTGGGCTGGAGGGGGAGACGACGTCGCGAATCGAAGACGACGTGCTCTATCTCGACGTCGTAGGCGACCAGACCGAGGCCTTGGTCGGGGCAAAGGGTGCTGCGATGTACTCGGTGCTCGAACTCACCCGCACCACTGTGCAGCGCAAGACATTCGGTGCTCCACGTATGCGGATCGATATCGCCGGTTACGGTGCCCGGAGGCGTGAGGCCCTCACCATCTACACCCACCGGCTGGCCGAGCAGGTGGTGGCCGAACGGGGCGAGGTGATGTTGGAGCCGATGAATGCTGCCGATCGTAAGGTGGTACACGACGCCGCCGGTGAGATCGAGGGGGTTCGAACGCACTCCGAGGGCGAGGACCCACGACGGGCAGTGGTTATCTCTCCGGTAGACGGCGAAACCGGCTGAACCCAGAGCACGCAGCGATAGGTGACCGATCGTCTCGATAGAGGCCGAGCCCCCCTTTCCCGCTTCTGTTCGCTGCGGAACTTCTGATTTCCCGCTCTGGGCTACGGCTCCGCGGCGGGCCCTCGGGCCCCGGCTCCGCACTGACCTCGCTAACAGTCACCGGATCGTGCTCTATCTACGGAGTCTCGTAGCATGTTTCCCGTGAAACATGCTGAAAGCGCACTGCGCCGCGCCGCCGGCTGGGCCGGGGTCGAATTGTCGGTCGACCAACTTGCCTTGCTCACCCGTTACGCCGAATGGTTGGTTGCGGAGGCGGTACCGGCGGGCGGGGTTGGTCCTGCCGAAGGCGCTCGAATCATTGACCGCCACGTCGCCGACTCGCTGGTATTCGGGATTGGCTGGGTCGACAACGTACCAGCGACCCTCATCGATGTTGGATCGGGGGTTGGACTCCCGGGGATCCCGCTCGCCATCGCTTACCCGGGCATCGCCGTGACCTTGCTCGATAGATCGGAGCGGCGCACTGCTCTTGCGGGACGAGCGGTGCGAATCCTCAGTCTCACCAATGCCGTTGCGGTGCAGGGCGATGTGAGTCATCTCACCAGCAGCTATGGCGCGGCCACGTTCCGGGCCTCCCTGCCGATCATCGACGCCTTGGATGCAGCACGAACGACGCTCGACATAGGAGGCACCGCCGTCATCGGGCTCAGTCGGTCGCGTCCGCCTGCCCAGACCCCCACAGCTGAACCCGGAGAAACGATTCAGCTGCTGGAAACACAAGAAGGTATCCTTGACTCGCCAGCATGGCTCCTTAGGATGACACGCAATTGAAAGGGATCTGAGCCTTCCTATGCCAAACGCCACCATTGTCGCTGTCGCCAACCAGAAGGGCGGCGTCGGGAAGTCGACGACCGCCATCAACCTCGGGGCCGGGCTTGCGTTTCAGGGCGAACGAGTGCTTCTTGTCGACCTCGACCCGCAGGGAAACACCACCAGCGGTCTTGGCGTCGACCGCAGCGCCATCAAACACTCCACCTACGATCTCTTGGTCGACGACGTTGCGGCAGAGGACGTTATCGAGCCATCCTCGGTCCGCGACCTATTCCTGGTGCCGGCCACGATCGAGCTCGCCGGCGCTGAAATCGAGCTGGTGTCTATGTTTTCCAGAGAGCATCGTCTGGAAAACGCCCTGAAAACGGTGATCGACGATTACGATTTCATCCTAATCGATAGCCCACCATCGCTGGGACTACTCACCATCAATGGCCTTACGGCCGCAGACGAAGTGCTGATTCCGATCCAATGCGAATATTACGCGCTGGAGGGTGTCGGGCAACTCATGCGCAACATCCAATTGGTGCAAACCAGCCTTAACCCTCAACTAGATGTCGAAGGTGTGGTGCTCACCATGTACGACGGGCGCACCACGCTTTCCAAACAAGTCACAAAGGAGGTTCGGGATCACTTTGGGAAGAGGGCATACAAGACGGTGATCCCGAGGACGGTTCGCCTGTCCGAGGCGCCTTCGCACGGTGAGCCGATCGAGGCATACGACCGCATGAACCGTGGAGCCATCGCCTATCGCGAACTCACCAGCGAGTTCAGGAGGCGTCATGGCCGCACGTAAGAGCGGGCTGGGTCGTGGGTTGGACGCGCTGATCCCGGTTGATCTCCCTGTCGCCGGCTTTGCCGAGATTGATATTGCCGCAGTGCAGCCCAATCCGCGGCAGCCTCGGCATCGTTTCGACGATGAGGCGATGGAGGAGTTGGCGGCGTCGATCCGGGAAGTAGGGGTGCTGCAGCCGATTGTGCTCCGCCCAGGGGCCGACCAGGGCGCCTACATTCTCATTGCAGGGGAAAGAAGGTTGCGAGCTGCAGCGCTTGCCGGCATGTCCAAAATCCCGGCAGTGATCCGGCCGACAAGTAGCGATGAGCGGAACCTCACAGAAGCCCTCATCGAGAACCTTCAGCGAGCGGACCTGTCGCCGCTCGAGGAGGCCGCAGCCTACCAGAGCCTCCTGGAAGATTTTGGCATAACGCACGAAAACGTCGCAGATCGGGTCGGAAAAAGTCGCAGTGCTGTGACCAATACCTTGAGACTGCTGCAACTGCCACCGGCCATCCAAGGGATGCTGGACCGGGGGGAACTGACGGCCGGCCATGCTAGAGCCCTGCTGTCGGTTGATGATCCTGCCTACGCCCTCCACATCGCCCGGCGGGCGGTCGACGAGGGACTGTCGGTCCGAAGTGTCGAAGAGGCAGCACGGGAGCGGGCTGTCGCCGATGCGTCACCACCCGGCCGCAGACCCCGCCAGCCTCGGCCCGCCGCCATCATCGAACTCGAGGAACGACTGACCGATCGGCTGGGCACCGAGGTTTCGATCAAGCCAAAGGGCGAAGGCGGCAGGCTCGTGATTCGGTATTCCTCCCTCGACGATCTGGAGCAGATCTACCGAGCGCTGTTCTCCTGAGGTACTCCATGGAGGAAAAGCTCGATGATCTCGGCGGCGATCGTCTTGCCGGTCGCGCTGGTCAGCAAGTCGGTGGCTACCACCACTGCGGGAGCACGGGTCTCACGCAGCATCGGAGTCGCTCTGGCCGCGACGGATAGCCCGAGCCGGGAGCCGATCGTCTCGGCGAGGACTCGTCCCGCCGGGCTGGACGACAAATCGGTGCCGAAGTAGAAGGCCCCCTCCGCGAACGCGGCGGCAGTGGTGAGGGAGATCACGAGATCGGCGTCGAGCCGGTTGGCCCGCCTAGCGCGAACCCGCTCGGCCGGGAGGGTATCGATACTTCGGCTCAGCAAGGGCATCGCGCCGGCTTCACGCAATGTTGCGGATGTGCCCATGGCGGCCTGCCACGTCAGGCCCGCCGAGGATTCATCGGGGCAGGCAGGGTCGAGGTAGATGCGCGCCCCGGCGATCGGGTGAGGCAGCGAAGCGATCCACGCCTGTTCTCGCACCACCTCCCTGCCCCGTTTCGAAGTCTCTCTCTGCATGAGGGCGAGTTCCTCGACCACGGCTGCACCGACGATGCCATCCTCCGCCATTCCCCGGTTGTGCTGGAAGTCGAGGACCGCGCTCAGGCTGGAATGGCCAAACAGGCCATCGACCTTTCCGGCATCGAACCCCAGCGAGTTGAGCTGTTGCTGCAACAGGGAGATGTCGTCACCACGCATCATCGGGACCCGTCGATACAACATGCGATCTCCGAGGCCGTACCCGGCATCGACAAGCGCCTGCCAGGTCTCAGGTCCCACGATTCCATCCTGTGGCAGGCCCCGGGAGCGCTGAAAGTCGGTGACGGCTGCGACGGTTGTGGTTCCGTAGACCCCCAGAGCGTCAGGATCCGTGGGCCGGCCCAGCGATGCCAGGCGACGCTGAATGTCCCGGACCGGCTCCCCGCGATCACCTGCGTGGAACTGTCTCACCGGCTCCCCGGTTGGCTAGGAGGGTCCGAAAAAGAGGCGCGATCCGGTCTGTGTCGGCTATGGCGTTTGCGGAGCCGTGGCGGTCCGTAGCCGAGAGCGGGAAACCAGAGGCTCCGCAGATGGGGTCCGATTTGATCTCTGTGGCGAAACCCCCGCTGAGCCGGGACCCGAGCGGCCCGCAGCCAAGAGCGGGAGACGAAGGCGAAGCGGATACGGCCACCGGCCCTCAACGACCAGAGAACTCCGCGGAGCCGGGGCCGGAGCGGCCTGCCACGCAGTGGCAAGAGCGGAAAGACGAAGGCGAAGCGGATACGACCACCGGACCTCAACGACCAGAGAACTCCGCTGCATAGCCACCGCCTGCTACCGGCCGGAACGCGTGGCGGCCATTCTGGAGCGACCGCTCACCTACCACCTCGGCCCGAGGGACGTGGCGAGGGTAGTGACCAGCGCTGCTGGTGGATTGA
>PVMK01124698.1_pt1 | contig 20944 bp, 22 predicted proteins | sample 1853481 | NCBI WGS metagenome assembly PVMK01 (sample SAMN08533507, study PRJNA380276) | Marine sediment metagenome, whole genome shotgun sequencing project.
CGTCTTTGTATAGCTCGTAAGAACCGGGCCAATTATCGGGTGCACCATTCCACAGGCCGTAGTACGCGTAGTCATAGCCCTGGTTTTCTGGCGCATGCTCAAGCTCGTCGCCTAGGTGCCACTTGCCCCACATGGCGGTATTATACCCCGCCTTGGATAACACCTCGGCTACCGTCACTTCCTTGCCCGAAAGTCCGTCGGTCTGTCCTGGCCAGAGTACAGTCAATAGTCCGGTGCGTACCGGATGGCGACCTGTGTTAATGGCAATACGAGATGGCGTGCAAGATGGTTCCGCGTAGGCAGTCCAGAAACGCATTCCCTCATGGGCCATCTTGTCCAGCTCCGGCGTTGGTGTACCGCGGTGTTTACCGCCACCTTGCCAACCCATTTCACCCCAACCGATGTCGTCGGCCAGGACATAGATGATGTTCGGCTTCTTGCCAAATTTCTTCTCCAGGGCTGCCAGCTTCTTGTTGATCTTTTTATCTTCGGCCGCCCATTGGTCCTTGTGCCTTTTCTGCAAATCATAGTATGGAGCGTCGAACTGCGCAGCGAATGAAGGACCAACGAATCCCACTACCATGCAAAGGGATAAGACACATTGGATTGGCTGAAATTTTCTGAATTTCGATTTTTCGTACTTCATTTACTCCCCCCGTTTTTGCTTTGGTATAGTTGGTCGAGTACTACTTTATGCCTGAAAAGACTTTTAATTCATTTCAAGTCCTTATTTTATTCCTTTACTTACTTATATGGTCAATGTGAATAATTATATGTACTGGTCGGATTCAAAATTTATACGTCCCACTTATCATGGGTCCATAGTATTCCACATCATAGATGTAATCTTTATTTTTATAATCCACTTTCATGTATCGATATCCTGCGAACGCCTTGATCTGATCCGTAAAGTCATAACCTAAACCACCGATTAAGTCCACAAAACTGCTCGACATTCCTCCTCCCCCTAAAAGCGTGGCCGTTAAATGCAAACCCTCTCCGACGGGGAACTCCAGTGCACGCAGATTGATCCGAGTTCTGATCCCACCGAGGGCATCCGCCCATCCTTCTATGTGGCTAGTTACCAATGCAACTGGCCCAGCATGGGCTTTCAAATGGCTATCGACATACCAACCACGCGCACCCACTACCAGATCGAGCCATCCCTGTTCTTTTTCAAACACTCTATACGTTCCTGCCATCTGTACAATGAACGACGTCAGGTCAACACGCATACCGGCACTAACGCCAGGAATGGGGGCGCCTGAATTAGTTACCGAAAGATTGATCAACATGAAATCAGTCATAATTCCAAATTTTCCTTTGCGTAGCTCGAACATGGATGCGACTGCATAGTCCAGGTTCCCTAGGATATCTCCGAGCTTGGCATCCAGATCTAAGGCGGGTAACGGCGGCATCGTTGCCGCGGTACCCTTTAAACCAGGCGCCCAAAAATATGGCGTTGCCGAGAAGGACCAATCCTCGCTAGAAGATTCTTCTGTCTCGCTTGCCCATGCAGTCGGGATACTCAGTACGACAATACAGAGTATGGAGAACACTCTTGCCATATGACCCCTCATGATTTCTCTTTTCTTTGTTACAGCGACATCGCAATTACTAACCTGCTTCATCTATATAAAATCCGATTACAGTGATTGATAAAAAAGGGTTGTTCTTAAGAATTCTGGAATTGCAGGCAATTCTTCTTACAAACAAGCTAAATATATGGATCAGACAAGATAGTAATTCGTTTTTGTTCATAACTGACCTTGTCCAACATAGCTATTATAAATCATTAACACATTAATAATCAATAACCTGCGATACGATGCAATAAACCAAAGCAATTCAATCAATGAATCTACTCTGTTTATTGTGGATTGTTGTCCTTTATGACGGGTATTTATCTCTAAATGCCCCGCCAGTGTCTCATGACTTTGTCATACAAGTATGCAAGAGTAACTGTCAGAATGATTAAATCCCAATACAATACTAGTTTTCCCACTATTAAGTTCATTGTATAAGAATTACTTGGGCCGTGAGATTTTTATGTCTTCACTAGATCTGGACTATAAAATTATTTTTGCGACGAATAATATGACTTTACTAGGTGCGGGTAATTGTCAAGAATCCTGTTAATAATTAATTTTGGATGAATATTATTTCCCAATAGGTTAATTGCTCGATTAAGTTCTTTTGCTGCACTTTTAACCTTCCATCTAATCAAAAATCTTGAAAATCTAATTATCTCTTCATTAGTTCCAAAGTATTTTTCTAGAAATTTCCTCTCTAATTGATCAGCTATTATTTTACGTTTTGTAAATTCTCTGTTTTCTAGCAAATATACCTTATACGTCTGTGCTAATGGTTTAGAAATCCTCGATAAATCATTAATAATATCTTCTAAATCTGTAAAATATTTAACTGCTTCACTCCAATTTTCATCTAATGAATTACCAAGGTCATCTTCAGTTCCGACATTACTAGAATCTTCTTCTGGTTCATTATATTCGTTAGATACTCGATTTTGATCGTACTGCTTTCTTTTCTTTGGGTCAGACAATACCACAAACGCCCCGTTGATCTTCGACATCCGTCTTGTTGCTTCTGCCGAAGAACCTGTCCACTTATCCGGGTGATATCTCTGAGCTAATGCACGATAAGCTGCCTTAATGACAATATCTTCAGCATCTTGAATGACACCCAATATCCTGTAGTGATCTTTATACATTGTGATCTATAAGTTGTATTCTAGTTATCAATCAGCTCAACTTATTATCCTTGTTTTCCCAGTCTTGTATTCCTGCTCTTCGTACTTCCTTTCTGCAAGTTATTTTCCAGTAGATTTCAATAATACTATCATCCCCAACTACGACTCACATCCATTCCGTCATCGTACTTGTGCTTATGAAAGCCAATATTAAGATCGATAGTAATTTTTCATATTTTACTCTTCCCGTTACCCACAAAAATATTTTACTGTTTAGAGAAATTTAAACAATGAATGAGCTGCTCTATTTTTTGAGGCTTGTTATCCTTTATGGTGGTTATTTACCTTTTGGTATCCCGCCAGTATACCATGACGTCGTCATAGCAAAGATAATAGAATCCCCTACTTTCGTTCGCCATAATACAAAATTAGAATAAGCTCTACATCTAGTAGTTATTTGCGAGCCTTGTTGAACGTATCTCGATTGATACAAACAGAGTTATGTAGACATTTCTCTCGAAATATGGACTGACCTGAACAGAAAAAATATTCGGCTGTTTATTTCGCTGATTCTGCTTCTATAAATACTTTTTTTACTCTAGGAAATTTTCCTTTCATTTCTTTTGTAATGATCTCGATCGCTTTTTCTATATTACCAACAGGCAGATGATCTTTGAAAGAAATACTCATATTAACTAGAATAAACTCGGGGCCCATGTGAAGCGTCAGTACTTCATTTATTTTTTCTATTGAGTCCTGTTTTAATGCAATTTTACGAATACCATCGACGATGTCTTTGTTAGCACCTTCTCCAATTAAGAGACTTTTTGTTTCATGAGCCAGCCAAATAGCTGTGAAAGCAAGAATTAGTCCGATAATGATAGAGGCTATTCCATCCCATAAAGTATTTTCTGTAATCTGTGCCAACATGATCCCTGCGAATGCAACAAATAATCCTAGCATGGCAGCGCAATCTTCAAACAAAACTACAAACATTGAAGGATCTTTTCCACGCTGAACAGCTTCAATATAGCCGAATGATCCTCTTACTTTGTTGAATTCCGTCAGGGCAAAATAAAGAGCGCCTCCCTCAAAAATTACGGCAAGTCCCAGTACAATATAATTGACGGTGGGATCATGTAGCGCGGAGGGGTGACGAATATGGTTAATACCTGCATAAATAGAAATTCCTGCACCAACAGCAAAAATTAGAATGGCAACCACAAAACTCCATAGATAAATCTCTTTTCCATGTCCAAATGGAAATTGTTGGCTGGCTGGTTGTGCAGCTCTCTTTAATCCGTAGAGAAGAAGAATCTGGTTTCCTGTATCTACGATAGAGTGGATTCCTTCGGATAACATAGCGGAACTACCCGTAATACTTGCGGCAACAAACTTTGTAATGGAAATCAGGGTGTTTCCAATCAGAGCTGCGATGATAATCTTCTTTGATCCTGAAGCCATGAAAAAGTTTATAAAATATTTTGGGGTTGTCGTAAATAACTGAAATTATCTATGGTGAATTCAGTTCAAATCTTTCATTGAGAATTTGAAAGATTTAACCTAAATTAATCTTGGTAAGTGCCTTCTTTATTGTAGCGGGATTAAAAGATTCCTTCCCTCCTCTTTTATAAATGCCAACATTTTCTAATGAATGTGTAACCTTTGAAGCTAATTCATCTCTTCTGCTCAGTAAGGTTGAATCATCTATAACTAATATTCTTGCAAAATAACGTGCAGGAGTATACCAAGGTTGTTTTGGTTCAGGGTCATTGAGGTTAACTACAAGCCATGGCTCTTCGGCATGCTTGCCTGCCTCAACACCCTGAACTAATTTCGTCTCGGCATGGTCGTTCGGAACAGTTTCGATTACTGGTGTCGCTTGTACTGTTGGCACAGCTTGCTCAAACGCCTTAATCAGGTATGGCGCACCAATAACTTTTGCGTAACTTAAGGCTGAACAGCAGAACATTTCCAATAAAGCGTATATTTCTCTATTCTCTGTTTCGGACAATTCTGCAATATTGCGCTTTGAAGTATCACGCACTGGTTTCGCATCATCCCATATTTTTCGGTAGCGATTTTCATAAATAGCGAGGTCTTTTAAAGCTGTAGCAGCGGCAACTTCACGAGCGGAAAGTTCGTTTGTGGCAGGAGCTCGGAGTAACGGTCTCGTCAACTCAAAGTCTGCAATTGGCGCATAGTCTCTTCCAAGATAATAATTCGGAGAGTAAAACCGCTGAAGGTCACGTCGAGCATGTGCTCGCAGTTGGTCAATCGCATGTTGTAAAATTACGGTCATTTTGTTACCGGAATTCATGCCTGTATAAAGGGTGTTGATAAACGTTATTTATTCGGTATACTGATCGTGATTTTATTTACGTGGCCAGTAAAACCAGAATCTTTCACATCTTTAAATACGTTGTTTGCTACTTGCGTAGCATCATCTTTACCAACATCGGCCGTTTCATATGCGGAAAATAAAAGTGGTTGTGTTTTATCAATTCTACCTTTGGCTACCTGTTTGCCGTCAACAAAAATCTTGGCAAGACCGCCTTTTCCGTTGCCATTGCCATCATAGGTAAACTCCAGTTTGATCTCAGCATTTGAGCTGCTAATTTTCCTGGAAGATTCAACGGTATAGCTTTTTAAACCAAAATAATTGTAAGTGTAGGCGGGTTTACCGTTGTTCATATACAGAGCCCAGCCACCAAATTTTCCGCCCTGGGCGAGTATTACTCCTCTATCATTTCCTTTTAAACTCACATTAGCAACAATTGTTTTAGATCTTCAATCTAAATCAATTCTGTCTGGAACAAAACTTCTTCGATATTATCAGATCGAATTAAGGTTGAATGCAATTTTTAAAAATGGTTTGACTGAAACTGTTCCGCTAATTACTGTCAAAGAAGATAATACTAAATAAAAAACTACATAGATTTTTCCAGAAAAATTTTTTCACCAAAATTGGGGAAGGGAAAGAGGGGGTTCTATCTATTTCCCTTTGGGTTTGATAGTAAGAACAGCACAAGGTGCGTGTCTGACAACTAACTCTGCAACACTTCCGATGGTAAATCGTTTCCATCCCGTATAACCATGTGTACCGAGGACGATCAGATCAGCATTGAGCTCTTCAGCAACACGAACAATCTCATGACCGGGGTCGCCTTCGGTGAAGATAGTCTCAACTTCTGGATCAAAAGATTCTGCTAGCTCTTTGAGGGCATTTTTTCCTCGTTGTATGGCTTCTTCAAGGCCTTCAACGACCGCGTCAGTCGCCAAGTAATCGTGCGACGGAATACTCCGTGCATTTATATCAAACACGTGCAGAACTTTGAGTTCTGCTTGGTAGTTTGAGCTAATAGCAGGGCATGGGAACTGGCATCTTTAGATATGTCTGAAAAATCGGTAGCTAAGATGATTTTTTTGATAGATGCTTGCATAGTGCTCTCCTTATTGTATTAAGCATACGTGTACGACAAATAAATTTACAAATATTTATTAAATCTTATAACTCACCCAGTTATGCAAATGTTACAGAATTCCAAGGCATAAATCACTCAGTTTATGTAACATATGAACGTCTGTTTTGTGCCATAAACGGCCATTCAGAAAATCAATTTTATTTATTTTAGATTATTCTACTCATACTGGTGAAACCCTGCCGTGGTATGATTTTATTGAATGATAAATGGATACTGAGAAGTTTAAAACTAACGACTGGAGAATACTTTATGAATACCGTAAGACGGCTTCTGCAAGATAGGGTCCAAGAGGTTTCGAGTGTCGAGCCAGACAAAACCGCTCATGATGCCATGGAAATGATGTCGAACAAAAAAATAGGTGCTCTACCGGTACTGGAAGCTGGAAAATTGGTCGGCATCATCTCTGAAAGAGATTATCCGGTAAGGCAAAAGCGCTAGATAAACCTTTGCGGGAAGTTCTAGTAAAAGAAATCATGAGTACCCAAGTGATACAGGTAAGTCCAGATGACACCATCGAGCATTGTTTGGAATTGGTTACCAAGAATCATGTACGCCATTTGCCAGTACTGGAAAATGATCAGATAATCGGTATTATCTCCATTGGTGACTTGTCACATACCTGATCTTCGGTCGGGAAATTCTCATAAAACATTAGGCAAATCTGAATGTCCGTTTTGGGTCGAAAGCAGACGTTCAGATTTGAACTAAAGGCATACTTTTTGTGTAGCTTTAAGGAAATTCATTAACCATATAAAGAATTTATAAATATAAAAGGTATTTAGGCGCGCAGCTTTTGTCTACTTAGTACAGCAGCGGGGAAATCAGTCAACTTGTATTTGCCACTAAGAACTGTAGTAGCTAGAAGTCCCAAAGTCTGACCTTGTAGCAATTTTACGATTTCTTGCCTGATTGGTGCCCACTCCGCATGCATTAGACAAGGTGTTTTGTCGCTACAAACTTTAAATCCTAGCACGCAGTCCTTCGTGAATTCTGAACCTTCGGTAATAAGAACGATCTGCATCAAATTGATTTTCTCACCTCGTTCTCGAAGGCAGAAGCCACCTTGCTTACCTCGAGAAGAATACAGCAAGTTACGCTTGCACAGATCTTGTAGCACCTTGGCGAGATAGGTGGGTGACACTCCTAAGTGTCCTGCGATTGTGCGATTGAGTACCGCCACGCCACGGGGTTGTGTGGCCATAAAAATGAGCGCCTGAATAGCGTATTGGGAAGTACGAGATAGGATCATTGAGGGTTTTGGTTACTCTACATATTAAGAATGTGGATAATGGTGATTCATTTTAGATCAAATCCATTATCTTCGTTTAGACAATACAAGCAGATGTCTGCTTTGCGCCAATAGCTGACATTCAAGCTGGTAGGAATGGCTAGTTTTGTGATTGCGAAACTCAGCAAATTTCATTTATGTAACGTTCAAGATGACATCCTTGACAAGTCACCGATAGAGATCATCCCGATTATCTGATCGCTTTCCATCACCGGCAAATGGCGTACCCGCTTCTCGGTAATCAACGCTAGACAATCCTCGGTGGTGTCTTCGGGACCTACATGCACCACCTGACTAGTCATGGTTTCTTTTACTAGAACATCTCGCAACGTTCTCTCTAGCCTTTTTGCCTTGCCGGGATAATCTCTTTCAGTGATGATGCCAATTAATTTTCCTGCTTCCAGCACCGGTAGCGCGCCTATCTTTTTGGCGGCCATCAATTGCATGGCATCATAAACAGATTTGTCCGATTTGATGCTCAAAACTTCATAGTCCTTGTCTTGCAGTAGTTCTCTTACGGTATTCATGGCATATCCTCCGATTGTTAGTTTTGAACTTTATAGTGCCCGTTTATTTTTCAAACTTGATTTAATCGCTAACTTTTTCCGATACAATGGTTCATCTATTTCCCTTTGCTTGACAGTAAAGACAGGGCAAGGAGCGTGTCTGACGACGAATTCTGCAACACTTCCGAGGGTAAATCGTTTCCATCCCGTATAGCCATGTGTTCCAAGGACGATCAGATCAGCATTGAGTTCTTCTGCAACGCGAATAATCTCATGGCCAGGGTCGCCTTCGGTGAAAATAGACTTAACATCTAGGTCAAAAGATTCTGTTAGTTCTTTAAGGGCATCTTTTCCTCGTTTCCGGGTTTCCTCAATGCTGTCAACGAACCCTTCAAATCCTGTCGTAAGGTAATATTGAGCCGGAATATTCCACACACTTGTATCAAATACGTGCAGAGCTTCGAGTTCTGCTTGGTAGGTTTGAGCCAACTGTAGAGCATGGTAACCGGCCTCTCTAGAAGTGTCCGAAAAGTCAGTGGCTAGAATGATTTTTTTGATGGATGAGCGCACGTTGCGATCCTTATTTATTGTTAGGTATGCCTCCGGAACAAGAGGAAGCACCAGTAACTAGTTATTTTCGTCCAGTGGTTTAAATTCTTCCGTTTTTTCCTGATGTTCGTCGGGAACATGCCAATCAGGCGTGATGGTTTTCCCATAGGTATCAGAGTCAGGGGACTCTATCCTAGGTTTATCACAGGCTGACAAAGTCAGTGCCAGTACCGCCACAATCATAGTAAAGAAAGAATGTCTCATTGTTTAGCCTCCTTTTAATAGATAGATCATTTATAACGCCACAGATAAGAGGCGTCTAAATTTACTGCGTTTTATTTTGCTATAGGTCGGTTTGCTCTAGTCTTTGAGCTTAACGCTGTTATAAAAATCCATCATATCCATGGTGCTGTCGTCGATCCCTTCGATATTTTTTACGTCCTCCACCCTTCTAAAGGCACCTGCCTTCGAGCGATAGTTGATGATGGCCTCGGCTCTGTGCAGCAGTGATGCCTGGAAGTGTTTGAAGCTCCTCCTGGGTAGCAGTGTTGATATTGACAGCGCATTTGCTGCACCGGTATAAAATGAGTAAATTGGGCGATGATGATCATTAATAGCTTTTTCATAGTTTTTCTCCTCGTTAAAAATAAATAATAATGAATATTTTTTAAAGAAATTATAATTAACTGTGTGTTATTAAAATCTATATCCAAGGCCAACCCCAGCGACTAATGGATCAGGATAAAGCTTAGAAACTTGAACGCTACCGAAAGCTTTTACCTTGCTATTGATCCATATTTTCTTTAGATCAGCATTAAGAAAAAAACCTTTGGGTACACAGGCACAGATCTTATTTAAATTCACATCAAAACCAAACTGTACTGCCCCGCCCAAGGAACCAGTTTCTAGGCGCAATGGAGTTATACCAGGGTACATTTATTTTCTCATCAAAAAAGAAGGTGTAGTTCACGCCCCCGCCAATGTAGGGACGAAACCAACTATCTGGAAAAAAATGATATTGCAGTGTGAGAGTAGGCGGCAGGTGCTTGAAGGTGCCAGATTTAAATGGACCAATTGCACTATTTTGAAAATGAAGTTCATGTTTCTGTGGGTAGGTCAGCACCAACTCTGCGGCAATGTGTTTGGTAAAAAAGTAACTGATATCCAATTCAGGGATGAATATGTCCTCGACCTCGATAGCGTCTTTCGGAACACCCAAAGAAGGGATGGGATCAGATCCTTGTGACATTGAAAGATATACCGCCCTGACCCGGACCATCCACTTTTTATCAGCCTCGGTAAATATTTCTTTAAATAGACTAGTCTCCGCCATAGCATTCATAGAAAAAAACGCTGCTGCTAAGGTAATAGTAAGTTTCAATTTATTCATAACTCACTTTTCATTACACAGAAATGATAATAGGATAACTGGATACGCATATCCTATTATTCTATAATAAGTCCCAGATATAGAAAATGTCAATACATTTTTAGAGTATCTAAATAATTTATTGGTGTAATGGAATATTTGGAGAATAAATAATTAATTATAATAATCAGTATCTTATATACTATAAATAATTAGGTATTTTACGCGAAACAAATTGACAACAAAATATCTTATACAATATAATTGGATCCTTAAGTCCCCTTATAGGGTCTACAAGTCCTCCTCAGATTGCCCTCCCTAAATCAAGGAGGCCACTAGGTTTGGCCCTCTAGTGTTGTTAATCGGCGCCCCAGGCTAACTGTTTTTAATCCAAGTGTGCTCTGGAGGGATTCCCCTAAATAATTTCACCACAAATTCCTTAAAGAGCAGCCTTTATCTAACCGCTAGAGAATTTATTCTTCGACCTCCTTCAAATTAAAAGTTTCAATAGGAAGACAGGGCGTATCAAAACCCCGACACTCAATGTCTGCTTTGTGCCAAAAGCAGACATTCAAAATCCAGAGGTACTCGTGTTTAAATATATCCTATTTATCAATATTCGCTACTTCTACTCCGATCAACGTCAAATGCTGTTACTAAACTGCTACGATTTCCCCATGCATTTCTGATATAAGAAACCACTAGCGCGATTTCTTCATCTAGAAATATTTGCTGGAAAGGTGGCATCCCATAGGGTCGTGGATTCCCTTCCGTAGCAGGTGGAAAACCCCCATTCATAACACTAAGTATCGTATTAAGAGGTGAAGCCATGGTAACGCTTCGATTGCCATCTAATGGTGGATAAATACCAGGTATGCCTTTCCCAGAAGGCTTATGACAATCTTCGCAATATTTCTCATATAGCCTACCGCCTTGAGCAAGACGTTTACGTATAGCAGAAGCGTTATTAGTATTATCCTTCCCTATGGATTTAAGATATATGGCGATTGCGCGTATATCTTCTTGTGATAAGTATTGAAGACTCTGCTTAATAACTGTTGCCATGTGACCTGAAGCAACTGCACGTTCCGATATTCCAGTTGAAAGCAGTTCGACAACTTCTTCAATTTTCCAGTCCCCACTGCCTGCTTCTAGGCTAGAGATTAAGGATGGCGCGTACCAGCTCACACCTGTTATCTTCTTACCTATAAGCTTCTCGTCTTGACTAGCCCCGAGCAAATTACGGGAAGAATGACATGCATTGCAATGTCCCAGCCCTTGAGCCAAATAGGCGCCACGATTCCACTCTTTACTTTTGGATCCGTCAGGTTCATATACCCCTTCTTTAAAGTATAGTTTGCGCCAGGAATATAAAAGTGGACTCAAATTATATGGAAAGGATACATCACTAGGTGTGTTTGATTGAGAAAACGGCGACAAAGACTTGAGGTAAGCAAAGATTGCGTCTACATCTTGCCTTGTCACTTTGGTATATTCAGTATAAGGAAAAGCAGGATAAAGTAGTCGGCCATCCCGAGACTTGCCCCAATGAAGAGCTTGCCAAAAATCTTCTTTACTCCAATGACCAATCCCCGTTTCTTTATCTGGGGTTATATTGGGTGTAATGAAAATTCCAAATGACGTATACATTCGTTTCCCTCCAGCGAATGGAGTGCCGCCCTTGGCGGTATGACACCCCATACAATTTCCGGCGCGAGCGAGATAAGCGCCAAGTATTTGCTGCTGTTCAGAAGTAGAGGAAGTGGGTTGTGTAGCGTATGCATCAGCTACTATGGATATTGAAGCAAACAATATTATTAAAACGTATATTATCGAAACGATATGTTTCCGCTTACAGACTATAGGCGTATAAATTAAACCTCTCATTTTTTATAACCATTTCCTAGGCCAATACTTCTGCAGCGATGAGCAAGCTTGGATAAAAGTTCGCTAGAGGGACTTGGCTTTCCAAAGGCAGGCTGAATAGCTAGCCATTTTGCAATAGCAATAGTTTCTTCATCAGTTAGCTGTTTGGCAATTTCCGACATACAATTAGGATCCTGGCCTCGCATGAGTCCTCCATTGCGCCAACTTCCAAACTGAGCAGAGATATAGATATGAGACAAACCCAGCAAGCTTGGAATGAACGGTTCTATGCCCATCAATGCCTCCCCATGGCAAGCGCTACATGCTGGAATATCTCTCTCAGGATCTCCTGAGCGAACAAGACTTACTGCGAGTTTGGTTTCTTCTGGATGTATGCTAATTTGTTCTGGAGGTGGGAATGGTAACTGCAGAGAAGAGAAGTAACGTGCTATTTCCTGCATGTACTCATCCGACATATTTTCAAGCAGAATAGCCATCGGCTGATAATAGCGTAGGCCATCCCTGAAATTGCGTAGCTGATTGAAAAGATACCCCGCTGGTTTGCCCGCTATTCGAGGATAATATGCATCTCGACCCAACCTGTCTTCGTTACCATGACAGATCGTACATGCCTTAACACGTTCTTCCATGGTATCGGGTACTCCAACAGGTGCAGTTTCAGCAGCACTTGCCAAGCCTACAATAAAAAGAAAAATGATAGGAACAAAATAACTCATTCTGATTTTTAATTAGGAAAAACTACAGGAAAAATTGAGATGGAGATCAAAAACTCATTCCTGCTCAATAATTTATCATGAGGAAACGTATCGAGATACAGTAATTAACCTAATATAGAATGGCTCAAAAAATTTATGCAGAAATTGTTTTGTTTGCAACACTTATTATAGTGGCACTGAAAAAATAATGTGTAGTGCAAACGGGTAGGAATATCTTTTCCGGTGATTCTGAACGTCTGCTTTGTGCCAAAAGCAGACGTGTTCGCAGATTTTATTTCTGGAATTTTTTTGCGCCAAAATAGAAAGAGCTTTTTTATGAATAGCGTCGAGGTAGGATTAGGTAGTACCTTTATATATACCCCTCACTTAATCTAATACTAGGTGTACCCCGCCTATTTCCCTTGTTGGAAAAGAACGCATATTTTCTACTTGGTTGAGCGTCTGCTTTGTGCCAAAAGCGGACGCTCAAAACTCAAAGATTCTGCCCTGACCATTTCCAATCAAGGACCTCCGGCATGTCTTCTCCAATACGGGCAATGTACTGTTTGTGAGTAGTTAGTTTATCCCGCATATATTGTTTAAGATAGGCAGCGTGATAGCCGAGTTTTGGCACCCGATCGATGACATCCATCACGAGATGAAACCGATCAATGTCATTGATCACGGCCATATCAAATGGCGTGGTAGTTGTACCTTCTTCTTTGTAACCGCGAACGTGTAAATTCTTGTGGTTAGTACGTCGGTATGCTAGACGATGGATCAGCCAAGGGTAACCGTGAAAGGCGAAAACAATTGGCTTGTCGGTGGTGAACAGAGCATCAAAGTCCTTATCCAGCAAACCATCGGGGTGTTCTTCGTGCGGTTGTAGTGTCATTAAGTCTATCACATTGATGACGCGTATTCGAAGTTCAGGGGTATGTTCATGCAATAACTCGACCGCGGCTAGAGTTTCTATAGTCGGTACGTCGCCAGCGCAGGCCATGACTACATCCGGCTCGCTATCACGATCGTTGCTCGCCCATTCCCAGATCCCGATGCCAGCACTACAGTGTTTGATAGCAGCATCCATGTCCAGCCACTGCGGGGCAGGTTGCTTGCCTGCAACAATCACATTCACTCGGTCGCGGCTGCGCAGGCATTTGTCAGCGACATAAAGCAAAGAATTGGTATCAGGTGGCAGGTAGACCCGCACGATGTCGGCCTTCTTGTTAACCACATGATCGATGAAACCTGGGTCCTGATGGGAAAACCCGTTGTGATCCTGGCGCCAGACATGCGAAGTCAGCAAAATATTTAGCGAAGCAACCGGTCGACGCCACGGGATCTCCTTACTCACCTTCAGCCACTTGGCATGCTGGTTGAACATCGAATCAATGATATGAATAAAAGCTTCATAACATGAAAAAAAACCGTGACGCCCAGTCAGCACATACCCCTCGAGCCACCCTTGGCAGGTATGCTCTGAGAGAATCTCCATAACCCGACCATCTGGTGCAAGATGATCATCATAGTCATAGGTCTCAGCCATCCAACTGCGATTGGTCACTTCCAGCAACGCACCTAGACGATTAGAAACAGTTTCGTCCGGCCCCATGACGCGGAAGTTCCGGTGCGACGCGTTTAGTTGCATGACATCTCGCAGGTAATCTCCCAATTTGCGAGTTGGCTCACCGAGCACACTACCTGGATGTGGAACGGCAAGTGCGTAATCCGTATAGACCGGTAATTTGAGATCGCGAAGCAACTGTCCGCCGTTACTGTGCGAATTCGCACCCATGCGTTGTTCACCCCGTGGAGCCAGTTCCGCTAGTTCCGGTTGCAGAGCACCATTATCATCAAACAATTTTTCCGGCTGGTAACTTTTCATCCAGCGCTCCAGCTCCTTGATGTGCGACGGCTTAGTCGAAAGTTCGGCAAAAGGTACCTGGTGCGAACGCCAGTATCCCTCCAGTTTGAGCCCATCGAGTTCTTTGGGACAGGTCCAACCCTTGGGTGTACGCAAAATGATCATAGGCCAGCGTGGTCGTGTAAAAGCTGATCCGCTACGTGCTTCTGTCTGGATGATTTTGATGTCATCTAGGGCTTTATCCAGCGTAGCCGCCATAATTTGATGCACAAGCATTGGATCATCACCCTCAACTAAATAAGGTTGGTACCCGTAGCCAACAAATAGTTTGTTTAATTCATCTTTGCTGATACGCGCTAACACGGTAGGATTGGCAATCTTGTAACCGTTCAGATGTAGGATTGGTAATACTGCACCATCATCTCGTGGATTGAGAAACTTGTTGGAGTGCCAGGCAGCGGCTAACGGTCCGGTTTCTGCTTCGCCGTCACCGACTACGCATGCGACAATAAGATCCGGATTGTCGAAGGCCGCACCATAAGCATGGCTAAGTGAATAGCCGAGTTCACCACCCTCATGTATTGAACCCGGTGTTTCCGGCGCAGTGTGACTGGGAATACCACCAGGAAAAGAAAACTGGCGAAACAGTTTTCTCATGCCGTTCAAGTCTTGCGTAATGTTTGGATACAGTTCCGTATAGGTGCCTTCCAGATAGGTGTTCGCGACAATGCCTGGCGCACCGTGACCGGGGCCGGTAACATAAAGGATACTCAGATCCCGCTGTTTAATTGCCCGGTTCAAATGTACGTAGATCATATTTAGTCCTGGCGCTGTACCCCAATGTCCCAGCATGCGCGGTTTGATGTGCTCTAGAGTCAGGGGTTCTTGCAGTAATGGATTATCCAGTAAATAGATCTGACCGATTGATAAGTAATTCGCGGCATTCCAATAAGCATGGATTCGGTCCAGTTCGTCGATTGATAGAGGTGCGCCCTCAACGGTAGATGCAGTTGTAATTTCACTCACGGTCCGCCTCCTTTTATACTGAAATAGTGATTAGGTTTTACCCAATTTAGCTCAGACCCCAACTACTGTCTCCAGCGTGTGTTGTGCAATCATTTGTTCCTCGTCTGTTGGAATCACCCACACTGAAACTTTGCTGCTATCAGTGCTGATCTGTAATGCATTTTCCTGATTGGCCGGTTCACTAATCTTAACCCCAAGCCAGGCAGAATCTCTACATATCCTTGCACGCACCGTTGCCGCGTGTTCACCAATCCCACCCGAGAACACTACCGCATCAAGACCGCCCAGTGCAGCAGTCAGTGAGCCTAGTTCGCAGCTGATACGATAACAAAAGAAATCTACAGCTTCGGCAGCATTAGGAGTGGAACTGGATAACAAGGTGCGCATATCACCACTGATTCCTGATAAACCTAACAGCCCGGAATGGTGATGAAGGAGATCCGATATTGCATTTGCTGTCATGCCGCGTTCTAATAAATAGAGCACAACGGCTGGATCAATCGATCCACTACGTGTTCCCATGGGTAAACCATCTAGAGGTGTAAAACTCATTGTGGTCGCCACACTTTTTCTGTCTTGTAATGCACACATACTGACTCCATGACCAAGGTGGGCAATCACCACTTTGCCATTTGCAGTTTCACCTAGGTATGTTGGCAATACGCTCGCTATGTATTCATACGACAAACCATGAAACCCATAACGTCGTATACCCTGATCTACTAACGATTGAGGTAGCGCAAATTGCTTTTCTCGTTTAGGCATACTTGTATGGAAGACTGTATCGAAACACGCCACCTGCGGCATGTGGGGTCGCTGTGCCATCAACACTTCTATGGCTTCCAAGGAATGGGGTTGGTGTAACGGTGCCAGCACTATGAGTTTTTTTAACTGATTAGTACATCGTGATCTATACGTACTGCCTTAGAAAATGTAGTGCCGCCATGTACCACACGGTGGCCAGCAGCTACAAATTCCAAACCAGGTGCTTCCTGTTCCAACCAGTTTAGGATGTACTGCAGTGCTTGCGAGTGGTTTTTGGCATTCAGAGAATTCTTTGTGACTTTGCCATGGTTCCGTTGCTCCGTTTTCACGGCAAAACTGGATTGTTCGCCGATACCGTCTACAGCTCCACTATAGAGCCGACACAATTCATTATCAGCAACGCACGAAAATACTGCGAACTTAATGCTGGATGAGCCAGCATTGATTACTAGTATTGTGCCATTCATCAGTACACCCTGGTCATAGATCGACAATTAGAATATTGGGATCTCAGCTAATTCGTTGACGTAGGTTTTCAAGTAATACTTGATAAGCTGCGCTAAATTTTTGCACACCTTCTTTTTCTAGTTGTTCGGCAATGGCATAAAGATCAAGCCCCAAATCAGCTATCCCTGCAAGGGTGTTACGTGCTGTATCAATATTTTTCTCAAGACGAACAGCGGGATCACCAAAATTACGATAGGTGGTCAGTAGATCCAATGGCAGAGTATTAATCGTGTCTGCACCGATTAAAGCCTCTACATATTTTGTATTACTGTAGGCAGGATCTTTGGCGGACGTAGATGCCCACAACAGTCGTTGCGGTCTTGCTCCAGCTGCAGCAAATCGTTGCCAACGTTCGCCAGAATAAAAACGCTTGTATTTCTGATAAGCTAGCCGCGCTGATGCGATCGCAGTCTCACCACGCAATTTTTTGATATTCTGTTGTGTCAATTTCGTTGCTATGGCATCTAGTTTGCTATCCACTAGCTTATCAATACGGCTTAGAAAAAAACTAGCAACAGACGCCATACATGATAATGATTTTCCCTGCGCCATGCGTGTTTCCAGACCTTCTAGATAAGCCTGTGCTACCTCCTGGTAACGTTGTAGGCTAAACAATAATGTCGCATTGACATTGATGCCGTTAGCGATCAATTGTTGTATTGCGATCACACCTTCGGGTGTTGCTGGTACCTTGACCAGTGTATTGGGCCGATTGAGAGCTTGCCAAAGCCGAGAGGCTTCTTGGACTGTGGCTTCGTGTCATAAGCGAGTAGCGGGGATACTTCAAAACTGACAAATCCGTCACGGCCTTGAGTTTTCTCATAAAGTGGGCGCAATAAATCAGCTGCCTGTTGCAGATCCTCGATTGCTAGATGCTCATAAAGTGCATTAGCATCGGCACCCCGCATCTTTTGAATTGCCGTATCGTAATCTTGGTGCTCGACTATGGCTTTCTCAAGAATAGAAGGATTAGACGTTACACCACAGACACCATCCTTATCGATCAAGCGCTGAAAATCACCACTAGTCAACAAAGTGCGTTGAATATAGTCTAACCAGATACTTTGCCCTAGACTCTTTATGGTCAACAGTGGACTGGTTTTCATGTTTGTTCCTGAATCATAATGGGAACAGGTGCCTTCAACTTATTTCTTGCTTCTGCGCCTGCTTACCGGACATAGATATGATAGGTCAGTTTTAAACATTGCTCTACTTGCTATGCTGAATAAGCTCTTCAACAAGCTAAACTGGCAGCTCCCATAGCGACCGAAAGGTCTGCATTGTTTCCCATTGTTTCCAAAAGTTAACCCTGATGCAGTCTGTCAGATTAAATCTGAATTACATCTTCATTACAATTTCTACAGTATGCGCTAAAAATTTTCACTTTATTATTTTGTCTTCAAAGCATCATTTTCAGCATACACTAAAGATACTGCAGTCCTCACAAGCTCATCAGGAATATCATATATACGGAATACGCTAAAATGCGCGCCTCATTTAAACATTGATCGCTAGTTTTAGGTTAGCGCTTACTCTTCACTGAACGTCCGCTTTGGCTCGAAAACAGACATTCGAAGATTTTCTTTCTGGAAAAAATTTTTTGCGCTGAAATGGAAAGGGCATTTTTACAAATAGTGTCAAGGTAGGTTTAGGTAGTACCTCCGCTACAGAGGATGGAGTTTTTCCAGACTAGGTATACCCCGCCTATTTCCCCTTGTTGGAAAAAACGTATGTTCCTCTACTCGGCCGGATGTCTGCTTTGTGCCAAAAGCGGACGCTCAGGTCGCGATTGATCATTCGTTGTTTACCGTGGCTGTTGGTGGCTAAACAATTAAAACTGTATTACGTTCACACAAAGCCAGCAAGGAGACCTATTCCAATCAACAGCATCGCAGCCGCAACCGTGACCCGAACAGCTTTTAGCGTGACTCTTTGAAGAAATCGTTTGCCAACAAACGCGCCAGCGAATGCACAAATCGTTCCTACGATGATCGGGATGATAAGTTCCTGAGACTTTGTGAGATGAACAGATAGAAATCCTGTTCCGTAAACCGTTAAGCGAATAGCGTCTACAAGGACTGCCGAAACTACACCAGTAGCCACGAAAACGTTCTTCGACAAACCGGCCTTGAGCAGGAAAGCCGAACGCAGTGCGCCTTGGTTCCCAGATAATCCTCCAAAGAACCCAGACAAGGCTCCTCCCAGTGGTAACCATCGTGGTGGCAAAGCCAGTTCCTGAAATCGAGGAGAAAGCTCGAGTAACGAGAATAATACGATCAGGGTACCAATCACCGCCTTGACGACTGTAATTTCAAACATTGATCCACCGAGCGCATAGCTGCCAAGCATGGGCATTCGTTCGAACATGTTGAGTAGTACTGCGCCGACCAGCGCAGCCAGTGCGGCAGGAATGCTGAAACGGGCTACTATTTGCCAATTTGCCTGTTTCGCCATCAACCAGAACTTGAAGATGTTGTTCGCGAAATGCACCATTGCTGTTGCCGCAATGGCCAACGAGACCGGGAAAAACAGCGCAAATACCGGCATTAAGACTGTTCCAAGGCCAAAACCTGAAAATAAGGTTAACCCCGAAGCCAAGAATGCAACAAGTCCAATCAAGACGAGTTCCATGATGATTCTTTACCTCAATACTTGGATAGGGGTTGAGTATAAACTCTCTTTTGGGCATTACAGAGTTGAACGTCTACTTTGTGCCAAAAAAGACATTAATTATTTTTATCCTGGGTAATGGTGTTTACCAATGCTGACTCGCTTCGCCTGTAATCTTTTCTCACCTACTTTTTCAAGGAACTGTACTTCACTACCAACTTCCAATTTCTCAAAACTAGGGTGTACCACATTCGCACGACTGAAATAGAATTCCTGGCCATCCGGTGTTTCGATGAAACCAAAACCTTCCGGCTCTATTTTGGTCACATGTCCATGTAGAATATTTTCATGGAATTTGATATCGCCTCGCCGACGTCGTTCATAATCTTCCAACTGGCGCTTCGCAGCATCAAATGTATCCCGTAGCACCACATAGATATCCTCATGCGCTCCACGATTGATCACCAATTCCTTGTCAGGCACGGTGATATTAAGCTGGACTTTGAAGAGTTTCCCCTGATGCTTGTGTTTTCCCGCAATTTCTACTGTGACCTTGCAGCCGATCATGTGGGAACAGAACAACTCAAGTTTTTCCATCTTCTCTCTGATGTGTGTTTCTACCGTATCAGAGTGTGGCATACCATGAAAAATGATTTGGAGTGGGCGTTGCATATAATAAATCCCCTAGACTAAATTCTTATTTGAGCTTCTTTCTTCTTTTCGCTCTGAGAAATTCTGGCTAGTTCTGACATCTCCTCAGCGAGTATGCCAAAAATGAATAAGTGTAGTTTTAGTAGCAAAAAACTTAATGTGTCTTTTTATTAGATACAGCTACTGCTCCTATCTCGCGCATCGAATTTAGCCAAGCAGGGTATTGCTCAGTCGTTATGCCGGAAAATTGTGCAAACTCCGCAGCATCTATCCAATCCACATCACCATTCTTGTCCTTGGTTATAACAAGAATCCGCCCCTTATCTATCGGGGTTAAAGAAGAAGTAAGTAAATTTACCATACTTACAATATATGGGTGTTCATTATAAACTCAAGAGAATTTGCAAATCAGAACAAATCAGAACAAATCTTGTATGTTTCTCAGGAATCTACAGCAATAAAATGTCACTGTAATTTTGCGGTTCTTATTTATAGAGAAAAGACAATCCCTTGGCAGAAGACTACCAAGGGATTAATTAAAAATAATTATCTGTGACGGCTTGCTTCTTGCCAAACCAGGCGGACAAGTGGCGCGGCAGCCTCCGGAGACTCCACTAAATTGGGACTATGTCGGTGTCGTTCATAGAACACGTTGAGCCCAAACCACTCGTCCATTTCTAATCAAGCAAAAACCTATGCCCCAAAATGTAAGATCTTGGTGCCTCTATTATTGAGCCATAAATAGGAGTCCCCTCCTAATGCAGAGAAAACTATCTGATCAGAACCTTTATTTACGGTTACGCTTATTTCATCCAGCTCCCAACGACCGTCTGGGTTTGTTGGCTCAAAACGTACGTAGAGTGGATACTTTGACAGAGTTTCGGTAACCATCTGATATGGCGAGCGTGGATCATTGTCGTCGGGGAACACCCCAATATTTGTTCCCTCACCTAATATAAACTCTTCCGTTTCTCCTGCTCGAAAATCTTTGTTCCCAAATATAGCCAGATGAAACTCTCGGCCCCCGAT
>PVMK01189197.1_pt2 | contig 20943 bp, 18 predicted proteins | sample 1853481 | NCBI WGS metagenome assembly PVMK01 (sample SAMN08533507, study PRJNA380276) | Marine sediment metagenome, whole genome shotgun sequencing project.
GAGCCAAGTCGAAGGGCAAATCACAATGACCGAAATTCAAAATCCCAAACAATTGGTTTTTGATCTTATTTAATATTGCCATTCCAAAATGAAAAACTTTCGAGACAGGGAACTATGATGCCACGTCCTGCAGTTCCGTGGGCAACTCACAGGTCTCGGAAGCCTTACGGGTCTCGACATAATGGGCCGCCGCCAGAGCAGCGGTGCAGCCGTCGGCTGCAGATAAAACAATTTGCCTGGCATATTTTTCCCGCAGATCGCCAATGACGTAAATACCGGGAAAATTGGTTTCGCACTTGTTATCAGTGACCACGTACCCGTTGGCATTCATGTTCGTGCCGGCCGGAACCAGTTTGTTGTTGGGATCAAATCCGATGAAAATAAAAACGCCGTCAGCGGCAAGCTCGCGTTGGGCACCGGTCTGGGTGTCCTTGAGATCCACTGCACAAACACCACTGTCATCAGCATTGATGGCGGTGGGCACCGAATTCCAGAGAATCTCAATATCGCACTCGGCCTTGACGCGCTGCTGCAGCATTGCACCCGCCCTCAGGGCATCCCGTCTGTGGACGATATAAACCTGCTTTGCCAGTTTGGCCAGGTAGAGGGACTCTTCAGCTGCAGTGTCGCCGCCGCCGATCACCACGACGGTTTTATCGCGAAAGAAAAATCCGTCACATACCGCACAGTAAGAGACTCCTTTGCCATACAACTCTTCTTCCCCGGGGATACCAAGTTTTGCGTGGATTTCCGCCGGTTGCCAGAATGATCGCGTGGGATCGCAGAACGCTGCCGTCGGAGAATTGAACCGTGTGGAAATCCAGACCCGGTTCTAATCCCACCACTTCGTCCGAACGAATTTCCAGACCGTAGGACTGGGCGTGCAGTGAAAATTTCATGGCCAGTTCAGCACCGCCGATATGCTCATCCCCGGGCCAGTTTTCCACAGAATCGGAGTTGTTCACCTGGCCGCCGGGTGCACCCATTTCAATGAGAATCGTTTTTAAAGCCGCACGCATTGCGTAAACGCCGGCTGACAGGCCACCGGGACCGCCCCCGACAATAATTAAATCATACATTTCAGATTCCGACATACTTTGCCTCCTTTTCTCAGTATAATAAGATGCTTTAATATAATGACCGAAACTGGGGTAAACAAGCCTACAGTGCAAAATAAGTTCGAACTTTTTCGATCTGTGCAGTGGAGACGATTTATTAGATAGGTCATTGAAATAAAATTGTCTTTGTAGTACCCAGGATAAAAAAACTCAGTTGAGATGGGGTGTAAATAACGGTCGTTGGTAACCGGCAGTCATTCCCTCTTTGTCAAAGGAGGAGGTTAATTACCTGGAGTATTGGAGTGATGGATTGATGAATGGTTGATATAGGTAAAAGAGTAAAAATCAGATCTATTTCCGCTTTTACGCCCAACACTCCATTACTCCAATACTCTCTCCGAGCCGTAGGCTATATGAGCCCTCTACGAGCCGGAGGCCAGCACTCCTACACTTTATATGTCGACATACCACTAATTGCCACATATATTCAATAACCAACGGTCTTGATTCACGCCCGTCGAGAGATGGTGTTGGATATCAATTGCTGGTTAGTGGTTCTTTATTTCATTTCGTGTTTTGTAGAAAGCCATAAGGTGGACAAATGTTTTCACTGGAATCGTTTTATAAAGAGTACGAAACCGAAACCACCGAAGTGGTGGTGAACGGGCGTAAATTCCAAATACTGCAACCGAAATTTCTGGATGGATTTATCAACACCCATGATGTTTTCCAGGAATTTCCCTTGTGGGCCAAAATCTGGCAAGCCTCATGGGTTCTGGCCGACTATCTCGCCGGAATGCCGGTGAAAGCGAAAAAGAAGTTCCTGGAGCTTGGTGCCGGGATCGGATTGGTGAGCATCGCCGCAGCCGCCTTTGGTCATCGCATTACGATGTCCGAACACAACCACGATGCCCTCCAGTTTGCCCGTGCCAATGCCCTGATCAATGAGTGCCCTCGGCTGCCCATCGTCGATTTGGACTGGAATCGTCCGCAGTCGCCAGGTCGATTCGACTGTATTGTCGCATCCGAGGTGACCTATAAGAAGGAAGATTGTCAACTCCTGGTGAAACTTCTTAAAGCCTGTCTAAAACCCGATGGTCAAGTGATTCTGGCCGGGGAAATGAGAAAATCCAGCATGGATTTCTATAAAGAACTGGAAAACAGGTTTAACATCAGTGTGCAAAAGAAAATTTTGCGATCCGACACCGAGGAAGTCAATATTTATCTTTTCCGGATGACCCTGAAAGGGTAAGCGACAGCATTTCGGTGTCTGACTCCTTATATGAAACTTCATGGAATGACGAATGAAGATTGACGATTGACGAATTGTGGATGTCGCTTCGCTCTGCTCTTTTTTTAACAAATGAAATAGAAAGAATTCCTTAATTCGACATTCGTCAATCGACATTCGACATTTGTCGGGCTACAGTTTCTTTTCCGATCAGACTGGCCGTTTTTCAGGCCAGAGGCGGCGCTCATATGAAACTTCATGAAATCCAATGTCTTTTCGTTAAGTTCCACACGCGGTCACAGAGCACAGATGACAGAGAGGTCAGATGAGCCGCCTTAGCTCTTTAAGCAAGAGCGTGACGGTTACTGCGCCTCGTCGTCATTCCCCTGCTCGTCCTCGTCGTCGTCCTCGGCACTCTTCCCTATTAATTTCGGATTCACACGGTTAGGCAGCAGCATATTTTTTACCTTAATTTTCAATTTAAATTTACCGGGTGAAATTTTTATCGGAAAATTGCTGCTTCTTTTTCAAGAATGTAGTAAAATTACCGATATAGGGTGTAATGGTCTATCGCCTGGGTAATTAAAACCCAACCCGGCAAAGCCGGAATTGACGATTTACGATTTAAGATTGAAGATTTGTGGTATCGCTTCGCTCTGTCTTTTCTATTAAAAGCGATAGAACTGCTTAAATATTCAATCTGGCTATGGCATAAATCATGTACAAACATGATGTGATTTCAATAAATAGGTACTAAACTGAGCGGTTCCAGGTTCGGGGTTCAAGGGTTACAACAGATAGATACTGCTCGTAATATTAATAAAAATCTGGAATACAAGTCATATCCCATTGAGTGAAGCGGATTTATAACACGATGAAGACACGATCCCTTTGATACGAGCTGTCTGGTTTTTTTGAACCCGGAACGGTGAACCCTGAACCAATCAACCTAGGTCAAAACATAAAACTGTCACAAAGGAAATTCGGTGTTGCCAACTAAGGATAGCAATATATCACATGATAACAGTAAGATATGGATTATTTCCGAAGGGCGGCATTCGGATGTCAACCTCAAAGGAGTGGTTGACGGCAATGCGGCCGGGCCTTACAAAGAATATAAAATTTCGGATATCGGCCACTATCTGCTGAATCCGCATTCAATTGAGATTAAAAAAAGGCTGATCGGCGGTGAAATCCATTACAAGCAGGGTGTTTTAAAAAAAATCGGAAAATCGTTTCGCAAGCTCCTGCCTAATGGCTCAAGACGTCAGAAAAAGGATTCGCTGATATCGCCGGAATTGATTATTTCGCCCTATAAATTGCGAATACCTCCCATGAAAGATCCCGATCTTGAGGCACATTTAAATCAATTTTATGGTCTGCTTAGACCTTATGATTCCGTTCCAAAAAAACTGGCTCTGCTGGATCCGCATAAAATAATTGAAATTGTTGGAATCTGCGAAGATGTCGGCGGAAATTATTCCTATTTGAAATTGAAAGGCAGCATCGAGGAAAAAATAAAATACCTTGAAAACTCTTTTTCCAAAGACGTCGGTGTCATTCTAAACAGAGCATATATTGCCGACGGTTTGTATGAGCTGAGAGGGTATGATTTTGAGTCTTATACACCCGAAAGATCGTACCGGCTTATTTCTTACAGCAAGGATGGCGATCCAACGGCATGTGTTCTGACGGATGGTAATAAAATTGATTTTTATTTGAACGATTATAATCTCATCAAAAACATGCACTTGCTTGAGCAATCACTGAGGGCAAGTCCCAGTATAAACAAAGCATTCAGCCGTTGTGTCAAAGGACAGGCAACACCGATCAAATTATTTTTTAATAAAAAATTGGAAATCGATTATGCCAAAACTGCGCTTCCCGCCATATACCAGAATGTATTTAAAACTCTCGATGTGGGACTGAGTCAAAGGAACCTGATTAAGCCGATTTTGAACTACCTGCAGGTCGGCGTATCACTGAACTATATCCTTCCGGAAGAGGGCCAGGAAGATCGGATGTATACACACATTTCTGTTTTGCATGATTTTAGAGCGCTGGAGCCGTTGCGAAAAAATCTACCGCAGGTGTATTCCGCTCTGCTAAAGCAAGCGTTTATCACGGAGACGGGCAGGTATTATCTGCTGGATTCCATCAATGGGTATAGCAATGAATAGTGATTACAAAGAAAATGACTACCTGTGGATTAAGGAACTGCTCGATTATCCCGTAACTTTGGAAAAACGGCTCGGCGGGTTTTCTGATACATCGCAAATTCAGCTTCCCGACGATCCCATCGACTGTGTCATTTTCCAGGACCGTGCCAAAAGGGCCATCAGAAAAATTGCCCAGAACAAAGGACACATTCTCATGGTGGGGCGGCCCGGCACCGGAAAATCCATGCTGGCAAAAATGTTTAAAGAGGTTCTGTCAAAATCCATTGGCGATTATCTCAGGCCCCAGGAGATGATTGTGGCTTATCCGGGCAAAGACCGTAACCATATCCGGGTCGCCTATGAAAAGCCCGCTAAAATGGATAAAATTATTTCCGATTGCAATTCAGCCATCGAAATTGCCCGCAGCAGCATGGATGAATTCAGTCTTTCCGATCAGATCCAATCGGCCAGAAAAGTTAAAATCGGTCTGATCCTGGCCACATGTCTGGGTGCAGCCGGTGGTTTTTTTTTCCCGCCGGCATTTATTGCCGCCGGACTGACCGGTATGGGATCCATTTTCATGTACATGCAGGAAAACAATCATCGGGTCCAGGAAAAAATTCAACGTGAGACCAATCCCGGCACCAAAAACGATGTCAAAACCCTGCAGGATATGATCCCCGAAGTTTTATACGATCCGCGCAAAGATAAAGACCTCATGGCCCGAATCTCCGAGCCGAGTGCCAGAAACATGAAAGGCGGATTCCGGCATGATCCCTATCAATCGGGAAACCTCCAGACACCTTCCCACATGCGGGCCTATCTGGGCGCCCATGCGAAATCTCCGATCATTTATATCGATGAGTTAAAGACCCTGGTTAAAGTCGGTTACATGGCGGATCTGCTGGAGATTATGCAAAACAGGCAGTACCTCCTCGAAGGCGGCCGCAGCACCGGCAGTGGAGCGGCCGATCGATCCGAGAATCATCTAAAGGCCGACAACATCATCGTGGCGTGTTGTAACCACGACACCCTGGCTTATTTGCAGGAAGAAGGGGACGGCGCTTTTTTAAGCAGAATTGAAGATAAAGGCGAGATCATCCAGATGGAAAGCGCAGTGCCCGAGACCGACGAAAACGTCAAACAGGTCGCCCAGTATGTTAAACAGGAGATAAAAAATCTGGCAGGAGAATTCAAAGAGACCTGGGGGGAAATAATCGAAAAAGAGGGCTACGAAAGTGTCAGGAAAAGAAGCGAGCATATTTACGGCAGAGCGCTTCCGGCGGACTTTAAGCTGACCGTGCGCGAGTTTTCAAAAGCCGCTGTGTTGGAAATTGCCAAGGAACTGCGCTGTCGTGCCTCGGACGGGAAATTAAGCAGCATATTGCGGCCTATCAACGGAATCATTAAATCGGCCGAGTTTGAGGCTGTTATGGAGAACGCACCGCTGGTTGAACCGCACCATGTCCACCGGGCTCTGGAGGAGCACTTGAGTCTGGAAGGGGGGCTTTCCAAAGAAATCGGCGAACACAAAAAATATCTAAAAAAATATATCAGCTCCATGACAAATTCCATCGGTTACGTGGTCGGTCTTGCCGTCATTCAAGCAAAATCAAGCGGACAGATGTACGGTCAGCCACTGCCGATTCATTGCCAAATCAATGTGGGCAACGCCGATAATGTGGTGGCGCCCGGCAAGATCGGCGATATTGCCAAGGCCGCCGCGCAAAACGTCAGGGCCTCCATAAAAAAAGTGTTGGAAAATATCGGCGCTCCTTATGTGGGCCATGAAATGTATGTGGAATACATCCAGGCTCACGGAGGCGTGGAGGGAGACAGTGCTTCGGTGGCCATTGACATCGCGCTGGTATCGGATTACATCAAACAGCCGGTGAATCAGCGTTACGGTGTGACCGGCTCACTGACCGGGGATATTATCCTGGCCGTCGGCGGGGTGACCGAAAAAATTCGATCGATCATGGACCAGGACCTGGGCATGGAGGGAGCCTGCATACCGTGGCTGAACAAATACGACGTCGAACCGCTGCTGATCAACACGGAAAATGAATATATTCAAAAAGATGGAATCCCGGGCATCCGAATTTTTCGTATGAGCGATAAAAAGGACCCGTTTGATATTTATTTTTGCAGAACCAAATACAATGCCTACAAGATCTTGATGGGATTGGAAAGAGAAGAGATTCAGAACAAAATGGTCGAGAGAAGCAAAGAGACTCTGGCGTTTATGCAGAATTTAAAAGGAAATTAACGCAGCCTGGAGAGCCTCGGAAATTAATTGTCTTTTTTTCAAGTCATCCCGCAAACCCCGGGTGATTTCCAGCTGCACCCCTTTTTTATTTGCACCACGATTGCAAATATTATCAGGATTTAAGCCTTTAAATCTCCCATGCCCCTTTGGAACAATGATTCCCCTGGATACCAACTCATCCGCAATGAACTCTTTCAGCATTTTATCCAGCCCCCCCAGATAAACAAATCTTTCCATTGACATATTGAGGATAAGCCCTTGGAAAATTCAAAAAAGAGATTATAGTATACCTACCGGTAGGTATATCAGCAATTAACAATACAAAGAATTCAGGTTCAGATGATACGCCTTTAATGAAATCATGGAATGCCGGGAGAATGGGTCCCAGATCAATGAAATGTCAATGATCATATTTTCAGCGGCGATGGATTTACGAAAATAAACCTTTTTTGTCCTTAACCCCCTGGCCCAGACCTGACTTTATGTTGCTCAATTATTCAGATTCATATTTGAGAACCTGACACGGACCGAAATATGATCCTATCAGTCGCACTCTCCGAGGCGTAGGCTGGAAGCGTAAGCTACGAGCCGGAGGCCAGGGCAGGCTGAACGTTGAACCCTGAACCTGTGAACGGTTCCCCTTTTTTAAAAAAATATGTCCTTTATGAAAAATAAAATCAAGATCAAATCACCGGGATCAGGGACCCGGGAAAGGCTATTGGAAACCGCCTCTCACTTGTTTGCCGAAAAGGGCTATGCTTCCACTTCTGTCCGGGAAATTGTTGCCCGGGCCGGTGTCAGCAAACCGGTGTTGTACTATTATTTTCAAAGCAAAGAGGGGCTGTATTACGCCATTTTAAAGTGGGGGGCGGAGGTTCAGCAGAAAATCATAGATGACGTATTTGAAGTGTCGGGAACGGTGCAGGATCGGATCATCTTTCTTTATCGACGAATATACAAGGAGATTCAGGAGTACCAGGGTCTGTATACAATGATTCATGGTCTCCTTTACGGCCCCCCCCCAGGGTGCCCCGGGATATGATTTCCCAGGTTACCACCGTCAGATGTTCGACGCTGTTAAACGGATATGTTTCGAGGGCCTGTCATCGGGAGAAATCAAAAAAGCCAATGCGGATGAGGTTGCGTTTCTGGTGCTCAGCCTGATTGATTTCAGTTTGAACCTGGAAAAGATTCAGCCTGAACTGGCGGACCCGCAACGCCCCGAACGACTACTGCGGCTTGCCTTTCAGGGCTTAAGCCGGGGAAAGAAGAGCTAAATGAAAGCAGCCAGGACTTTTTATGCTATAGTACCGGTCATGCTGATTGCGCTGCTGGCAGTCTTTGTGATGACCGGCTGCAAAGATCAGGAAAATATGGCCATTGCCGAAAGCAACTCCCGTGAGATTGCTGCGATTCCGGTTTCTATAGCAGTTGTGGAGCCGGTATCCATACGGGATGTCATTTTTCTGCCCGGTGAAACCGAGGCCTATGAAGATGTCAAGGTGGCTGCCAGTGCCGCCGGCCGCGTGGAGTGGATCGGGCCCCGCGAAGGTCAAACCGTGCAGAAGGGTGCGCTGCTGGCCAAAATAGATGTCTCCGTCCATAAAGCGGCCCTGGAACACGCCAAAGCGGCGTATAAACTGGCTGGCGATTTATGCGAGAGACGCCGGCGGCTTTATGCCAATAAAATTATCGCCCGGGAGGAACTCGATCAAAGCGAGACCCAGCTCAAACTGGCGTTGACCGATCTTGAGCAAATCAAAGTCAGGTACAATCATGGGTTTCCGAAATCCCCGATTACCGGAATCATCAACCATCTCTATGTGGATGTGGGAGAATATGCGGATATCGGTAAGCCGATTGCAGACATTGTCAACATTGACAGAATAAAGATCAACGTACGGGTGCCCGAGCTCGATGTCCGCTATGTGAAAAAGGGCCAAAAGACACCGATTACAATTGATGCCTTTGCGGAGCGCCCTTTAATTGGAACCGTTGATTTTGTTTCTTTTAAAGCAGATCCGGCCACCAAAACCTTCCTGGTGCGATCGGTCATCGATAATCCCGCACATGATATCCGGCCGGGTATGATCGGCCGGGTAGCCTTTGTCCGCCGGATCATTCCCGATGCGATTGCGGTGCCCCTGTTTGCCATCGTCGACAAAGGCGGGGAACGGATTGTATTTTTAGAAAAAGACGGCATTGCCGAATCGCGCACCATATCCATCGGCGTTATTAAAGGCGACCGGGTGCAGGTCACCAGCGGTCTTAACGTCGGCGATCACCTGATTGTCAAGGGGCATACTGAAGTTGAAGACGGCATGAAGGTGACGGCTAAATGATTGTAAATCAGGTGGCTCTTAAACGGCAGGTAACGGTACTTGCGCTGCTGGTCATCATTGTCATTGCCGGTATTTATTGTTATGCCACCCTGCCCCGGGAATCCTTTCCGGACATTACCATCCCCTATGTATTTGTCACCACCACTTACGAAGGAGTGGCTCCCGAGGACATGGAGCAGCTGATCACCATTCCCATCGAACGTAAACTCAAGGGCATCGATAATGTCGAGGAAATCCGCTCCACCTCGGCGGAGGGCATTTCTACGGTGGCCATCAAGTTTCTGCCCAAGATAGACCTGGATGACGCCGTGCAGAAAGTCAGGGACAAGGTGGATCAGGCCAAAAACGATTTGCCGGCCGATCTACCCGATGATCCGACCATTGCGGAAGTCAACTTCTCAGATATGCCGGTCATCCGGGTGGTTTTGTCGGGACCTTTCAGCCTGCGCCGGCTGCAAAATCTGGCCGAGGATTTGCAGGATCAGATTGAATCCATCACCGGTGTACTGGAAGCCCGCATCAGCGGCGGTCTGGAACGGGAAATCCATGTGGAATTCGACCTGAATCGGGTGGCTGCCTACAATGTGCCGTTTTCCAGTATCATCAATTCCGTGACGCGCAGCAATGTAAACATGCCCGGCGGCAGTATGGACATCGGAGAAGCCAAGTACCTGGTACGGGTCCCGGAGGACTTCAAGCACCCGTCGGAAATTTTTTCCATCGTGGCCTTTGTGCGAGACGGCATGCCGATATATCTGCGCGACATTGCCAACATCCGGGATTCTTTCAAAGATCCATTGACCCGCAGCCGGATCAACCGGGAAAAGAGTGTAACGATAGCCGTATCAAAGCGCAGCGGCGAAAACATCGTGCGGGTGACCGATGAAGTCAAACGCATTGTTAAAGACATGCGTCCCCAGCTGCCCCAAACCCTGAAAATCGACTTGACTGCGGACATGTCCAATGACGTGCGGCTCATGGTTGCCGATCTGGAAAACAATATAATCTCCGGTCTGATTCTCGTACTTGTCATCATTTTTATCTTCATCGGAGGCCAGTCGGCCATTTTTGTGGCCCTGGCGATTCCCTATTCCATGTTTATCACCTTTTCTCTCTTGACCGGTTTTGGTGTCACCCTGAATATGGTGGTGCTCTTTTCGCTGATGCTGGCCCTGGGCATGCTGGTGGACAACGGGATAGTCATTGTGGAAAACATTTACCGGCACATGCAGCAGGGCAAAACACGACAGGAGGCCGCCCGTATCGGTGCCGATCAGGTTGCCTGGCCGGTGATCACTTCCACCCTGACCACCCTGGGTGCTTTCTCGCCGATGATGTTCTGGCCGGGTATCATGGGCGAATTCATGGGCTATCTGCCGATGACTCTCATCATGGCATTAAGCGCCTCGCTATTTGTGGCGCTAATCATCAATCCGGTTCTTTCCGCCCGCTACCAAAAAGTAAAGCCGGTCAACCCGAAGAACAATCCGCACCCAAGGGAACCGGTCGTCAAGCGGGTTTATCTGGCTTTGTTGAGATGGTGCCTGCGCCACCGCTGGGTTGTGGTGCTGTCTTCTTTTGTGCTGCTCATAGCGGCTATCACGGCCTTCAACCTTTTCGGCAAAGGCGTGGAATTTTTCCCGGAAACCGAGCCCAAGCGCGCCTATGTCAATATCAAGGCACCGGAAGGCACCAACCTGGATACTTCCGACAAACTGGTTGCCCAGGCGGAAAAGATTGTTTCCGAATATGAAGACATCCGTTATGTGATTTCCAATATCGGTGCCTTGGGAGGGGATCCCTTTTCCCAGGGCGGAACCGGTACCCACATCAACCGGGTAGTGCTGGACTTCAGAGATTTCCACGACCGCTCCCGGCCGTCTTCTGAAATCGTCAATGAAATCCGGCAACGGATTTTAAAAACCATCAGAGGGGCGGAAGTTCAGGTGGAAAAAGAAGAAGAAGGTCCGCCCACCGGCGCCCCCATCAACATCGAAATCTCCGGCGAAGATATATTTGTACTCGGTGAACTGGCAGCCAGGGTGCGCAAGGAAATCAGAGATATTGCCGGGCTGGTCGATTTGAAAGATAATTTTGTCAAGGGCAAGCCGGAAATCCGGGTACGGGTAGACAAAGAAAAGGCGGCGCTGTTGGGACTGGATACTTACACGATTGCCTACACCATCAAGGCCGCCATTAATGGTGTCAAGGCGGGCGTTTACCGCGAAGGCAAAGACGAATATGACATTATCGCCAGACTGCCGGAACGCGATCGGCGCTCCATCGAGAGTCTCAAACGGATTACGGTTTCGGGACCCCGGGGAGAACCCATCCCCCTGACCACCCTGGCTGAAGTATCACTGGGCAGCGGCATCGGCGCCATCATGCGGCTGGATCAAAAACGGGTGGTCACCATATCCGGCGATGTATCCGGTCGCCTGGCCAATGATGTCATCAAAGAAATTGATAGCCGGCTGCAGCAGAATATCGTCTGGCCCCGGGGCTATGTTTTCCGCTTCAGCGGCGAGCAGGAGGAGCAGGCCAAAGCCCGGGCTTTTCTCAGCAAGGCTTTTTTCGCCGCCATTGCCATAATTTTACTGATTCTTATGACCCAGTTCAACTCCTTTGTCACGCCGTTTATCATTTTGACCTCGGTGGTCCTCTCCCTGGTCGGCGTTTTTATCGGACTGCTGGTTACCGGAACCGCCTTTGGGATTATCATGACCGGTATCGGGGTCATCAGCCTGGCCGGCGTGGTGGTGAATAACGCCATTGTGCTGATTGACTATTACAACCAGCTTCTGGCCAAAGGGCTTTCTTCTTACGATGCACTGCTGCGTGCCGGTTCGGTTCGGTTTCGTCCGGTGATGCTGACGGCTATCACCACGATCCTGGGACTTTTCCCCATGGCAACCGGTATCAGCTTTGATTTCAGCAAATTGGCATGGGATATCGGCGGTGAGTCTTCCCAGTGGTGGGGGCCCATGGCCGTCGCGGTGATCTTCGGCTTGGGGTTTGCCACCCTCCTCACCTTAATTGTGGTGCCGGTTCTCTGTTCCCTGGCCCACAATATGAAAAATTGCAAGGCTGTATCTAAGACAGCTGCAAGTTGCTAATGAGTTTATTACTGTTTTGACATGGATTCACCGCCCGCTCCGCTCGAGTCGCAGAGAGCGCAGAGGGACTTTTCTTTTAACTTTCTGCTGAGCCCCGCTAAAGAGCAGCGGGATGCGAGCAAGGACAGAAAGTTAAAAACACGCGGCCTTCGAGCAATAGGATCGCCTACTATTTTTACTCCGTCACGCATAAATAATTTCTTGCGTTTGGGGCGGATTGTTCTTTATGTTTGCCGTCCTCTCAACGGCAAACATAAAACAAATATTCTCTGCGTTCTTTGCGGCTCTGCGGTGAATAAAAGGACGAATTCTTTGTTTATCTGTGTCCCTAATTAAAAAAAATAATTCGCAGAAAGGACTTGATAGATGAAACTGCTGGTGTTTAGCGACTTGCATAATGATTTCCGCACCGCTTCCAAATTAGTCGAATTATCCGATACCGTTGATGTGGTTGTGGGCGCCGGTGATTTCTGTGTGGCTCGCCAGGGGTTGGACGAAATTATCGCACCTTTGTCGGCGATAACCAAACCGACGGTTTTGGTTCCCGGAAACAGTGAATCCAACGAAGAGCTATTGCAGGCCTGCCGATCATGGGAAAAGTGCCCGCGTGCTGCACGGCAGTCGGGTAACCATCGCGGAGATCTCCTTTTTCGGCATCGGAGGCGGTATACCCATCACACCCTTCGGATCATGGAGCTATGATTTTTCTGAAGATGAGGCCTACGATTTATTACGCGATTGCCCATCCGGCGGTGTGCTGGTCAGCCATTCACCCCCCGCAGGTGTGCTGGACGTATCTTCCGATGGCAGGAGTATCGGAAGTCAAGCAGTTCGAGAAACCATCCGTATTAAAAAGCCGAACCTGGTGGTCTGCGGACACATCCATGGAAGCGCCGGTCAAATCGATCGTATCGGTGAAACAACCGTGATCAATGCCGGTCCCCGGGGAATCATCTGGGAGCTATAGTTTTCCGGATAAAAATTTCGACCTGTGCGGTTTGTTAAGTCAGCACATCAGCGACGTCCCAAGAAGATCCCATATCCACAGCACAACCTGTAGCCCTTCGGTCAAGAGAAAACAAACCAATTTTATGTGGGAGGCAGGGATACTCTTTACATTTCTATAATTGCCACATAATGTGGTTGGATAATTTATTCATTATTCACCTTTTCCTTTTTTGGGGGGGGGAACGCGCAGGGCTGCCGCAGGTGGTGAAAGAATGAATGAGACATCCCAAAGCTTGGGTTAGAGTGAATCATGAAAAAATATACTTGGCACCTGCTCATTAGTCTGTGGATTTTGATGCTAATGTCCCAAAACGCTATGGCGAATTGCGGTGCCGGGACAGTTCTGTATTTCACATCCAAAGGTAAAACGTATCTGCTCCTTGCCGACCACCAGTTGAGTGGCCAACGCCACCGAGGCTGGTCGGGCTTTGGTGGTTTATGCGATGGTGAACCAGTTGGTGTTGCGGCTGCTCGTGAAACTGAGGAGGAGACTAAGGGTTTTTATAAGCAGGGGGAGATTTTCGCCAGGCTTGGGATGAGTCCTAAGATTCGGATCGGGGATTTCACAACCTTTTTTGTCGAAGTGGGCTATGTACCGGCGGTCGTTTTTAATAATCAAGAACCGCCAACCTATGCCTCCGGTTATCTTGAACGAGGCCCTTATGCCTGGGTTCCTTTCGCTGTAATCTGGCAGGCAATTGAGAATCGACAATCGGGCCGAGCACATATTGCCGGTAAGTATTTACCATCCGATGCCCGGACCACCTGGCTTTTCGAACCGTTCCTTACAAGCTTGATGGAGGCTAAAATAGCAGGGATTTTACCCTGGAATCCATAGAACGGCCGGCTTTTTTTATTGCGATTCAAGCTGATTATCCTTATCTACAGATATCGTTGATTGGTTGATTAGTTGGTTAGTTAAGTGGTTGTAAATATGGATTTATCCCATATTTGCAAAATAATTGGACACTGACACTCAGGTTTCAGGTGTCGGGTGTCAGGTGTCAGTAGTAAAAAAGTGAGAGCCGGCCTGAAACCTGACACCTGAAACCTATTCTCTGAAAAAGCTTCACTACGCCCGATAATGTCCAAAAAAAAGAGCTGTTTTCAGAGTAAATTATGAGGTCTGTATCTAACGAAATCACATATCGTTGAGCCCACCGAACGTATCTTTTTTTCTCAGACCGGCATCGGCATTTCACATTCGTTCAGAACCAGACATGAACTGTTTGTAGAGCTGCACACAGGTGTCTTTGGGAAAGAAGCTTCTGCCCGCTAGGATAATGAACAAAAATACGCTTTTTAATGAAACCGGTATCTGTTTGTCAAAAAAGGCCTCGTTCCTTTAAATGGCTTTTTAGGCAACCTGCAGGGAATATGACCGTTTCTTTTAATCATGCAGTATTGACATATTTTTAAAAGCGTATTACCCGATTTTAACCTTTATCGAAAAAATGGACGACAAGTTATCCCAACCATCAGGTGTGGATTTAGTGGGTAACGTCTGGGAGGAGGGAAAGATACTGTGTGAAAATCGGCGCCATGATGCAGCAAGAAGATGGCGTTGGGCGCGCTGTAGAATTGATCGAGCAGTATGGCATGAACCAGAAAAGAATCGTATCCAATTTTATACAAAAATGCTGTTACGCTAAAGAATTTAAAAAAAAATGTAACCTTTTTCACGCTGATTCGTTTCTAAACTAAAGCTGTGAGAAAAATATGAGATACTTCATGGAAAATTTCGACAAGAGATTCGTTTGAACACTATCCCACCATCCCTCTATATTCTTATCATAATTTTAAAGAATCCTGGCAGCCAATAGAGTCATATATCACAGAAAAAACGGCTACTCGGTTCAGCCACAGTATATGCCCGGAATGCGCAACAACACTTTATCCTCAAATTTATATGGACACCGCCCGTACCGCAATCGAGCAATAGTCTATACTTTGTGGGTATGCTCTGAAACATATCCGTCAGCGTCTCCATATTATCCTTCCGGCCATCCACGAGATCACCCGTTGATACAAAAATGTCCGGGCGGGCATCCCCTGACCTGCCTAAGGACTCGCTTAAGTCGCGACTTCCCGACGATAAGACCGAGGTGGACGTTGTGGATATCTGCACAATTCGCATTGGTAACGTTTCGGGCAATATATGATGACCGATACAAGAGGTGCCTATTGACGATTCAAAAAACATACACACTGTTTCTAATATAAGCATATTGTATATGCAATGATTTCATCATCATCGGCGGTGCTGATGTCATAGATGGGAAAATTTTTAGAACGGGATTGAATTATGGGTCCGTTTGTCTTGATAATTCTCTACCGCTTGCCACGAGAGCACCCATGCAAAGTCAGATCAAAAAGAATATTACCAAACATATCGATTTCAAGCGCTCCGGCTTGGTGTTGATTGGAATTGGGCTTGGTGTGATTTTTTGGATTCTTGAATCGGTTATACATGTTCTTGTATTCCAACAAGTTGATTTCATTCAGCAATTATATGGCCCGGAACCACATGAAGTTTGGATGCGCTTAACCATTGTGGGCATGTTCATCGCGTTTGGATTTTATTCTCAAATGATTGTCAATTCCCGCAGGCAGGCCGAGGAAGCAGCTAAACTCGCAAACACAGAACTGACTCAGATATTCGAAACCGCCGCCGACGCAATGCGTGTGGTAGACAGAGAATTCAATGTGCTTCGAGTTAACGAAACGTTTTCCACCCTTTCAGGTATGCGAAGGGAGGAAATAATCGGGAAAAAATGTTTTGAGGTCCTTCACGGCCCTCTCTGTGAAACGTCCAGTTGCCCCTTGGTACGAATTCTGGACAATGAACACCGAGTCGAAATTGACTCAGAAAAGGTGAGGAGAGACGGAACAAAGATTCCTTGTATTATTACAGCAACACCTTTCAGAGGGCCTGATGGAAACCTCATAGGGATTGTTGAAGACTTCAAGGATATATCCGACAGAAAAAGGTCCGAGAGGGAATTAATGGAATCCCGCGAAAAACTGCGTAACCTTGCCGCCCATCTCCAGGTTATCAGGGAGGAAGAAAGAGAACGGATTGCGCACGAAATACATGACGAACTCGGGCAGGCATTGACGGCGCTGAAAATGGACGTACACTGGATTCGGCGCAAATTGCCAGAGGCTGAAAATTCCCTTGTTGAAAAAACCATCACCATGTCAACACTCATTGATACGACTGTTCACTCGGTAAAAAGAATTATTTCAGAATTACGCCCGCGCCTTCTTGATGATTTTGGCCTTTCGGCTGCCATCGAATGGCAAGCAGACGAATTTGTGAAACGTACGGGAATTCAATGTGATATTGAATTGGAACCAGAGGATATAATCTTGGATGAAGCGCGTTCCGTAGCTATTTTTCGTATTTTCCAGGAAACACTTACGAATATCACCCGCCATGCAGATGCGACCCGAGCCAGGGTAAGCCTCAAAGAAAACGCCACTACTGTCGAAATGAGAGTTTCTGACAACGGGAAAGGTATTTCCCAAAAACGGTTATCGGGCCCACAATCATTTGGTTTAATCGGAATGCGAGAGCGTGCCCATTCTTTCGGGGGCGAGCTATTCATCGCCGGGGCCAGGGGCGGAGGGACGACTGTAGCTGTGACAATTCCAATCCACCGCAAAGGAGATAATGGATGATCAATATCCTTATTGCCGATGACCATTCAATCGTTCGCGAAGGGCTGAAACAGATTGTCGCGGAATCACCTGAAATGGCTGTGCGGGGTGAAGCGGCCAATGGCCGACAGGTTTTAAAACTTGTCCGTAAAACAGACTATGACCTGATTTTATTAGACATCGCGATGCCGGGAAAAGGCGGTATCGATACCTTAAAAGAGTTAAAAATAGAAAAACCAGAAATTCCCGTTTTAATATTAAGCATGTATCCCGAGGACCAGTATGCAGTAAGAGCCATAAAAGCGGGCGCAGCGGGTTATCTGACCAAAGAAAGTGCCCCGGAAGAATTGATAGGGGCCATAAAGAAAGTGGCTCAGGGGGGAAAATATGTAAGCACTGATCTTGCTGAAAAATTAGTTGAAAATTTAGGGAAAGATACTGAAAAGCCGGATCACGCAATGCTCTCTGACCGTGAATATCAAGTCATGATTATGATAGCCACCGGCAAAACGGTTAAAGAAATTGCCGATGAACTGTCACTGAGCGTAAAAACGATTAGCACCAATCGCGCCCGAGCGCTGAAAAAGATGGGAATGAAAAATAACGCCGAATTTGCTTATTATGCCATAAAACAGGGCTTGGTGGCCTGAAGCCACGCTCCTTCGCAAGGAATGCCAACTGAGTTTAAAGATTTTTCAATAAGTTAGACCTCGTTGAATAGTTTACTGGTGTTACCCTGCACCCCGACAACCTGTCACGAACCTTCTTCACCGTCTTTTTTGTAGGACAAACACTGACAGAGCTCTATCCATGCGTCCTACAGAAAAAAGAGGGTTTCGCTGATATACATCCAGTTTTTAACTGCTATAATATATAAGAATTGAGGGTTAAAATCCTTCAATGTTCGCTTGGGGGATGATCCTTAATCTGGTAAGGCACCTCACACGAAAAGCAAGAATTCAGCTAAGAGATAATATAGGAAGCGGTACCGGCAAAAACAAAAATTTATTATTAATTCAAACGGGAGATTTACAAATGAAAAAAGTATTTACACTTATGATTTCTTTGGTTCTTTTTTTAAGCGTGGCTATAGCACCAGTTTGGGCAGGCGGTGATAAAAATCAAAATGAAAACGGCATAGAAACAGGATCTGGGAGTGATGCTCAAGGGAACCAAGTTAATGGTGATTAGGGTTCAATACTCCCAACCCGGCAAAGCCGGAATTGAAGATTGAAGATTGAAGATTTGTTGATGTCGCTTCGCTCCGTCCTTTTTAAAATCGAAAGAATACCTTAAATATTCAGTCGAAAATATTAAATAGTTACAAAATAGCGAAAATATTTTGTTAGATAAATCCTTCGCAAACATGATGCGATTTCAACAAATAGGTACTAATACTTTGAGGATTTACGTTAAATAAGTTCTAAATTCGTTAATAGCCTGGAGTTATTTAACACACCTTTAGCGCCCATAACAGAGGACGGTCGGATTCTAACTGCCTGCGATTGATTGGACTATCGATGGGCAGTATGGGTTGGGACCTATTGATTTTCAGCAAAAGGAGAGACGTCCAGATGCGTCTCTTCTTTTTTTTGTAACCTTTTCAACAGTTGCACGTTCTAATCGTGTGACATCTTTTTTTGATAAAAATTAATAGATACAGGAGGAAACATGACTAAAAAGGTAATTGGTTTTATCGCAGTATTCATTTCGCTTGTAATGGTTGTCCCCTTGAGCGCCAAGGGCCCTGCAGCTGGAAAAAAAGGCCAATCACTGGGCACTCTGACGCCCGTGGAAATCCACCACATTACGTACATGAGAGAAGAAGAGAAATTGGCACGTGACGTTTACTTGATGCTTTACGAATTATACCCAGTTCCAATCTTTGACAACATCAGTGAATCAGAACAGCGTCATATGGATGCGCTTAAAAGATTGATCGAAAAGTATGGGCTCGTAGATCCCGTTATAAATGACGAAGTAGGGGAGTTTACCAATTCAGTTTTCGCTGAATTATACGATGAGCTTGTTGCACGGGGAAATAAGAGCTATTGTGAGGCCCTCAAGGTAGGGATTGAAATTGAGGAGCTTGATATTGATGATATTGAAATTGCGGTGATTGAAATCGCGGTGGAAGATGTAGAGGCAAAAGATGTCATCCGAGTTTTAAATAACCTTCTCAATGGCTCCTATAATCATCTCAATGCGTTTAATAATCAGTCTGTAGCGGCAGAGTGCCCAATCCCAATAGAAAAATAGCCTTAAACTTCGCGCTTGAGAAGCAAAGGCAGTGCCATTCGGTGCTGCCTTTTTTATGTCCGACTCGTAATTTTTAGATCAATTCTCAACTATGGGAAAATCAGAGATTACGGCTATAGTCAAATTTATTCTTGAAATAATTCAGGGTATAATTTTTTTGCGCATATCGGGCACATACTGTGGGTAAATTCTGCTTCAGAATGGTCACGAATATAAGATTCGATTTGCTTCCAATAGCCTTTGTCATCGCGTATTTTCTTGCAGTTTGAGCAGATGGGCAGCAAGCCGCTCAATGTTTTGATTTTGGTAACTGCATCTTGAAGTTCAGCGATCAAATTTTCGCGTTCCTTTTCCGCCTGCTTACGTTTGGAAATAGTTTTATTTTCAATAAATAAAATAACTATAATTGATAGCAAAAGGCCTAACGCTATAATAAATACCACGGCAGAAGAACGAGATAACAATTTATCAAGCTGTTGTTTTCTGGCTGTTATGTCATAATAGATTTCAATAGCGCCTTGAAAAATACCGTCGCTCATCAGCGGCACGTAGGTTTCTACCACATCGACTGACATTAACTGGCCATCGAGTGATTTAGTCTCTTTTTGAATACCTTGGGTGATGACTTTTCCTTTTGCTACAATTTCATGAAAGTATTTTTGGTTATTCAAATTCCCAATTTCTTTAGGATCGCTAGAAAATATTATTTCTCCGGAATTTGAAAAGATTTTAAATTTGGTCAATCTAAAATCCCTCTTAAGATTTTCAATATCGTCTGATACATCATATTTAATAGTTTTTTTGCTTAAACCCGTTTTTTTTGGAAGGAACATTGCAACGGAGTGTTTTGCTATTTTTACAGCCTCATCGTTTGTGCTTTCAGTTAAAAATTTTTCAAATGAAGGACGAATAACAAGATAGTTATATAGAGGTAATGTTGTTACCAGTATTATGGATACGATTAAAATGTTTCTCAATAACCCATCTTTAAAGATATTACTCTTGATAATTTCTTCAAATAAATTTCTCATGATCAACCTTTCTGGATATGAAAGAATGTTATGGATACATGCAGCTTATCTTATCAGGGAATTAGGTGTCAAATCGAAATCATAAAAATTTCCTCGATTTTCCGCCCTTCTGGCAAGGTCAAGCCCTCCGGTCACCGTCCCGGCATCCGCGCCCTTCCTGGCCCCAGCCCTCCACAATACCGGCAGACAGGCCTCAATTTCAGCCAGAGAATTGCCCTCACAACATCATGAAGTTGAATTTGGCTTGACACACAAGGTCAATTCCTCCTATATTTCTTCCCTGAAAAGCGTCTTATTATCACCTAACCCGGCAAAGCCGGAATTGAATATTGAAGATTTGTTGATGTCGCTTCGCTCCGTCCTTTTTAAAATCGAAAGAATACCTTAAATCTCCAATATTCAATCGAAAGTATTCAATAGTTACAAAATAGCGAAAATATTTTGTTAGATAAATCCTTCGCAAACATGATGTGATTTCAATAAATAGGTACTAAGCTTTTTCCGAGACTGCGCTCGGAAAAAATGGCCCCTGCGGGGCAGTTGTCATAGCCAAAACTTGAACTGCAACTGCCTAACCGGGATAGACCGGAAATAACAAATTACAAGCACCACCTGATCTTAAAATTGGGCCAAATAAATTCTAAATTCCAATATCCAAATCTCAAATAAGATCAAAAGCCAATTGTTTGGAATTTTGAATTTTGGTCATTGTGATTTGTTTGGTATTTGTTTTTTGGTATTTGTTTTTTTTTAATTGCTGAAACCTGACACCCGATACCTGAAACCTTAACTTACAACATGTTGTCA
>PVMK01126506.1_pt1 | contig 20939 bp, 22 predicted proteins | sample 1853481 | NCBI WGS metagenome assembly PVMK01 (sample SAMN08533507, study PRJNA380276) | Marine sediment metagenome, whole genome shotgun sequencing project.
AGAGCAGGGAAGTCATGGCGGCGCTCCAGCTGCCCGGCTAGCGTCGATCATCGCCGTAGTCTTTCCGTGACGCTGGCCAGTGTGAGGCAGAGGCGCGTTCAGGCGGCGCCGGCGTTCGCCAGGTGGCGGCGCTCCAGCTCGCGCCGCCAGGCGACCGCCGCGGGGTCCAGGTCGGTCTCGGCCGGCTTGTCCGTCTGGAAATGGCCATAGCGGTCAGCGCCGCGCACCAGCAGGGCGGAGTCCGGCTCAGGCTTGGTTTGCCGCATTTTGGGGGCGAGATATTGCACGTTCAAGCCGATCCTGCGGTCCGTGCCGCGGTTCGGCAGGGAGGCGTGCAGGGTCCAGCCGTGGTGGAACGACGCCTGGCCGGGCTGGAGCGGGCAGAGGACGGCGGTCTCTTCCGCCACGCCCTCGACCGTCTGGCCCCGGAAGAGGACGTTGGTCGCATCCTCGGTGAGCCTGTGGTCGCGCCGGCCCTCGCGATGGCTGCCGACCACCATGCGCATGCAACCGCTCTCCGGCGTCGCCGGCGACAGGGCCAGCCACATGGAGACCTGGGCGTCGCCGTCGAAGCCCCAATAGGTGAGATCCTGGTGCCAGCTCACATGGGAGGCGGAGCCCGCCTCCTTGACGATGTAGGTGACATTGTAGAGCAGGATGTCAGGGCCGATCAGCGCCTCCACCGTATCCAGCACGCGCGGATGGGTGGCGAGCTCCAAGGGCGATCTGAGGATGGTGTGGACTTTCGTCTTGTAGTGCAGGGCGCCGAACTTGGCCTCCGCCGCTTCCATGCGGGCCCGGTGACGGGCCGCCTCGTCCGCGCTCAGGATTTCGACGGGCGAGAGAAACCCGTCCCTCCTGTAGCTTTCGGCAGCGTCCTGCAAAGCATCGAGCGGCATCGCAACCTCCCGCAAATCTGTAGCACCCGCACGAGGGTACTATCATGGCGCCACTATAGGCGCGACTTTTCGATTTGGGGATTGGGAAACAGCCGTGGCGGAGTCTTATACCAAACTGCGATGAGCAAGACTCACCGCAGTTTGCGCAGTTTGTAGTGCGTTCAATCGCCACGCGGGCTTTCCTCGCAGTGGCTCGGGCGCGCCGTCGCGCTTGCCAACCCGCAATGAGTTTCACTCAAGGCCGGTTGGCATTATTTCGCCGTCTAGGCGAAGGGGTCCGCCTCCGCCTGGTTGTCTTCGCCGTTGGTTTGGCCGTTGGTTTGGCCGGTGGCCGGCTTCGTCTGGCGAATCGCGAGAACGCGCTGGTAGGCGTCGTTGATGCGAATCATCCGCGAATTGGCCATTTCCACGAAATGAGGCGAGAGGCCCGAGGACTGCACTCTGTCGGGATGATTCTCGGCGCACAGACTGTAATAGAGCCGCTTCAATTCCTCGTCGCTGACATTCCGCGCAACGCCGAGAATCTCGTAGGGATCCGAAATCTTCTCCTGATCGACGTGCTGGTCCAGCGGCGCCACCTTGGCAATCGCCGACTTTCTCTGAATGACGACGCTCCCGCCGTGCAATTGAATGGGGATGAAGTTGCGCTCGTCATTCATCAGATCGGAAACGCGCTGGCCCTGGCCGAGCGACAAGACGCCGAGAAACTGACTGCCGTCGTCGAGGTGCACCTCGACCTCGATATCCACTTTCGAGAGTTTGTGACCTGAATCGAACATTCCCGATCAATCCTCCGAGAACCAAGAGCTTGAAGGCACGGCCTCTTCGTTCAGCGATGCCTTCCAACCAAACCGAAGTGCTTCGCCTCGGTCCGCCGCCAAGCGGGGTCGTTCGATGAGAATGTTACGGGATGGACCTTAAAAACTATTTACTTGTCTGCGTATAGAAACGTTTAAAAATAGAACAAATCACAATCAAATTCACCTCAAAGTCTAAAATATTGTTCCAAGCGTATCAGTAAATTCGCAATAAACCGCTGAGTGAAAATTTACTAACGCAGGCCGCTGTCGGCGATGATGAATTGGCGATCCGCCCTGTTGGAAAGAGTTTTCGACATGGCCGTGACATGGCCGTGACATGGCCGTGACATGACCGTGACATGACCGTGACATGACCGTGACATGACCGTGGAAGTCGTGATTCAGCGCGCCCTTAACTATGCCCATGCTTGCGGCCGGGACCATGGCGGGCAAGACGAACTAGCCTTGCGCGCCTTGTAAAATGTTCGGCCCGAATGGTCGGAGATCGAAGCCCTTTCGGCCGTCGATTGAGTCCGGAGTCTCGCGCCGAGCGCGGTGCCCGCGACCTAGTCCAGGGTCGCAAGGAAGTCGTCGACAACCTTGTTGAACTCGGTCGGTCTCTCCCAGAACATCATGTGTTTGCCCAGGTAAACAGCCGTCGCGCTCGGGGTGTTGGCTTTGATCCACTTTTCAGCAACCGGTTTCGACTCTTCACGTACGACGTACATTAGTGGAATCTTGCCTTCCAGCGCCGCAAGGTCCGTGCTGTAGTCGAGATAGAAGCCCGTCGCATTTTCTATCGCCGCAACGCTGCTCGACGTAGTGTTCGCAATGTTTGATACCCATGCGACGTTCTCGGGCGTTGGCTCTTCGAGCATCCATTTGGCGAACTCATGGATGAGATTCTGGCGGTCTTCGATAATGCCCTCGGTAAACCACCGGGCGTAGCCATCTGAGTCATCGTTGAGATACCAGACCCACTCGTCCCGCGTCGCGCCGGTCACGTCCGGCCCGGTGTCTATCATGATCATCGCTTTGATATTGTCGGACCCAAACTGGTTCAGATAGGCGAGTTGCTCGGTTACTCCGTAAGACCAGCCCGCTAGAATGATATTCTTCAGGCCCATCTTCTCAATGAATTGAGCCAGATCACGGCCGTGTTGCTGGTATGTGTGGCCCTCCACGGTCTTTGAGGACCGGCCCTGGCCGCGCGGGTCGTATGTCAGCGCGCGGTATTCACTCGAGTTCCTGAAATGGGCAAGCTGATGCTCAAACACATCGGTCGACATCATCCAGCCGGGAATGAAAATGATTGTTGTCTCGCCGCGACCTGCCTGCTCGTAATGTATGGTGAGATCGCTGCTCAGCTTGACATACTCGGCGTTCGCACTGCTGCTGCTAAAGAACAGCGCGATACCAATTGCGGCTAAGAATTTCATCATCTCCACCTCCCTTGTTGCTTCGCGAGGACAATGGGCTCAGCTATCGATTTCGCTCGGTCCCCTTGTAAACCCGCCTGTCTTGGGCAACGCACCGGCACACCATAACCAGGTATTGAACGATTTTCAATTTTTGAAATCATTTTTATTTTATTGAAATCTGATTCACCTGCGATTGCGAATTTCCGCTGAAGGTGGTAGGTCGCGCCACCGCCAGTTTTCCAAACCGTGGAAGCGCGAGCTGTTTTTTATGCGGACACGCATTCGAGATTTGAGACGGCGAGAGCTTATCGAAGCGACCCGCGGTGTGATCGCTGAGTGCGGGTTCGAAAACGCGACGATCGCCAAGATTTCAGGCCGAGCCGGATTCTCGATTGGATATTTACACCATCACTTTGCCGGCAAGGATGAACTGCTGGCCGAGACCATCCGCGTTCTCTACGGGGACATGCGTGTTTATCTGTCCCAAGCGCTGCCGGGCGTAACTGATCCGGTCGACCGCTTGCTCATCGTGCTTGATGCGAATTTTCGGGAAGAGCAATACACCAAGGAAAATGCGTTCGCTTGGATATCATTTCTAGCGCGGGTGCCGTTCAACCAAGAGTTCATCCGACTTCAAACCATGATTGAAAGGCGGCTGTTCAGCAATCTTATGTACGACATCAGGAAGATCTTGCCGCAAAAGCGAGCCCTTGCGGCAGTGGATGAAATGGCAACCTTGATCGACGGCTACTGGGTACGCTTGGGCGTGTCGCCTGATTCGATAAGCTCGGCAGACGCTTTGGAACGCATGTGGACGATATTAGACAGGCTCCTGGAAGGCAGGGTGCAGGCACGCCTCGAGTCGCGTTAGGAATCTTCCGAGCACGGCCGATACCTCTCCGAATGTTGCCCTTCGGCACATCCGAGACATGCGGGCGATCAGCCGATCACCGCCGTTTCCGAAACGGTTACGATGCTGGTCCTGTCCATATCGAGGAAGATCTTCGAATTTTCCAGGACCTGGGCCATTTCCGGCGAGTTGAGGGCCTTGGTCATGGCCTCGTCGCTGGCGAACCACATCTCACCGACACCGTCGCAATCCGCGGAGCCGGGTCCGCCCGTGACGGCGTTCTGCAGCCATTTTTCCAAGCCGGGCACCTTCTCGACCAGCGAGGTGTGAGCCGTGCTGCTCCAATAGCTCAAGGATTGCTCGCGCGTCGTTCCGGATTTGCGGCGCAGTAGGAAGATCAGTTTAGCCACACCCAGTCTCCTAGTCCCAAATTTTGCGACCCGACCCGGGCAGGCCGAGTTCCGGCCAGAGCTTGTCGATCTTGTCGATGACGTCTTCGGACATGCGAATCTTGGTGCCCCAGTCGCGCTTGGTCTCCGGCGGCCATTTGTTGGTCGCGTCGAGGCCGATCTTGGAGCCGAGGCTCTCCTCCGGCGAGGCGAAGTCGAGATAGTCGATCGGCGTGTTCTCGATCACGGTGATATCTCGTGCGGGGTCCATGCGGGTGGAGATCGCCCAGATCACGTCCTTCCAATCGCGCGCGTCGATGTCGTCGTCGACCACGATGACCCATTTCGTATACATGAACTGGCGCAGGTAGGACCAGACGCCCAGCATGACCCGCTTGGCGTGGCCGGGGTAAGCCTTTTTCATGGAAACCACGGCGACACGGTAGGAGCAGCCCTCGGGCGGCAGCCAGAAGTCGACGATTTCCGGGAACTGCTGCTGGAGTAGGGGCACGAAGACCTCGTTGAGCGCCTGGCCCAGGATCGAGGGCTCGTCGGGCGGCCGGCCGGTGAAGGTGGAGAGGTAGATGGGCGAGCGGCGCCGGGTGAGGGCGGTCACCTGGAACACCGGGAACGGCTCGACCGCGTTGTAATAGCCGGTGTGGTCGCCGTAAGGTCCTTCGGGCGCGGTCTCGTCGAGGGAGACCAGGCCCTCGAGCACGATCTCGGCCGAGGCCGGCACCTTCAGCGGTACGGTCTTGCAGTCGACCAGCTCGACCCGCTTGCCCCGCAGGAGCCCGGCGAACTGATATTCCGAGAGGGTGTCGGGGATCGGCGTCACCGCGGCGATGATGGTGCCGGGGTCGGCCCCGATCACGGCGGCGGCGGGCAGGGGCTCGCGCTTCTCCTGCATCCAGCGTCGATGGTGCTGGGCGCCGCCGCGGTGCTTCAGCCAGCGCATCAGGGTGCGGTCGCGGCCAATCACCTGCATGCGGTAGATGCCGAGGTTGTAGTCGTCCTCGCGCCGCGTGCCCGGCCCCTTGGTGACCACCAGCGGCCAGGTGATGAGCGGCGCCGGCTCGCCTGGCCAGCAGGTCTGAACCGGCAGCTCGCCGAGGTCGATGTCTTCGCCCTGGAGCACGACCTCCTGGCAGGGCGCGCCGGCGCCCACCGTCTTGGGCCGCATGGCGAGAACCTGTTTCACCAGCGGCAGCTTGTCCCAGGCGTCCTTGAGGCCTCCCGGCGGCTCGGGCTGGCGCAGGAAAGCGAGCGTCTCGCCGACCTGGCGCAGCTCTTCCGGCGTGCGCTCCATGCCCCTGGCGACCCGCTCGACGGTGCCGAAAAGGTTGGCCAAGAGCGGCATGTCATAGGGCCGGCCGTCGGCGCGCACCGGGTTCTCGAACAGCACCGCCGGGCCGCCCTCGGCCAAGAGGCGGGTCTGGATCTCGGTAACTTCGAGGTCGGGCGAGACCGGCTCGGTCACCCGCACCAGGCCGCCGTCGCGCTCGAGACGGGCGATAAAGTCGCGTAAGGAGTCGTAAGGCATCCGCTCCCCCTCGGCCATCCGGGTGCCGTGATACGGCGCGGCCCGGCAGGCGGCCTATTGACGCCGCTCGGGGGGCGCCGCGTCAAGTCGCGAGCGGCACCAGGGTGAACAGGGCCCGATCGTCGGAGAAGATCGGGAGGTGGGATCGGCTGACACCGGATCACGGCGATGTTGGATACACGCAGCCCGGCTGGCCCTGGAGTCGGGGATCAGAAGAGCAAATGACGCTGTCCCGTCCTGCCAGAATATCCATCACGTGTTGCGTCACCTCGGCCTGAAGGCGGTCCCAAGTCTCGTAAGTCCAAGCCGCCAGATGAGGTGTGATCACCACGTTGTCCATCTCGATCAGTTCGCTCAACCGGTGCCCTTCCATGCGGAGCGGCTCTTCTTCAAACACATCCAGACCGCAGCCTGCGATGGCGCTTTCCTTCAACACCCTCAACAGCGCCGCCTCGTCGACACACGCCCCGCGACCAACATTGATCAAGAAGGCGTTGGGCTTCATTTTCCTGAGACGACTCTCCGAGATGATTCCTGTCGTCTCGGCGGTGAGTGGCAGACATACCGCGACCACGTCGGACGTTTCCATTAGGTCACCGAGATCCGCGACCTTGGCGACCCCCTGCAATTTCATCGCTTGGCCGGCGATGTATGGGTCGTAGGCCTGGACGTTCATATCGAAGCCCTGGCACATGCCTGCGAGCCTCGAATTAATGTGACCAAGGCCGACCAATCCAATCGTCTTGCCCTCCAGATCCCAGCCCTTGAGGCTTTCCAGTGCGCCTGTCCATCCTTGAGCGCGCACTGCACGATGGATCGGCGCGAATTTCTTCAAGCAATTTATGAGGAGCAGAAAAGCGCACTCCGCGACAGAGTTTTGCGCGTAGTGCGCACAATTGACCACTCTGACACCGAGGCCTTTGGCCGCCTCGATGTCGAGCGAATCGATTCCTGTGCCAAGCTCGACAATCGCCTTCAAGGTCGGCAGGCCCGCTTCGAGCACACGCCGGGTGACGTCGCCATAGGTTGTCATCAAGATGGTCGCGCCACCAATCGCACGCAGGATCGTCGCTTCCCGCTCGTCCTTCGTGACCACCACGTCCGCCACTGCCTTGAGGCGGCTCAGACACTCGGGGATTGGAAACTCCAATCCTGTTACAGGATCCGGAGTCTCGGTGCCTGTCTTCACAATGATGGGTCGCTGTGTCATTGAGATCTCCGTAGAATCTGTGTTTGCTGTGGGAACTCAGCGAAACGTACGCGTTGTTCGTCACAGCTGGTATTGGTCCCTAAGAATGCTGAAGTTCTCATCGGCTTCGCCCGCCTCGTCTTCGAAGGCAGATCCAAAAACGCTGGTGCAGAGCCGCAAGAATAAGCCTGCTGACGACACACGAGGTTAAGAAAGCGATAGAGAATGGGACCGAACGGGCCATCTCCCGTTTGGCCAGGGATCGCATGCTTGTTCTGTGATCTCTTATGTCTGGGCGGTCGGCCGGCCGCGGCACCCGGCTTGAGGGGTTTTTTTAAGCCGCTTCGACCTTGAGCACCGTGCCTGCCACGCCGGTCACCTGAATCTTGGTGCCGGCCGGCAGGTCGTCGCCCTCGACCTTCCAGGTGCTGTCATCGACAGTGATCTTGCCCTGGCCGTTCACGATGGCCTCTTTGAGGGTGAAGGTCCGGCCGACATACTGCTCGCCGCGACGGTTGAGCGTCGGCTTGTCGGTCTCCGTCGGATGCCGGCGCAGATAGGCCCGCCAACCGACGGCCGAGACCACCGTGAAGAGCGCGAAGATCAGGAACTGATACTCCCAGGCGAGGTCCGCGAAGATCAACAGGATCAGCCCGACAATGCCGGCGGCCACACCCATCCAGAGGAAGATGGCGCCGGGCGCGAAGGTCTCGATGACCACGAAGACGATCGCGGCGATCCACCAGTGCCAGAACTCTGCCTGTTCGAGGAACTCCATGGCTCCGGTTTACCCTGTCGTTGCGCCGCCGCCCCAGGGACCCTGGCCCTGCGGCGAAGACGGCCGGCCGCCTCCGTCGTTGCCACCGCCGTCGTTGCTACTGCCGCTCGCCGGCGGACGCGGCCCGCCGAAGGCTTCCTTGACGATCTCCGCCACGCCGCCGATGGCGCCGATGACGCTGCTGGCCTCCAGCGGCAGGAACAGGATCTTCTGGTTCGGCGAGTCGGCGAATTTTCCGAGCGCGTCCACATAGCGCTGGGCGACGAAGTAGTTGATCGCCGTCACGTTGCCTTTGGCGATCGAGTCGGAGACCAGGGTGGTCGCCTTCGCCTCGGCCGCGGCCTCGCGCTCGCGGGCCTCGGCATCGCGGAAGGCGGCCTCGCGGCGGCCTTCGGCGGAGAGGATCTGGGATTGCTTTTCGCCCTCGGCGCGCAGGATCGCCGCCTGCCGGTCGCCCTCGGCCTCGAGCACCACCGCGCGCTTCTCGCGTTCGGCCTTCATCTGCCGGGCCATGGCTTCCACCAGGTCGCGCGGCGGGGTGATGTCCTTGATCTCGATGCGCGTCACCTTGATGCCCCAGGGCTCGGTGGCGTCGTCGACCACGTTGAGCAGCCGAGCATTGATCTGATCGCGCTGGGACAGGAGATCGTCCAGGTCCATCGACCCCATGACCGTGCGGATATTGGTAATGGTGAGGTTGAGAACGGCGCGTTCCAGATCGCGCACCTCGTAGGCCGCGCGGGCCGCGTCGAGCACCTGGGAGAAGACCACCCCGTCGACCTGGACCACCGCGTTGTCCCGGGTGATCACCTCCTGGGAGGGTACGTCGAGCACCGACTCCATCATGTTCATCTTGGCGCCGATGCGGTCGATGACCGGCACGATGATGTTGAGGCCGGGGGTCAGGGTCCGCGTGTAGCGGCCGAAACGCTCCACGGTCCATTCGTAGCCCTGGGGCACCGCCTTCATGCCCATGAAGACCAGGACCACCGCCAGCACCACGACCGTGATCACGAAGATGGAAAATCCCGAAATGTCGAACGGCATGCTGCTCTCCACGGTTAGCCTTGTTGCTCGGGCCCGGCCGCCACCTGCCTTAGAGCCATAGTGTTATCACATGTTTACCATGTTCCCGCTACGCGAGTGGGGGAATCGGGCACGATTCCCGCCCAAGACCGGCGAAGCCGGGCATCCAACCGGGGTATGGCCATTCTACCAAGCAGAAGCGCCACCAGTGGCGTGAAGAACTGCCGCAAGTTCTGGACAGGTCCTAATCATGAGTTGGGCAAGTGTCGGAGCGCCGACGACTGTGCCGTAGTTTTTTCACATTAAGTACATTTTTTACTTAAGTTTTCACTCTTAGTGTGCTGCACTTTACGGAGTCGCCCAATTCATAGGGTTGGAAGAGCCGCCGGGCTCGGCGGCCAGGCATTTGAAAGGCGCGTGAGACTATGGGGCAATTTTGGGTCGTCGGTGGAGAATACACCGACACTCACTTCCATGAAACGGTTGGTGGCAGTGAGGAATGGATCGGACCCTTTGACGATTATAAGGCAGCGAAGGCGGAATGGGCCAAGCATGCGTGGAATACGGTGGATGATTGCCACACCCGTTACCGGATCGAACGCATAGACCCCGATTCGCCGCCGATTTGTACGGACTGACGCCACACAGCCGTGCCCTGGAAACTGCCGGAGAGCGATAGGGATCTCCTGGCGCTGGCCAAGTCATACCCTTACCCGGCGCCTGAAGCATCCTACCTCTTCGCGGACGGCGAGGCCGGTCCGATTGCCCGGGCCGACTTCGAGGGCCGGGTGCCGGTCCTGGCACACGGCTCCAACCGCTCGCCGGAGCAGCTCAAGCGCAAATTCGGAACCACGGCGGAGATCCCCGTGAGCTTCGGTTGGCTGGCCGACTACGACGTGGTCTATTCGGCCCACATTACCCAGTACGGCGCGGTCGCCTCGACCCTCCAGCAGCGGCCGGGGACGCGGGTGCGCCTCGCCATCAACTGGCTGGACGAGGCCCAGCTCGCACGCATGCACGAGACCGAGGGGCCGTCCAACTATGGCTTCGGGCGTCTGGTTGGAATCGACCTGACCGTCGAGCACGGGCCCGTTGCGGAGCACAGGGAAGCCTTCGTCTATCTCGGGCGCAACGGCTGCCTCGACCTGGACGACGGGCCGGTGGGTCTGGCGGCGGTCACGGCAGAGGGCCGCGGCCATCACGCCCGCCAACAGGTAGAGGCGCTCGCCCTGGTGCGGGCGCGCCACCGCCCGGAAGCGACCCTCGATCAAATGATCCTCGAAGCCGTGCGCGATTCCGAGCGGCGCCTCGCGCTGACCGCCGAGATGAAGGCCCGGGCGGTTGCCGTAGCGGCGCCCCATTTCGAAGAGCTGGGGATCTAGTGGATAAAATCTAACATATGATACCCATACGACGGCTTCCCGAACTCACCCGGCGAGGCGCGCGATGCGCCGTGATGCCATCGCATCACAAGCGTCGCGCAACGCGGCCGGTGAGTTCGCGAAGCCGCCCTTCGGGTCCCGTATCCCGGCTTCTCGGGGCGTCGAACACCCTCGACGATGCTTCGGTATCGCCAGCGGGCCCTCTCCTGCCGAGCAACCGGGATACGGGATCGTATGGGTATCATATGTTGGATTCTATCCACTAGCCGCCTTATATTTCTGTGGCTGCCCCCTCGCATGGCAGGGTTGCGGCTTCGGCGTTTGTGAGCCCCGCCGCGTAATGCTACCCCTCGGTCCCGGCCGCGTCCCAGACCGGCCCAGACCGCCGCCATCATGTCCGAACCGGGGAGCGTGCGCAGCAGATCATGACCGACGGGTTGCTTTACCTAGCCGTTGTCGTCATCTGGGGAACGACCTGGATCATGATCAAGTCCGCGATACGGAAATGAAAGCCCTTATTTACCAATAACTCCAGTGTTTCCGCCACTTTTTAATTGACGGGTGGGTGATTTTTGTGATACAGTACGTGAGACATTATGGGAGACGTATTATGGGAAAGAAACGGAACGGTGGGGCAGACTACCTTTTAGAGCGTAACGGATGGTTCTCTTTTCATTTGAGAGTCCCTAGTGATCTGGTGGCACATTATGGCCCATTTGTCCGTAAAGCTCTTAAGACTCAGGACTACCAAAAAGCGCGGGTAATGGCGTTAGACCTGAAAGAGAAATGCGACGTTTGTTTTGCTAGGACTCGGCTCAACCCAGAAATGACCCAACAAGAGATCACCGAGCAAATGCAGAGGGTCTATCAACGGGCAATGAGGCAGAAGTACACGACGATGGTAGAGATTGATGACGCTAGAATGGCACTAGATGAATGGCATTACTCCCTCTACCACAAACCTTATTTAGTTTCCGAGGATGGTTCAGTAGGGAAAATGGATGTTCTGTCTCCTGTAGAGCAAATCCTAAAAGACGGCGGGATGATTCTCACCGATGAAATGAGGGAACAGCTACAGCGGATGGAGATCACCACAGAGTTAAGGGCGTTAGAAAAACACGAACATCAAATCAATCACCCGTATTTAAGCATGAAGTCTCATGTTCTTACAGGCACGATGGAACCCCCGGAGTTAGATGATTCCATCAACCTAATAGAGGCGGTAAACCTGTTCATCAACAGAGGACACACTTTAAGTTCTGCACCCGCTAGGAGAGAACGTAACAGCCTATCTCTGTTTATCGAGTTCATGGGCGAGGATAGGACAGTAGCCAGTATTACCCGTAAAGAATGTGTATCTTTCTTAGATGCGGTTTCCAAGTTTTACCCGTCCTATCCCTCCAAGCTGCAAAGTCAAACCATCAACCTGGAGAAGATACGGGCGCTAGGTGAACATGACACCATTAGCAAGCAGACGGTTCTCAACTTCAAAGCCGTAGTAGAGCGGTTATATAGCTGGCTTGATAGTAGGGAAATATATAAAGGCGATTCTCCAATGCCTACCGATAACAAATGGATACCCGGTAAGGTCACAGAGAATGATAAGGATAAAGGCTTCACGGACAAACAGGTAGCAGACATTCTTAACTCATTCGAGTTTGAACTAGACAACCACACCATTAGCGGCGCTATGCCTTGGGTGAGTTTACTAGGTGCGTTTACGGGAGCGAATTGTCGGGAAATCACAGATCGTAAAATAGAAGATTTTGGGCAGGAAAACGATATTTGGTACATGAGTATCTACGAATCTAAAAACCCTAACAGAACACGCCAAGTCCCGCTTCACCCGCAAATCATTGAGGCTGGATTCACAGAGTATCTAGACTCCTGTAAGAAAGAAGGCGAATGGGCTTTCCCTGGTTTGAAGTTCGATAAGCACGGGGAAAGTAGATCAGGGACTATACAAAGCTACCTTGGAACACACATTAAACAATTCGCTCCCGGTAGAGCCACACACGCCTTTCGTCATACCGTCTCTAACAGGCTACGCATGGCGCGGGTTCCAGAGAACGATAGGGCGCAAATTGTAGGGCACTCAGAGAAGGGTATGACGGATAAGGTTTACGGCGGCACTCTTTCTCTCCAGCACAAATTTGAGGATATCAAAAAGCTCCATTTTCCAGGTATCAATCTTCGGTTAGCCAACTCGCAAGAGCGGAGAGTATCATGAAATGGGTAATCATATTGGGTTTGACTGTCGCCGCCATTATTTTTGTAATCCTGTGGTCTGTCGCCGGCACAATAGCCAATGCCGATGATTCCAAGATCGTGATACAGGATGTAAACGGGCGCACCGTAACCAGCACACGTACTCTGGAAACCGGGACCTTGGTTTTAAGGGATGCCTATGGCCGCAACGTTGGCTTTGCCACTAAGAATCAAGACGGCAGCTACACGATCAAGACGCCGTATGGGAAGAAGGTCGGCACCGTGAAGGAACAAGACTGACGGCGCTCTTACCACGCGGCCTCATAATGTCCGCTTTCGGGGGTAAAGCGGACGTTCCAGGCACGCTCCCAAAGAGTCCGCTTATAGCCAAGAGGAGAGAGCGCCAGGACAAGCTGGCAAAGGATAGGAGGTGAAAGTCTTCCACGGGGTAAGGCCTCGCCAGCCGCCCCGGCCCCGAGTGATGCGCGGCAGTTCGTGAGGGCTGACGTGAAGCGTTCACAGGGGAGACCATGGGCTGGGTATTGAGCTGCGAAACTGGCCTTTCCGAGGTGCCGATCCATTTCTCTGACGAGAAGGCAACATCATCCCATGCGACGGATGGCGAGTATGGGATGGACCTCGCGCAGTCGGAGACCCCATGCACGTGGAGACGTCCTTTGTACGGAACCTGGGAGATCTCGTCCGTGTCCGGCGTGGCATGCTGGGCCGGTTCATGAAGGGTAAAACCGAACGATGAACATGCACGCGGACGAGAAGTCGGACGAAGTCATAGTACCCGAGAAGCAGCCGAACAAGGGGAGCGTGCTCCCGGCGGAGGCTGTGGAGGGAAGGACCTCGCCCAAGGGGAACGGCGGTCAGACGGCCGCGGTCCGGACGCAGAGCCGGGCAGCCGCGTCGAACGGACTGGCAGTCGTGCGCCAAGCGGCGCGACAGAGTAAGGAAGTACGGTTCACAGCGTTGCTGCATCACATCACCGTGGGTCTTCTGGAGCGGAGCTATTACGCGCTGAAGCGGAACTCCGCACCAGGGGATCGACGGCGTGACGTGGCAAGCCTATGGAGAAGATCTCGAAGCCAAGCTGACGGAGCTGCATGCCAGGGTACACTGGGGCGGCTATCGCGCCCGCCCGGCCCGACGGAGTTACATCCCGAAGCCGGACGGCACGAAGCGGCCTCTCAGTATCCTCTGTCTGGAGGACAAGATCATCCAGCAGGCGGTGGTGTTCGTTCTGGAGGCCATCTTCGAGGAGGACTTCCTGGGTTTTTCCTACGGCTTCCGGCCGGGGCGAGGCCCGCACGATGCGCTGGACGCGCTTCATGCCGGGATCTACAGGAAACGGGTGAACTGGGTGCTGGACGCGGATATCCAGGGCTTCTTCGATGCCATGAGCCACAAATGGATGTTGCGCTTTCTCCGGCACCGTATCGCGGACAAGCGCATTCTGCGTCTGATTGCAAAATGGCTGAAGGTCGGCATCACGGGCGGGAAACCACGCCGTGCGCAGCAGCAGGGGGACGCCACAGGGTGCGGTGGTTTCACCGATCCTGGCGAACATCTACCTGCACTATGCGTTCGATCTGTGGGTCCCATGTCTGGCGCCGGAAGAAGGCGTCGGGCGACGTGATCATCATCCGCTACGCGGACGACATCGTGCTCGGCTTTCAGTATGAGCATGAGGCGCAGGCCTTCTGGCACGACCTGCGGGCCAGGATGCGCAAGTTCGGGTTGGCGTTGCACCCGAAGAAGACCCGGCTGATCAGCTTCGGCCGTCACGCGGCCAAGGATCGCAGGAGGCAGGGGCAGGGGAGGCCGGAGACATTCGACTTCCTCGGCTTCACGCACTTCTGTACGCGATCCTGGATCACCGGATCCTTCGTCATCGGGCGCAGGACGATCAAGAAACGGATGCTGGCACGGTTACAGGCGATCAAGATGGAATTGCGCCGACGATGGCACAATCCCATCGCAAAGACGGGAGCGTGGCTCAACAAGGTGCTCACTGGGCACCTGAACTACTTTGCCGCCCCACTGAACGCCCGCAGCGTGGCCTGGTTCTTCGCCCGGGTTCGAGACCTGTGGCGGCGGACGCTTCGGCGCCGCAGCCAACGGGCATATATGAACTGGGAGAAGATGCGCCGTCTCGTCGATCTATTCTTCCCGCCGATCAGGATCCTACATCCGATGCCCTGTCACCGCTTCGACGCCAGAACCCGAGGGAGGAGCCCGGTGCGTTAGCAGCGCACGCCGGGATCTGCGCGGGGGGAGCGGGGCAACCCGCTTCCCTACCGTGACCATGCTGAAAGCCATTTCGACAGCATGGATTTTCCCCTCTTTCCTCGTTAGTCTCCTGAGCGCGGGAGAGAGGGCTTGGAACGCAGATTGGCAGCCATACTTGCCGCGCGGGAAAATGGCCTGAGGATAACGGCGGAATGAACCAAGCAAAACGGCACACCCTTTTGGCAACGCTCCTGGCGACGGGGCTGGTAGCGGTCTGGCCGGCTGCATTTTCACTCGCCCAGGAGCGCAGGCTGAGCGCCGCCGAGATCAAAGACAAGCTCATCGGCAACACGATCCAAGGCCTTTGGCACGGGCGGCCTTACATGCAGTTCTTCGATGGCTCTGGCAACACGATTTATGTGGAAGACGGCCGCCAGCGCCGCATGGGAGGGTGGTGGGCCGATGCCGAAAAGGACACCTACTGCGCCAATTGGGAGAGAAACAGACCGGCTTGCTACGAGGTGCTCGACGGCGGGCCCGACGCCATCATCTGGGTCATGCCCGGTTCCGGCAAAAAATTCCCCGCCAAGGTGCTACAAGGCGATCAACTTTCCCCGGTGATGCAGGACGATCCTATTTTTTAGGACCATGCGGGACCCGCTCGCCACCGCGGTTCAACATCATCAGGACGGTCGCGTGACAGAGGCCGAGGCGTAGTTCGCGGAACCATACCTGTCGCGTATTCGACCTCCCCTGGGTTCGCGTCGTCTCCGGCGTCCAGTCTCTATTCAGCGTTTACCTCATCGCCATATGGCGTTGAGGAAGATCACCCGAAATGTCAGCGTCGGGTCCAGGCCGTGTGAAAACGTTGACGGCGGCCCAGGCGAATCATTGTTGCGGCAAAGGCCAACTGCATGACTCAATATTTCGTCTCGGTCTCCAAAAATAGTTTCCACACGGCCTGGGTCAAACGCAGACATCCAGCGCCATAGCCAATTATGTCCGCACTTGAGGGCTAATACCAAATCTTGATGATACTGACCCATAGGGATCGCCCCTGGGTCGCGTCGGGTAGGAAGTAAGGCGCAGGCGATGCGGGTCATCTCCAAGGCTTGCTGACGCCCTCCGACGCGTCCCAGGGGCAACAGAGCTTGCGTCTTTTCAGAGCTTTCGGACCGCGTCGCCCGACCCTTCCGATGCCCCGCATCGCCGCGGATCGGGCTCCTAACCGAAAGCTCTGAAAAGTCGTCCCTATGAGTCATTATCATCAAGACTTGGTATAAGCGGGCGTTCAGGGGATTGGTTCGGCGGGAATTCGAACTGAGACACGACTATGACGAACCATAAACCAGGACGAGGTTGACCGAATCGCGCATAGTGCGGACCGGAGCGGCGATCAACAGCGCCGGAACCACCGCTCTCAGACGCCCACTCCGATTACGGTCCTACGGACATGGTCAGACTCTTCATCGATGCCGATGCTTGCCCGGTCAAGCAAGAGGCGGTGCGGGTCGCCGAGCGCCATAGTCTGACCGTCTTCATGGTCTCGAACGGCGGCATCCGGCCGAGCCGGTCGCCGCTGGTCGAAACGGTCATCGTGCCGGAGGGACCGGACGCGGCGGACCAGTGGATCGCCGAGCGGATCGGTCCCGGCGATGTCTGCATCACCCAGGACGTGCCCCTCGCCGCCGTGTGTCTCAAGGCCGGGGCGATGGCGCTGCGCGGCAACGGGGAGGCCTTCACCCAGGCCAACATCGGCGACACCCTGGCCCTGCGCGACCTCATGACCGATCTCAGAGCCGCAAATCCCCTCGGCGTGGGCGGCGGCGGGCGCGAATTCACCAAGTCCGACCGCTCGCGCTTCCTCGACGCTCTGGAGCGGCTGGTGCAGGCCGCTCAGCGCGAGCAGGGTTCGTGACCCGCACCCCGAGCGATCGCGATAAGTCGGGTAGACCTCTTATCAGCTCGCGGCCTGGTCCTGGAGCGCCGCCAGGTTCTTGGCGAAGTTGGAAATGACCCAAACCTCGGCGATGCGTTCGCCTTCCATGCGGAAGATGGCGATGCCTTCGTAACGCATGACCTTGTTGGTCGGCGTGAAGCCGATGAATTCGCCCTCGTGCGTGCCCTCGCCATGGAACCGCATGACGACCTTGTCGCCGTCGAACAGCAGGTCCTTGGCTTCGTGCTGGATATCGGGAAAGGCGATCTGGGTCGGGCGCATGTAGCCGTCGCGGAAGGCCGGGATGCCGATCATGTCTTGCCCGCCGCGCTCGCCGGATCCGCCGTGGTGCATGACGGCGCCTTCGGTGAAGACCCGCGGAACGGCATCGAGGTTCTGCTTGTTCCAGACCTCTTCGATCAGGCGATCCATGGTTCGCTTGTAAGCCTCGACGTCGGACATGCTGGCTTCCCCCCTTTTTCGGTTCCAATGCTCACACAATGCGGAGGGCAGGCTAACCCGCCGGAGGCCTAGCCGCAAAAGCGAGAGGGCCGCCACCGGATGATCCCAGCGGCGGCCCTTCGGTGTTTTGGGTTCGGCTCGGGCTTAGGCCGTGGTCTGGCTGGCGACGCCCTTTTCCGTGAACAGTTGCTCCAGCTCGCCGGTCTCGGCCATCTCGCGCACGATGTCGCAGCCGCCGACGAACTCGCCCTTCACGTAGAGCTGGGGGACCGTCGGCCAGTTCGAGAAGTCCTTGATGCCTTGGCGCAGGCCGGGGTCCTGGAGCACGTCGATGCCTTTGAACTTGATGCCGAGGTGCGAGAGGATCTGCACCACCGCGGCGGAGAAGCCGCATTGCGGGAAGACCGGCGAGCCCTTCATGAAGAGCACGACCTCGTGGCCGTCCACCTCGCCGCGGATTTGCTCTAAGACTGGGTTATCCATAGACCAGACCTTTCGTCGGTTAGTTCTCGTTCCTGTCGCGTCGCCCGTGTGGCCTCTCTCTGCGCCCCCGGCTTGCCGCCGTCAAGCGTCCGGCGGCGCCGAAGTCTGCAGCGCCAAGGCGTGCAATTCCGTTCCCATGCGCCCCTGCAGCGCCTGATAGATCATCTGATGCTGCTGCACCCGGCTCTTGCCCTTGAAGGCGGTCGAGATCACGTAAGCGGCGTAGTGATCGCCGTCGCCACGCAGGTCTTCGATGGTGACCTGGGCGTCGGGAATGGACGCCTTTATCAAGCTCTCGATCTCTGCCGGATCCATCGGCATGTTACAGGTTCCTCGTATAACTGCCCTTGCCGCCCTTGCTGGACGCGCCCGTGTCCTCAACTTCCGTCCATATAGGCGGGCAGCCAGGTCTCGTGCGCCTCGCGCAGGCCATCGAGGGATATGGGGTCTCCCTCCGGCAGGATCAATGCCGTCCCGCCCGTCGTGCCGATGCGTGTCGCCGGTATGCCTGCCGTTTCGGCCGCGTCCAAGAGCGCCGCGCCGTCCGCACAGGTAACAATGTAGCGCGCCTGGTCTTCTCCGAACAACCATGCGTGAACTGGGGGTGAATCGGGCAGACCGCCCTCCGGTCCGGCCGCCGATGCGTCCCGCGGTCCCGTGATCCGCGCGCCGCGGCCGCCGGCCAGCGCCATTTCGGCCAGCGCCACGGCGAGCCCGCCGTCGGAGACGTCGTGACAGGTGGTGATCTGGCCGCCCGCGATCAGGCTGCGCACGAAGTCGCCGTTGCGGCGCTCGGCGGCGAGGTCGACCGGCGGCGGCGCGCCCTCCTCGCGGCCCTCGATCACGCGTAGATAGCTGGACGCGCCGAGATGGCCCCGGGTTTCGCCGATCAGGACGATCGCCTCCTCGTCGGCCTTGAAGGCCGGGTCGGCGAGGCGGTCGAGATCGTCGATCAGGCCGACCCCGCCGATCGCCGGCGTCGGCAGGATCGCCTCGCCGTTGGTCTCGTTGTAGAGCGAGACGTTGCCCGAGACGACGGGATAGTCGAGGGCCCGGCAGGCCTCGCCCATACCCTCGATGCTGCCGACCAACTGGCCCATGATCCGGGGCCGCTCGGGGTTGCCGAAGTTGAGGTTGTCGGTGATCGCCAGCGGCCGGGCGCCGACGGCCGTCAGGTTGCGCCAGGATTCCGCCACCGCCTGGGCGCCGCCGCGGCGCGGATCGGCCTTGCAGTAGCGCGGCGTGCAGTCGACCGCGACCGCGAGCCCGCGGTTGCTGGCGTGGATGCGCACCACCGCCGCGTCGCCGCCGGGCCGGCGCACCGTGTCGGCCATCACCATGTGGTCGTACTGTTCCCAGACCCAACGCTTCGAGCAGTGATCCGGCGCCCCAAGCAGGCGGACGAGCGCGGCGCCCAGATCGTCCGGCGGCGCGACCTCGGTTGGCGCCAACTCGCCCAGCGGCTCTGGCGTCGTCCAGGGCCGGTCGTATTCCGGCGAGGCTTCGGCCAGCGGGTCGATCGGCAGGTCGCCGACCACCTCGCCGTCGAGCTTGATGACCATGCGCCCGGTCTCGGTCAGGTGGCCGACCACGGCGAAATCCAGGTCCCACTTTTCGCAAATCGCGCGGGCAACGTCCTGCTTGTCGGGCTTGAGGACCATGAGCATGCGCTCCTGGCTCTCCGACAGCATCATCTCGTAGGGCGTCATGCCGGCTTCCCGACAGGGCACCCTTTCCAAATCCAGCTCGACGCCGGCGCCGCCTTTCGAGGCCATCTCGAAGGACGAGCAGGTGAGGCCGGCCGCGCCCATGTCCTGGATGCCGATGATCGCGTCGGTCTCCATCAGCTCCAGGCAGGCCTCGATCAGCAGCTTCTCGGTGAAGGGGTCGCCGACTTGCACGGTCGGGCGCTTGGCCTCGGAATCCTCGCTGAACTCGGCCGAGGCCATGGTCGCGCCGTGGATGCCGTCTCGCCCGGTCTTGGAGCCGACGTAGACCACCGGGTTGCCGGCGCCCGCCGCCGCCGAGGTGAAGATGCGGTTGGCCGGGGCGATGCCCACGGTCATGGCGTTGACCAGGATGTTGCCGTTGTAGGCCGGGTCAAAGTTCACCTCGCCACCGACGGTCGGGATGCCGACGCAGTTGCCGTAGTCGCCGATGCCGGCGACCACCCTGGCCACCAGGTGCCGCGTTTTGGGGTGGGCGGGATCGCCGAACCTAAGCGCGTTGAGGTTGGCCACCGGGCCGCGCGCCCATGGTGAAGACGTCGCGCAGGATGCCGCCCGACGCCGGTAGCCGCGCCCCTGGTAGGGCTCGATGAAGGACGGGTGGTTGTGGCTCTCCATCTTGAAGACCGCCGCCAGGCCTTCGCCGATATCGACCACGCCGGCGTTCTCGCCCGGCCCCAGGATCACCTGCGGCCCCTCGGTGGGCAGCGTCTTCAGCCACTTCTTGGAGGACTTGTAGGAGCAGTGCTCCGACCACATGACCGAGAAGATGCCGAGCTCGAGCAGGTTCGGCGTGCGGCCGAGGATCTCGATAACCCGGCCGTACTCCTCTGGGGAGAGGCCGTGCTCGGCAGCGACCTCCTGGGTGACTTCCGGGCTCGCCTCTGGGGTTTGAGCCTCAGCGCTCACGACCCGGCACTCACGACCCGGCACTCACGACAGGGCCTCGACCAGGCCCTGGAACATGAGCGCGCCGTCGCTGCCGCCCAGCGCCGGGTCGGCCAGCCGCTCGGGATGCGGCATCAGGCCAAGGATGGTCTTGGACTCGTTGTAGACTCCGGCGATGTTATGCAGCGCGCCGTTGGGGTTGGCCGCCTGCGAGGGCTCGCCGAACTCGTCGCAGTAGCGGAAAGCGATCTGGTCGCGGTCGTAAAGCCGGGAGAGGGTCTCGCCGTCGGTGAAATAGTTGCCGTCGCCGTGCGCCACGGGAATACGGATTACCTGTCCGGCCTCGTAGCGGCTGGTGAACAGGGTCTGGCTGGTCTCGACCCGCAGCAGCACGTCGCGGCAAACGAACTTGAGGGTGGCGTTGCGGAGCAGCGCGCCGGGCAACAGGCCGGTTTCGGTCAGCATCTGGAAACCGTTGCAGATGCCGAGCAGGGGCACGCCGCGGCCGGCGCGGGCGACCAGCTCGCGCATCACCGGCGAATGGGCCGCCATGGCGCCGCAGCGCAGATAGTCGCCATAGCTGAAACCGCCGGGCAACACGATGAGGTCGACCGGGTCGAAGTCCGCGTCCTTGTGCCAGACCATCAGCGGCTCGCCGCCCGTGGCCTGGCGCAGCGCCACCTGGACGTCGCGGTCGCAGTTGGAGCCCGGGAAGAC
>PVMK01126795.1_pt1 | contig 20938 bp, 20 predicted proteins | sample 1853481 | NCBI WGS metagenome assembly PVMK01 (sample SAMN08533507, study PRJNA380276) | Marine sediment metagenome, whole genome shotgun sequencing project.
AGCTAATGCTCTCCAACAGCGACGTCCCCTTCATCCGAGGGCTGTACCAAGACTTCCGCACCGACACCGTAGCGGCGCCGCGAGCGATCAACTGCAATGCAAAGAAGCGCGGCAAGGTGAGCGAAGTAATCGTCCGCAATTACTGATCGCGGTCGCGGACGCTGGCACTGACACTGGCGCTGACGCTGACGCTGCCAAGGGGACGGTCTCCGGCCTCCCAGCGCCTGGAACACATGGGCGCCCCGCGCAGAGAAGGAGAGCGCGAAAACCTCAAGGATTTGCTGCTGCGATCTTTGTCTGGGAAACGGTGTGGTATCGGGTATTGGAAGACCCGGAGAGTGTCCCTAGCTTCGAGGTTCCCCTAGGATCACGGTCCAGGGCAGTGGCCTCCGGACAGAGACAACCTCGAGGCGTGTCCTGGCGAGCTCGATGAGAGCGCCACGACCGAAGTGCTGGATGTGCCCCGGCGTATTCCCGAGGTCGCGGAGATACTTCCCACGGACCATGTTCATCGCGCGCCAGACGGGTTCCCACGGAGTGCTCATCAAAACGAAGTTGTGCGCCACTCGGGCGACCTCGGCGAGGGCCTCGCGTGGGCGCTCGAGATGCTCCATGACTTCGCAGCACAGGACCAAGTCGAAGCTCCCGTTTTCGAACGGCAGCTCGTACACGGATGCCTCCGCAAACTCGATCATCGGATCGATGTCCGGAGCCTGACACTCGAGACTGAGGTCCGTCGCCAGAAAGCGGTGCGGACGCGGCCCCGAGCGGACCAAATGGTCGGCAAGCTTGCCCTCCCCGCATCCGACCTCGAGGACGGACTTGGCCCCGGCATGCCGGTACAAGGTCGTCACCGAAGAAAGGAAACCACCGACCAGCACACGACTGATTCGATTCTTGGTGGCGTACTTGTCGTAGAAGTTCCCAACGACGTTTTCCTGGCTCACTCGGCGTGCTCTCCTTGCCCGAGCCGAGGCCGGGCTTGCGGTGTCCATGGCCGCGCGGCGGTACTGTGAATGCCCTCTAAGTCTTGCCCGCCCGAACGTTGGTTGGCCGCCATAGTCGCGTCCAAGCGGCGCACCCGCACTAGTACCTCTTCAGTCAGGCGCCGATTCGCAGCTAGCAAGTCACTGAGTAGCACCATGAGCCCCACCAGGAACGCCAGGATGATCGCACCGACCCCCACTTGGAGCGATTGAATGTGCGAGCTCGTATCCGGATCGGTCAGGTAGTAGTACGCAAAGCGCCCGCCGAGCACAAGACCCACTGCAAGCAGGCCCAACGCAATGTAGCCGAACGTCTGCACGGGCCAGTACATCCCGTAGGAGCGAAATATCACGGGGCCGTTTCGCCGCAGGTACTGAGGAATCGAAGAGAAGAGCCTCGACTCGCGGGTTGTGGGGGTGGTCCGGATCTTGGCGTTCGCCACGACGAGACCCGCGTTGCCTGCTTGGATCATGGTCTCGAGCGTGTAGGTAAACTTGTTGTGTACGAAGAGGGTCGAGATGGCCTTGCGGTTCATCGCCCGAAAACCGCTGGTCGAGTCCCGCACCTCGGTACCGGAAGCGCGGCGGACCAAACCGGAGCCCCATCGCTGTAGCGCGCGCTTGATCCAGGAAAACTGTGCGATCTCATCGGTCTGTCGATCGCCGACCACGATGTCCGCGTCGCCAGCAACAATCGGAGCCACCAGCGCAGCGATATCCTCACCCCTGTATTGGTTGTCCGCATCGGTGTTGACGACCACGTCGGCGCCGAGCCGCAGGCAGGCGTCCAGGCCCGCCATGTGGGCGGCGGCGAGCCCTCGATTCCGCGCAAATCGAACGATGTGATGAGCGCCGAGCTTTTCGGCGACCTGGGCGGTCCCATCGGTGCTTCCGTCATCGATCACGAGCACCTCAATGCTGTCGATGCCGGGCACGGAGCGCGGCAGGTCGGCCACGGTCGCACGCTTCTCTCGGCTCTTGCGGCGCGCGTCAAGCCTCCCCGCTCCTGGTCGGGTTGATGCATCCACGGGTTTCAAGTAACCATGGGCCGGGATGAACGAGCGAAACGCACGCGTTGTGGTCACCGCCGCATTGGTCCTCAAGCTTGCCCTCGTCGTATGGAACGCAGCTGTCTACAACAACAGGACGTACGACTATCATTGGCACAAGGCCCGTGTGGCGACCGCCGGGCTTCGCGTGGGCGCGATGGAGTACAATCCTCCACTCTACTACCTGCCCTGCCTTCCTTTCGTGGAAGACATTTCGAAGGCCCAAATCAAAGAGGGCTTCACTCGCGACGATCTCATCCACCTGCTTCGCTTCACCAACATCGCCTACCTATTCCTGTTCTACCTGTGTTGGATTTATTTCATCATCCCCAAATTGGTTCCGAATTGGAGAGGCGCCGCAGCCGCCTCGCTGGTGCTCTTGGGCTTTCCGGGCTTTCAGAAGCTCGGGGCGATGACCCACCCGGATAACCTCGTCGTCGGCCTGTCCTCATTGGGGTTGGCAACCTGGCTCTGGTTTCGGAAACGCCCGTCACGCACGGGTTGGAAGGACTGGGCTGGCATCGCCGGCTTCGGACTGCTCGTCGGCTTGCTCGGCATGACACGCCCGTTTGCCGCGGCTCCGGTGTTCGTTCTCTCACTCGCGGGGCTCATCGCCCTCATCCGCGAGAGAGGCATCTTCAGCTGGGCTTTCTTTTCGCGAGCAACCCTGCTCACGATGCTGGTTGGTACCCTCAGCCTCTCCTGGTACGTCTATCGCTGGCAGGAGGTCGGCACGTTTAGAGCCGGCTACAACGAGCGCTGGATGGGCCCGTTCCGGGAGTACCGGGACGACCTCGACCGCGTGCATTACTTCACGAGCTTCTACTTCTCGGACCTGCTTCGAGAGCCGAACCTGCTCAACAAGGCCTTCGGCTACAATGGGAAGCCCAAGGTCACCAACGACATGTCGAACAGCTTTCCGACCATCGCGTACTCGGAATTCTGGGGCGACCAGTGGCTTTATTTCTCGTCTCCAAAATATCGTACCGAGGGGAAGCGTTGGCCCAAGCGCGTGCTCTTCGTGATCGCGCTGCTCATGCTTCCGTTGCTTGCCCTGCGGTTCGTCGGCGGGGTCGTGACGACCGGACGCCGGCTCGCTCGGGGCGACCCTGACGCGGACGCGGATGCGCTGATGGTCCTCTACTTCGCGCTCGGAGTGGCGCTCTACTTCTATTGGCTGATGGGCGACGCGCTGCTGCCCGGTGCGAATACGCCGATCAAGTTCATCTACAACGCACACCTCGTCCCCGCCTTCGTGACAATCGCATTCTTCAAGGCGCTCGGACCTCGACACTTCAATGCTTGGTTCGCCTATGCCGGAGTTGTTTTCCTGGCTGCCCTACCCGTCGCGACGTTCTGGCCCTTCTAACCAGTCAGCGCCAGCGGCGGATCCAAAGCTGCTCGCCTCTGTAATCGGCCGCGTGGAGAAACTCGTCCCCAGGCCGCTGGACGCCAGTCTTGCACTTCGGGTCGTAGACGATGAAGGAAACCTCTTCGAGCGCCTCATCAAGCTCCGCTTTGTCTTCCGGAATCGGCTTGAACGCAGAGATACCGTCTTGCTCCTTGTGATAGACGTTCATATCGCGAAGTCGATGGAAGCCCTGCTCGAAGGTCGAGCCGCAGCCGGCGTACAGCACTACATTGCTGGAGGTAGCTTCCGGTCTCGTCGGCGGCAACGGAGCGTGATGGAGGGATCCCGCTTTGGCCGGCGACGGAATCGCGTTGTTCACGTACTCGTGGAAACGGAGGTTGCCGGCAATCGTGTCCAGGGCGTCCGACTTTTTGGGACCCATCCAGACCAGATGGTCCACGCCAAGCTCCCGGTAGAGCTCCCACACAGCTTGGGGAGAATCGAGAAGCCCGTACCGGATGCGTCCTTGGTACCCTGGTAGATCCGTTACGACTTGGGCGCCGTAACCGACGCGCAGGTGAAAGCCGTGCGCCAATACCGTGGAGCCAGGCGGCAATGCCTCGCCCACTTTCTGCTGCGTCCCGAACGCAGATTCCCGAAGCTTCCAATTCCCTTTGAAACCACTCTCCATCAACCGCGCGACTCGGACGAACGGCATATCCCCCAGCATCGCGTGGGACCTGAAGAAAAACGCGTCCCCGCCCCAGACGACCTGCAACAGCACCAGCGCAACGATCGGGACTCTAGCAAGCCATCCGGTTCGCCAGGCCAATACGATCGCCGCAACGACGACCGCCGCCATCAAGGGAATCAGCGCCTGCAAGTAGCGCTCGATGTGAGAAAGGTAGAACCAGGTGAACACGCCAAGTTGTGCAGCAGCCGCAACGGCCCAAGTTCTCTTCGCGCCTCGGACGAACGGAAGCCAAAACAGGCTCAGGGTGAAGAGAGAGCCGAAATAGGGCCAACGCCCGTGAAACCGCCCCTTGCTGAACGAGCGGAACGAGAAGTCGTAGCCAGCGATCAAGGTCTCCACGAGTTGCTCAGCGAAGGTGCCTGTGGGCCGACGAAGCTGCTCCTTCCATGCACGCTCCATCATCGCTGGCATGTCTTCGTTCCAAGGTCGCGGGGTCAGGTACTTGTGGAGCACCGGGTAAAGAGGGTCACCATACCAGAGCCAGTTCTTGGCCCAGTGAGGCGCGGTCAGAAGCAGAGCTGCCACGACACTCACGCCGAGTCCTGCTTTCCATGCGGAGTCGTCGCCTTGCTTGATCGCCAGAAATACTACCCGACCGAGGAGGAACAGCGCGGGGCCTAGGACGATGGACAGTGCCTGATACTTGGTCAGGAGCGCGCCCGCCGCGCACACCGTGAACAGGAGCATGCTGCGCCAATCGACCCGCTCCCAGGCCCGCGTCATCGCAAGGAAGATCGGGACAGCCCAGAACGCAGCGATGTGATCGTTGCCCGAGTGGAGGCCGGCATCGTAAATGAACACCGAGGGAAAGAGAAAGAGCGCGACCCAACCAATTGCTGCGTTCGTGTCGGGCAGCATCCAGCGAACCAGAACCGGAATACTGGCGAGCGTCACGACGAACAGGAGGAACTCCTGATGCGCCGCCACCATGGTCACCTCGAAGAGATCCAGGCCCGGGAGAATAAAGCTCCAGGAGTAGAGCATGGCCGCCATGTTCGGGAGCGCCTCGACGATCCAGCCCTCCGGCGAACGCAGGACGGCGCCGTCCGAAGCCCAACCTTGACCGAGGCCCAGGTGGTACCACTGCGAGTCGAAGTTCGCGTTGGCAGGCGTGAGAGTGCTGAGGTACAGTAGCGTCAGGCAGGCGATGCCAAAAAACAGGATTGGCCCGTGCCACCAAGCCGACGCGCCAAACACGGATGACCGCAGCCTGCCTCGGCGCTGCCAGAGCTCCCGGACTTGCTCGCGCGAGCTGGAAAGGCCCACAAGCAGCATGAGCGACGGGAGAAGGATTGCCCAAACGGGACCGAACCAACCCGCAATGCCGCCCAGGAACTGCAGCAGATAGAACGTATAGACGCCCACAGCGGTGGCTTGAACCAGGCGCTCGGGAATCGGGAGATTCGGCGTGAGGCGTTGAACGATCGGCAAGCCCGCGGCAGCACAGGAGAGCAACCAGAAGAGCGCATAGAGCGCTGCCTTCGAGTACTTCCAGAACAACCACTTCTGGATTGGGTAGTGCCCGTGCAGCACGAGGGCGAAGCCCGCAAGAGCGCCTAGCGCAAAGAGGGCGATGAGCGTGCTACGAATGAGCTGAGCCCGGCTGGAGGAGCCGGTGCTGGCGGAGCGCGGCGCAGCGTCGTTGACGTTGGACGATTCAAGCATAAGAAGGCGTCTGCCGGCGGCGTCGTGTATAGTCCGTTTCCTTTTCGATGGCTAGCCGGTCTGATTATCTACGCCTTTCTATCCGCCTGATCGGACCCCTGCTGCTGATCGCCGTCGTCTGGAACCTCGAGGACAAGGCCGCGCTCTGGCGGACGGTGAAGGAAGCTGACTGGATGCTCGTCGGCGCGGCGATCGCCACGAACGTACCGATCGTTCACTTCAAGGTGGTGCGATGGCAGAAGCTCCTCGCAGCGCGCGGGTATGACTACCCGCTTGGGCGGACTTATCTGGCCGTGCTGTCATCGCTCTATCTCGGAATGGTCACTCCGGGGCGCGTCGGCGACTTGCTGCGCATCCAGTATGTGAAGCACGATATCGGCGTGCCCTATACCGAAGGGCTGGCCACGACTCTAATGGATCGTTTTTGCGACCTCTACGTGCTGGCGGCGGTAGTGGCGCTTGGGGCGATGCACTTCGCATCGGCGCTGAGCGCGGACTTGGCCAACATCACCTGGGCCGCCGTGGCACTCGCGGTCTTGGCGCCTTCGGCCTTTCTTCTGAAGGGCCCGGTGGAACTGCTGACCCGCCTGCTGAGCAGGCTGACAACGCGCTGGCACGCCAGCGTAACAGCCCTACTCGATGCGTTGCGAGGTTTGGTCGGAAGGAGCCTCATCGGAGCCGTCGCCCGCACGGTCGCCTCGTTTGCGGTCGGCTTTCTTCTGGGCTGGCTGGTCGCGCGCGCGCTCGGAATCGAGCTCAGCTACGTGGATGTGGCAAGCCTGCTTGCTACGACGAGCCTGCTCAGTCTGATCCCCATTTCGGTCTCCGGGGTGGGCGTCCGCGAGCTATTCCTGGCCCTCGTCTTTCCGGCCCTCGGCCTTCTTCCCGCTCAGGGCGTGGCGTTGGGCATCATGGTGTTCGTGTGCAACCACATGGTAATCGTCGTCGCAGGGTTCATCGCTTGGCAGCTGGCCCCACCACCCGTCGAGAGCGACGGCATCGTCCCGGCCTGAAGCCGCTTCATTCGGAGCGCTCGAGGTACTTGCGCATGATGTAGAGCTGACGCTCCTGAAGTCGGCGCTGACGCGCGATCATCAGGGCGACCTGCCCCAGCCAGAAGGTCATGAAGGCCACTCCAGAGAGGAACGCCGCCGTGAAGCCGGCCCAGATGTGAGGTGTGAACTGGCCGGCGGTGATGCGGTGCCAAACGAAGAAGGTCGCAAACCCGGCGGCTAGGGCGGTCAGAGCCGCAGTCACCGTGTTGAACACCGACGCGGGCGTGAAGTCGCGCACGCAACTGTAGATGATGCCGGTCGTACGATACGCGTACCGAAAGAGGTTCGACGCGATCCGGGACTTCCCTTTTTCACGAACCCCCCGCACCGTGAGCGGCACCTCGACGATGCGCCGGTGTCTCTGGGCCAGCAGGATGAAGGATTCCTGGGTGTAGGTGAAATCCCCGGAAAGCACGAGTTGCAGCATAGTTTCGCGAGTATAGGCGCGAAAGCCACAGCTCACATCAGAAAAAGATTGGCCGCAAATCCAGCTCACTATTCTCGACATGCCCCAGTTCCCCCAACGCTTCACGAAGGGCATTGTCGGGACGAGGCTCTTGTCCTTGAAGCGCGACGCCGACGCGAAATCGGCGCGGCCTTGCAGGAGTGGCTCGAGAAGTGTCGGGATGTCCTTCGGATTGAACTGGCCGTCTGAATCGATGTTGACGGCAAAATCCACGCGTCGGCGTACGGCTTCGTCGATGCCCGTCTGCATGGCCACGCCGAGGCCCATGTTCGCGTGAAGCGAGATGACGGAGGCACCCGCTTCGCGCGCGACGGCGACGGTGTCGTCGGTCGAGCCGTCGTCGACGACGAGCACCTCAATGCTCTCGATTCCTTCGATTTCCTTCGGGATCTCCCGAATGACGCCGTCGATCGATTCCGCCTCGTTCAGCGCCGGCATGATGACCAAGAGCCGCTTCATATCGCGGCGACGTTAGCTCGAAACCCAACAGAACGGCAAGGGGGCTCCGGATACTTGAGCCGATCGACAGCAGGGCGACCCCCGCGTTCTGACGCTGGATTCGAGCTGGCGGCGACCAGAAAAGGGGAACGAATCCGAATTCGAAGGCGCTGAGATGCATGAGGTGGGGGCGCGCGAGCAATTCCTAATGTCGACGGATTTTTTTCCAAATGGCGCAGACGAGCTAAGGCCGCTTCGCTACCGGCAGCTCCATGACCCCCACATCAGCGTCTGCTACAACCCGATGGCGTGAAGGAAGCCTTGACCCAAAGCCCTGTCTGGTTTCGGGCCGCGCTGGCCACAACCTTCACTGCCTTTGCGGGATGGCAACTGTGGGCGTTGGGGTTCGGTGAGCCCGTTTTGGTCGCGAAGGCCGGCCTGCTGAAAGACGACGCGTTCTTTTACAACGTACTGGTCGACAACCTGCAGAAGCACGGCTTCTTCACACTGGACGGGGAGATGCACACAAACGGCTTTCAGCCTTTGTGGATGTTCGTTTTACTCGCTCTCAAATCGGTCTTGCCATCTGTCGATGCACTGCGGTTGTTGCAGGGAATGAGTTGGGCGTCTTGGTTGCTATTTTCGTGGGGAGCGGTTTGGCTGTTGAGCAGCGGAACACCGTTCGGCGCGACGGTGCGGTCGCTGATCGTGGGAGGTCTGCTGATCAACAACAGCCGCGTTCAGACCATGTTGGTGGTGGGTCTAGAAGTACCTCTCGCCCTCGCTTTGATCGTCTGGGCGCTCGTGTACGTCGAATCGCTGAGCCAGAAGACCAACGATGAGCACACGCTCGGCGTCGGCGCGGGAGCCGCGCTCGGAGCTCTCGGAGGGTTGATCTTCTTGGCGCGGACTGATCTGTTCTGGATGGCACCGACACTAGGGTTGTGGGCCTTCGCACGGTCGGGGCGGGCTTGGAAGCCGCTGCTCGCGTGTGGTGTCGTCGTCGCCGCGATCGTTCTGCCCTACCTCTCCTGGAACGTGCTCATGCACGGAGATCTAATGCCGATAAGCGGGCGGGTGAAGCTGTATTACATGCAGACCTTTTTCCCGACTTGGGATGCCTACTGGGCGTCGGATGAGTGGCACGGATTGCCCCGCTTGTTCGAACGAGCTCTCCCGAACATGCCATGGAAGACGACTGTGCGAGTGAGCGGGGGACTTCTCGTCTTGGCAAACGCCGTTACATGGTCCCGATGGGGCCGGCGGGAACTGCCGGATGCCTTTCGAATTCTAGGTGTCGCCGTAACCGCTCATGCGATCTATATGTATGTGGTCTATCGCGAGCTGCGCCCGTACACCAGTTACTATTTCGCTCCTGAGCTGCTGTTCGTCGTGGCGGTGCTTGCGTGGTGGATTTCCGCGATTCGAGGGCGTGTCGCGGTGGTCGCGGTGATGGTCTTGGTGCTCGTAACCAGTAACGGACGTTGGGACATAACGGAGTTGAAGCCCAGCCGATATTGGAGCACCCGAGTAGAGCTTGCTCAAAAGCTCCCGCAGCTCACAGGAGGTGCGCGCGCAGCTGCCTTTTGGCCCGGCGCGTTTGCGTCCTTTAGCGGCCTCGATGTAGTCCCTCTCGACGGAGTGATCGGATCACAAGAATTCTTCACCGACTACGTGAAGACCGGAAAAGAAATCGACTACTTGCGCGAAGGCGATATTCGCTGGGTCGTCGTTGAAGCGCCCAAGCCCGGCACAGTCACCGGCGACAAGAAACCACGGGAGCGAGAATGGTCCACCCTCGGGCGAATCCGCCTATGGGAGGCACGCGATGATCTGCGTCACGTATATTCGCGAGGCGGCTGGCACCTCTTCGAGCTAACGGCGACCGAACATGAATGACGGCGGGGCGTCTTGCCAAACGCTGGGCGCCCCGACCTAGTCGATGTAGCCGAGCGCACGCAGTTGCTCTGTTTCTAACGATGGGAGCGGCGTCATGCGTTCGGTCGGCTTAGCCTCGGGGTGGGTGCCCTCCCATTGCTGCAGGAACGCCTGCAGGACATCGCCGACCTCGGGATGGGTCTCCAGCTGGTTGGTCTCGGTTCCCCTCTCCCGCTCCCCTTTCTGTTGGAGCTCGCGCGGATCGGTGCCTGGGTGCGGTGCGCGATGCTCGAAGTACTCCCACTGCGGCCCGTACACACCGATGGCGTTGGCCTTGCGGAACCGGGTCTCCACGACGAAGTGCGATGGCAATGCGGGCGGCTCCGAGCCCTCTATGGGAGCCATCATCGACTTGCCGACAATGTCCGGCGGCGCCTCGAGCCCAAGATAGTCGAGTAAGCTTGGCATCAAATCAAGCAATCGGGTGCGTGCCTGGATTACCTTGCCTCGCGGCAGGCTGTCATCGGTAGCGTAGAGGATCAGCGGGACGAGCACCTGGGACTGGTACAGCAACGATCCATGCGAGTCGGAGGCCTCGACTGGCTTGTGATTGCCCAGACCCTCGCCATGGTCGCTGACGATTACGAACAATGTGCGCTCGAAACCAGGCAAGGCGCTGAGCTCATTGGCGAAGCGCTCGATCTCGGCCGAAACCAGCCGGATCGCGGCCAGGTACCGTTTGTGGGGTCCTGGCGGGAACAGCGGCTCGTACTTGCTTAGATCTATCCGCTTGTCATGCGGCTCGTGCACCTCCATCACGTTGGCCTGTAAGTAGTACGGTGGCGTCTTGCGCTCTTTCACCTGCGCAAGGAGGCTATCGAAGATCTGCCGCGCGCTCTGCAGCGGCACCTTGGCCTTCCCCTTGGCGCCCTTCGTGACATCCATCCAATCGAACAGGACGTTGCTATCGATGTAGTGATCGAAGCCCTGCTGGAAGTTGAAAGAAGTGTTGATGTTCGGGTTCGCAGTGGCGCCGATGGTGGTGTAGCCCGCTTCCTTCAACACCTCCGCAAGCGTCACGAAGTCGTCCGACAGGATTTCGTCTCTCTCTTTGTAGATTCCTAACGTGCGCGGGTAGTGCGAGGTGAGCATTGAGCCGATGGAGGGCGCGTCCAACTCGATTGGGCGATCACCCGATCGAAGCGCACGCCCTGCTCGGCCATGCGGTCGATTTCGGGCGAGGTCTCCTCGGGGAAACCATAGGCGCTGAGCTTGTCCTGCCGCAGCGTGTCGATCATGATCAGGACCAGGTTGGGGGGTTGGGCGAATGGGTATCGTATCAGAACGACGGCCGCGGCGATCGCGACCATCCCAGCAATTGCGATCGCTGCAGTAGTGATCAGTTGCATGCGGGTCATGAGGGCGGAGTCCTTAGCACAGAGCGAGCATGGGCGCCGAAGCTCAGGGTGGAACGCCGATGACAATCCGGAGCATGTCGGTCTTGTGGGATGAACGCCGCTGAGCTAGCGTCGCCAGATGGCGGAGCAAGTTACGGAGGAACGCCTGGGCACCGGTTTGAGAGCACTGCTCGTTTCACTCGTGCCGTTCGAGGCAGGCGTGTTAGGGCGCGTGAATCTCACGCTTGACGTATTGAATGCGCAGCACTTCGCCAACACGCCCTGGCGTCAGCATGCCCAAGTAGAGTGGGGAAAGGACGGCCGAGGAGCTTCGGGCGAGCGGATAGCGGAAGCCGCGCGCGGCGAGGACCCCACGCCAGCGGACGATCTTCAAGTGAATCGCTGGCACGTTGAGGAGCAGCGCGAACATGAAGAGGAGCGGATTGACCTCCTTCACGGCGCTCCACAGCGCGGCCTTGTCGTCCAATCTCCAGACGACCGCCACCAGCAGGATGGGGCCGATCAGGCGGACCAAGCGGCGTTTGTTTGCCGGTCCCTTAGCGCGTGAGCTCTTCGGGTTGGGTGCGAAAAAGAAGTGCCAGTCACGGGCCAGGTTCTTGCTGCTGTCGTTCCAAGGGGGGGCGACCGGCTTGGACACGAAGCGGACTTCAGCCATTCGCAAAGGTGTTACGCCGTGCCAGGCGGGGGTTGCATTGCGGAGCCCCATTTGCCAAACTGGCGGTCTTAATGCGGACGACTGGCGAGGGGTATGACTTCGGATCGAACTGGCGCTCATTCATCGATCACCATTTGACCGATGAATGCCGACAAGAGGCGCTTCGGTCACTGCCTGCGTTCTTGGGGCAGAGTTCGCTCGAGGGTATGACGTTTGTCGATGTTGGTTGTGGAAGCGGGCTCTTCTCCTGGGTGGCCTATAAGCTGGGTGCCAAGCGAATTGTGAGCTTCGACGTCAACCCAAACTCGGTGGCCTGCTGCAAGCAGCTTCGTATGGACGAGGGTGAGCCCGCGAACTGGGAAGTGCTGGAAGCCTCAGTACTCGACGATGAGGCGGTGCGGGCGCTAGGCGATTTCGACGTGGTCTATTCGTGGGGTGTTCTGCACCACACAGGCGAGATGTGGCACGCGATTGAGAACGCCGCGCGTCTCGTCAAACCGGGCGGGTTGATGTGGATCGCAATTTACAATCGCGCTGATGGGATCGGTCTCTATTCCGACGGACGCGTTGGGTCCTCGCGTTTTTGGGAACAAGAAAAGGTCTTCTACAATCGCCTTCCAAAAGTGGGCCAACGCGTGATGGACTACACCGCAGCGACAGGTATGGTGACCGCCTACCTCTTGTCAGGACGCAACCCGATCCGCGAAATTCAGCAGCACAAGCAGAATCGCGGTATGTCGTGGTTGGTGGACATTCGCGATTGGCTTGGCGGCTGGCCGTACGAGTACGCGTCTGTGGAGGAGATCTTCAGCTTCGTTCGAGAGCGCTTCGGCTACACGTTGGAGAATTTGATCTCCACCAATAGCCTTCGAAACAACGAGTACCTTTTTCGAAGGCCGGCCACTTGAGATGTGCGGGATCACAGGCATCGTTCATCCTGGCGCCGGGACTCCCAACGCACAACCGGTTCCACGTGGGGTAATCCGAGCGATGACCACGGCGCTGACGCACCGTGGCCCAGACGCGGAGGGCTATCACCAGGACAGCGGGGTCTCGCTGGGGCATCGTCGACTCAAGGTCATCGACCTCGCGGGCGGAGCACAGCCGATGTCGAATCCCGAGGGCACGGTATGGGTCACGTACAACGGAGAGATCTACAATCACCGAGATCTGCGTTCTGAGCTCGAGTCGTGCGGGCACACCTTTCGCTCGGTCTGCGATACCGAAGTATTGGTCCACGGCTATCTCGAATGGGGAATCGCCAAGTTGCTAGACCGCATCAACGGCATGTTCGCGTTCGGGATTTGGGACAGCGCCGCACGACGGTTACTGCTCGGCCGGGATCGAATGGGCCAAAAACCGCTTTTCTACTCGGTGCTTCGCGGTGGCGGTTTGGCGTTCGCGTCGGAGGTGAAAGCTCTGCTGATCCATCCAGACATCCAGCCAGCCATCGATGAAGAGGGACTGGCTGCGTATATGACGTTCGAGTACCTACCGGGAGAGCTATCGATGGTGCGAGGCGTGCGCAAGCTGCTTCCCGGGTCATGGTTGAGTTTCGAACGCGGCAACGCAGACCAGTCTTCCTACTGGCACATTCCGATCAAGGACACCCCTTCCCCCGAGAACGCCACGCAGCGGTTTACCGAGCTGTTCGACCAAGCAGTCGAACGGCGACTCATGGCGGACGTGCCCCTAGGTGTGTTTCTATCGGGCGGCATCGACTCGAGCTCCGTGGCAGCTTCGGTTGTGCGACAGCGCACCGCTGCGAACGTGAAAACGTTCTCGATCGGCTTCCAAGAAAAAAGCTACGATGAGTCTTCGATGGCGCGACTCGTCGCGCAACACCTCGGCACCGAACATCACGAGCGCATATTCACCGCTGAAGCCATGAAAGACGTGCTGCCGGAAGTCGTGTCGGGCCTCGACGAACCCTTCGGGGACGCGAGCCTGCTTCCGATGTACTTGCTCAGCGGTTTCGCGCGCGAGCGCGTAACGGTGGCCCTCGGCGGCGATGGAGCCGACGAGCTCCTCCTTGGGTATCCAACATTCTTCGCCGAGTCATTCGGGAAAGCGTTTGCACAACTACCTCGGCCACTACGCCGCGGCATTGGTGGACTGGGTCGGGCACTTCCGGTCAGCACCAAGAACTTCAGCTTCGACTTCAAGGTGAACGCCTTCCTGCGCGCTGCCGACGCGCCGCGGTCATGGCGCCACCCGCTCTGGTTGGGAAGCGCGATTCCTGGAGCTCCAGATGATCCACTACACTCAGACCTCCGCGAGAAGTTTCCTGCCGAATCCGTATTGTCGTTTGCGGCCGCCGAGTACGATGCGCCCGACACGCAGTCTGATCTACAGCGTTTGTCGTATCAGTACTGCCGGACGTACCTTGCTGAAGACATCTTGCACAAAGTTGATCGCGCAAGCATGGCGGTATCGCTAGAAGCCCGTTCTCCATTCCTGGACCGTGCGCTAGTCGAGTTTGTCGCAGCCCTGCCTGCCTCTCAGAAGTTGCGTTTCCCCGGGCGAGGCAAAGCAATTCTCAAAGACGCCATGCGTGGCCGCTTGCCCAACGAAGTGGTCAACAGATCGAAGAAGGGGTTCGGCATTCCGGTAGCGGCTTGGCTCAAAGGCCCGCTCGAGGAGATGGTAAACGATCTGTTGTCGGAGTCACGCACGAAGGCCGCTGGATACTTCGACTCGACCCGCGTACTGCGACTCATCGAGGAGCACCGCACAGCAAAGCGAAACCACCGCAAGATTCTCTGGACGATGCTGAACTTCGAACTATGGCGTGACGCACGGGGTATCCCGGGCCGCGCCTAGGGATTCGCGACTCCACCAAACGCTGTTAGACTGCGCCATCCGTGTACGAATACGACTCCCACTTCCTTGGCTACGGACGCTCAATCGCGACAAAGTCGGCACAAGTCATCGTGCCGATTCTCCAAGAAGCGCTGCGTCCGACGTCGGTTCTCGATCTGGGCTGCGGGCGGGGTGCCTGGCTTGAAGTTTGGAAGGCATCTGGCGCATCGGACGTCCTCGGGGCAGATGGAGACTACGTCGATCGCGCCGACCTCGCCGTCGACGAATCTGAGTTCTGCGATCGCGACTTGGGTCGGACCGTTGACCTACAACGGCGTTTCGACCTCGTCGAGAGTTTGGAGGTTGCTGAACACCTGCCGGAGTCACGAGGTCGTGGTTTCGTGGCGGACTTGTGCCGGCACGGCGATACCGTCCTTTTTAGTGCTGCGCCTCCTGGACAGGGCGGAGAACAGCACATCAATGAGCAACCCTACGCCTATTGGCGTGCCTTCTTCGAAGAGCTCGGCTACGAGGCCTTTGACTTTATCCGACCCCAGGTCGCGTCCCGTCATGACGTTGCGCCCTGGTACCGGTACAACACCCTTCTCTATGTGAAGCGGGAGGCGATCGAATTGCTTCCTGAGTCGGTGAGGCAGACGCGACTGTCGAAGGACACGCCAATTCGAGACGTCTCCCCTTTGCTGTACAAAGTGCGAAAGAGCATCGTGCGTCGACTGCCCACGTGGACGACGCAAGCACTAGCCAACGTTGCAAAGAGGATTCCTCGCTAGCGTATGCCGCGAATTCGTTGCTAATCCTCGGGTCGCAACTCTGAGGCCAGGACATAGGTCTTGCGACCCCCCTGACCGTGATAGATGCGAACAGTCAGCTCGGCGAGAAGGCCCATGCAGAGCAGCAGCACTCCGTTGGTCACGAAAAACGTCGCCAGCATCATCACCGTCATCTTGTGTTGCCAAGTGTCCCAAATCAGCCACTCGACGAGCGTCCCGATCGCGCACAAAGCGCCGAACCCGAGAAGCACGAACCCGATGCCCCCAAACACGTAGGCTGGTTTGGTCGTGTATCCGCTCAAGAACTTCACCGTCAGCAAGTCGAGCAAAACCTTGAAGGTGCGTCCTATGCCGTATTTGCTGGTGCCAAACTGCCGCGCTCGATGGTTGACTTCCAGCTCGCAGATGTTGCTGCCTCGCGCAGACGCGTAGATCGGTATGAAGCGATGCATCTCGCCGTATAGTTGCTCACCCTTCAACGCAGTCGCGCGATACGCTTTCAGCGTGCATCCGTAGTCGTGAAGCTCCACGCCGGTCCAGCGACTGATCAACCTGTTCGCTAGCATCGACGGCACCCTGCGGCTCCAAAGGCGATCCCTTCTGTTCTTGCGCCATCCGCTGACCACGTCATATCCCTGTTCGATGCGTTCGATGAGACGGGGAATGTCGTTGGGGTCGTTTTGCAGGTCGGCGTCCATCGGGACGAGCACGTCGCCTTCGGCGTGGTCGATGCCCGCCAAAATCGCCGCTGTCTGTCCGAAGTTGCGGGCAAACCGGACGAGTCTTACCCGCGGGTCGTGCTCGGCGATTTTCGCAATGATCTTGGCGCTTTGATCGACGCTTCCGTCATCGACCATGATGACCTCGGCGTCCCAGGGTTCACGATCGATTACATCCCTGAGCTCGCTGCAGAGATCAGAAATGCTCTCTTCTTCGTTGTATACGGGAACGATGACGCTGATTTTCATAGCTAACCCTATCGGACTTCGAGCGATTCCAGGTGGAGGAACGTGCGCTTCAACGCCTTGGCTCGTACGTAGCGGGCCTTCGTCGGCTCGAATTCGAGAGTCCATTTGGAGAATGGCTCCGTTTGCCGACCTAGCTCCTGCCACTCGTGGCCATCGAGGCTGGCCTCGATCGCCAACGGGAACGACCGATCTCGGCAGCAGTCTCGGCGGTTCCGAACGTCCACCCGCCCGATGAGCGTCGGGTTGCCCAAGTCCAGCTCCACCCAGGGTTCTTGCTCACGGTTCGTGTGGAAGAAGATGCGCGTCTTATTGCGATCGCAAATTCCCGCTTCGGCAGAGAAGCCTTTGTACGCGCTGCTTGCCCGCCAGGGCTTGCCTTCGGCCAGGTTGGGACCCTGCGCAAGGCGGGCGCCCGCCTCGGCGCCGAACATGACTGCAAGCGCAAGGAATAGAACCGTGACGCTGATGCGCAGGAAGCGTCGGGCGAACGCTCGCTGGAGCAGACGTTCGGGTGTGCGTGCCACTTTGAGAAGCGCCCGCGCGGCGCCGGCTAGTGCTTCCGCTTCCGCGGATCGCACGCGAAGGTTTCCCTCGACGCCATCGATGTCCGATGGCTCAGTGACGAGCTCGCAAAGCTGCTCGAAGGACACGGACCGAGGCAGGGCGCGACTCACGTGGGCGCGAAGAGCCTCGTCTTCGGCGAGGCTACCGACGCTGCTGCCAAGGGCCAGCAACGTCGCGCGGATGCTTTCTTTGTGAAGCAGCGCGGAAACGACTTCGCCCGATCCCGATCGGAGAGGCGTGACGGGGTGTAATGCCCGGTCTCCGGCTTCGGCTGAGGTCATCGCGTACTGCTCGAGCTTCGTTCGACGGTGCGATTTCGCCGCTACTTGTTTCTGGCTCTCTCGGATGGTCTCCTGCTGCGAGAACCAGCCCAAGAACCGTCCCATGAAAGTGTCACTCATTCCGTTGTCCTGGCTTTAGCAGCAGTTTCTTCAGTGCGTCGGCTGTTTCGGGCGACTCGTGGCCCCGCTTGAAGAGGTAGAACTCACCCGCCTGCGCCAGCAGGCCGTACGGATGCTCGTCAATCGTTCGTTGCGCATTCTGTCGAGCCCTCGCACGCGTGAACCTGCGAATCAACAGGTACTCCGCTTCGCCCGAGCCCCGCCGAAACGGGTAAGCGGTGACCCGATTGGAAGTGTGCGGGTTCTCCGAATCGGTCGCCGCAACGCTGGCCTCGGGCGGAATCATCGCGATCACCTCTTGGAGGTCCCGGTAGCGAGCCCGCTCCGCCTCGGTGACGTGGAAAGGGATCTTTTGAAAGCCACCGACAAACTTCGTCGGACGCAAAATGGCGCCAAAGGACAAGCTGTGAAGCACGACGCCGACCAGCAGCGCGGTCAGGGCAGCACGCCGGTGGACGACGCCTGATCGCGACCGGCCCATTGCGGACATTGCAAGAACTGCGGCCGCAAAGAGGTACGGGAGCCAATGCGAGGTATATTGGAAGCTGATCGAAACCGTCGGTTTGTAGTTCGTCGTCAGCAGCGTGAAGAAGAAGCCTGCGAAAAGAAGCCACAGATATGTCCAGCGCCTGAGTGGAAGAAACACGAGCGGTACCAGGAGGTGAAGCGCGTAGGTCAGCTTCTCCTCCGTGACCAGTGTGGACACTACGTAGGCGGGGTTCGTGAGCAGGGTCATGACAACCCCGCCGTAGTTGCGTGCGCCCTGGGGCATGAGGTCGTTGTAGAGGTTCGCGAACCACCATGATCCGGCCATCCGCATGATGACGAACTTGATCAAGACGAACGAGATCAGGGAGAGGAATGTCATCCAGACTCCGGTGCGCACTCGGTAACCGGAAAAGACCAGGAACACCCCCAGCGTTGCGAGTCCTACCGGTACGTCCTCTCGGATGGACACGCAGATTGCCCAGAGCACCCAAACGAGCATCGTGCGATTGGTCGAGAGAGCCCAGAACAGGCAGAACAGAAAGAAGATGCAAACAGGCAGGTAGTGGAAGTCGTAGAAGTTGAGTCCGTGAAGGGGTGCGTAAAGGAGATACGCAACGGCCACGAGGGCGGCGGACCACCTCGGTAGCTGCGTCTTGGCGAAACCGTAGAGCGGAACGGCTGCGAAGCCCAGCAAGACCGACTGAATGATCAGGAGCGTTTCGGCCCTCGGCGACAGCCAGTAGAACGGCAGAAAGAGGTAGAGGACGAAGGTGGCATGACCTGCCAAGAGACTGCCCCCCTGACGGGCCGAACAGAACCGGCGCTCGAAACCCGTGTCCGCTCATGACGTTGAACATGACGTTGTCGACGATTCCGAGATCGAACGACGCCGTCGCCAGGCGGTGATGCTGCTCGATGGACCAATAGCCCGTGTAGCTCGCGTATCCGACTGCCGATACGACGACCAACGAGAGTGGGGCGAGCCGGCGGACTCGCGCGGGCAGACGATTGTATCGTTCGCCCAAGCCATCGAGAAGGTGCCTCGGAAACGTCATCCCGCTCACCCAGAGGCTGCGCTCGAGAAGGAGCACCGTTCCGCCGAGTAGCACCAGGAACGTCAGCTTGTTGTCTTGCCAGAGGTGGTTCGTCGCGAGTCCCACTATCGCCCATAGCAGGGCCAGAGGCGACCATCGCTTCGAAACGAGATCGATCGCCTGGGCACCCCGGCCTTTTCGAAGCAGGACCGCAAGGCCGGATATCGTCACGCCGACGACGCCCCCGACCAGAACCACGACGACGAGGCGGATTCGACTACTCCGGGACATCGCGTTGTCCGTGAAGAAGCCCGCAGAATCGTCGATCAGGAAGGCTCCGCCGATCGCGAGGGCGACGCACGCGCAGGTGACCGACAGCAGGAGCGCGGCTCTCAAGAACCGGGGCCAGTCGATCGCAGCCCGTGACTCAGCTTGTTCAGTGCCCCGCATTCGCTCGCGCCGGAGTGTAGCAGAGACGCGGCGTAGTGAGGGTTGCGACGAGCTCATGCTGTCTCGCATCTTCGGGATCGAAGATGTTGCGCGTCTCCTTCGGGTCTGCCGCGAGGTCGAACGCCTCGTAAACGAATTTGCCAGCACCGTCGTAGCGGTACTTGACCACCAGGTCGTTCGCGCGAGCCGACACCCAAACGGAATCAGGATCGTAGCGCGGGTGAAACTTGAGCAAATGTGGCTGCTTCATCCACCAGCGACTTCCTACCGGCGGCCACAGGCCCGTGTGGCTGAAGACGATTTTTTGAGGTGGTCGCGTACAGCTGGTGAGGCTCCTCGCAAGGAGGTTGCTCCCGAACGTCGCCTGCCCCTCCTCGATCGGCACCTGCGCCAGAGCCGCCAGCGTGGGGAAAATATCTGCACTGCTCGAGACCCCCGCGTAGCGTCCGGGCTCGATCCCCGGTCCTCTCACGATGAATGGCACGTTGATGACGTCGGGAGCCAAATCAAAGCTGTGTGACCATTTGAACAGCGAGTTCTCCCGGTAGAGAGTCTCGCCGTGATCGGCCGTGAACGCGATCAGGCTCTCTTCGGTGAGGCCTTGCTGATCGATCGCCTGGACGAGGCCGCCGAACGCGGCGTCCGTGTAGGAGACACGGCTCTTGTAGATCAGCTCCACCGCGTCGACGAGCTCCTGCAGACGCTCACCCTTGAGATCATACTTTCTGACGGCGGACGGAAAGTTGTAGGCCAATCGACGCGCGTCTTTGTAGAAGGGGGCGGCCTTGTCGGGATCGATTCCTTCGCATTGCCCCGGGTGTTCTTCACAGAACCCGTCGAGCGAAGCTCGCGAATAGGGGGTGTGGGTCAGACTGTAGAACGAGACGATGAACGCCTTGTACGTTGGATCTTCTGCGAGTCGCTTGAGCACCGCCCGGAACTCGGGATCGTTCGCTTGGAGCTGACGATGTTGGAACGCCTGTTCTGAGGAGACCCCCTGACCGTAGTTCAGCCCGACACTGGCCATGCTCTGGCTCTCCCAGAAGAAGGTGTCATATCCCGCTTCCGCAAACGCTTCGGGCAGCGTCTGAATCGCGTCGGTCAGGCGCGTCGGATGGGAGTAAACCAGATGACGCATGGCATGATCACCGGACAGGATCGATGCGAAAGCAACGCCGCTTTGACCGGCTTCGGTGACGTGCCGCTCGAAGACAACCCCCTGTTCGGCAAAGCGTTTCAGGTTGGGGGTGTATTCGACGCTCGCGTCGTAGGGCTCCAGCATGTCTTTGCCCAAAGTGCAAAAGACGTTGAGCATGACCAAACGGGGTTGCGGCGGCTTGGAACAGGCGACCTGAAGCGACAACGCCAAGACGCACACGGCAAGTTTCCGAACCACCGCGGGCTTATATAGCGAGCCGACACGTGCTGCAACGTCATCCTGTTGGCCCACTCGCCAGCTTCGTGAACGCCTTTCAGGGGTGCCCGTAGAACCCGCCGTAGCGATCGATCGGCTGCCTGTAGAAGACGTCGCCGTACGGGTCGCCAGAGTAGCCATAGCTCACGTTGTAGTAAGAGGTGCAGCTCGAGCTCCCGAGCACACAGGTCATCACACCGACCAGGAGCGCCCGCATCATCCAACGCTTCATGGCTCGATCTCCATGTCGGGAGACCATTTTTGGAGTGCGACTGGCGCGCCCGATGGGTCGAGCACGAGGGCGAGGGTG
>PVMK01118881.1_pt1 | contig 20935 bp, 16 predicted proteins | sample 1853481 | NCBI WGS metagenome assembly PVMK01 (sample SAMN08533507, study PRJNA380276) | Marine sediment metagenome, whole genome shotgun sequencing project.
ATTCATCAGAATCAGAGCAGGAGAACATTTCGTTCAAGATTGACAGCATAAATAGTAACTTTCAGAAATTGAATACAACTGCAATAAGTATTACACTTAGGGTCTTCCCAAATACTGAAGATAACATCTAAGATACTTAAGTCTTTTCTACACCATCTCACGCAGCCGAGCAGCGCAAAAATAATCGGAATAGCGCGAGAGAGGTAAGCGGAGCCATGTAATGGCGCAGACTCCGACTGTCTGAGTCCGCCTCGGGCGGACGAGTGCCGCAGCGCCCGGTTATTTTTGTGTTGTGAAGGGAAGCCGAAGGCCAGCAGTGAAACGGCGAGTGATTGGCTGTGTTTTCTTCGTCGCACAGGACACTGCTGGTGCGTTTCTTTGTACCCTAAAGGGCATAAATACAAGCTGTCTGTCAATCATCTGGTTGTTTCGTTACCAGATAATCGTCGGCAGGTTCGTATGCCGACAACGAAATGAACAAATAAATTACTAATTAAGACGCGTCCATCAGTTCCATGGCTGCATTCGTAATGGCAGGAACGTCAATTTTGCCCTTGCTCCAGAGAATTTCCTGGGTGGCGTGTTCCATGTATCTATCCCCATAGCCCAAAGTAGTAACCTTGATATGAGAATGGGTGCTGCCGGTGAGAAGCTCCAGGACAGCACTGCCGAATCCACCCATGCGGGCATTGTCCTCAACTGTGATAACCCTGCCTGTTTTTTCAGCCCACTCAATAATGAGTTCGTTATCCAGAGGTTTGATAAAGCGGGGATTTATGACCGCAGCATCAATGCCAACCTTTTCCAGCCTTAAAGCTGCTTCCAGGGCGGGATAAACCCTGTTGCCGACGGGCAGCAGCAGGATATCCTTGCCTTGGCGCAATAATTCACCTTTGCCGATGGGGATTTCGCTTAGATTGTCAGATAGCTCGACTCCTTCACCGGCACCACGGGGATAACGCAAGGCTGCCGGTCCCTTATGCTGAATAGCAGTGTAGAGCAGATGCTGCAGTTCATTTTCGTCCTTAGGGGCCATCAGGACCAGGTTAGGTATAAAGCGAAGATAGTTTAAGTCAAATACACCATGGTGGGTCGGGCCGTCATCACCAACAACACCGCCCCTGTCAAGAGCAAAGGTTACCGGCAGATTCTGCAGGCAGACGTCATGGATGACCTGATCCAGGGCGCGCTGTAAAAATGTGGAATAGATGGCAACAACCGGGAGCAGGCCCTCTGTGGCAAGACCGGCAGCAAAGGTGACGGCATGCTGTTCTGCAATTCCCACGTCAAAAAATCTGCTGGGAAAGCGTCGTGCAAAACGCGTCAGCCCTGTACCGGCAGGCATAGCTGCTGTAATGGCAACGATCTTTGGTTCTTTCTCAGCCAAATGGACCAGGGTGTCTCCAAAGCAGCGCGTGTAAGATATCGGGGTTTCTGCAACAGGAACAGGGGCTCCGTTTTCAAGATTAAATGGTCCGACACCATGATAGTCCCCCGGGTTTTCTTCAGCAGGCTGGTATCCTTTGCCCTTTTTGGTGATAACATGGATGAGAATCGGGCCATGGCTGAAATCCCTGACATTCTTTAAAGTTTCGATCAGGTTGTCAATCTGATGTCCGGGAATGGGACCGACATACTCAAATTTTAATGCCTCAAAAAGCATCCCCGGCGTAAAAAAACCCTTGAAACTTTCCTCACTTTTTCTCAGAACCTGCAGGATATTTTCCCCAACATTGGAAAACGATTTTAATAGGTGTTTCAATTCTTCTTTAGCCCGGACCACCTGTCTACTGGTCATCTTTCTGCTCAGAAAACTGGAAAGTGCACCCACATTGGGAGAAATTGACATTTCATTATCATTGAGAATAACTATGAGATTCTCATCCAGATGACCAGCCTGGTTGAGGGCTTCAAATGCCATACCGCCGGTCATGGAACCATCGCCTATAACAGCGATGACGCGATTTTTGCTTTTTTTCAGGTGTTTTGCGATGGCAATGCCAAGGCCGGCGGAAATTGAAGTGGAACTATGACCGGTGTCAAAGGCATCAAAGGGACTTTCTGATCTTTTGGGAAAACCGCTTATGCCTTTGTACTGGCGCAGGGTGTGAAATTTATCTTTGCGGCCGGTAACGAGTTTATGAGCATAAGCCTGATGGCCGACATCCCATATGAGTTTATCAGACGGCGTATTGAAGACATAATGCAAGGCCAGGGTCAGCTCGACCACGCCCAGGCTGGGCGCAAGATGACCACCCGTCTTGGAGACGGTTTCAACTATTTCTTCCCGGATATTGGCAGCAAGCTGTTCGAGTTCAGTCAGGTTAAGCAGCCGTAGATCTTCGGGAGAATTAATTGTTTGCAGTATGTTCTGTTTCATAGGAGTCTTTAATAATACACTGAAGCCATAGATACAACAGGTTACCGGTGTCTGTTACTCTAATTTTTTTGTTAGTTATCTTTTTCTGGTCACAATATATTGGGCCAATTCTCTCAACATGGCTGCCCGCTCATCAAATCCTTCAAGTGCAGCCAAAGCTTCATTAACTGCTTCCCGGGCTTTTTTTCTTGTGCTATCAACTCCGAACAGGGCTGGATAGGTGACTTTATCTCTGGCAGCATCAGAGCCGGCTGCTTTTCCAAGCTGTTCCTGGGTGCCCTCAACATTAAGCAGGTCATCAACGATCTGGAAGGCAAGTCCTATCCAGGTGCCATACAGGGTAAGGGCATGGAATTGTTCCGCAGTACATTTGCCGAGAACACCACCGGCTTGAACAGATGCCGTGATGAGAGCGCCTGTTTTTCGGCTGTGAATCTCGCGCAGCATATCATACCCTACCTCTTTGCCTTCATGGGTCAGGTCGAGAAATTGTCCGCCAACCATTCCTTCCGGTCCTACCGCTTTACTGATAAGAGAGATTATCCTCAATCTGTCTGCGGCACCTGTTTCTAATTCTTCACTGCTTAACAATTCAAAGGCATAGGTCAGGAGGCTGTCCCCGGCAAGTATGGCGCCGGCTTCACCGAAAACCATGTGGTTTGTAGGTTTGGAGCGCCGCAGTTGATCATCATCCATGGCTGGAAGATCATCATGAATAAGGGAGTAGGTGTGGATGCATTCAAGGGCGCAGGCAGTAAGCAGTAAAGCATTCGGCAATTCATTGTCATAGTCCTGAACAGCTTCTGCTGCAGCAAGGCAAAGGATGGGCCTTACCCTCTTGCCGCCGGCAAAAAGGCTGTAGCGCATTGCTTTGATGTGCTCTGCGAGAGTCCCTTTTCCCTCTGGCAGAAAATTGTCCAGAGCAGCATCTATCTGCTTTCGTCTTGCTGCTAAAAACTGCCTGATATCCATTACTCGTTCTCTTCGTCCAAACCGTCAAATGCAACCGGCTCCAGAGAAGCATCTTTTTTCAGAAGAATTTCAACCTTTCGCTGTGCATCGCTTAGTTTGCTGTTGCAATATTCAGCAAGTTTTACACCCTCATCAAAGTATTTAAGAGAGTCCTCCAGCGGAAGTTCACCTTTTTCAAGTTCATTGGTGATATCTTCCAATTTAGCCAGGGCATCCTCAAATGATTTTTTCTTCATGACTTACCTGCCTGTGGGTTAACGGAACATGACATTTCAATACGTTTCCTTTTTGTTGCATCAGTTTTACCATATGGTTGCACTTTTTACCTTAATCCGTATCCATATATTTCATGAGATACTAGGAGCCTGTCGGAGAATTCCAAATCTACTACAGGAAAGCGAAGACTCCGAAATCGAGAGAATCTGTCCAAATTTCCGGGAATTATTGTTAAATAGCGCTTGACACCGCTTCGCTGTTATTCGCCTCAAATTCCCCAAAATTTGTTCTCGATTTCTCACTTTTTTGGTACGATATAATTCTCCGACAGGCTCCTAGAAGTTTCTCTTGTGTTGCATATAAAACAAAAGGGGCCAATATGACTTGATGGGCGAGGTATATTTTAAGAGCAGTCCATAATAAATGATTCATGGCTGATCATCAACGACTTTACAAAAAAAACATGTCTGTGGTAATAATGCTGATTCGCATTGGCAAGGTCGGCGGAAGCTGCAGCAGAAATAGTTTGAAAATTTTATGTAACGTTTAGGATGTTAACTGAATATATAGATAGTTTCATAATCTGGTTAACCGATGAGAGGGGCTACTCACCCCATACCATAGTAAACTACCGGAGAGATTTGCTTGAATTTGCCGCTGATGCCGGCAAGGAAATTGATATTACGGAAATTGATACCCATACCATCCGTAATTATGTCTACAGCCTGAACAATAAAAACAAGAGTTCCTCGGTGGCAAGAAAGTTATCAACCCTAAGAACATTCTTTAAATTTCTGGAGCAGGAAAGCCTGATCGGGCAGAATCCCATGGGATCCATCGCTATGCCGAAGCAGGAACAGCATATACCGGTTTTTCTCTCGGTGGATGAGGTTTTTGCTTTGCTGGAATCTCCAGGTGCAGAAGAAACTTTTGGGGCCCGTGACAGAGCTATGTTCGAATTGTTGTATTCAACAGGCATGCGTGTATCAGAATTAGTGACCTGCAATATGGCAAACCTTGATTTTGACATTGAAATGGTTAGGGTTAGAGGCAAAGGTAACCGGGAGCGGGTAGTACCAATAGGTAAACCCGCTATTAAGGCGCTTCGCGACTATTTTGTCCAGCGGGAAGTACAGCTGAAAAATCGTTTGCAGCAGGGCAAAAAGTTTGACGGGGAAGCAGTATTCTTAAACAGCCGCGGCAGCAGGCTCACAACCCGGAGTGTTGAGAGATTGATAGCTGCATACGGCCGCAAAGCAGGAATTGACAAACCTGTTACGCCCCATGTGCTGCGTCACTCCTTTGCTACGCATCTTCTTGAAATGGGTGCTGACATGCGCTCAGTGCAGGAGTTGCTTGGGCATGCAAGCCTATCGACTACGCAGAAATATACCCATCTGGATATGGTTCATCTGATGAAAGTTTATGACAAGGCCCATCCCAAGGCCAGGAGAAATTAAGAGCAGGACAAAGGGAAACCGGTTCAGCCCGCATTTCTCACGAACATTTCAGCATCTAATCGTGATATGGTAATAGTCAGAGGGCATAGAAGACGGTATGCAGATATTAACAGGAACAGAGTGTTTACGAATGGTGTTAATGAGGACATATGCTGAACTGTTCGCACAAGGCAAGCCGATACATCCGTATAGCCTACTGTATAAGGCGTTAAACATACTAAAGTATAGTTCACCCCCCTTACACTTTGTCTATCCGGCGTCTCGACTTGCGAGAAACCCGGGCTAGTCAATCGGTCAAATTTGAAAAAGTGGCGAAAAAGTGAAAATACGCTCAACAACAATTATTTCAGTGAGACACAAAGGCAAAGTGGTAGTCGCCGGTGACGGCCAGGTAACCTTTGGTAATACGGTGGTCAAGCATTCGGCCCGCAAGGTCAGACGACTTTATAATGGTAAGGTTATAACAGGTTTTGCCGGAGCAACAGCCGATGCCTTTACTCTTTTCGATAAACTGGAACAACGGCTGGAGCACTATAAAGGGAACCTTCTGCGTGCTGCGGTTGAACTGGCAAAAGACTGGCGCACAGACAAAATGCTGCGGCGCCTGGAGGCCTTTCTCATAGCTGTTGACGAAAATTCTTCCCTTCTGCTTTCCGGTTCCGGAGATGTTATAGAGTCTGACGATGGTATTCTGGCTATTGGCTCAGGTGGTCCTTTTGCCCAGGCTGCGGCCAAGGCGTTGATCAATCACAGTGATCTGGACGCAGAGGGAATCTGTCGCGAGGCCATGGAGATAGCAGCCTCCATCTGTATCTATACCAATGAAAATATTGTTGTCGAAATACTCTAGTGTTGCGTCAAGGATTAAATGGCGTAATATTGCGCTGCAATTTATTGTGCCTGCAAGGCGTGACTTTATAAGCATAGTGGTGCTATGTGAATGAAGTTGCAACGCAGCAGGCGCAATAAAGGGCAAGCAGGTAAGCGCAGACTCCGGGATGCGTCAGTTAAGAGTTGACGTGACACTAGGCGCATCAGGGAAATCGAAGCAGGATATTTTATTTAAATTAACATGGAATTACTTTTAGGTATTAAATACATGAATGATTTGAAATCATTGACCCCGAAAGATACGGTCAGTGAGCTTGACAAGTATATTATCGGACAGGATGAGGCCAAAAAATCAGTTGCGATTGCCCTTAGAAACCGCTGGCGAAGACAGCAGGTCCCTCTCCCTTTACGGGATGAAATCGCTCCTAAAAACATAATTATGATCGGCCCCACCGGTGTGGGCAAGACCGAGATTGCCAGAAGGCTCGCTAATCTTGCGCACTCGCCGTTTTTAAAGGTTGAAGCGTCCAAGTTCACGGAGATTGGTTACGTTGGCCGGGATGTTGAATCAATGATTCGTGACCTCGTTGAACTGGCAGTCAATATGGTAAAGAAGGAGGAGCGCATCGAGGTAGAGATAAAGGCCCGTGAGATGGCAGAAGAAAAGCTGCTTGACCTTCTCCTGCCTTCTATGCCGGTTCCAACCGGAAGGCCACAAATAGAGATGGGTGTGAATGGTGCTCCATCAGTTGCGGATTCCACCCGGGAGACTGAATCAACCCGTGATCGTTTCAGGCAGATGTTGCGGAAAGGAAAGCTTGACAACAGGGAAGTTGAAATGGAAGTGACCCAGGCACCATCCATGCCAATGATCGAAGTTTTTTCCAGTACCGGCATTGATGATATGGAATCAAACCTGCGTGATGCCTTTGGCAAGATTTTTCCCAGAAAGGGGAGGATACGAAAACTGAAGGTCCCTGAGGCCTTCAAAATTTTACAAGGTGAGGCAGTGGAAGATCTTATCGACATGGATAAGGTTACCCGCATGGCTGTTATAAAGACGGAACAGTCTGGAATTATATTTCTGGATGAGATTGATAAGATCGCTTCCAGGCAGGGTGGTGGACATGGTCCTGAAATCTCACGCGAGGGAGTTCAACGGGACCTGCTCCCCATTGTTGAGGGGGCTACGGTTACAACAAAATACGGCATGGTGAAAACCGATCATATCCTTTTCATTGCCAGCGGCGCATTTCATCTTTGTAAACCTTCGGACCTGGTACCGGAACTCCAGGGGCGTTTTCCCATTCGGGTGGAGTTGAATGCCTTGGGACAGGATGAGTTTTTTCGGATACTGAGCGAACCTAAAAATGCCCTCTTGAAACAGTACGTAGCTTTGATGAAAACCGAAGGCATGGAGCTCGTTTTTTCTGATGATGCGGTGCATGAAATGGCCCGTCTGGCTGCAGAGGTCAATCAGAATACTGAAGATATAGGAGCGAGACGGTTGCACACTATACTGGAGAAGGTTCTGGAGGAATTGTCTTTTCAGGCGCCGAATAACGGTGCTGAAACCTTCACTATAACCGCCGATTATGTCAGAAAACAGCTTGCTGACATTGCTCAGGATGAAGATTTGAGTCGGTTTATATTATAGAAAGAAATAATGCAGTTATCAAGTTGGAGGAAATAATGATTGAACCTGATCTGAAATATTGTCCTGAATGCAATGATGAGTACAGGGCTGAGATTGAAAAATGTGCTGCCTGCGGAATTGATCTGATTACAGGTCTACAGAAAATTAAGATTGAAGAGGAGCGGGCGAAAAAACTGCAAGGGAGAAGTCTTGAATTGAATCCGGATGATGACCTTGTCGCCATCCGAAGAGGACCTTTAGCAGACATGCGTCATCTTTCCAATTTGCTGAATGGTGAGAATATTGGAGCACTTCTGGCAGGAGACGAGAATTCCTGTTCCAAAAACTGCTGTCCCTCTGTCTATAACCTCCTTGTAAAAAGAGAAGATGGTATGGAGGCATTTCAAATTATTGAGGATGAGCATAAAAAAGTCACAGGCCTGGCGCAGCATGAAAATACCAATGGGGATACGGTTTTTAATCCCCACGAGAATGAAGCACAGTGCCCGGCATGCGGACATTCCTTTCCCACCATTCAAACAACCTGTCCTGATTGTGGTTTAAGTTTTGGCTAGGCTGTGCCGTTGAAATGGATGATAACCCGATAGTTATTATAGGTGCCGGCCCTGCCGGCCTTGCCGCAGGCTATGAATTAATAAACCGAAATATATGTCCGGTAATTCTTGAAAGGGCTGGCATAGTCGGAGGTATAGCCCGGACCGAATCATACAGGGATTTCTTTTTTGATATTGGCGGGCATCGTTTTTTTACGAAGAATGAGGAGATCAATCGGCTCTGGGAGGAGTTGCTCGGCGATGATTTTATCCGTGTAAACCGCCTGTCGCGTATCTTTTATAGGGGGAAATATTTTAACTATCCCCTGCGACCTGTCAATGCTTTATTCAATCTTGGTCCTGTGGAAAGCCTGCTGATCTTAGTCAGTTACTGCAAGGCCCGTCTCTCTCCCTCCCCTGAAGAGAACAGTTTTGAAGAATGGATTATTAACCGTTTTGGGGAAAGGCTTTACAGAACATTCTTTAAGACCTATACCGAAAAGGTATGGGGTATACCGTGCAGTGAAATAAGAGCAGACTGGGCCGCCCAGCGTATTAAGGGTTTGTCGCTTCTGGTCGCTGTTTCCAACGCCCTGTTTGGTGGGCAGCAGTCAAAAAGTCTGATCGAGCAGTTTTTCTATCCAAAATTCGGTCCCGGCATGATGTGGAAAAGCTTCATGGACAGGATTGTGGCAGGGAATGGAGAAGTAAGGCTCAACTCTGAAGTGTCATCCATCCATCATAACACCACTATGATTACAGCTGTTGAATACAGCGATGGCAACACAACCGGCAAGTTGGCTCCGGGTCACTGTATTTCAAGCCTGCCCATTTCAAGACTGGTGAAGCTTTTTACGCCGCAGCCCCCTGCAGAAATTCTCAGTGCCGCCAATCAACTCTCATACCGGGCCTTTATCATTGTTGTTCTTATTATCGATATCCCGACCCTTTTCCCCGACCAATGGTTGTATATCCATAGCCCTAAAGTAAAGGTCGGTCGCATCCAGAACTTCAAGAACTGGAGCAGTTTTATGGTGCCGGATCAAAGCAAGACCAGTATCGGCATGGAATATTTTTGTAATGAAAATGATCAGACATGGAATATGCAGGATAACGAACTGGTCGAGACGGCCATCCGGGAAATGGTAGAGCTGGGGCTTGGGGGAAAAACACAGGTAATTGACAGCTACGTTGTCCGACAGTCCCATGCCTATCCTGTATATGACTCTAAGTACAGGAAAAATCTGCAGGTATTACGGAACTACCTGGAGAATTTCAGTAATTTGCAGACAATCGGCCGTAGTGGTATGCATCGCTATAATAACATGGATCATTCAATGCAGACCGGAATCCTGGCGGCGAAAAATTGCTTGGGAGAGAGCCATGATCTCTGGGCAGTAAACGAAGAGAAGGACTATCTTGAAGAGGATAGGGGTGCCAGGGAAGTTCCTGCAGTTCCCGAGAAGGTTTTAATAGGGGCTTTTGCCAGGATGGATAAGCTGGCCTTTGCCTCTGCTGTGGGAACAATCTGCGGTTTGCTTGTCTTAGGTGCGACCCTGTGGATTATAAGCCGTGGCGGAGATGTATTAAACTCCCACCTAAGGCTGCTGGCCCAGTACTTTATCGGCTATACTGTCACAGTGAAAGGAGGCTTTATCGCCTTCGGCTATTCCTTTTTCTGGGGATTTCTTTTCGCTTGGCTGTTTGCTTATTTACGAAATCTGTTTTTGGCAATTTACATTTATAATATCAAAAGAAAGGTTGAACTGCTGTCGTTAAAAGATTTTTTTGATAATTTTTAATTCTCACCTCTATTGCGGGAGACGGGAAAGTGGCAACTGATAAAAATAATGACAAGGTGCTTCCTGAAGAAAAACTGTTCAGCGGTGTACTGTTGCTCAATGCGAAGGTTGTAGGTCTTACCCTCGGCGTAATTTTCGGTTTGGGTATTTTTGTGGCAACAAATTGGCTGGTTATCAAGGGGGGCGAGAGGGTCGGCCCCCATCTGATACTCTTGAGTCAATACTTTATCGGTTATAAGGTGACTTTTTTGGGCAGCCTTATCGGAGCTGCGTATGGCTTTGCCCTTGGCACTATCTGTGGTGCATTAATGGGTTGGATATATAACAAGATAGCGATATTCAGGCAGTAATTTTAAAGTATTTGTAAACTCCTCAGTGCCGGGATTGCCACCTGCCGTTTTTCTTTCTCTGCTGCATTTCGTTTAGCGGTTTCTTTTCATAGGTGATCACCTGGCCTCCCATGGTTTGATTGACTTCAGCAGTAAATTTTTTGCAGGGTTTTATGGTTATATCCTTGGGGATTTCAATATCCACCTCACCCCGTCCTGCAAAATGCAGTGTCAATGATACGGGACAAATACCATGGTTCTGAAAAAAAACCTTTTTCAGTGCTTCAAGTCGCTGCCGGTTAACCTGCTCGGATTGCAGCATAATACGGGCCCTGGCCGTATATTTATCCCGGGCCGCCTCCAGTGTTTCTACACCATTGGCAATAATGTTGTCTCCACGTTCATCTTTTTTTACCAACCCTTCTATAATCACCGGTGTATCGTTATTGAGGATGGTGGCACATTTGGCATAAAGCTCCGGGAAGATAACCACTTCAACGGTCCCGGCGACATCCTCCATGACAATAACTGCCATGGGATCACCTTTTTTGGTCTTTCTGTTCTTGATATCTCTGATCAATCCACCAACCCGCAGGTTCTGTCCTTCAACCCACTGTTTTTTTTCATTCAGGTTTGAATCGGTAACGGCCAGTATGTCTTCACGGTAATCATCCAAAGGATGGCCGGTGAGATAAAAACCAACGGTTTCTTTCTCAAAGGCAAGTTTTTCCTGGTCTGTCCATTCCGCTATCGCCGGGATTTCGATTTTTTTATGCTGCTTTTCCTCTTCAGAGCCCATGACGGCAAAAAGCGATATCTGGCCGCTTAATCTGTCACGCTGGGCAGCCTGACCCTGCTCCAGGGCATGGTCCAAAATGGCAAACAGTTGTGAACGCTTGAGATTCAGAGAATCAAAAGCACCTGCCTTGTTAAGGCTTTCCAGGACACGGCGGTTCACTCTGCGCAGGTCAACCCGGCAGCAGAAGTCCTCAAGTGATAAGTAAGGACCGTCTTTCTGGCGTTCTTCAATGATTGAATCCAGTGCCGCTTCTCCAACATTTTTCACCGCAGCCAGGCCAAACCTGATACGGTCATCAACAACGGTAAAATCCTTGAAGCTTTCATTGATATCAGGTGGCAATACCTCTATTTCATTATCACGGCATTCGCTGATATATGTAACTACTTTATCTGTGTTATTCATGTCGCAGGAGAGAAGAGCGGCCATGAATTGAGCCGGATAATGCGCTTTAAGAAATGCAGTTTGGTAGGCTATCAGGGCATAGGCTGCACTATGGGATTTATTGAAGCCATAACCGGCAAATTTTGCCATCAGGTCAAAGATGTACTCAGCCTTGTCTTTAGGAATGTTGTTTTTCTCAGCGCCGGCCATGAATTTTTCTTTTTCATCGGCCATGACTTTTGGAATTTTCTTCCCCATGGCGCGTCTTAAGATATCAGCATCGCCCAGGGTATAGTTTGCCAGAATATTGGCAATTTTCATTACCTGTTCCTGGTAAACAATGACTCCATACGTCTCTTCAAGTACAGGTTTGAGTTGAGGCAGTGGATAATTGGCAGGTTTTTTCCCGTGTTTGGTATCGACAAAATTCCCGACCATGCCGCTTTCCATAGGGCCGGGACGATATAAAGCAACCAGGGCTATAAGATCGGAGAACACTTCAGGCTTCATGTTTGTCAGAAGTGCACGCATGCCGGAACTTTCAAGTTGAAAGACACCCAGCGCGTCACCTTTGCAGAGCAGGTCGTAGGTTTTTGGGTCGTCCAGAGGAATACTGTCTATGTCCAGAGGGCTGTCCAGGTCTGCTTCAATGAGTTTGACAGCCCGATCTATGACTGTCAGGGTTTTCAACCCGAGAAAATCAAATTTGATGAGTCCGGTCTTCTCAGTATATTTCATGTCATACTGGGTTAGAACTTCACCTTTGGGACCTTTACAGAGCGGCAGGTATTCAGTCATAGGTTCAGGCGAGATAACAACCCCGGCGGCGTGGGTAGACATATGCCTGGACAATCCCTCGAGAACCTGTGCTGTAGAGAGAAGGGTTGCAATATTCTCCTCTCTTTTCTGGGCATCCCGAAGCCGTGGCTCCAGCTCAATTGCTTCCTTGATCGTGATTTTCAGCTGATCGGGAATGAGCTTGGCAATGCGGTCCACATCACCAAAGGGTAAATCAAGACCCCTGCCCACGTCCCTGATTACGGCTCTGGCTTTCATGGATCCAAAGGTTATAATCTGGGCAACATGGTCTGAACCGCCATATTTTTCCTGTACATAGTGGAAAACCTCCCCCCTTCTTTCCTGACAGAAATCTATATCAAAATCCGGCAGGCTCTTGCGCTCGATATTGAGGAAACGTTCGAATATCAAGCCGTAGGGCATTGGATCTATTTCAGTGATACGCAGACAATAGGCAACAAGACTTCCAGCACCTGATCCCCTGCCTGGCCCAACCGGGATGTCCTTGCTCTTGGCCCAGTTGATGAAATCAGCGACAATAAGGAAATACCCTGGGAATTCCATGGTCTTGATGACATCGATCTCCATCTCCAGCCGTTCATGGTAAGTATTTTCCCACTCAGCTGTCAGGTCACCTTTGTCGCGGAGGGCAGCCAATCGTTCCTCTAAACCTTCCCGTGCCAGTCTTTCAAAGTATGAATCCAGGGTTTCGTTATCCGGTAGTGGAAAATTGGGGAAATGAGTCTGGCCGAACTCAAGATCGAGGTTGCAGCGATCGGCGATTTTCACTGATTCAGAGACAGCACCCGGAAATCCCTTGAACCGTTCCTGCATTTCTTCAGGCGACTTGAAATAGAGTTCGTCGGTTGCAAATTTGAAGCGGTTGGCATCGTTTATTGTTCTGCCGGTTTGGATACAGAGAAGCACCTCATGGGCAAAGGACTCTTCGCGGTTAAGGTAATGACAGTCGTTGGTGGCAACAAGGGGAATGGAGAATTCCTTAGAGAGTTTTTTCAAACCCTTGTTGACTTTTTTCTGCTCCTTAATGCCATTATCCTGCAGTTCAAGATATAACCGGTCTTTGAATATTTCGTGGAGGGCCTTTGTTTCAGCACGTGCACCTTCCATATTGTTGTTCAGGATCAGGTGAGGAATACCTCCATGCAGACATGCGGTCAGGGCGATTAAACCTTCATTGTGCGCAACCAGTGTTTCTTTATCAATGCGCGGCTTGTAGTAAAACCCTTCAAGCTGGGCAATGGAGGCGAGCTTCATCAGGTTTTTATAGCCTGTGATGTCCATGGCCAGGAGGACAATATGAAAGGCAGCATCACTGGAGCTTTTTGCGCCGGCATGCTTTTTTCTATCCTTGGGTGCAATGTAGAATTCACAACCTATGATCGGTTTGATGCCTGCATCTTTAGCTTTTACATAAAATTCGAGGGCTCCGTGCATTGCTCCATGGTCAGTTATTGCCACGGCGCCCATGCCGAATTCCTTGCACTTTTTGATGAGGTCGTTAATGCGAATGGCTCCGTCAAGGAGACTGTACTGGGTGTGTACATGCAGATGAACAAAATCAGCGGTTGGTGTCTTGGTCATGATACTATTTCCGGGATGATAGTGGATAAAAGAATGATAGTATTAGATAATGCGGATTGCCTATAAAAAAATATTCTTGTTAATTTCTGGATGCATTGCATGAATTCCATGAAAAGATGCTATGGAATCATGAATTGAATAAAGCTTTTCAGAGGAGATTGCACATCGAGGAGATGTGAAGTTTGTCTCTTATGGCTTACCCTGTTTTATGGTCGAATAAACCCATTCTGTCAAGTGCATTCAGGCTGTCCCATAAATCACTTTCACTTCTTGGTTCCAGGGTAATGAGCGGCTTTATTTTGTGGATTTTCAGGTAGGAAAAAAGCTCTGTAAAGTCAAAGTATCCGTTGCCTACAGGCAGATGTTCGTCCCGGAAACCACGGTTGTCGTGCAGGTGGAGTTGTCCCAGCCATTGTCCCAGGGTTATCAGCCATTTTTGCCAGCCCACCTGGGCAAAAGCCAGCAGGTGGCCGACATCAAGACAGAAGCGGGCCGAAGGTGAATCAAGAGCTTCAAAAAGCATTTTATGGATGCGGGGCCCGGGTTCGTAGGTGTTTTCAAACATAACGGGAGTATTCTGGCTTTCAGCCAAAATGACAAGCTCCCGCCATGTCTCAAATGAGTTGTCCAGCCACTGCTCCAGGTCATAACTGTGGACGCAATCAAGGTACCCCAGGTGACATACTACAGAGTCCGGCTTGAATATTTCAATGAGATCAAAGCAACGGCGCAGCTTGTCTCTGCATGCCTGCAGGACATATTTATCCAGAGCGCCTGGCATCATATCGTGGAAAGGTGCATGCAGAGTGCAGCGTAAGCCTTCATTCTTCAGGAATTTTGCCCTGTCGAGGAAGTCTTGCTTGCTGAAAGTATATAAAGCATCTCCAACGAGACCGATCTCGGGGTTGATGCGGTGTTTGCTGACCATGCTTTCGTATTTATTGAACTCGGCAAAGGGTATATTGACAAAGCATTGAGAAATGATGTGTGCGAGGTTTGGTTCCATGGTCGGGTATGCTACTGCAAATATGGAAAAAAACGAGATGAATTTTGCCGGCGCTTAAATTTTTTTTGAGGGGGGATAGGATTCTTTTTTCTATTGGCAACTGCAGGATTGAAAGGTTTTAATTAATATCGACTGATTGACAATTATCCTTTGTGTTGATAATTAATCAGGGCTTAAAGATATTGAGTTTATAGAAAGTATCAGGTGATAGCATCCGGGAGTGACTTAGATTGGAGCAAAAAAATTATCCATCGGCCATATGGCCGGTAAATGAAGCAACTGCCAATATTGCTTTTTCATGGCTACAGCATTTGCGCTGGGGTGCTGTTCTCTGCCAGGCAATTCTTATTTTAATTGCCTACATTTATCTTGAAATTGCTCTGCCGATCATTTTTGTTTCGATAATTATTCTGTTCGAGGCTGCCAGCAATCTGTTTTTTACATTTCTTACCGGACGGAAGAAGGTTGTCCCTGAGTGGCTTTTCGGCCTGGTAATGTTTCTGGATATAATTTTCCTGACAGTTCTCCTGTATTATACAGGTGGGCCGATGAATCCTTTCACCTTTCTGTACCTGGTGCACATCGTCATTGGGGCGATTTTGATGCGTGCCTACTGGTCCTGGAGTTTGACGGTTTTCACGGTGCTCTGTTACAGTTCTTTATTTGTTGTTGATCCAAAGATCTTTGGTCAACTGCCCCTCATGCTTCCGGGAGGTTTTATCGGAGGGGTGGATATTCAGGCAACCTGCCATCCGGCAATTACAGAATATACATTATTGTCAGACCATATGAAGCTACACCTTGAAGGTATGCTTCTGGCCTTTGCCATTACGGCCTTTTTTATTGTTTTCTTTGTCGGCAAAATACAAAAAGCACTGGAAGAGCACCAGCATACCCTCGTCAGTTTAGAAGAGGAAAGGGCAAGAAGTGAGAAGCTTTCTTCTCTGGCAACTTTGTCTGCAGGTGCCGCCCATGAATTTTCCACGCCTCTATCAACTATTGCTGTTGCTGCCGGTGAAATGCTGCACCAGTTAAAAGAGGAAAAGATTGACCAGGGATTGATTGATGATGCCCAACTCATAAAGGATCAGGTCAAAGCCTGCAAGGATATCTTATACCAGATGGCTGCTGATGCAGGGGAACATCTTGGCGAAGCACTGGAAAAGTATAAGCTGGGCCATATAGTGTCGAAAATAATCAATGAGTTTTCTGAAGAGGACCAAACCAGGATAAAGGTTGATAATCAAGCAACTGATATTTCAATACGTCTCCCTCTGAGAACAACGGTACGTACAGTAAAAGGTCTGATTAAAAATGGGCTTGATGCATCTCAGGCAGCATCTTCGGTATTTCTAAAGTGCTTTTATGATGAAAACTTCTTATATTTTCAGGTAACAGATCACGGTTGCGGCATGGATGAAGAAATTATGACCAGAGCGCGTGAACCTTTTTTTACAACAAAGGAGCAGGGCAAAGGATTGGGATTGGGTCTTTTTCTTGCCCAGAATGTGGCTGAGCAGTTTGGCGGTGAATTGTCTATTTCTTCAGAAAAATTGGATGGAACTGTGGTAACAATCAGTTTTGCCCTGACACATATAGGGATTGAGTTGTAAGCTTTTTCAATCCAATAAAGAAAAAATGAAGGAGGAGTCTCCCATGCAAAGCATCATTTTGGTTGATGACGAAGATCATTTCAGGGAGCGTCTGGCAAGGGCTTTTACCAACAGGGGATATACTGTTTATCAGGCTGCAAATGTAGACGAAGCATTAAATGAAATAAAGGAAAACCGTCCGGACTGGGCTCTGGTTGACTTGAAGATGCCGGAAAAAAGCGGTCTTGATCTGATCAGGGAAGCCAAGGAGTTTATGCCGACGCTTAAGGTCGTGGTACTCACAGGATATGGCAGTATTGCAACGGCTACGGAGGCCATAAAGCTTGGAGCCTATTATTATTTACCGAAACCTGCAGATGTTGATGATATTCTTACTGCTTTTGAAAGGGATAATGATTTACCAGTCGAGTCCGATCAGGCAGATTTTGAGGTGCCCTCATTGGCACGAGCTGAATGGGAACATATCCAGAGGGTTTTAAACGACTGTGACAACAATATAACCGCTGCAGCCCATAAACTGGGGATTCATAGAAGAACTCTGCAGCGAAAACTCTATAAGTATGCACCCCAAAAATAAATTTTTCCTGATAAAGAGACTGTATAAGAATCGACAACTGCAGAAATTTTTTGCAAAGTACCCTTGTTTGTCTCCGCGACAATTTGCCGCATGTTCATTCATTCCCATCAATGTTAATTTCTACTTTGTGGTTAATATTCCTGAAAGCCGAAAGGTTTTCAGGTAAACAGCAAATATATAGGGAAGGAGACAATTCGTATGAAGAAGGGAAGCTCACACCAAATGTATTGGAGAAGAATTTTTACTGTCGCCGTTTGTCTTATTCTGGTTATGGGGGTTGGTTGTGCCACATCCGGAAGCAAGACGGCTGAGCAGTCGGCAGCCACTGAATCAGCCCAGACTTCTACACCTCAACCAATGGTTATTCCGCAGGATGTTTCCTGCGGCAAGTGCGGTATGTATCCTGCCAAATATCCTCGTTGGCAGTCCCAGATTATTTTTAAAGATGGCAGCATGACGCCTTTTGACGGTTGTAAATGCATGTTCAATTTCATGTCTGCCATGGATAATTATGACAAGGCCCATTCCATGGATGATGTGGCAGCGGTATTGGTAAAGGATTTTAATACCGGCAAATGGATCAATGGCGCGGATGCACATTTTGTGGTTGGAAGCAACATGATGGGGCCCATGGGAAAAGAACTCATACCGTTTGCAGATCAGGCTGCGGCAATGGGATTCCACAATGAGCAGGGCGGCAACATGATGGGTTATGCTGAGATTACTCCCGCAGTCCTTAAATCATTGATGGGAGGCATGAAAAAGCATGGCCATGGCTCAAAACATATGAATATGTAAAGGTCATTTTAACTGAGCATTAGACAGTTAGAAAAAAATGGAGAGGAGCCGCGTGTTCTTCTCCATTTTTTATTACTGAAATGTTCGTGAGAAATGCGGGCTAGCTGTTCTCGGTAATAGCCGGCAACAGGACAGTAACCTTGGTGTACTCGCCATTCTTGCTTTCAATTACGAGTTTACCTCCATGGTCGGCTATGATTCCATGGCTGATCGTAAGCCCCAGCCCTGTACCAATACCAGAGGGCTTGGTTGAGAAGAAGGGATTATATATCTTGTCCAGAATTGCAGTTGGGATGCCGATACCGTAATCGATGAAGATAACCGCAAGGTAGAGGGTATCGTCTACTGTCTCCTCCATACCATGAATTATGAGGTTCTTCTTAGGGTGAGCGTTAGGGTGCCTCTGGTTCAGAGCGTAACGGGCATTATTAAGTATATTTAATAATACCTGCTCCATCTGTTGAAAATCTGCCAGTGTTTTATGGAGTTCCTCCGGGAAATCAACTGTCAGGTTGATCCCATCTTTAAGAATCTGAGTTTCTGTAAGAGCCAGGACCTCGTTAAGAACCTCCTTGATATCAATTGGCCTTTTCCCCATTTTATTTTCACGGGCAAAAGAGAGCAGGCTGCTTACAATGCTTGCAACCCGGTCTCCTTCCTTGATAATTCTGGCCGGGATTTCATCAGTTGTGATTTCTCCTTTTTTAACTTCATCAACCATGATCTGGGCAAAATTAATTATACTGTTGACGGGGTTGTTGATTTCGTGTGCCACGCCGGCTGCCAACTCTCCTATTGAAGCGAGATGGCCGGCGCGCATAGTTTCGGCTTGCATGGTAATGTCCTGGGAAACGCAGACAATGCCTTCAAATTTGCCCTCTTCACTGAATATGACAGAAGCAGTGAAAAGCATTCGGAATTTTTCGTCGTACTTTGAAAGATAGGTTGTCTCTACATTTCTTGTGAAGCCTTTATTGATGAGATCGTCAAGTCCGATATCGCTATAATAACCCTCGGCAAAAATCATCGAAAAAGGTTTGCCGATTAATTCTTCCTTCGTATATCCAAGCAAATCATAGGTTGATTGGTTCGCGGCCCTGATTGTCTGGTCCTTGTTGACCACCAGCAGCGAATTACTCATTGATCGAATTATGTTGTCGGTATAAGCCTTGGCAGTAATAAGCTCCTGCCTGGAGGTTTTTAATTTTTCGGCCATGACATTGAAAGATACTGCCAGTTGACCTATCTCATCCTTAGAATTGACAGTGACCCGATGGGTCAAATCACCTTCAGCAAGGCGATTGGTCCCGTCTACAAGATGTCTTATTGGTCTTTCAAGAGCCCGTGCCATGAAATATGCATTAACTATGGTGGCCAGAATTGCAATAAATAGCACCAGGGTGATCATTTTCTGGGAAAATAGTGAAATTTCCAGAATCGCAGTATTTTTCTCTTCAATTTTTTTGCTGACATAGGCTGCAGCCTCTCTCCCCAAAGTCGCTATCCTGTCTGCCTCCCTGACAGCCAGATTTTCCATCTCTTTGGCAGAAGAGCCGCCCCGATATCCTTCACGCACCTCTGCTGCAAAGGCATAGATGGCCTGTTTAAATCTCCTGGCCGCCCTGGCGATTTCATCGATATTGGCAAGTTCATCCTCGTCAGTTGCCAGCACCTTGATTTCAGCAATTTCCTTGAGGGCCTTGTTGACCAGCAGGTCAACTGATGCAACAACATCAGTTTGCCCCAATCGGTAATCGTAAAGTTTATCTTTGGCGTGGGTGACGATCTCTGCAACATCATACCAGTGCCGTAATTTAACCTGGTCGACAGTGATGATTGCAGTAAGGCGTTCTGCGTTTTTAGACATGGTGATATAGACAAAAAGGCTTTCAATGATGATTATCATCAAAAGAATAAAAAGACCTAGATTCCTTGCAGTACGGAACGAAAAGTTCATCGATTATAACCGTCACCCTAACAGAGAGTTACCTTTTATAGGAGTATTCCTGAAGGTCAATACCCAGCTGCTTTACCATGTTATAGACAACCACATAGTCATCATTGCTTGTTGCAATAAATTTGATTGCCCCAAAATTTTTCAGAGTTTCCTGGCCTTCAGGGGATTCATGCAATGAAAGCAAGAGGGTTTTAATCCGTAACTTTATTGCGGGATTAAGGTCTTTGCGAACAGCCAGGCCGTTTGAGGGAACTTCCGGAGATTCAAAAAGAACCACCATCTGTTCCTTGAAATCCGGATATTCCTCCATCAGGCCATTAAAAATATGATTCTTGGCACCACCTATGTCTGCCTCACCGGCATAAACTGCCCAGGCGGCAGCATCATGGCTGTTGGCAAAGGATATTCTTGAGAAATAATCTTCTATATTGTTAATGCCGTAGTATTTGAAATAAAAAAGTTGAAAGATATAACCGGCGGTTGTGGCCTTGTCCACAAGGACGAGACTTTTGTTTTTCATATCTTTTACATTTTGAATATTGCTGTCTTTCCTGACAAAAACATATCCCCTGTAGGTGGAATTGTTGTTGGGCCATACAGGCCTCACTAAGGGTTCTATACCTGCCTTAGAATGTGTTAACACATAACTGAAACTACCGAAAAAACCCGCATCGGCTTTCCCTTCAATAAAAGCCTCGCTGATATCCCCATAATTGGCCATGATCTCCACAATGAAATTCATATCCATTTTTGTGGAAAGATAGTCAGTTATATATTTATAGCGTTTTCGCTGCTCAAAGACATTTTTTTCAGGAACCAGTACCAGACGTAATGTTTTTTCATCATCAGGTTGAAGCTGTTTTTCTCCAGCAAAACTGGCATTGCTTGGCACCTGAAGGAAAATTGCAAGCATTAAAAGAGAAAGCAGCTGAATCGTTATGTGATTTTTTTTATGGAGCATGGCCTTAACTATTCAATGAATTCCAGTCACAATGGCTCGTTAATATCACCTGTTCCGTTTACAATAAAGATATCTTCCCGGTCATGTCCAACTATATCTTACGGCCTTTGTCCCAGGTCCAGCTAAGGGTTATTATTTCATGAGCATTTTTTCAGGCGGGATCATCGGCAAGACCGTCAATAAAAAGAGGCTTCGTGACTTGCATTGCAAGAAGCCTCTATTCTAGTCATGACCCTTATAATTTTATTGTACAAGCCATA
>PVMK01129391.1_pt1 | contig 20929 bp, 22 predicted proteins | sample 1853481 | NCBI WGS metagenome assembly PVMK01 (sample SAMN08533507, study PRJNA380276) | Marine sediment metagenome, whole genome shotgun sequencing project.
ACCTTATCAAAGGCCTCCCCGGCTGCGTCATCCCGGGTCTGCCCCATCAGCTCAATCGCCGTGTGGGAAGTCACATAATATATGCCGGTGTGCCCGCCGGATGCCAGTAACGCAACAAAGGGAAATGGAGGTGCCTGCGGTTCCAGAAACACCGAATTGATATGACCTTCCAGATGATTCACTCCGACCAGCGGGATGCCCAGGGTATAAGCGTAAGCTTTGGCAAATGAAAACCCCACCAGTAACGCCCCGACCAGACCCGGCCCGCGGGTTACAGCAATGGCGTCGATCTGACCGGTTTTTATCCCCGAATCGCTGAGAGCCCCCGTAACTGCCGGGACAATGGCTTCAATGTGTTTTCTTGAGGCCAGCTCAGGAACAACGCCACCGTAACGGTGATGGACTTCGATTTGAGAAGAAACCTTTGATGATAAAACAACGGTTCCATCCTGGACGACGGCCGCAGCAGTTTCATCGCAAGATGTTTCTATACCTAAAATATACATTATTCCCAGACGAGGCGCCGGCCGGCTTCTTTGCAGTCCAGAATTTCACCGATAACAAAGGCACGTTCATTCATCGCTTCAATCCGCTGCACAACGTCTACAACGGAATAATCCGGCACAACAAGGATCATTCCTATGCCCATGTTGAATGTGCGGGCCATTTCTTTTGCGGATATGTTACCGGCCTGCTGCACAAAAGAAAAAATAGGTGGCATTTCCCAGCTTTCTTCACGAATCAAGATGCTGCAGGCCTGAGGTACAATCCTCACGATATTATCCGATATGCCGCCGCCGGTAATATGCGCAATCCCATGGATCGGCAAATCTTTTAAAAGAGCGCTGATGGTTGCAACGTAAATCTTTGTCGGTGTCAGCAATTCTTCGCCAATGGTTTTACCGAGTTCCGTTACATGCTGATCGATTTTTAGGTTGAGCACCTCAAAGCAAACTTTGCGGACCAGGGAATATCCATTGCTGTGAAGGCCGTTGGAAGCAATACCGACGAGTTTATGTCCAACCCGTATCCCGGTCCCGTCGATAATTTTGCTGTTGTCGACAACGCCGACCGTGAATCCGGCCAGATCATATTCATTGTGCGCGTAAAACCCGGGCATCTCAGCTGTTTCACCACCTAACAGGGCACATTTAGCTTGCTTGCATCCCCGGGCAATTCCCGTAATGATATCCGTCGCGCGTTGATTGTCGAGTTTTCCCATTGAAAGATAATCGAGAAAAAAAAGCGGCTTTGCGCCTTGAACGATGATATCGTTGACGCACATTGCCACCAGATCAATGCCGACGGTATCGTGTTTATCCAGCATAGATGCGATCTTAAGCTTGGTCCCAACGCCATCGGTCGAGCTGACCAAAACCGGCCTTTCAACATTTGCAAGATTAAGCGAAAAAAGACCGCCAAATCCACCGATATCGCTCATTACACCGGCACGCGCGGTTTGTTTTGCAATCTCTCCGATGGCATCCACCAGCTTGTTGGCCTTGTCAATATCAACGCCGGCATCGGCATATGTGAAAGACTCCTTCATAATGATCTCCCGGGTTTGAGCTTAGTGTATGTGTTGAAATAAATCTATTATAAAAGACGAAAAACCCTTGAAAATTAATCTCATCCGGCATAAAAGTCAAAGCAATTTTTGGATGTCAAGTTCGTCGTCGGAAATGAAGTTGTCTTTTTTAGGGCCACGCCCGGGTCAACAAGACGACTTTGCGTCATTGAAAGCATCAATCTGGAGAAACCTATGTTTACGTTTGCCAGACTCGATCGCCTGCCGCCTTATGTATTTGCAACGGTCAATGAAATCAAAATGGAAGCCCGGCGGTCGGGCAAAGACATTATCGACCTGGGAATGGGAAATCCGGATCTGGGGACCCCGCAGCATATCGTCGATAAACTGGTTGAATCCGCTCAAAAGACGCATAATCATCGCTATTCGGCCTCAATGGGAATTACCAAACTGCGAATGGCTATCGCCGGCTGGTATCAGCGCCGATTTGGCGTTACCATCGACCCGGACACCGAAGCCATTGCAACCATCGGCGTCAAGGAAGGGATGTCGCATTTGATTCTGGTTACGATTCGACCGGGAGACGTCGTGTTTACGCCGAATCCGACCTATCCGATCCATCCATATTCAGCGATCATTGCCGGCGGGGATGTCAGGGGAATTCCGCTGGGGCCCGAGGCCGATTTTTTTGAAAACCTGCTTTCCGCCACCAAGACCACATGGCCCCGGCCCAAGGTACTCATCATCAGCTACCCCCATAACCCGACGACCGAGGTTGTGGATCTGGCTTTTTTTCAAAAAATCGTCGACTACGCCAGAGAACACGGCATTATGGTCATCCATGACTTCGCCTATGCGGACCTGGTATTCGACGGCTATAAAGCCCCGAGTTTTCTACAGGCAGAAGGAGCCAAAGATGTCGGTGTTGAGTTTTTCTCTCTGTCAAAAAGCTACAGCATGCCGGGCTGGCGGGTGGGGTTTTGCGCAGGCAACGCGCAGATCGTTGCCGCTTTGCGCCGCATAAAAAGCTACCTGGATTATGGAATTTGCTAAATTCCTGATAGCGGAGGCCGAGGTTGCCGTATCACCGGGTCTGGGTTTCGGAGAATACGGTGATGAATATATTCGTTTCGCATTGATTGAAAATCCCATGCGGATTAATCAAGCCATCAGGGGAATAAGGAAGATCATGTGATTCTGGCCGCTGGCTGTTGGCTGCTGGTTTATTAACTCGGCGGGCGGGGATAAACCCCATTAGCGCTAAGTTATTTATACTCTGGGAGACTGTGGCAGGTTTACTGAAAAAAAATGAACATCGAACATCGAACGTCCAACATCGAATGTTGAATGGGAAAAGATGAAGAAACAAAGGAGCAACTTAAATGAAAACGATTAACGTAGGTTTACTCGGTTGCGGCACGGTGGGTACCGGCGTAGCTAAATTGCTTATTGACAGCAGCCAGGTGATTGGCGCACGCCTGGGGGCGACTTTGAACCTCAAGCGGGTTGCCGATATTGACATCGAAACAGACCGGGGTATCCAGTTTGATGAAGGTGTCCTGACGACCGATGCAAATGCGCTCGTAAATGATCCGAAAATCGATATCATCATCGAAATGATCGGTGGCGAAGGAATCGCCAAAGAACTTATCTTAAAAGCCATCGACAACGGCAAGCAGGTCATAACGGCCAACAAGGCCCTTTTGGCCGGCCAGGGCAACGCGCTGTTTAAAGCAGCTGCAGCAAAAGGTGTGGATCTGGCATTTGAGGCCGCAGTCGGCGGGTGCATGCCGATTATTAAATCCATGCGGGAATCGCTGGTCGCCAATCGGATCCACTCGATGACCGGCATATTGAACGGGACCTGCAACTATATTTTAACGAAAATTACCGACGAACGAAGACGCTTCGGCGATGCCTTATCCGAAGCACAGCAAAAAGGCTATGCCGAAGCCGACCCGGCCCTGGATGTCGACGGAATCGATACCGCCCACAAGATAGCGATTTTAACGGCGCTGGCCTACGGAACGGAAATTAATTTAGCGGATGTGTACATCGAAGGCATCTCAATGATTACACCGCTGGATGTGGAGTTTGCTGAGCACTTCGGGTATCGCATCAAACTGTTGGCCATAAGCAAAAGAAAGGGCGCCAAAATTGAGACAAGGGTACACCCCACCATGATCCCGTTTAGCAACCTTCTTTCCAATGTCAACGGCACGGTAAATGCCATCATGGTCTCCGCTGATGCGGTTGGTGATATCATGCTGTATGGGCGGGGTGCCGGTATGATGCCGACCGCCAGTGCGGTAATCAGCGACGTAGTGGACATTGCCCGCAACCTGATGGCTGGAACAACGTGCAGGATCCCCGCCCTTTCTTTTCAACAGGATCATATCCAAAATATCAAAATTATGCCGATGAGAGAAATCGTCACGCATTACTATTTTCGATTCGCGGCCCTCGACCGGCCCGGTGTGCTATCGACAATATCCGGCATTTTGGGCAGCCATGATATCAGCATTCAGTCGATGCAGCAGAAAGGCCGTAAAACCGACGGATCCGTCCCGGTTGTTATGGTGAGTCACCTGGCGAAGGAGGCCAATGTTCAGAAAGCATTAGCGAAAATCAACGATCTGGATGTGGTCGGTGAAAAGACCGTTCTGATTCGGATTGAAGATGAACAACTTGATTAGGCGGAAGAGAGAATCATGTATATCATTTGCGCTGACATGGAAGGTATTTTTACACCGGAAATATGGATTAAGGTGGCCGAAATGACCGGCATAGAAGAACTCAGGCTGACGACACGGGATATTTCCGATTATGATGTATTGATGAAAAAGCGTCTGGCCATTTTAGACGAACATGCATTGAAACTTCAGGACATCCAGGCGGTGATTTCTAAAATGCAGCCGCTTGACGGGGCGCTGGACTTCCTGAACTGGCTTCGATCTCAGCTTCAGGTCATTATCGTATCGGACACGTATGTGGAATTTGCAGGCCCCTTGCTTGAAAAACTTGGCCGGCCGACGCTTTTTTGCAACACGCTTTCGGTTGCAGCCGACGGGTCAATTTCCGGATATAACCTGCGTCAGAAGGATGGCAAAAAAAAGGTGGCAACTGCGCTTAAAAATCTGAATTATAAGGTCATTGCCATCGGCGATTCGTATAACGACATCACCATGCTCAAGACAGCCGAAAAGGCCATCCTGTTCCGCCCGCCCGCTAATGTTAAAGTCGAATTTCCGGAGTTTCCCGATAACGACGAACTATCAGGAAGTAAAACGCGAAATTCAAAAAATTATAAAAGGATAGCACCACTCATAACGTTTGAATTCGAGGACGCGCATGCCAACTCACAGAGCCACCTGCCGTGTGATCTACGGTGACACGGATAACATGGGGCAGGCCTATTACGGCAACTACTTTAGATGGTTCGAAATTGGTCGCAACGAATTGTTCCGATCGCTGGGCCTTGCCTACACATCAGTCGAAAGCCGGGGCATATTTCTTCCGGTAGCAGAGGCCTATTGTAAGTATTTGGTGCCGGCGAAGTATGATGATCTTTTGATGATTGAAACTTCACTGGACACCCGGCTGAAAGGCGCCATTAAGTTTGATTACCGGATATTCAGTGAAGATGCACAAACCCTTCTGGCTCAAGGCTATACCAAACATGCCTGTCTGAATCGCGAAGGCAAGGTTGTGCGTCCACCCAAATTTATTAAAGAAGTGATTGAGAAAAATCTCCAAAAGCCTTAAAATAATATTATATGACGATTGATATTAAAAAATTTGCAGGCTGCCGCATCCTGGTGGCGGGTGACCTAATGGTCGATGAATATCTCTGGGGAGATGTTGAGCGCATTTCGCCGGAGGCTCCCGTCCAGATTGTATCGGTTGCCAGCGAGGAACATACGTTAGGCGGAGCGGGAAATGTCATCAGCAACCTGGTTGCGCTGGGGGCTAAAGTCTCAGCTGCCGGGGTGATCGGTTCCGGGACTAACGGAGAGCTGGTTCTCACAAAATTAAATGCGCTGGGGGTTAATACCCAGGGGGTCGTCCAGGACCCACAGCGGCCGACGACCCGCAAGACACGCATAATTGCCGATCATCAGCATGTGCTTCGATTTGACAGAGAAGTAAAAACCGAAATCAGTCGGCAAACAATGAATAAGATTGCGCGCGCAGCCGCAGAAATGAGTGCCGATGCCGATTTGATTCTGGTCTCAGACTACGGCAAGGGACTCATTACCAAAGCGTTGATGACCAAATTGATTGCTGCAGCCCAAAAACACAACAAACTGCTAATCGTTGACCCCAAAGGACTTGATTTTAAAAAATATGCGGGTGCCTCATTAATAACGCCCAATAAAAAAGAAACGGCACTGGCCGCGGGCATCGAAATTGTTGATGAAGACAGCCTGGCCAAAGCGGCCCGGCGTCTTATCGAAAAAACCGGTATTGATAAAATCCTGGTCACCTGCGGCAAAGAGGGAATGGTCTATTTCGAGCAGGACACCCGCCCCTATCGAATCGGCACCAAAGCCCGCCAGGTTTTCGACGTGTCGGGCGCAGGCGATAGCGTCCTGGCAGTGTTGGGTTTGGGAATTGCCGCCGGATATTCCATCAAGGAGGCTGTTGCGCTGGCAAACACCGCCGCCGGAATCGTTGTGGGCAAGGTGGGAACCGCCACCGTTTCTAAAACCGAGCTGGCCGCAGCCCTTAATCTGATTCCGGCCCTTGGCGTTGATAAGCAAAAAACACTGGCGGAGCTTGCGGCCGTCGCACGCAAACTTGAAAAAAACGGCAAGCGCATTGTGCTGACCAATGGATGTTTTGATCTGCTGCATGTCGGCCACATCAGGTTGCTGTCCGCCTCAAAACAGCTGGGCGATGTACTGATCGTTGCTTTAGACGACGATGAATCCGTCAAACAGCTCAAGGGCTCCGGGCGACCTATTATAAATGAAAACGAACGCTTACGAATCATCAGTGCGCTCGACAGCGTGGACTATGTAATCGCCTTTTCATCGCATGAATTAAATGAGGTCATCGAAGCTGTGCGCCCCGCAGTGCTGACAAAAGGCAGCAATTACGCAACTGAAGCGATTCGGGGGCGTGAAATCGTCGAACGCTATGGCGGACGGGTTGAAACCATCCCGCTAACTGAAAACATTTCATCCACCCGCATCATCAACAACATAAAAACAAGTTAGGGGCTTCGCCCCAATTAGATGCTATTTATACAGGAAAATGCCAAGGGCATCGTATTCAAAGTCTTTATCCAACCCCGCGCTTCAAAAGATATGATCGTCGGATTGCATGGAGACCGTCTCAAAATCAAGGTGACCGCCCCGCCGGTTGACGGGCAAGCCAACAAAAGATGTATTCAATTTCTGGCGAAGTGCCTTTCCGTCCCCCGCTCAACACTTCAGATCATATCCGGACACAACAGCCGCAACAAACGGGTCCTTTTAAAATCCAGCAAAACACCGATGCCTTCAAAAGAAATTGATCGTCTCAAGCAGCGCATCGAAAAATTGGTATAGCGTCTCAGCTTAGAGGGCCAGGCTTTGATCTCAGACCCCGGAGCGGTGGTGTTTGCCATTAAGTAACGCATGGAATGATGGAATAGTGGAAAAATGGAATATTGGCTATGAAAAACGGATGATGTCCTGACTTTAATTTCTGAGGGACTGACGAATCAACCGAAAAAAGAAAGCCCTTGACTAATTTCACTGATTTGGCTATTAAATACGATTTTAAAGGACAATTTGATGCGGGGTGGAGCAGTCTGGTAGCTCGTCGGGCTCATAACCCGAAGGTCGCAAGTTCGAATCTTGCCCCCGCTACCACGATAAAATAAAGGATTTAGAAAATTTTCTAAATCCTTTATTATTATAATGAAAACTAAATTCCCCGCAACCAGAATAGAAATCATAGGAAGCAACGGTATTTTTCAAAAGGCCTTGAGTTTCTAACTGATATCCCAACAACCCTGGCAAGAGGGACCGCAGGCATTGAAAAACACGATTTTTATGTGATCGCTCATTGGATATCAACATTTTTCATAAACTAACGATCATCTCAATATATCTTAAAAAAGAATGGATACTATTAAAAGTCAAAAACTTGATTTTTTACAAATTAGAATCCAGGACCTCTACTCGGAGGAGGATAATATTCATATTCCCGCCACATGCGTATTTTACTGCTCTCGATTTTGAGGCAAGGGCTGGGACAGTGTTTGACCTTTTCTTCAGTCAGGCCGGCTATGCTTCCGGTCACGGTGATTCTATCCTCCGGCTCATAATCTTGAGCATTAAATTTGCCCCCATATGAAACAAAAAAGCTGCCTTCGGATTTATCCTTTGTTTGGGGTTTTGTATTCCATTCCAGCGGGGTTTGCAAAACTGTGATATTTGTTCTGATATCCATTTTATAACCGCTCATATGGGAATCTAAAATATATCCCCCCAAAACAACGGATTCTCCGACCATGTTCTCGGCCTCTTCTACCATGGTTTTGAACGGTATTTTCGGAGCACCGGCACATGAAACGAAAAACATGACGATACAAATACTTATTAGCAAGCCTTTTGTTGTTTTCATTATTGAACCTCCTATTATTTTTATTACCATACTCCAAATAATGTTGTAAACAGGTTCATGATCCTTGCGATAACTCCAACAAATCAGCACTTTTAGAGAGCCCCGAAAATTTGTGATATCATCATTTTTGGAAAGGAAGCCGAGGCCCCAATCCCCACCCATGCTATGGTGAATAACATAACCAAAACCATTTTGGATATCTAAATCGTATCACAACTCAAGAGGGTGAATCCAACCGTGTGGATTTGCCCTTTTTATTTGCCAATAGCCGCATTTTTCGCACCTGCGGTTTGATACCAATCTTGAATATGCTATAAATTGCATATATCCGTTTGGTATCTGCAATAATTTCATTGATTTTAATAGTTTGGATTATCTCAATATACATGAAATTTTGGCGAAGCTATGCTATGGCAAGATAATTCAGATTTTTGGAGAATTTATATTTTTGTGATTACATCTACATATCTGTACATATGGGCAAGTTGTGATATTTTATGCTATCACAGGTTCTGAAAGATATGATTTATTAAAAGTACTCTCAAAGTATCTGCAGCAGCCCATATTTTAGCAATTCTTGGTTACCGGGTTTAATCATGTAGTGTCCCCCATTAATTCAAACAGGAATTAAAATGATGAAGCTAAGCAGCAAAGGACAAAAATGGTTAAAATGCCTCCATATTTACTCAGGATGTGTTTGGGCAGGTTGTGCCACCGTGCTAACCATAAAGCAGTTTTTTATTAATCCTGAGGATGGAGGCGAATTGTATGGTGTCCTCTCCACATTGGATTTTATCGATCTCTTTATTTTGGTGCCGGGAGCAATTGGAACGTTTTTAACGGCGTTGATTTACTCTATCTGGACCAATTGGGGTTGGTTTAAACACAATTGGATTACGGTTAAATGGATCATCTGTATTTTTGGTCTGGTATTCGGGACATTCTGGTTAGGCCCTTGGATAAGCGAAATGGCTCATATTGCTAAAGATCAAGGAATGAAAGCATTATCTGATCCTGAGTTTTTGGGCAATCGACTAAATTCAATGATTTTTGGAACGTCTCAGGCATTGACCGTCGTTTTTGCGGTTTTTATCTCTACATTAAAACCGTGGAGGAAAAAAAAGAAAAGGTAAATGCATCTGTTAATCAGAAAAGCATTGGCCGTCTCAAATATTTGAATATCTCCAACTAATCGCAGGTGAGCCTGAATTGCAGATATCTCTTATTATATCTGCAAAAAATACGGACTCCCAAAAGTGCTGATACTGTAAACTTATCACAGGGCAAACACCTTTTGAACTATCTGCTATAAATCACATTCATAAACGCTCTACAAAACCGTTGATATCTCCAACAGAGATTCAAAATTATGCCTGTCCAAAAACCTTTGATATCTCATAAGCGATATGCATTCGCCTGATTGTTTGGATACCTGCATATCAAAAAATGATGAGATTATTGCTTCGGTGCAAGGGTTAGCGAAACCATTGATTTGCCGGACTGACCCGAACCGATGTTAACAACCACATTGTTCGATCCTTTTTCACCCATAAGAGATGAATTCCCCTGTTGCTTGATTTCGGCCAAGATTGTCCAGCCGTTAGCCGTCAATTCCTTTTTATAAAACTCAAATATCGAATCCGGGTCGTCGCCAACTTCCATCACCACCATTACAGCTCCGGAAACGTTCATGGTCTGGACGATTTTGGCTTGATGGGGTAAGGTGCAATTTCCTTTTTCAACTCCTGGGGATATTCCATCCCGGAAAAGACCACATTCATAGAAAGGGCAAAAAACACTAAAACAACATAAATTATGACCTTTTTTGACATAGTGACCTCCTATTCGAAATTAAGTATTTCCGCCTATTCCGCCAGCCAACATTGTGGCCTTCAACTGACATTCCTCATCCAAAAAGACAGGGTGGACTAAAAAATCTTGGATCTACCCTTTTTATGCCCGAGCCGGTGATAAATTGAGTTATGTTAATCTAAGAAAGCCTGAAATCTGTATTTGCTATCAAATGACAGTAATCTGCGTAATCTGCGGATAATATTTAATCTGTGGATCTATCTGCTATAATTTGCGTAATCTGCGGACCAAGCCGGAGAACGACCCGTCTTCGCTCTGGCGAGCTTCGCCGCGGCAGGCGATTCAGGCCGGAGAACGACAAGTCGGTACTCATTGACCATCTTTTGCAATTGTATTATATAGAACCCATCTCTAATTCATCTTTGTGTCTTGGTGGCGTAAATGTTTTGCCACAAAATGCTAAAAAAGTAATTTCTAAGGTACTAACTTATAAAAGGATCTTGTATTATGGCTAATGCGAAGAAACCAAGTCCTAAAAGTGACAACAGGCGTTCGGGATTAGACCGCAGGTGGATTATTGCACCCCATGACGGCCCCGAAAGGCGAAGCGGCAAAGACAGAAGAACCGAATTGGAAAACGGTGAGATGATCGTGGTAGACCAAGAAATTGCGACGATCCAGGATCTTTTGATGGCCAATTCCATGCAACTGGATGCCATTGCCCAGCTGCTAATTGAAAAGGGCCTATTTTCCAAAGAAGAGCTCTTTGATATGCTCAAACGCATTCAAAAGGAATACGAAAAAACGGGAAATATTGAAGATTAAAGCAACATGATTCGCAAAATCATTTCAGGGGGCCAGACGGGCGCCGACCAGGCTGCTCTTGATGCCGCCATAAAACTGGACATCCCGCATGGCGGCTGGATTCCGAAAGGCCGCTTAACTGAAAATGGCCCCTTGCCTGATAAATATAAATTGGCGGAAATGCCCGACACCAGTTACGTGCTGAGAACACAACAGAACGTTATCGATTCGAATGGCACCTTAATTATCAGTCATGGCAATTTGAGCGAAGGCTCGGACTATACACGCAGAATGGCTATCGAGCACCATCGCCCCTGGCTTCATATCGATTTAAATAAAACGCCTGCCTTTAAAGCCGCAACCTTGATTCTTTCCTGGATCGAAGAAAACACCATCGAAATTTTAAATGTCGCCGGGCCGCGGGCAAGCAAAGATAGTCAAATTTATCGAGCGGTTTTAAAGTTAATCGAAAGTGTCCACTATATGGAACTGATGAACACCGCCCGGCCCAAGGAGGTATCGTGAAAGCATTTCGATTACGTCAACCGCTAAAATGCCGGCCGTATTGGATTCGAGTTGCGCTTTTTATGTTTACCACGGTGCTTTTATCATCCTGGGTATTTGCCGGAGAGGCGCCAAAAGAAAAGGACACAAACCAAGCCGCCGAGCAGATTCAGATCGTTGCCGATAAATTGATCACCAACAATGCGGAAAAGTTTGCGGAATTTGAGGGAGACGTGCGGGCCAGTCAGGGAAATATGGTGATTACTTCAGAGCGCCTCCGAATTTATTATAAGGATGATCCGGATCGCAATGAAGATCAAACCGGCAGCCAGGAGTTAATAAAACGGGTTGTCGCCAGCGGCAACGTGGTGGTAACATCTGAAAAAGTACAAGGCCGAAACCGATCGGGTTGAATACGACCTGGATACGCGGGTGCTTGTTCTTATCGGTGAAAATTCGACCGTGACGAGCGGGAAAAATATTTTAAGCGGATCAAAAATTACGGTCAATCGGGAAAATGGGCAAATAAAAGTTGAAAGTAGCCCGCAGAAGCGGGTTAAAGCCGTTTTCTATCCGAAAGAAAAGGCTTCGAACCAAAACACGAAAGAGTAAGGATCGATTCTCTTTCGTGTTTTAGAAATTCATCTCCGGAGATTTAAGTTTTCAGCCGGCGTAACTTCTGTAAATTTTTATACTTGAGCATCAGATCAATCCATTGGTGGAATAAGGGCGCCAAATCCTCAACCGGCCGGTTGCCGGTTGTATTTAACTTTCTTTCCGCCTCCGCCAGAGCCTCGAGGTAATCAATCCGCTCGGGTTCCAGTCGCAGTAAATGGCGATAAATTTCAGCAGTCTTATCCCAGTGCCCCTGGTCAGCATAAACCTTTGCCATTGTGCCCGTATAAAAGTCGGTTTCTTTTTCCATCTTTTTTTTACCTGAATATAGAGCGTTTGTCAGAATAACCTTCCGATAGCGGTTGTCTGCTTTTACAATAATTTCAAACTGTTACACACCACCATTTCGCTTGTTAGAAAATCCGGCAAACGGAACATATTTATGACAACCGCTATAAGGCCTATGGTTCCGGCAAACCCTGGGGTTTCAGAATCAGCTCATCTTCTCCGACCATACCCAGTTCCTGTCGTGCGACATTTTCAATATATTTCGGATCATGCTTTAACCGATCGATTTCAACACTCAGGGAAAGATTTTTGCGGGTCAGCTGTTCACTTTTTTCAGCCAGCTGATCCTTTTCATTTCTTAGGGTATTTAAATCAATTAAACCATGCTCACCGAAGATGATAAAAAATAGCAGTGAGAACAGCAGCACACCGGCGATGGATAAGAAGACACCTAGCTTTCTCGTCATTTTTTTCCTATTCCTTTTTTAACTTCGGCAACCACATTCGTAAATTCCGGACTTTTGATGATATACGAGCAGGCCCCGAAAACGATCAGGCCGATCATCACACAGGCCACTAACCCCGTAACCAACTCGGTGAAAGTGCCCCCTTCTGTCGGAATGAGCAGCCGCGCAACAGCCCAGACAACAGTGCCCATGAATGCAGCACTGCCCAGTGTTTTACAGGCAGATTTGCGCAATGCGTCTCCATCCCAGGGAGCCGAGCTTCCTGCGCAAGGCATGCACAAGCAACCCAAGGTTCAAAACCGACGCAAGCGATGTCGCCAGCGCGAGCCCGCCGAGGTCCAGCGGTCTCATTAAAACGATTCCCAGCACAATATTGGCCAGGATGGAAACCGTCGCCATAATCATCGGCGTACGCGTATCCTTGAGCGCAAAAAAAGTTGCGGCAACGATCCGGACCGCCGAAAAGGCCCATAGACCTACAGCATAGTATAAAAGCGCCCTGGCAGTCAACCGAGCAGCCTGCAAACTGAATTCGCCTCTCTGAAATAATAGAGTGATGATCGGCTCTCTTAAAATGATTAAACCCACCATGGACGGAATGGTCAGAAATAGTGTTAATCGTACGGCATAGCCAAAGGTATCTTTTAACGCTTCAATATCCCCCAGGGTTGCCTGCCGGGATAGACTGGGTAAAACAGCCGTTGCCGCAGCAATCGCGAAAATACCGAGGGGAAACTGAACCAGGCGATCCGCAAAATATAGAATCGTTACACTGCCCTCCTGTAAGAAGGATCCCAGAAGCGTTCCAACCAGAACATTGATCTGGTAAACGGCTCCACCGAGGATAACCGGCGGCATTAGCTGACCGATTTTTCTTAAACCGGGATGAAAGAATTTCGTTTTCTGCCGCAAAATGAATCCTTTTCTGACCAGAGCGGGGAGCTGCAGCGCAAGTTGTAAAATTCCGCCTGCCAGCACACCGACGGCAAGCCCCAATACCGGTTTCGAGAGGTGCGGGCACAGGAAAAATACCGAAGCAATCATCGCCAGATTCAGCAAAACCGGCGCCAGGGCAGGAGCTGCAAAGTGCCCGAATACATTTAGAATCCCCATGCATAATGCCACCAGACCGATAAAAAAAATATAGGGGAACATAATGCGCGTAAGCGTAATGGTGAGGGATATTTTCCCGGGCAAGTCCATGAATCCGGGAGCAATGATTTTTACGATCAGGGGGGATAGGATTATGCCGCCTATGGAAACAGCCACCAGTATGATGGACAATACCCAAAGGGCAGATCTTGCAAGTCTAAAGGCTTCATCCTTGCCATCCTTTGCAAGATAGTCCGTCAATACGGGCACAAAAGCATTACTGATGGATCCTTCTCCTAAAAGCTTTCTGAGAAGGTTGGGTATCCTGAAGGCCGCGATAAATGCATCTGAATTCAAACCGGCGCCAAAATACCAGGCGATGACCGCATCGCGAATATAGCCCAGAGTGCGACTGAGCAGCGTCGCAGCCCCAACGACGCCGGCTGCCTTAATCACCTGGGATTTCTCGGACATAGCTAAATTTGTAGAAAACTTCTTGACATATTAAGTTTCGTTCTATATTAAATGTGGTTTATTATCATTTGGAAAAAGGAGTCGGCAACTTGGCAAATCATAAATCAGCTGAAAAACGCGCCCGTCAAAACGAGAAACGGCGGGTTCGCAACAAAGCGGTGAAAACCAGAATAAAGCACGCAACCAAAGAAGTTCGCCTGGCATCCGGTGAAGCGGCAAAGGAAGAAGCCCTGGCTAAACTGAATGCGGCTCAATCCATTATTGACAAAGCGCTCAAAAAAGGTGTGATACACAAAAAAACCGCTGCCCGGAAGATATCCCGCCTTTCCAGACTGGTGAATGCGATTATCGTTTTTTAGAACTCATCTCAAAAATCATCGCTGAACCTATTGACGGTCCTTTCGGCGATGCGTTTCGAAAGCACCCTTATTGCATTCCTGCGGTTTGCGTCTGTGCGTTCCGTATCCGTATCCACAAGGTACTCTTCAAAATCCGAAAGACCTTTGGCAGTCCATACCGTACTGCCGTCTTTTTGGGTCAATTTCAAATCAACCGTAACGGTAACCCGCCGCTCACCGGCTACATCCGGTTTGCTGACAGATATCGTCGTTATGGTTACCCGGTCGACAAAACCGCTTAAGACGACATCGGCATCATCGATGCCACTCGCGAGTTGACCGGTTTTGCGCAAGGTCAGTTCGGATAAAAGCGCGGCGGTTAAAATGCTTTCGACACCGGTCTCCTGTGTTTTGTTTTCCAGAACCTTTACGAAAAGACGCTCGGTATCTCCCGGAAATCCCCCCTCTTCCGCAAAGCGGTACCCGCAGGCACTAATCATTGCCTCGATCAATAGCGTCACTACGAAAAACTTGGTTTTGTTCAAACCCATCTCCCCGGTGTCAGGTTCCAGGTTTCAGGTGTCAGGTGTCAGGTGTCAGCACCGCCGCTGGCCTGAAAAGTTTACCCGCCTTCGTCGTCGTCCTCGTCCTCGTACTCGTCCCTCGTACCTAGTCCCATATAAAATTCCGATCTCGAGACGAGGACGAGGACGAGTACGAAAAATATCAGATTAGATCGCATGCAGCCTCAGAGGACTGCCCTACTCTCCTATTTTCTTCTGTTTTCTGTCCTCTGTCTTCTGCTATCTGACCTCTGACACCTGAGTCTCAGACAACAATATTGACCAGCTTGCCCTTGACGTAAATAACTTTTTTTAGCGCTCTGCCATCTATAAATTTCTTTATGCGTTCATCTTCAAGAGCGATCTGTTTGATGGTCTCTTCATCGGCATCAGTCGCCACTGAAAACTTGCTTCTCAGCTTGCCGTTGACCTGAATCACAATTAACAGGTCATCCTTTTCGAGGGCCTCTTCCAGATAAGAAGGCCACGGCGCCAGCAAAATACTGGAGGTGTTGCCCAGCGCTTCCCACAGCTCTTCGGTAAAATGCGGTACGATGGGCGACATCAGCAGTGCCAGGGTTTCTATGGCAAAGCGCATCACCGGAATCTGCTGCGGATTGCCCTCGGTTTCTTCGATGGCGGACATCGTGTTAAACAGCTCCATAACGGCACTAATGGCCGTATTAAAATGGTAGCGATTCTCGATGTCCCGGGTAACCTTCATTATGGTTTGGTGCGTTTTTTTATAAAGGTCCCTTACGGCACCGTCCAGAGCGGCAGGGCTGCCGTCAAAAGGAGCCGCATCCTTTACCCGATCCATCCACCCGGTCGTCAGGCGCCACACTCTGTTTAAAAAGCGGAAACCGCCTTCAACGCCATGCTCGCTCCATTCCAGATCCCGTTCAGGCGGTGCGGCAAACAGGCAAAAAAAGCGGGTGGTATCCGCCCCGTATTTTTCCAGAAGAATGTTCGGATCGATAACATTCTTTTTGGATTTAGACATCTTTTCAACACGGCCCACGGCAACGGGCCCGCCACAATAGGGTGCAGTAACGATTGGCGTCGACAATTTTGACTTCCTCGGGAAGCAGATAGCCATGTTTGGGACAGGAAACGGTTTCTTGGCAGACCATCCCCTGCGTCAACAGCCGCGTGAACGGCTCTTTAAAATCAACCAGTCCCTGGTCGTTTAGAACACGGGTATAGTACCGGGAGTAAAGCAGGTGCAAAATGGCGTGCTCAACACCGCCGATATACTGATCAACCGGCATCCAGTAATCCACCGTCTTTGGATCAAACATGCCCCCGTCAAAATCCGGACTGCAATAGCGGTGGAAATACCAGGATGATTCGACAAATGTATCCATGGTGTCGGTCTCACGACGCGCATTCGGGCTATCGCATCGGGGACAATCCACCTTTACAAAGGAATCCAGCTGGGGCAAAGGAGACTTGCCGCCTTCCTGCAACTCAACATCTTCCGGCAGCACGACCGGAAGATCTTCTTCCGGAACCGGCACAACGCCGCAGGTGTCGCAGTAAACGATGGGGATCGGCGCGCCCCAGTAACGTTGCCTTGAAATGCCCCAATCCCGCATTCGAAAACTGATTTCTTTTTGACCCAGATTGTTTTTCTCCAGAAAACCGGCAATTTCTTCCATCGCCGTTTTATTATCCAGGCCGTCAAATTGACCGGAATTCACCATAATGCCTTCCCCAACATAGGCTTCAGACAGGGTTTCCGAATCCAGGTCTTCATCCGGGGGCTTGACGACAACGATAATGTCCAAACCGTATTTTTTGGCAAAATCAAAATCACGTTGATCATGTGCCGGTACGGCCATTACCGCACCGGTCCCGTATTCCATCAGGGCAAAGTTGGCCGTATAAATCGGCATGCGGGCGCCGTTTAAGGGATTAATGCAATGCACACCGAGAAATACCCCTTCTTTTTCATTGCCTTCCACAGCTCTGGCGGATCGGTCCTGCAGCGACATGCGATCAACAAACTCCATCACCTGTTTTTCCTGGGGCGTTGCCCTGGAAAGTTCAACGATCAGCGGATGTTCCGGCGCCAGGCACATAAAGGTTGCACCGCAAACGGTGTCGTGGCGGGTGGTAAATACCGGGATGACGTCATCCCGGCCTTCAACCGCAAAACGAATTTCAGCCCCGAAGCTTTTACCGATCCAGTTTTTCTGCATGGTGGTTACTTTTTCCGGCCACCCGGGCAGCTGATCAGAATGCGCCAGCAGATCGTCGGCATAATCTGTGGTGCGGAAAAACCATTGCCACAGTTTTTTCTGGCGAACCTGGTGACCGCAGCGCCAGCACAAACCGGCTTCTACCTGCTCATTGGCCAGAACTGTCTGACAGGACTCACACCAGTTCACAAACGATTCTTTGCGATAGGCCATTTTTTCCGCGTACATTTTGAGAAAGAGCCATTGCTCCCATCGATAGTATTCGGGCCGGCAGGTCGCAATCTCCCGATCCCAGTCATATGAGAAGCCCAGCGTTTTCAATTGGGAACGCATGGCATCAATATTGGCATATGTCCATTTGGCCGGGTGGGTATGATTTGCGATGGCGGCGTTTTCAGCCGGCATGCCGAAGGCATCCCAGCCCATGGGATGCAACACATTAAACCCGCGCATTCGCTTGTAGCGGGCCACAACATCGCCAATGGTATAGTTGCGGACGTGTCCGATATGAATCTTCCCGGAAGGATATGGAAACATCTCCAGAAGATAGTATTTTTCTTTGCCGGGATCTTCTTTGGCTTTGAAGAGTCCGGTCGACTCCCAGTAAGCCTGCCACTTGGGTTCAATTTTTCTTGGATCGTATTTCTCGTCCATCACTGTCACCTGCCTTATTGCGAATTCACTAAACAAAACTTCCCCGAAGCTCATTTCCGAACCTCAGGGAAAAATTATTTTTACCTTTTTTCATGCCACAAAATGATAACAATATCAAGGCGGTCAGTCAACTCACCGCAGGCGGGAGGTATCTGACAAGTAAAAAGTACTCCTGAGCGATAAAGCCGTTATGGCCAGAAGGTTTTCAGCCAGAAATCATTTGACTTGTTATTGACAATTGCATATTCAAGCAAATACAACAGTTAGGGACTCCGCCCCAATTGGAATGGTGGAATTCCAGAGAGATGGAATAACCGGTAGTAGATGTTGCAAGGAATTTCTTTATGAGTATAAAAATCCTTATCAATGCGATTGATCCGGAAGAATGCCGGGTCGCCAAGGTCCAAGCAAAGAATCTGGAAGAATTTTATATCGAAAGCGCTTCCCGGGAGATCACCCAGGGCAATATATATAAAGGAACGATTTCACGGATCGAGCCAAGCCTTCAAGCGGTTTTTGTGGACTACGGTGCCGAACGGCACGGCTTTTTACAGCGCCATGAAATACACAGCGACTATTTTCAAGAAAGTCAAGGCGGAAGACATTCAATAGAAAAGATGGTCAAGCGCGGGCAGGAAGTTATGGTTCAGGTCACCAAGGAGCCGTTTATGAAAAAGGGCGCCATGCTGACAACCTACATCTCTTTGGCAGGCCGCTTCGTGGTGTTGATGCCCGGCAGTGATAAAGGCGGGATTTCTCGAAAGATCGATGATGAAGATGAGCGCAGTCGCCTCAAGGAGTTGATGGATAGATTAAAGCCCCCGGAAGGTTTCGGTCTAATCGTCCGGACCGTTGGTGTAAACTGCACCAAAACCCTCATGTCCCGCGATTTAAGATACCTGCTGCGTCTTTGGAAAAACATCAAAAAAAGCGTAATAAATGAACCGGCGCCGGCACTTCTTTATCGGGAAAGACACCTCGTTCTAAGGTCGATCCGTGATTACTTTACACCGGAGGTGGGCGAAATTCTAATCGATGACCCTGCTGTATTCCAGGAAGTAAGGGACTTCATCAAAATCATTTCCCGCAAACACCATAAAATCGTCAAACTATATAAAGGCGCCAAGCCGATTTTTACTCAATTTGGAATCGAAAACCAGATTGCGGCCATATTTGAAAGCCGGGTCACTTTAAAATCGGGAGGCTCGATTGTCATCGAACAAACCGAAGCCCTGGTGTCCATTGATGTAAATTCCGGCAAAGCCACTCATGAAAAATCGATCGAAAAAACAGCATTTCTTACCAACTTGGAGGCGGCTGAAGAAGCCGCCCGACAGCTGCGGCTAAGAGACCTGGGCGGCTTGATTGTCATTGATTTCATAGATATGAAAGAGCCAAAGCACCGTTCAGAAGTTGAGCGCCGGCTGCGGAGCGTTGCCAACGAGGACAAAGCCAAAACAAAAGTGGGGAAAATTTCAAGATTCGGATTGCTGGAAATGTCCCGCCAACGGATCCGACCTTCGATCGAATTCGGCAGTTTTCATCCCTGTCGCTATTGCCGGGGTAAAGGACTGGTTGCATCCACAGAGACCCTCGCAGTCGGCTTTCTTCGAAAACTCAGTTTAGAAACCCTTAACCCGGGGATTGCCTCCGTAAAAGGGGTCGTACCGGTAAATGTCGCCGAATATCTTTTAAATAAAAAGCGCAAAGAAATTGCCGAGTTGGAAGAACGACGTAACCTGAGTGTCGAAATTGAAGGCGACCTATCGATGACACCGGGAGACAGCAAGTTTATTTATAACGACCCAAAAGATTCTCAGAAGTCAAAAGTTCGATATTGACAGCATTTTTATATTGCTGTATCTATCCTCATTTTGATTTGACCTAGCGCTCCTATCATGATAGCTGACGCGCAAGTGAAAGCTGAATATTTTGTATCTCAAATAAAGGAGGTATTATTTTGATTGATATTGCATATGCAATGGGCGGCGGCGGAGAAGGTGCCGCAGGATTTGGTGGATTTATCCCGATCATCCTGATGTTTGTTATTTTTTATTTCCTATTGATCCGACCCCAGCAAAAAAAGCAAAAGGATCACCGCAATATGGTATCGAACCTGAAAAAGGGAGACCGAATCATCACCAGCGGTGGCTTGCACGGTCGCATAACCGGAATAGACGACCAGACATTAACGGTAGAAATAGCAGACAAAGTCCGGGTAAAAGTTGCCCGCTCCAATGTGTCGGGTATGGTTCAGCCGGCTTCCCAGCCGCAACCGGAAAAAAAATAGCCCCCAAGAATCCACAGTCGGTTCAATTCGAATTCGATTTATGGTTGTAAAATGGTTGAATGCTTAAACGGTTCGATGAAATGGCTGTTTAAGCGTTCAACCATTTGTCTATTTGGAGATTATTTTTAAGAAGGAAGGCAGCATTGAAAAAAAATTCATGGAAACTGATTTTGGTCTTTGCGGTTATCGTCGCAGCCGTTATTCATGTGCTCCCGACATTTGAACCGGGTTTATGGCCGCACAAACAGATAAACCTGGGTCTTGATCTTCAAGGCGGAATGCACCTGGTACTGGAAGTCGACACTGCCAAAGCCGTGGAGGGCCAGGTTGAGCGCATTGCACAGGAAATCCGGGACCAGCTCAGAAAAGAGCGGCTTCGCAAAGTTTCCCTGAACCGCATCGATGGAAATAAAATATCCGCAACAATTCAAGACCCGCAAATTCTCGAAAAATTTAACGCGCTTTTAAAAGCGGATTTTGATTTTCTGAAGCGCTCCCCGCGAACGGAAAACGGCGCCTCAATAATAATTCTTGAGATACCCGCAGCGGAAGCCGAAAATACGAAAAGGCTGGCGGTCGATCAGGCGCTCGAAACGATCCGCAATCGCATCGACCAGTTCGGCGTGGCGGAGCCCGATATCCGCCGCCAGGGAGAAAAGCGGATACTGATTCAGCTGC
>PVMK01142380.1_pt1 | contig 20928 bp, 19 predicted proteins | sample 1853481 | NCBI WGS metagenome assembly PVMK01 (sample SAMN08533507, study PRJNA380276) | Marine sediment metagenome, whole genome shotgun sequencing project.
GTATTAATAAACCCATAGTGATAAGCGAGGACTTCGTACCTCCGACAACACCTCCGACAACACCTCCTCCGACAACACCTCCGACAACACCTCCGACATCGCTCCGACAACACCTCCGACAACAACAGGTGGCGGCGGCGGCGGTGGTGGCGGCTCATGTAACATAGCCGGACCGGTACAGCTTGGCACAGCAATGGCCAACGTACTGATTCCGCTGCTACCAGTAGCATTTGCCTTCGGAGTTAGAGCTTTAAGAAGAAGAAAGAAATAAGATTAATTTAGATAATATTGGTGGCAAGCGCTTTTAGCTTGCCACCTCTTATTCTTTCTTATTTATTAAGAAATTAAGAGTGGTTAATAAAAATTATGCCGGGAGAGTTAAGTTACTAACTCTTCCGGTTTTTTTTATACAACGGGTTCTCAATCTAAAGAGGGTTTATGATTACAACATATGCAAACCCCGGATATTTTTTGTTGTTAAGATTGAAGGAGCTCTAAAAGTACAGATACATGTGAGGGGGTAGATAATACGGAGAACTGGTCAGGGGAGGAGATTGATTCGCTCGAAATGACGGAGGGTCTTTTATATTTCTTCTTTTTCCTGATGAAAAGAAGCAAAAATCACCGACTGCACAGAAATTAGATTCTGAAACAAGTTCAGAATGACGAGCTTTTTGGTAAGGGCATCCGATTGCTCACTCGATCGCAATCGTTGTCTTAAATATTTCTAATTCCTTCTACAAACGGAATGGACTTCTCACTAAATCAGGTAGAGGGCATTCGATTCCATCTTGATCGAAATCGTACAGTAATGTCGGAAGAAAAAGGCAAAAGAGAGAATCTGAAGCATCTTAGCAATTGCACGCTAGAGGGCGCTGCTCGCATTCCACCTTAAACCTGTTTTAGGCAAGGACATTTGGCGGTTTAATTAACTTGTAATCTTCAAGAAATTCATTCGGCGTCTTGCCGCCCAATCCGCAATGCTCTAGATTGTTGTAGTAAGTATTCCATACTCGAATCTTCCTCTGCAGATCTCGTGGATTTTTGAAAGTGTTCTTTTGATAGAACTTCTCTTGATCTTCACGGTGACTTCTCTCAACAGTACCATTTTGAGCGGGTTTACCCGGATCAATGAGATAGTGAACGATGTTGTGTGCAGCACAGAATTGATCAAGCGCATGCATCTGTCGTGGCGAAAGATCTTCTCTTTTGTAGCTGCCGTTGTATCGATTGGTGAATGTGGCGTGGTTATCTGTCTTGATGGCGGCAATGGGGTAATCAAATCGTCTCATAACCTCCTTGAGGAAACATATTGAATGATGATTGGTTTGTTCATCGTAAATTTCCAAGTGCCTCCATCTGCTCGCTACATCTATGGCGGTGTATTGAAAATATCGCCTACCCGCTATCTTTCCGGGTACATACTTAACATCTATCTCTACAATCTCTCCTGGTTGCCTCTCGGCTCTAATGTACTTGTACTTCATCTTCTTGACTCTGTATTTGCGAGTCAAGCCCTCTTGTTTGATGATCTTGCCAATTGTTCGTACCGGAACCACTAAACCTTCTTTTGCCAACCTCCAGTGTAATTTCAGAGCACAGAGCTTGGTCTTCTTTCTTTTTGTAATTACTCTTTCCTTAATCCAGATAGGTGTCTCTTCTGGACTAGTCTTAGGTATAGTCGCTTTGGGTTCCAAAGCTTTCTCTCCACCTCTTTTGTATACCGCTACCCATCTTTCCAGACTCCTTTTGCTGTGTGGACATACCTTAGCCACATTTACCAACTTCACCCGCCTTTCCGCTATCGGTTTTACCCACCTCAAACGCTCTTCTTTAATTGTTTTTGCCATACTTATTGCCATTTTCCCATTCTAGGGGAAAACCGCCATAAGTCCTTGCACATTACCCCGGGGGCTTGACAAAAGGGGAGCAATATACAAAAATATCAGTTTGATATAACCTGCTTAATTAATAGAGTTAGGGGATTTGTTATCCAAACTATGAGTATTTAGATCAAGAGCGTGTAAAATAAGATAATTAAATACACATAAGAGTTTAATAGCCGGAATGAACGATCAAAAAATCACATTAATTCATTATGGAGAACTCTCCCTTAAAGGAAAGAATAGAAGCTTATTTGAGAATAAGCTAAAGGAAAATATAGAAAGGGAGACGGGAGGAAAGGTAACAAAATATAGGGGACGTTTTGTTCTCGAAAATGGCGAACCGGAGTATCTGAAAAATGTATTTGGTATCTCCTGGTATACAGAAGCAATTAGGGTTGATAAAAATTATGATTCTATTAGAGATATCGTTCTAAGTAATTTAGATAAGGAGCTTTCCGGCAAAAGCAGCTTTGGTGTATTTGTAAAGCGCTCTGATAAGAGCTTCCCTTGTACATCAATGGAACTTGAGCATAAGATTGGCAGTGAAATATCCAATTCATTCGCCATTAAAGTTAACCTTAAAAGCCCCGAGCTCAGTGTCTTTATAGAAATTGCTGACGAAGTCTATGTCCATTTTACAAAGAAACAGGGATTAAAGGGGCTCCCTGTTGACGTTAGCGGCATGTATTGTCCCTGTTATCTGGTGGTATTGATTCACCGGTTGCTTCTTATTTAATGATGAAAAGAGGTTGTAGGGTTAATTTCATACACTTTCATGTGTTCAGTAAGAATACGCTGGTCAATGATACAAAAATGCGGCGTGTTTTCGAGTCATTAAACAAATATCAGGGCAATTCACGGATATTCTTAGTTCCATATTATCAGTTTGAATTGGAGATTCTAAAGGCAGTACATACTAAGGGTCATGAGTTGATATTATTTAGAAGATTTATGGTAAGGGTTGCAGAGGGGATTGCCCTTCAAAACGGTTTTAAAGCGCTTGTTACAGGGGACAGCCTGGGTCAGGTGGCATCTCAGACAATGGAGAACATAGCTCAGATAACAAAGACTGTCTCAATTCCCATATTTCAGCCACTTATAGCTTACGATAAACAGGAAATTGTTGATTTAGCTAAAAAAATTGGGACTTATGAATTATCAATAGAAAAATATAAGGATTGTTGTTCGATTGTTTCATCTAATCCCAGGACTAAGGCTAATACAAGGCAAATTCTGGCATTAGAAGAGAGAATGAATATAGATAGGGTTATTGAGAAAACTCTTGAGTTAGTGTCGGTATACGAAGTGTAGGTATATTATTTGCTTTTAGATTTGTTTACCTGTTGTGGAGGTTCTGAATAATCCATAAAACCTTTTGTTTGAGGTGGTCCATTATATGAAAGCTGTTTCCAAACTTTTGGATCAGAATAGTACAACTTTATAATCAAGTATCTGAATTGTGTAAAAAATAAAACATTACTTGTTTTTACATGATTAATTAGGGTATCAATATTTTTTTTGTCCTTAAGATTGTAAAAGTGCTTTTTATACCTTGATACGGATTTTGCATCTAGATTCCATAAGCCTGCGTCAAAGTAAGTAGCCGTAGTCCTGTCTCTATCAACATAACTCATCACCCTATCTTTAATATTTATCTCTTTAGAACCGGGCACAAGGGCTTCTGCAAATGCTTCCATTACCTTTTGAGTATTTTCATTAAAGACTATGTAACCTTTTTGAATTTCTATACCTTTATCGAAATTCTTTGCAAATGAAGTAACGGGAAGTGCGGATATTACTTCTCCGCCTATTATTCCCACAGCTAAAGTTTTTAAAAACTTTCTTCTAGAATCTATCATGGTTGATTTTTTTATTGTTTACTGTCTTGTTCAATTATTTCGATTGTCATATTATTTTCTTCTGCAACCTTTTGAGCGTAACTGTCAATCATCTGCCAATTTCGCTTCGCATCTAATCCTTGCTTAATAGCACCTCTGGTTGTTTTTAAGGGAATATCTCTTACCTCTACTATTTTAAGAACACTAAATGCTCCGTCTGGTTTTTGTATTATCTCAGAAACTGATCCGACTTCCCTGGTCTTAAAATGTTGTACCATATTTCTATTATAACCTATATCGCTAACTGTTATTTTTAAGTCTGGATAACTATTTGCTATATTTTGTAACTCTTCTCCGCTTTTAGCTTTATCTTTGATTTCGCTGCCTAGACTACTGTCTGGAAATGATATTTCATGTATGCGCACATATGTATATTTATCTATATTGCTTTCGTAATAGTTTGTAATGTCTTCATACGATACTTCTTTTGTCGGCTCGGCATTTTCTAAGATTCTTGATTTCATCATCCCAATTATTAATCCTCTTCCATAATCTCTAACCTTATCCTTGTTAGTTCTATCATAACCCTGTCTAATACCTTCTTGATAAATGATTTCTTCGGTTATTAGATAATCAAGATTTGTTCCATTTAGATCATCTTCATAAATAGGTTGTCCGTTAACACGTGCTACTACCTTTCCTACCCTTTCCGTTTCAGTCTCAACCACAGAGGTGTTTTCATTCATACTAGATTGAGATTGCTTGCTATCGGTATTGGTATTATCATCAGATGGTGCTTTGCTGTTCGAGTCGGACTGATTACAGCCAATTAGTATTACTAAAGTCAATAATAAGGTAATGTTACGTAGAGTCATAGTATTGCTCCTTAGTTTCAGATATTGTACTAAGCCAATTTTATAACTTATAAATTGACATAAAGCAATAGTTAATTTATATTATGCATCACTGATATTATGCCCTCTAAGAAAGAAAAATACGACTGTGTTGTAATTGGTTCAGGCCCGGGTGGTGCCCCTTTTGCGTGGAAACTTGCTTCACAAGGAATGGATGTCCTCGTTCTGGAAGCAGGTCCTCGTTATAACCCTCTTAAAGACTATGCTCTAGCTGATCAGGATTGGGAAACTAAAGGATTTCCTTATAAAAAGAAGATTAAATATACTTACGGTAAACTACAGACCCTAGATCCCCAATACAGCCAACTTAAATCATGGAATAAGGCGTCCGGAATTCTTAATGGATCTAAAAAGAGGATTTATCACAAGTATCAGCAAGTTTCAGGAGTAGGCGGGACCACTCTCCATTACCAGGGTGAAGCTCACAGATTGAATGAAAATGCATTTCGCATGAGAACTCTCTATGGAGAGGCTGTAGATTGGCCTATTGATTATAAAACTCTTGAGCCTTATTACACTGAGGTTGAAAATATTATCGGTGTAGCGGGTCCCGACAAAGTCCCTTATCGTCCACGCAGTAAACCTTATCCGCTAAAGCCGCATAAACTGAGCTATGCGAGTCAGGTCATAGGTAAAGGATGTAAAAAACAGAATTTAAATCTTGAGCCTAATACAGTAGCAATACTTTCCCATCTCTATCGCGATGCACCTCCATGTAATTATTGTAACGGTTGTATTTGGGGATGTCCTAGGAAGGATAAGGGTAGCGTTGATGTGACTTTTATCCCTATTGCGGAAGATACGGGTAATTGCGAGATATTGACTAATGCGTTTGCTTCCAGAGTAGAGGTAGGAAACAAGCTGGGTAAAAAGAAAGTAACCGGCGTTTCATATTATGATAGGGGAGGCAAGGAACATTTTGTTAAGAGTGACTATGTTGCTGTTGCCTGCGGGGCAGTAGAGACTCCGAGAATTCTATTAAATTCAGATATTAATCAAAACGGTCTTGTAGGTAAGAATTTTATGGAAACCACTTTCTATGAAGTTATAGCCTTACATCCTGATAGGCTGGATTCTTACCGTGGGATTCCACTTGATAGCGTTATTTGGGAATGGAATAGTCCCAACCCTGATAGGGGTTTCCCTGGCGGTTTAAGGCTGTCACCTACAGCTGGGAGTGCAATGGGCCCCCTTAATTATGCCCTTAGATACTTTAAAGGATGGGGCGAGGATTTTGTTAAGGGAATGGACGAGTGGTTCGGGCACGCTCTGGCGATGGCCGGCATTGCAGAGTTTTTTCCGAATGAAGATACTTTTGTTACACTGGATCCAAAGATTAAAGATGATTACGGACTTCCGGTTGCACAGATACAATCATTTCTTGGAGAGCCTGAGCTTAAGAGCCTTGAATTTATGGAAAGAACGTCAAAGGATATTTTAAATGCAAGTGGCGCTGATGAAATAGTTGAAACTGTTTCTTCCTATGATTTCTTTTCAGCAACACATGTTTACGGTACCTGCCGTATGGGCAATGACCCTGAATTCTCAGTTGTCAATTCCTCTCTCAGGCTTCATGGTATATCTAATCTATTTGTAACAGATGCTAGCGTTTTTCCCACTTCAGGCGGGGGCGAATCGCCATCGCTAACTATCGAAGCATTGAGTTTAAGAGCAGCCGACCTGCTTTTAAAAGATCTCAAAAAAGGGTGATTCTCTTTGATTCGAATCGTATTTAATCCTTTCTGTTTGATTTCCATTCTATTGATAGCAGTGTGTTTAAATCATTCCAATGCTCAAAACGAGGATTTACCTAAATTTACTAATGTACAGACTGAGACGGGTATACAGTCCGTGGGTAGAATGGGTCAGTCTGCAACCTGGGGGGACTATAATCTCGATGGTTGGCCTGATATATTTTTATCAAATAGCGCCCGTAATCCCAGGCGTAAAAGGCGTCGTAGTCTCCAAGGAAATATTCGAGGTATAAACTCTTCTATAAATCAATATCAGATACAGAGATCATTCTTGTTTTTAAATGAAGAGGGCCAATTTAAAGAGGTCTCGCGTTATTTGGGTCTGCCCAACTCCCGGTATAAGACTGCAACCTGGGCAGATTATGATAATGACGGTTTTCTAGATCTGGCACTAGGGACAATTAGGTCGGGCATGCCCATTAAGCTTTATAAAAATATAGATGGAATTTTCTTTATTGATGTATCAGAGGATGCTGGTATAACCAAGGAAGGGTCAACAGTTGTACATGGAATTTGGGCAGATTATGATAATGATGGGAATGTTGATCTATTCCAGGCGGGTATTGGAATATCTTTTCTCTATAGAAATAAAGGGGATGGAACCTTTGAAGAAATATCAGAAAGGGCGGGACTTGGTGAGCGATTCTATACTAATTCGGCCTTATGGTTCGATTCAAATAATGATGGGTACCAGGATCTTTTTCTTGTAAACAGTGGGATAAATAAAATGTACCTCAATAACAGAGATGGAACCTTCTTGGACATTACTGATCGTTCCGGTCTTGGGGGGCGCCAGATTTGGAATTCAACCTCCGCATGTTCTGGGGACTATAACGGAGACGGGTACTTTGACATTTATGTAACCAATATAGGCAGAGCAAGCGGCAATGCGTTATACAGAAATAACGGAGATGGTACGTTTACCAATATTACTTGGGAGACTAATACTGATGATGTTGGCGATGGAAGGACCTGTGCATGGATTGATTTTGATGCGGATGGTAGAATTGATCTCTTTTCTACTAACCATTTACAGCCTAATAGACTATACCGGAACTTGGGGAATGACATTTTTGTCGATGTAGCCCCTTTAGTAGGCATAGATTATCCGATGGATGTTTTTGCTGCTTCTTGGGGCGACTACAATCGTGACGGGTTTATGGATGTTTTTCTAAACGGGCATTTAGGAACGGCGCTTATGAAGAATAGCGGTAACGCTAATAATTCCGTCACACTAAACCTAATCGGAAGCGGTTTATTGAGTAATAGTTCTGCCATAGGCGCCCGGGTTGAGGTTATTAGCACAGAGGGGATTCAAGTTAGGGAAGTATCAGGAGGGAGGGGATGCTGTGAGCAGGATATGCTCCCGGTTTATTTTGGGGTCGGCCAGGATGACACTATAGATGTTAATGTAAAATGGCCGAGTGGGCGTACATGTTCATTTAAGGACCTTTCTCTTGAAAATGTTAACTACTTTACTATCCATGAGATAAAATGTGATATAATTCCTTCTAATGAAATAATAAACTGATTATTTCTTACTTGTATTTAAATTGATCATAATTATGACGAACTTATCTGTTTCAGTGGTCCTTCCGGCTCATAATGAAGCTGAAAATATTAGAACTACAGTTGAGAATTGTGTTGCATATCTTAAGAACCATGATTCAGATTATGAAGTTATCGTTGTAAATGACGGCTCCACAGACGACACACAAAATATTGTAGAGGAACTTGCATCCACTAACTCCAAAGTAGTTCTTGTCAACCACCCGGTAAATACGGGTTATGGATCCGCACTTAGAAGCGGTTTTGAGAAGGCCTCGTGTGAGTATATATTCTTTATGGATAGTGACGGGCAGTTTGATATTAATGATTTAGATAGGTTAATTCCATTAGTGAGTGCAAAAGATGTAGTTATAGGTTATAGGGAAGAAAGGGCGGATTCCCTCGTACGATCACTAAACGCAAGGCTTTATGGTTTTTATATATATTTAACATTTGGATTGAAAGTAAGGGATATGGACTGTGCGTTTAAAATTTTTCCTACAAAGGCATATCAGGATATCAAGCCCATCAAATCGGGAGGTGCTCTGTTTAGTGCAGAGTTATTAATAAAATTAAAAAGAAATGGATTCACACTTAAAGAGGTTCCCGTAAGGCATTTCCCTCGCCGCTTCGGCACCCAATCCGGAGCTAATATTAAGGTAATACTAAGAATGTTCAAGGAATCATGGAAGCTTAGGAATGAACTTAGAGGTAGCTAAAAAGCCGGTTTGAAGAAGAATGTTTATCTCAATTACCTCTAATACTTTTGGCCGGTTTTCTGCTTAGAATTTACCTCTCCACTCTTATATCATACCAAGGCGATTTTGGTACTTGGCAAAATTGGGGTAGTGCTTTGTCTAATGATGGCTTTTCACAATTTTACAATAAAAGTTGGTGTGATTATATGCCCGCACCTGCTCCCTTCAATTGTATTTTTCACACTTACAATGTTTAGGTCTTGGATATTTCCTTATTTATATGCTATTGTGTCGGTGGTTTTATGTATGTAATCTGGTTTATTCATACATGCAGCTTACAATAGGGTACTAAGGGTTTCCTGACCAAATAGAAAAGGTTCTTATTCCTTTCATGTTTATTTTATGTTTAATAGCCTTAATTGTTGTGTTTTTAGATTTCTTGAATCAGACACTCAGGCAAAAGGAAACTTTAAATTCTTAATCTAGCTTGGTTTAGGACAACATAATGTCATTAAGAGCATTATTACAAAATTATAGGATTGGGATAATACTATTTCTCATAATTCTGATTAGTTTCGGTCTCAAGTTTCACCGTCTTGAAATTCCTCAGAGTTATTATTTTGATGAGACCTACTTTGCCTTTACAGCTCAGGAAATGGCTAAAGGTAATACAGTGGCTTGGGGGGTGCCCGCGGGGGAGGAACGCGCCCCTAAGGACCTTGCATATGAATGGACACATCCACCGCTTGGAAAGGAAATCAGTGCCCTAGGGATAATATTATTTGGCGACAACACGTTTGGCTGGAGATTTTTTCAGGCCTTATTTGGTGTTCTGGGGACCCTATTTATTTTCCTCCTAGGAAGGAACTTATTTAATAATGGGGTTGGTTTAATTGCGGCATTTCTATATACATTTGAATCCTTTATATTTGTCTTAAGCCGTATAACTATGGTTGATATTTTTATGGCTAACTTTGTTCTTTTAGCCTCGCTATTTGTTGTTAAATATGCCAAATCCCAGAGAACTTTCTTTCTCCTTTTGGCCGGTGTTTTTTGTGGTTGCGCTGTGTCTATTAAGTGGAATGGTGTGTATCTGGCCGAGTTCCTAGCTGGGGTTTCATTCTTTTTGATTTACTATTTTGAGGTTTATAGCTCCGATTCAAAAGGACAGTCCTATATCCGATCGGTATTTAATATCTTTCCAAGGATGATATTAGCTTTTGCCTTGATTCCTTTATTAGTATATTTAGCTACCTACATACCATTTTTTTATTTTGGCCATTCAATAGGAGATTTCATTAATCTCCAGAGTAGTATGTTTGGGTTTCACGGCGGGGTTACTGAAACTCATCCCTATCAGTCTGAGTGGTGGGAGTGGCCTATTTTGCTTAAGCCGATCTATATGCATTTTGAAGATTTGCGTGGCAAAAATGCTTACATTTATGCTGTAGGCAATCCTTTCATCTGGTGGACAGGATGCTTGTTTTTGGTGCTCGGAGTGATGAATGTGATCAGAAAAGAATCGCCGGCACTTATATTTGCCGTAGTCAGCGTTTTTGCATATTGGCTTCCTTGGGCTCTTTCACCCAGAAAAATAACTTTTTTATACCATTTTTTACCGGCACTGTTGTTTATTCTCATAATTAGCGCCTACTTTCTCGATTACATATGGAGAAAATCACAATTTGGAAAATATATAGTAATAATATATCTGCTTATCGCAGTAGGAGTATTTATCTATTTCTATCCAATTCTTTCTGCAGTTCCTATTGCACCTGAATCTTTTAATAGCTATATTTGGTTACAATCTTGGAGATAACTATTACTTTTCATACATTTTGCAATATTGATATGGCTGTTAATAAACGCCGAATTTAAATCACAATACAATGATCATAATATGAAGAAAATTGATTTAATAAGCTCAATTCTAATAGGCTTAATAATATCGGCTTTTGCTATAGCATTATTAAACGCTCTTGAAAGCGAAATCAATGTTTCAGGTATTAATACGACTTTATTATGGCTTCCAATAATAATTGTAGTGCCGTTTCTTGTAGTTGTCTGGGTTTATATAACTTCCCGTCTTGGAAATAGACGGCATGTATTTTTTCAATTCGGGAAATTCCTTCCTATAGGTGTTTCAAATACAGCTATAGATTTTGGGGTATTGAACTTGTTAATATTAACTTCAGGAGTAGATAAGGGGTTATTGTTTTCGGTTTTCAAAGGTATCTCTTTTCTTTGCGCCGTTACAAACAGTTATGTCTGGAATAAGTTCTGGACCTTTGAGAGTCGAGAAACAGCAGGTCTAGGAAGACAATTTGTTAAATTTATAATAGTATCTGGTGTTGGATTTGTAATAAATGTCGCCGTAGCGTCTATTATTGTGAATTTTGTAGAACCCATAGATGGCGTCTCGCCCATACTCTGGGCTAACATAGGCGCTCTCGCATCAATTGTTATAGTTGTAATTTGGAATTTTTTTGGATATAAGTTTTTGGTATTTAATAAATAGTTTAAGTTTATAAGTGCGCTGATTTCAAGCCATCCAAATCTTTGTATTATCAGAACTCCCCAAAGATTGATCAGGATACCGATTATTATTAATGTTTTATGATGCCATTTTATCTCATTTCCTTTTTCCTTGACCGTTAATAAGAAAAGCAGTGGATAGAAATCAACTGCAAACCCGTATCCGAACTGAATGAATCCCCAGGTGCCATGAGAAAGGTTCACTAGTGCGATCAGAACTATAGAAACCCAGCAGCCTACGGACAACTTATTTCTTATGCCGGCTTTAAAGGCATAAATAAATGCCGGAGTTGTAATCCATATAGCCATTCCATGCCACGATGGAAGCAAATATGGGGATTCGTTAATCAATTTGGGTAAACTCCAGAAAATTACTTTTAAGTGTCTGGGTATGTAGCTGATATCGAATATACCCTTTTGGTACCACGGCTATTCTAAGATATCGGGTATTAAGTAATAGGATATATCAAAAGGGGTTTCAAATCGGGCGTAGTGATATATAGCATTTAGAAGTATAAATACGGCAGCACCTAGACCCAGGAGAAAAATGAATCTAAAGTTAATTCTATATATTATGTTTTTTATCTTGAAAGGCTTATACCATCTGTCATATGCGAAGATTAGAAAAAAGGGGAAAGATAAGATTGTAGTTAATCGCGTCCAGTATGATGTGCCTAAGGATAACCCAATAAAAAGTGGATTATATTTGTGTATAGTTAATAATATTGCAATAAATAGGAAAGCTTCCGACACAGTTTGTGAGAATTATCGATTTTGGTGTGTTAAATTTATTTATCTTCATTTCGGGCGAAGAGAAAGGAGTTCTGTACACTTTTTTTAAAAGCGTTTCGTTTCTATACGCGGTAACAAATAGCTATGCATGGAATAAGTTCTGGACATTTGAAAGCAAGGAAACGAGAGGCATTGGAAAGCAGTTTTTTACATTCATGATTGTATCCTTTATCGGTTTTGTAATTAATGTTGCTGTTGCTTCTTTCATAGTTAACATAGTAGGGCCACTGGGTAATATATCACCGGTTTTATGGGCAAATATAGGGGCGTTTGCATCAATCGTAATTGTTATTATATGGAATTTCCTGGGTTACAAATATCTGGTTTTTAAGAAGTAGCTTACAACCCCACCCATCCGAATTTGTGTATCCAGAGTACCCCCCACAGGTTAACTATTATCCCTAATATTATAAGTAATTTATGATGCCACTTTATCGCATCACCGATTCCCTTAATCGTTAGTAGGAAAAGGAAAGGATAAAAATCAACTGCATACCTGTACCCGAACTGAGCGAAGCCCCAGGTGCCGTGACAGAAGTCTACAAACGCTATCAGGATTATAGTGATCCAGCAGCCTATTGCGAGCCTGTTTTTTATTCCCGCAAAGAATGCATATATGAATGCTGGTGTTGTAAGCCAAATTGCCATTCCGTTCCAGGAAGGGGTTATATATGGAACTTCCTTTATGAATCTAGGCATACCTGCGAAAATCACCTTAAGGTGTCTCGGAATATAACTAATATTGAAATATCCCTCTTGGTAATACCGTTCATCAAATATTCCCGTCTGTAGATAGTAAGATGCATCGAAAGGAGTATTAAATCTAACAATGTTATAAAGAGCATTTAAGACCACAAATATTCCGACTCCCAGCCCCAAGAAGAAAAGCGGTTTTATCTTGATTCTCTTAAGTATATTATTTGCACCGTTCCTCTTATACCATTCATCTAAATACATAATCATGAAAAATGGGAATGAAAGAATTGTAGAAAGACGTGTCCAATAAGATGCTCCCAGGCTTAAGGCGGTTGCCAGCGGATGGGTTTTATGCAAGGCCAGTAATATAGCTAAAAATAGAAAAGTAACGGCTAGAGTCAGGGAAAACATCCAAACTCCACCCGCTGTAGCAGTCCACCAGTGTATTGTTCCGAATCCAAACATTGCGGTCGTCCATAGATGAACTCTTCTGCTTTTTGTAAGCTTTCTTGCGACCAGGAAGGCCATTGAAACATTTATGCTACCGAAAAAAATCGAAACCAGGGTTTGATCCGTTGAAAGACCGAAAATAGCCACAACAGGTAAAAGTAATATTGCAGGCATAGGAGGAGGAATGATGTAATATCTCCCTTGATAGGGTGCAAGCTCAAGCCAGCTTATATTCTCTGTAAGATGAAGCCGCCCGTGCAAAAATGCATCGGCAAGACGGACGAAATTGTTATACGGTGTAGGATGGCCTTCCTGTGTTAGAAAATAAACGATAAACGTGAGAGAGAAAACTGCCAGGAAAGTAATTATCGTAATTTTACGAGCATCGCTTTTTGATTTATCGTTTTCCATGCCAGGTCCCGTGTATGAATTGTCGGTAATTGACTAACTTTGCATTCTTACGGCCATTAAAAGGTCTTGACTCTAATCGTCTTAAAAATTTTATATATGTAGAGTTTGGAAACATGTAGCAGGTAATCCAGAATCACATTGCTGCTTAGTTTGCTCTCTCCATATTCCCTATCACGAAAGACTATGGGGATTTCAATCACCTTCTCACAGTTTCCCCTTACAAGTATCTCAAGACCTATCTTAAACCCTTTAGGACTTAATTCAATATTTTTAATTACGTCCCTTTTCAAGAAAAAGAACCCGGACATAGGATCTTTTGCTTTTGTAAGTCCGAGCACAGCCAAAGTAGCGATCTTAGAGGATATTTTTCTTTTAAGAGGCCAATTCTCTATACCTCCTTGATCTATATATCTACTGCCTAGAGTAAAGTCGGCTTCTCCATTAATAATAGGCGCTACCAATTCCGGAATCTTCTCTGGCGGATGGCTTAAATCTGCGTCTATAACACCAACTATTTCAGTTTTAGCCATTGCAAATCCATCTAATACTGCTGAGGACAGACCTCTTTTATCCAGTCTTCTCAATACTTTCAAATTAGGGTATTTATCTTGTAAGTCCTCGGCAACCTTCCAGGTTTGATCAGGTGAATTATCATCAACAATTATTATATATCCGTCTAACTCCTCATTACTGAAGATATTAAATACCTTATCCACAAGAATAGGTATATTGCCGGCTTCATTATAAGTTGGGATTACTAGTGTTATGTCCATATTCTCAAGTTGGATATTAAAGCGGTTAAATAGTTATATTGTACTACCCCCTTTTGTCAAACTCAATTGGTAATGTGCAAGGACATATGGCGGTTTCCCCTAGAATGGGGAAATGGCGATATATATGGCACAAACAATTAAAGAAGAGAGGTTGAGATGGGTATTACCAATAGTGAGAGGGGAGATGCGGTTAGTAGATGTGGCTAAGGTATGTTCACACAGCAAAAGGAGTCTGGAAAGATGGGTAGCGGTATATATCTACTGGAATGAGCACTTTAGTGTTCTAGAAGAGGAGGAACTTGGATTACTAGAAGCAAACTCTAAGTGGCTTAGGGCAAATAATCATATCTGATTTAAAAGCAGATATGTGGTTTAGTTGGATAATCAACTTAAGAAGGAAGGATCTGAATCAAAATTTTTTCTACTTTTAAGTAGCTAAAAGTAAGTCTGTAGAGCGGGCAAACTCGTATAAGTCATAGACTGAGGAACGCCACTGAAAGGTTAAAACAGGGAAGGCCTCCTCCGTTACCAAAATCAATGCGATTTATTTTCAAACATTAAGGAAACGTACTACAGACAATGGAGGAGTATTTAATAATGTTTGCTCAAATTAATTTTTGAATCCAAAGGTCTCAAAGTCAAATCAAGCCAAAAAGCAAGAAAAAAGACAAGCAAAAATAGGTGCATAGCGGCTTGAAAATAGAGATTTTGAAACGGGAAGAATAAAGACAATTTAATGGATATTATGCTTAATACATAAACTCCGTAAGCTAAAGCAGAAACGGCTAATAATACAACCCATCTTAACTTTAATTTATCCTCACTAAGCCAAAAATAAAAGAGGGCAATCATCAAAAATGGATAACCATGATACATATATCTTTCATGTGTGCCTGTAATTAAGACATTAAAACCTAAATGACTAAGACCGATTGAGAATATAAAAAGTGCGGCTATGTGTGAGAATCTTGTCGGGTCGCTGTTATTTTTCATAATAAATCGATAAACTTTCAGTATTAGTGTGCTAAGAATTATCAACATAAAAATTGAAAATAAAATAAGGCCGATTCTGAACGGTGAGAATATTCCGTATATTGATTTTGTAGAAGAGCTCCAAATATCCGATTCAAAAAAAACCCAAATATTAAAACCATTTCCGGCAATCTTTTTCCAATGTCCGCTTATCGCAGTGGTGTAGTGTAAATGGCCGTAATAATTCTCTGGAATATTTAAATACAAATCTGGCAAGAGAAAAATTATAAGAGTCGCGAGTGTTATGACGACAGCTTTTAAGAAAGCTGATAGTCCGTATTTTTTTAGTAAAAGGAAATAAATAGAAAGCCAAATAACACTTAGAACCGGCACTGAAAAAAGAAACAATTGTTTGGTTAGAACTCCACTTGCCAGCATGACTCCCCCCAAGAAAAAATAGGTGAGGGATGTCGTAACCCTTTCTTTTTTAGTATCTAGGACGATTATTTCCATGCTAACCAAATAACAAATTGCTGATAAAAGCATAAAGATTTGAACTATTCCATCGATTTGTCCCCATAATGCCGAACCCGCCCATGTTGATGGTAGAACAGCTATTATCAAGCCTATAAGTATCGCGTGTTTAACTTTGAGAATCCTTAAAAGAATAACATTTAGCAAGAAAATAATGCCATCCCCAATAGCCAAAATAATTCTGAAAGCCTGATGTAGTTCGTCACCATGAATAGTGGTTAACTTTTGTATCCAAGAAATCAAACCGGCTGAAAATAAGAAGCCTAAAAAAGGATAATTACAGTTACCACAATTGACATACATATCTTTTACACTTTTAGACCAGTAGTTTGACCAGACAATAAAAGTTTGAACATCGCCATGATGCCATCTACTTATAATGCTTACAAGTAAAAAGGGCAACCCGAGTCCAATAATGATAAAGACACTTTTCAATAACTTTCTGCTCATATTCTGAACACCGAATTAAAAATATTAAAATAAGATATTAGCGTTCGTAATTATTTTCACTTTCAAAGTTGGAGATTTTCATTCTTCTATATTCTAATGAGTTGTATGAATTATACATTGCTGAACAGTCTTTCCAATCCCATAAAGTTTGAGCTGGAACATCGAAAGTAAATATCCAGGAATGCCGGGTCAGAATGCAGTTAAAGTTGCGGTGAGCTGTGTTGCGAGCGCGTATAGACTGTAAAAAAGACCCAAGCGGGAAAAACTATAAGAATTAATCCTAATGCGCTAAAAACTATCTTAATCCAACCAGCATAAATGCTATCTGCTTGTGTACGCAAGAATATGCTGCCCCAAGCTTGGACAAATCCTCTGTATGGAAAAGCTAATTGCTTAGACCAATGTCCGCTTTGAATTTTTATCCGTTTTTATTGCTACTTACCTATAAAGGAATCGGGAATGAGCTTGGATGGTATCATAAGCTTCTTGTTATAATGGGTGTTCTAGTTAACCTTTGGGGGTGCTCTTCATCAACAAGTTTGAGTGGTACAGCCTTTATTGACCTCACCCGGTGCGTTATGTACTTTTACCGAAACTATATAATATCGTCTTTATGATACCTTCTATATGAAAGAAAAATCTTGGCTACTCAAGCATATAATCCCGTTAACGGTCTATGTATTTGTAATATTGGTTATTTTTGTCGCGAAATTTTTCGTTCCCTGGACCTACGTTCTTTCTATTGCGGCAGTTCTAATGCTACTGATCCCCATAGTATTGAAAAGTGAGGGCGGGGATATTAGATGGGACTTTAAGGGTGTGCTTTTAGGATTAGGAGTATCAGCAGTCCTTTTATCTATTTATATTGCAGTAATAGCTTCCTATGGCTACTACATGGGTAAGTCCTTGGTGGTTCGTGATCTTTCATATTCGTTTATTTTGATGCAGCTTCTTCTAGTAGCATTACCTGAGGAAGTATTTTTCAGAGGCTATCTTCAGAGTAAAATTGGAAACAATATTAAGGGCATAATAATTGTGAGTCTGTTATTTGCTGCCGGTCATTTTATTACGTTATGTTTAGGGGGTGGACATAATTTAGCGATATGCTCCCAAGCCATACTCACTTTTTTCCCTTCATTGGTAATGGGCTATCTGTATTTAGCCTCTAGAACACTCTGGGCGAGTATAATATTTCATTTCTTTGCCAATGTTGTCCATATAGCCGTCGGGTTATCGTAGATTTCAAATTTAGTCGCCTTATTTTGCTTTATGGACATAAGGAGCTAAGAAAATCTTTTAATATATTGTAGTTATACTCTTTATTAGAGTAGTATAATAAGTTAGTTATAAGGATAAATAATCATGCCTAGGATTGCTTTAGCACAAATTAATGCAAGGGTTGGAGACATTGAGGGGAATCTAAACAAGATTCTCAGATACCTCGGTTCCGCCATAGATTCGGGTGTGGATATTCTATGTTTTCCTGAACTTTCACTAACCGGCTATCCCCCGGAAGACCTTTTACTCAAACCCAATTTCATTAACGATAGCATAGACGCAGTTCAGGAAGTGAGAAGAGCCTCTGAAAATATTACTGTAATTCTCGGATATCCCGACAAAAAAGAGGACATTTATAATGCAGCTGCAATTATTCATGACAAAAAATTAATAGATGTTTATCACAAACGTTATTTACCCAATTATGGTGTTTTCGATGAAAACAGATATTTTCAATCAGGAGTCCGTGCCCCGGTTTACAAACTGGGGAGTGTGATTTTCGGAGTCAATATTTGTGAGGATATATGGTATCCGGGGAGATCCTACCAGGAGGCAAGCCCTTTTGGGAGATGCCCAAATTATCATTAATATTTCGTCGTCCCCTTATTATGCTTCAAAAATAGGCTCAAGAGAGCGTATGCTCATGACCAGAGCTAGGGATAATTCTGTAAATGTGGTTTTTTGTAATATGGTTGGTGGACAGGATGAGCTGGTGTTTGATGGCAATAGCGTAGTTATTGGAGAAACCGGGAGTATAATCGCTAGAGCAAAATCATTTGAGGAAGATCTTTTAATTGCGGATATTAATGTAAACAGGGTATTTCGCTCCCGTATTCATGATCCTAAGAGGCGTAAAGAACGTCATGCGCTCGAGCTCCACTCAGAAAAGGCCGAAATAATAGATATCTCTAAAAATCCCAAGCAAAAAGAAAAGCCTACAATTCAGCTTAGAATAGAAGATTTCTATCAAAAAGAAGAAGAAATATTCAGAGCCCTTGTTCTTGGTACTAAGGATTATGTGAGTAAAAACGGATTTAAAAAAGTAGCTGTCGGTCTGAGCGGTGGTATAGATTCTGCCTTAGTCGCAGCAATTGCTGTTGAGGCTTTGGGTAGTGATAACGTAGTTGGAGTTGCGATGCCTTCAAGATATAGCTCGAAGGCAAGCGTTACCGATTCTGAAATATTGTCCGCTAATTTAAGCTTAGAGCTTCTCAATATCCCTATAGAAAAAGCTTTAAAGTCTTATCTCCAAATGTTTTCGGATGTATTTGGGGGCAAGAAACAGGATATTACTGAGGAAAATCTCCAGGCTCGTATCAGGGGTAATATTCTCATGGCTCTGTCCAATAAATTCGGATGGCTTGTTCTCACTACAGGGAATAAGAGTGAAATGAGTGTTGGATACTGTACCCTGTACGGCGACATGGCTGGAGGCTTTGCTGTAATAAAAGATGTTCCTAAGACAATCGTTTATAGGCTGTCTAATTTTTATAACGTGTCTAAAGGGAGTGAAGTAATCCCAAGCTCAATTTTGACAAAACCCCCGTCGGCTGAACTCAGGCCCGATCAGCTGGATACGGACTCGCTTCCACCCTACGATGTGCTGGACCCGATTCTTAAGGCCTATGTGGAAGACGATCTCGGTATAGATGAGATTGTTTCACAGGGATTTAAAAGGTCTATGGTGAAGAAGATTATAAAAATGGTGGATCAAAACGAGTATAAAAGAAGACAAGCTCCGCCCGGTATTAAGATTACGGCGAGAGCGTTTGGAAAAGACCGCCGTTTCCCAATTACCAACCTCTATAAAGCCTAATTATGTACAGCCCATGTGCGCAGATCATATTTTTATGCTATAATAGCCTTCTGGGGTTGACACGGGAGCTTCTTGTGTTGACTTGTAGCCTTTTACAACTTAAATTTATGATGGGTTAGTAGGCCGCAGTTCTAGGGTCAATCCTTTAAGTAAACAATAAATACTTCATTTTTAACTACTCTTAGGAAGGTGTTTTTATGAAGCCTGTTGGATATCCGCCTAAGCAGGGTCTTTATGACCCCGAGTTTGAACACGACTCTTGTGGTATTGGGTTTGTGGTTAACATTAAAGGCGAACAATCGAATAAAATTGTCCGAAGCGCCCTGAAGGTGCTTTTAAACCTTGAGCATCGCGGCGCTTGTGGTTGTGAAACTAATACCGGTGACGGCGCCGGCATATTAATACAGAAACCACATAAATTCTTTAAGAAGGTATGTGAAGAGATTGGTATCACATTACCTTCACCGGAAGAATATGGAGTTGGTGGTGTCTTTTTTCCCCCAGACGCTTCAGAGCGTAGAGAATGCGCAAAAGCATTTGAGTGCATTATTGAAGAAGAAGGTCAAAAGGTTCTCGGTTGGCGCGATGTACCCACTGATAATTCCTCATTGGGTAATACTGCAAGAGAATGTGAACCTTATTTAAAACAAGTCTTTATTAAACGCAATCCTGAAATTGCAGACCAGATGGATTTTGAGCGAAAGCTCTTTATAATCAGAAAAAGAGTCCTAAATGAGATAAAGCTTTCAGGTATGAAAGGCGGCGAATTTCTCTATGTAGCCAGTCTGTCAAGTAAAACTACTGTATACAAGGGAATGCTGACAACATGGCAGCTTGATATGTACTATCCTGATTTAAATGATCCGGATATGGAGTCGGCGATAGCTCTTGTCCATTCTCGTTTTAGCACGAACACATTCCCAAGCTGGGATCGTTCTCACCCTTATCGCTACATTGTTCATAACGGTGAGATCAATACCTTGAGAGGAAATATTAACTGGATGCACGCGCGTCAAGCTGTGTTCTCATCCGACGTCTTCGGAGATGATCTACAAAAGGCTTTCCCGATCATAGCGCCTGAAGGTAGTGATTCCGGCAACTTCGATAACTGTGTTGAATTCCTTACCTTAGCCGGACGTCCGATAGAACATGCAGTGATGATGATGATCCCAGAGCCATGGTCGAAACATGAGACTATGAGCGACGAGAAAAAGGCTTTCTATGAATACCATAGCTGTCTAATGGAGCCATGGGACGGCCCTGCTTCAATCGCTTTCACTGACGGAGTGAAAGTGGGTGCGGTACTCGATAGAAATGGATTACGTCCTTCTCGTTACTACGTAACAAAAGATGACCTTGTCATAATGGGATCTGAAGTAGGGGTGCTGGATGTTCCTGCGGATATGGTTCTTCATAAGGGAAGACTACATCCTGGGAGAATGTTCTTAATAGATACTGAGCAAGGGCGTATTATTGAAGACGAAGAACTTAAGGACAAACTTTCTAAAGAAAAGCCCTATAGAGAATGGCTGGATAACAATTTACTTCCGCTTAATGATATAGAAGCCACTCAGGATGACAAC